>WBZL01002904.1_pt1 | contig 16139 bp, 15 predicted proteins | sample 5204291 | NCBI WGS metagenome assembly WBZL01 (sample SAMN12344345, study PRJNA552823) | activated sludge metagenome | biome: Activated sludge suspended growth; feature: Nitrification reactor; material: Wastewater; isolation source: activated sludge from nitrification reactor of wastewater...
TGAACCTGCGTGTCATGCGACATAACCAACTGTGGGAAGCCTACTGGGAAAAGCGCTGGGCAGAGCCTTTACGCAGAGCAGCATAAAATCGATGTTCCACCTCCCAACACTTTCGATCGCACCCAGCCAATCTGGCCAAGCATGAGGTATCGTTCCGATTGGCAACCTCGGTGTTTCGGGATGCGCTGGCGCTGACGAACTTCGACGAGGGTCACAGCGATGACGAGGACCGCTGGGTGACGCTGGGACGGGCGCAAAACTGGCAGGTTCTGGTGGTGGTCCATACCAGCGAGGAATCAATCAGGATGGAAATGCACATCCGCATCATTTCGGCGCGTCGTGCCGATCGGCAGAAGTGCGCGACGATGACAGCCATGACTTTCATGATCGGAGTGCCTGGAAAAGTCGTCACCTCAGGCCAACGGCGGCAAACGCCAGGCCGGAAACTCGGCGCGGAAAGTGCTGCCCTCTCCGACCCGCGACTCGATCAGCAGGGCGGCCTGATGGCGTAGCAGAATGTGCTTGACGATCGCCAGACCAAGACCGGTACCACCGGTCTCGCGTGAGCGACCCCGGTCGACGCGGTAGAAGCGTTCGGTCAGGCGGGGCAGATGCTCGGCGGGAATGCCGACACCGGAGTCCTGCACGGAAAAGACACCGAGCCGATCACGGGTTCCCCATTCGATGCGAATCTCGCCGCCGGCCGGCGTGTAGCGAATGGCGTTGGAAACCAGATTGCCGAAAGCGCTGTGCAACTCCTTGCGGTTTCCCCGCAGGGCCGGACCATGACATAGGATCTGAATACCATGCCGGCCTTCGCTGAGGCTCTGCGCTTCGGACAGCAACTGCGCCAGCAGTGGGTCCATTTCGACTTCCTCCTCGCTCGCCGGTGCGTCTTCCGCTTCGAGCCTCGACAAGGTCAGAAGATCGTCGACCAGGCTCAGCATACGTTTTGTCTGGTCGCTCATGATGCGCGCGAAGTACAGCCGCTGTTCGGCACTCATCACGCCACCGTCGGTGAAGTGTTCCAGAAAACCACTGACCACGGTCAGGGGCGTACGCAGCTCGTGTGACACATTGGCCACGAAGGTACTGCGCATCGCCTCGACGCGGTGGGCATCGGTCACATCGAGACTGACCAGCAACTGCTTGTGCTTCCCCAGAGGGACGGCGCGAATGGCATAGACGCGGCTGCGCGCGGCCTTCGACCGGAGGATGAAGGGAGCCTGCCCATCGGGGTTGCCGAGGTAATCGGCAAAGCCTGGAAGGCGCACCAGTTGTTCGATGATCGCCCCGTCATCGCGCGGCAAGCGGATGCTCAGGTGTTCGCCGGCGGCGCGATTGCTCCACTGGATCTGGTGACTGGCGTCGAGGATCACCAGACCGTCGGGAACAGCGTCCATGGCCTCCCGGAACGACTGCAGTTCGGCCTCGACTTCCTCGACCCGGCGGGCATCATGATGCAACCGGCGCGACAGCCTAGTGAAGACTTCGCCCCAGGCGCCACCGGCGTCAGGCACTCGGGCACGATCCGGGGCATCGAGCCACGCCGCCAGGACCGTCAGCCGCCGGGTCTGCATCAGGACGATCAGCAGCAAGCCGAGCGCCGCGGTCGCCCAGCCCCAGGCTGCGCCATGGATCAAACCGAGCAGCAGCGCCGGCGCAACGATCGGCAGCACACCGCTCAGCAGGATCTTCGCGAACCCTGGTACGGCAGCATTCATGCGGCCGGCAGTGGCGATGCCGGCAAGGTGCCGAGTTTGTAACCGGTCCCGCGCACGGTCTCGACCATCTGCTCGGCGACTGGCCCGAGAGCGACGCGCAAGCGCCGGATGTGGATGTCGACGGTGCGGTCCTCGATATAGACGTGATCGCCCCAGACGTTGTCGAGCAGTTGCTGGCGCGTATAGACGCGTCCGGCATTGGCCATCAGGAAACGCAGTAGCCGGAATTCGGTCGGGGTCAGGGTGATCCGCAGGCCGAGCACGCGCGCTTCGTGGCTGACGGTGTCCAGCTCGATCGGGCCCGCACTCAGCGTACCCTTGGCAAACTCGGGAGCGCAGCGGCGCAGGACTGCCTGCACGCGCGCCAGCAGTTCCTTGGTGCTGAAGGGCTTGACGATGTAGTCGTCGGCGCCGCCTTCGAGCCCGGCAACACGATCGGCTTCCTCGCCACGCGCGGTCAGAAGGATGATCGGCATGCTGCGCGTTCGCCGTTCGTTGCGAAGCTTGCCGACCAGTGCCAGCCCGGACTTGCCGGGCAGCATCCAGTCGATCAGCGCGATGTCGGGCAGCGTTTCACGCAGCAGCGTTTCAGCCTCTTCGGCGGTGTCGGCACAGACCGGCTGGTAGCTGCCGCAGACGAGCGTGAAGCGCAAAAGCTCCTGAATGCCTCGGTCGTCCTCGACGACGAGCACCCGTGGCAGGCTGGAAACCGATGGGTTCATGCCTTCTCCGCTTTCCTGGCAGCGCTACCGGTATGCCGAACATCGATGCCGCTGACGGTGTAGATGACGTTTTCGGCGATATTGGTCGCGTGATCACCAACCCGTTCGATGGCCTTGGCGATCCAGATGATGTCGAGTGCCTCGCCGATCGTGCGAGGATCCTCCATCATGTAAGTGACCAGTTGTCGCAGAATCGAGTTGAAAGCGGCATCGATCTCCTTGTCCGCCTTGATCACCTGGCGAGCCGCGTCGACATCCATGCGGGCCAGCGAGTCAAGTGCGCCCTGGAGCATTGCAGTGACCAGTCCACCGCAATGATGAAGATCGGACAGTCGCGGGATGCGCTGCCCGCTGACCCGATGCAGCTTGCGCGACTTGTTGGCGATCTTGGCCGCCTTGTCGCCGCTGCGCTCGAGGTCGGTGACAATTCGCGAGATGGCCATCACCAAGCGCAGATCGCAAGCGGCGGGTTGCCGGCGTGCGATGAGCAGTGTGCAGTCCTCATCGATACCGACTTCGTAAGCATCCACTTCAGCGTCCGTCCGGACGACTTCCTGCATGGCCTCGATATTGCCGGTACTGAAGGCGTCGATCGCCGCCATCAACTGCCTCTCGACCAGGCCACCCATCTGCAGGACGCGGGTACGAATGCCTTCAAGTTCGAGATCGAACTGCTTGCTGAGATGACTGCTCATGGGGCTGGCCTCCTATTTCGAAATGGGAATCACGCCTGCAGGATACGAGGGCAATGTGACTGCAGGATGACGGCAGGTCTGACGAGCAGGATGGCATCAGCCGAAGCGCCCGGTAATGTAGTCCTCGGTCTGCTGCTTTTTCGGCTTGACGAACAGCTCCCGGGTATTGCCAAATTCGATCAATTCACCGAGATACATGAATGCCGTGTAATCGGAGATGCGCGCCGCCTGTTGCATGTTGTGGGTGACGATGGCAATCCAGTAATCGGACTTGAGTTCGTTGATCAACTCCTCGATCTTGGCGGTGGACAGCGGATCCAGCGCGGACGTGGGTTCATCCAGCAGCACCACATCGGGTTTGACCGCGATCGTGCGCGCGATACACAAGCGCTGCTGCTGGCCGCCCGACAGCGACAGCCCGCTCTGCTGCAATTTGTTCCTGGTTTCTTCCCACAAGGCCGCCTTGCGCAAGGCCCATTCGACGCGCTCGTCCATGTCGGACTTTGCCAGGGGTTCGTAGAGCCGCACACCGAAAGCGATGTTTTCGTAGACGGTCATCGGAAACGGCGTCGGCTTCTGGAAGACCATGCCAATCCTGGCACGCAGCAGATTGACATCCTGTTTCCTGTCAAGCAGGTTCCGGCCATGGAAGATGATCTGCCCTTCCGCACGCTGGCCCGGATAGAGATCGTACATGCGGTTGAAGGTCCTCAGCAGGGTGGACTTGCCGCAACCGGAAGGGCCGATGAACGCCGTCACCTTGTTTTGTGCGATGTCCAAAGAAACCTTGTTGAGGCCCCGGAAGTCGCCGTAATAGAAACTCAGGTCGCGGACTGCCAGAATGGCTTCGCCGTCGGCAGCTTGTTGAAGGGCGGACATGGGAAACTCCGGGTCTAGTCTGAGGTTTTCTTACGGAACAGGACGCGTGCGACGATGTTGATCGCGAGCACCATCAGGGCAATCAGCAGCGCACCGCCCCACGCCAGGTTCACCCAGTTGTCGTACGGGCTCATCGCGAACTGGAAGATCACCACCGGCAGGTTGCCCATCGGTTGCGACATGTCGGTACTGTAGAACTGGTTGTTCAGCGCGGTAAACAAGAGCGGCGCGGTTTCTCCGGTGACCCGGGCGATGGCCAGCAGGATGCCGGTCAGCACACCCGCCTTGACCGCACGCAGGGTGACTTTCAAGGACACCTGCCAGTGCGGCGCGCCGACCGCGAAAGCCGCCTCGCGCAGGCTGCCGGGCACCAGCAGCAACATGTTCTCGGTTGTTCGCACCACCACCGGAATGGCGATCAGCGACAAGGCCAGCGACCCCGCCCAGCCGGAGAAGCCGCCCAGGGTCGCCACCGCCAGGGCGTAGACGAACAGTCCAATGACGATCGAAGGTGCCGACAGCATGATGTCGGTAACGAAACGGGTCGCGGTGGCGAATCGGGATCTGCCGCCAAATTCGGCCAGGTAGATGCCGGCGAGAATTCCGATCGGCGTCGAGACCAGAGCGGTGACGCCAACGATCAGCAGGCTGCCGACGATCGCATTGCGCAGCCCGCCCCCTTCACTGCCGGGTGCCGGCGTGTCCCGGGTGAACAAATCCCAGCTCAGCGCCGCGAAGCCGTTATAGAACAGGGTCCAGAGAATCCACAGCAAGGCGAGCAGACCGAAGGCCATCGCCAGCATCGACAGGCCAATGCCGATGCGGTTGGTCAGGATCCGGCGAGAATAGCGATTCATGACAGGTCTCCCCCTTCTCACTTGCCTTGCCTGGCAAGGCCGCGCCGGATCAACCAGCGAGAAATTGCCAGCACCACGAAGGTGATGACGAAAAGAACCAGGCCGAGGGCGAACAAGGCGGAAATATGCAGGCCGGGGTCGGCTTCACCAAATTCATTGGCCAGCGTCGAGGCGATCGAGGTTCCCGGCGCGAACAGGCTGCCGACGATGCGGTTGGCGTTGCCGATCACGAAGGTGACGGCCATCGTTTCTCCGAGTGCGCGGCCCAGGCCCAGCATGATGCCACCAATGACGCCGACGCGGGTGTAGGGCAAGACCACGCCGGTGACGACTTCCCAGGTGGTGCAGCCGAGACCATACGCCGATTCCTTGAGTTGTGCCGGCACCGTTTCGAAGACGTCACGCATCACCGAGGCGATGAAGGGAATCACCATCAGCGACAACACGATGCCGGCGGCGAAAATACCGACACCAATCGGTGGACCGGCAAACCAGCCGCCGATCACCGGCAGGTCGCCGAAAAGCGTTTGCAGAAGCGGTTGCACCTCTCTGGCGAACAGTGGCGCAAACACGAACAACCCCCAGATGCCATAGATGATCGAAGGCACCCCGGCCAGCAGTTCGATGGCGGTACCCAGCGGGCGACGCAGCCAGGCCGGGCAGGTTTCGGTGAGAAACAGGGCGATGCCGAAACTGACCGGCACGGCGATGAGCAGTGCAATGGCCGAGGTCACCACGGTGCCGTAGATGGCGCTGAGCGCGCCGAACTGCGCTTCCGGAACGTTCCAGACATTGGTCCACAGGAAAGCCGCACCGAATTCCCTGAACGCCGGTAGCGCTTCAATCGCCAGGGCGATCAATATGCCCGTAAGCGCGGCCAGGACAATCAGGGCGAACAGCAGGGTCAGTTGATGAAAGATCGTGTCCTGAAGTTTGAACTTTCTGATCTGTCTGGCCTGGAGATCGGACCTGATGGGTCTGCGGGTGGACATCACTGCGCTCATGGCGATCATTCCTCACGTGGAACGGCGGTTTCCAAGGGTCGCCGCAAGAACGGCTTGCGGGCAGGTTTCGCCCGACAACCTTATTTGATGTTCTTCATCTCGGCTTCAACCATCTTTACCACGCTCGCAGGGAGCGGCACGAAACCCAGATCCTCGGCCATCTTCTGACCGTTGTTCAGGGCCCAGCCAAAGAAGTCAACCACGCCTTTCTGCTTGGCAGCGTCGGCCCCTTTCTCGTAGGCAAGAATGTAGGTCGCACTGGTGATCGGCCAGGCATCCTTGTGAGCCTGGTCGAGCAGGTCGGGAGCCATGCCCCTGACTTTGAAATTGGCGCCGGCGGCCGCAGCCTCGACGGCGTTCTGCGTCGGCACGATGTACTGGCCGGACTTGTTCTTGAGGGCCACGAAGTTCATCTTGTTCTTCGTGGCATCGGCGATATCGACGTAGCCAATGGCACCGGCAATCTTCTGCACATTGGCGGCAACGCCGGGGTTCCCCTTGCCGCCAACGCCGTTGGCGGGCCAGTTCACAGTGTTGCCGGCACCGACCTCGTTCTTGAACGACGCCGACTGCCGGGCCAGATAATTCGAAAAAACGAAGGTGGTTCCCGATCCGTCGGAACGGAAAGCCACGGTAATTGCCAGATCAGGCAGCTTCAGGCCGGGGTTCAGGTTGACGATGGCCGGGTCGTTCCATCTCCTGATGGCGCCCCGGAAGAGGTCGGCAAGCGTGGGGCCGTCGAGTTTCAGTTTTCCGGACTCGATGCCGGGAACATTGATCACCAGGGTCACGCCGCCCATCACGGTCGGAACCTGTACCAGACCGGCAGCATCGAGATCGGATTCGCTCAGTGGGGCATCGGTGCCGCCGAAGTCTACGGTCCTGGCCTTGATCTGCTTGACGCCGCCAGAAGAACCGATGCCCTGATAGTTCACCCGGTTCCTGGTCGCCATCTGATAGGCCTCGGCCCACTTGGTGTAGACCGCATAGGGAAAAGTGGCGCCGGCACCAGTGATGTCGGCAGCCAGCGCGGAGAGAGTCAGGGACAGGCAGGCAATCAGAACAGACAGCTTGCGCAAGGTGCGATGGGTATTCATTTTCAATCTCCGGACAGTCGGGGGGTGATAGGGGTGTGGCGGCAGTCTAGGGCTTGATCGTTGCGGGATGATGACGGCCGGCCTCAGCAGCCACCTGTCGGCGTCAGGCATCGTCAGTTGGCTTGGGAAGCGTGTGCCGAATGTCGATGCCGCTGACGACGTAGATCACGTCCTCGGCGATATTGGTCGCGTGATCGCCAATCCGTTCGATGGCCTTGGCGATCCAGAGGATGTCGAGCGCTTCGCTGATCGTGCGCGGGTCTTCCAGCATGTAGGTCAGCAGTTGCCGCAGGATGGTATTGAAGGTGGTATCGACGGCCGCGTCCGAGCCAATGACCCGGCGGGCCGCCTCGACATCCCGATGGGCCAACGAGTCGAGCGCTGCCCGCAGCATATCGGTGGCGAGCCGTCCGCAATGGTCGAGGTCGGTCAATCGCGGAAGGTGTTGAGCGCCGGCCAGACGCAGCACTCGCGACATGCTGGCGATCTCGCAGGCCTTGTCGCCGATCCGCTCGAGGTCGGTCACGATCCGCAGGATGGCCAGAATCAGGCGCAAATCGCCCGCCGCGAGTTGCCGGCGGGCAATCAGCAGCGTGCAGTCCTCGTCGATGCCGACCTCGTCGGCATCGACCTCGCGCTCACCGTCAATCACCCGCTGGCTTGCCTCGGCGCTGCCGGTACTGAACGCTTCGATCGCCGCCAGCACCTGTCTTTCGACCAGAGTACCCATCTGCAGAATACGGCTGCTGATGTTTTCAAGTTCGCGGTCGAACTGCTTGCTGAGGTGATCACTCATGAGTCTGTGCTCGCATTGGGAGGTGGGATTTGCGATCCGATGATAGGCTCGGCATGTTACGAAAAAATGACGGATACCGGTCCGGCATCGAGCAAGGCCGGATTGGCATCGTGGTCTAATTTCTGTGGAAGAATAGACCGTCATAGACCGTCCAGTCGCATTGGAGATGTGCATGCACGCAGGGTTGCGACCAGCCAGGGCCGCTATAATCGCTATTCCAGCCAATCAGCCCAGCCAACCTGACAACCGTATGACTGTTATTTCCCACGTTCAAACACAGGTGGAGCAAAGTGTTGAGGCCCATAGCGGCGATCTCGCCACAGATCGTGCTTTCCGGCCAGGCAGCGAAGATCGCCTGCGCCTGGTCATCGAAGCGACCAGCGACGGAGTCTGGGACTGGAACCTGCAAACCGGCGAGATGTTCTTCAGCGACCGCTGGTACACCATGCTCGATTATGCTCCTGGCGAATTTGCGGCCGGCTACGCGGTTTGGCGCGAGCGGGTCCATCCTGACGATATCGACGCCGCGGAAGCAACCGTTCAGGCGCATCTCGATGGCCATCTGCCCGAATTCAGCATTGAGTTCCGGATGCAGGCGAAAAACGGGGACTGGCGATGGATCAATAGTCGTGGCAAGGTGATCGTGTACGATGCCATCGGCAAGCCCCTGCGGATGGTCGGCACGAACGTGGACATCCATGCGCGCAAGCAGGCCGAAAGTGCGTTACGGCTTGCCCAACTGTCGATCCAGAGGGCCTCGGATGCGGTGTTCTGGATTACCCCAGGCGGACGTTTCATCGAGGTCAACGATCAGGCCTGCCATTCTCTTGGCTATTCGCGCGATGAAATGCTGAGCATGGCAGTCTGGGATATCGATCCCAACTTCTCGCCGGAAGATTGGCCGCCCCACTGGCAACGGACCCGGCAACTGGGAAAGCGTCTTTTCGAAACCCGGCATCGACGCCGCGATGGCACGATCTTTCCGGTCGAAGTCACCGCCAACGCAGTTGAATACGACGGTGGGCAATATGACTTTGCTTTCGTCCGTGACATGACCGAACGTAAGCGGGTGGAGGCAGATCTGCAACGCCATCGCGAGCATCTCGAAGACCTGGTGAACGAGCGCACGGCCGCTTTGGCACGCACCAATGTCGAACTTCACCAGGCAATGGCCCAACTGGTGGAGTCGGAAAAGCTGGCGGCATTGGGCCACCTGGTGGCAGGCGTGGCGCACGAACTGAACACGCCCCTGGGCAACGCCCGGATGGTTGCCAGCACGCTCGGCGAGCAGTTGCGCGAATTTGCCCTGGCAGTTGAATCCGGTAGCCTGCGTCGGTCGCAGCTGGAAGCCTTTCTCAGCCGCAGTCGCGAAGCCGTCAACCTTCTGGAGCGCAACACCGCCCGTGCCGCCGATCTGATCGGCCATTTCAAACAAGTGGCGGTAGACCAGAGCACGGTTCGGCGGCGCTCCTTCGACCTGCGCCAGACCGTCGAGGAGGTGCTGACCACCTTGCAACCGATGTTCAAGCGCTCGCGCCACCAGATTGCAGTGGACATCCCCGCCGGCCTGGAACTGGACAGCTACCCCGGCCCCCTCGAACAGATCATCGCCAATCTGATCGGCAATTCACTGACGCACGGCTTCACTGGAATCGAAACCGGTCTGATCGAACTGAAGGCCGACGCCACTGACACCCGGCAAATCGTCCTGCGTTACGCAGATAACGGCATCGGGATGTCAGCGGCGACCCTCAAGCGCATTTTCGAACCGTTCTTCACCACACGGCTGGGTCAGGGCAGCAGTGGCCTGGGACTGTACATCGTCTACAACCTGGTCACGGGAGTGCTCGGTGGGACGATCCACGTCGACAGCTCTTTGGATCGCGGGGCAAGGTTCACCTTGACCTTGCCGCTTAGCGCGCCGGATCATCAGGTGATGACCTGACTGAATGCTTCTGGCACGGGCAAAATCTCTGGTGATGTTGCGATGGTGATGCGCTGGCCGGCTAGTGACGATTGACTTCACTTACCCGATGCGAGGATACTCTCGACAGCATCATTGAATTTCCCGACCTGCCGCAGGCGATGGCGGCCACGGCTTTCAGGCCGACGCCCTGCCCGCCAGACAGAAGACAGGGAGTTGCAAAGGATCGATCCGAATAACTGAACGACATCGGGGCTCGAACATGGCGATACTCAAGGAATTTAAAGAACTGGTGGTGACATCGCGAGCCGGCCAAGCTGCCAGCGGCCGTTTGCACGAGATGCGTGAAGGCTCGGTACGTTGCCTGGGGCCACATGGCCTGCACCGCATGGCTTACGTCGAGTGGGGCGACCCGGCAAATCCACGCGTCCTGATCTGCGCGCACGGCCTGACCCGCAACGGCCGCGATTTCGACGTCCTGGCCAACGCCCTGGCCGACGATTACCGGGTCGTCTGCCCGGACGTCGTCGGGCGTGGCCGTAGCGATCGGTTATTCTTTCCCGATGACTACGGCGTGCCGGTCTACGCCAACGACATGATGACACTGATCGCTCGCCTCGCGGTGGACTCGGTACACTGGCTGGGAAGTTCGATGGGCGGCCTGATCGGCATGTTCCTTTCAAGCCTGCCGGGCTCGCCAATCAGTCGACTGGTGCTCAACGACGTCGGGCCGACGATCGGTATCGACGCTCTGCAGCGCATTGGTGAATATCTCGGCAAGGCTCCGGATTTCGCCGATCTGGCCGAGGCAGAAGCCTATGTGCGCGTCGTGTGTGCGCCGTTCGGCGCCCTCACTGACGCGCAGTGGCGCTTCATGACCGTCGTCGGCACGCGAGCGAAGCCTGATGGCGGCTTCGAGATCAACTATGACCGCGCGATCGCCCAGCCCTACCAAAAGGCCTTCCTTGAGGCCAAGGAGATCAACCTCTGGCCGATGTACGACGCCATCCGCTGCCCGACGCTGGTCCTGCGCGGTGCGCAATCGGATATCCTGCTGCACGACACCGCTACCGAGATGACGACCCGAGGACCGCGTGCAAAGCTCGTCGAAGTGCCGGCAGTTGGCCATGCCCCGATGTTCCTCGAAGAATCGCAGGTACGCATCGTCCAGGACTTCCTGCTCGCTGATCAAGGCTGAGCGCGGGGCCTGGCGTGTCCAGGGCACAGAGGACTTTCGACAGAGCGGCGCGCGTACCCAGTGCGCCATTCCAGCGATGAATCTCGCGCACCTGCTCGCCCGCACCGCTCGGGTTCTTCCCGAGCAACCGGCGGTCGCGCTTGGCACGCGCGAGCTTTACTCGTACGGCGAATTGTTCCGTCGTGCAGCGAAGATCGCCGGCGGTCTGCGCGGTCTGATGGGTCTGCAGACTGGCGACCGGGTTGCTCTGTCCATGACCAATTGCCCGCAGTACCTCGAACTGCTCTACGGTATCTGGCATGCCGGCCTGGTGGCCGTGCCGATCAACCACAAGCTGCACGCGCGCGAAGTGGCCTTCATCGTTGACGATTCGGCGGCCGCATTGCTGTTTGTTGCTGACGACCCAGGCGAAGATGAGCGAATCTGGCGCGAGAAGAATTCGGACCTGCGCGTCGTTCCGGTGGACGCCGCCACTTACCGACGACTGACCAGCGCCGACCCGATTGCCATCGTGCCGCGCACCCCCGACGATCTGGCCTGGCTTTTCTATACCTCGGGAACCACCGGCCAGCCGAAAGGCGTGATGCTCTCCCAGCGCAACCTGCTGGCGATGACTCTGGCCTACTTCCCGGACGTGGACCAGGTCACACCCTCCGATAGCATCCTTTATGCTGCGCCGATGTCGCACGGTGCCGGCATGTACAACTTCGCGCATGTACTGGTCGGCGCGCGCCATGTCATCCCCGAATCGGGCGGCTTCGACGCGCATGAGATCGTGTTGCTGTCGCAGCGCTTCCGCCAGGTGTCGCTGTTTGCCGCACCCACGATGGTCCGCCGTCTGGTCGACCAGGTCTCCGAGCGAAGCGCCGACTGCAGCGGCATCAAGACCATCGTCTATGGTGGCGGACCGATGTATCTCGAAGACATCCGGCGATCGCTCGACGTGCTTGGCGACCGTCTGGTGCAGATCTATGGACAGGGTGAAAGCCCGATGACGATCACTGCGCTGTCGCGCCAGCATTTGGCGAACCGCGCCCACCCACGCCATCGCGAGCGGATCGCGTCGGTCGGTGTCGCTCACAGCGTCGTCGAGGTCGTCGTCGCCGATGCCGACGACCAGCTCTTGCCTACCGGTGCCATCGGCGAAGTACTCGTGCGCGGCGAGACCGTCATGCAGGGCTATTGGCGAAACCCGCAAGCAACAGCAACGACGCTGCGCAACGGCTGGCTGCATACCGGCGATATCGGCAGCCTCGATGCCGACGGCTTCCTGACGCTGAAGGACCGCTCCAAGGATGTGATCATCAGCGGCGGCACCAACATTTATCCGCGCGAAGTCGAGGAAGTGCTGCTGCGGCACGCGGCGGTGGCCGAGGTCTCGGTGGTCGGCCGGCCCAGTGCCGAATGGGGCGAGGAAGTGGTCGCCTTCGTCGTATGCCAGGCAGGCGTATCGGTGCCGATCGCCGAACTCGATCGCCTGTGTCTCGACTCGATCGCCCGCTTCAAGCGGCCCAAAGACTACATTTTTGTATCGGCGCTGCCCAAGAACCACTACGGCAAGGTTCTGAAGACCGCGTTGCGACGCCATTGGACTCAGTACGGAGAGAACTGATCATGGGCAAACGCCTGCAGGACAAGGTGGCCATCGTCACCGGCAGCGGCTCGATCGGGCCGGGATGGGGCAACGGCAAGGCGATGTCGGTGCTGTTCGCACGCGAGGGCGCCAGGGTCGTCGGCGCTGACATCGATGCCGAAGCCGGCGCGGCGACACAGAAAATCATTGACGATGAAGGGGGAACCGGCATCACCGTCGTTGCCGATGTGGCTCGCGCCGCCGACGTCGAACGCCTGGTGGCGACGGCACTCGACGCCTACGGGCGCATCGACATCCTGGTCAACAACGTCGGCATTGCCGTCGTCGGTGGCCCAGCGGAACTCGACGAGGCGACCTGGGATCGGCTGATGAGCATCAACCTCAAGAGCACCTACCTGACCTGTCACCACGTGCTGCCGGTGATGATCCGCCAGCACGCCGGGGTGATCGTCAACAATGCCTCAGTGGCCGTGCTTGGCTGGGCCGGAGTCAACTACGGCTTCTACGCCGCCAGCAAGGGGGCGATGGTGGCGATGACGCGCACCATGGCCATCCGGCACGCGCCCGATGGCATCCGTGCCAATTGCGTCCTGCCCGGACTGATGAATACGCCGCTGGTGCATGCCGCACTCACCCGCGTCTATGGCGAGGAAGGCGACATCGCCAACCTGATCCGCACGCGCGACGCCCAGTGCCCGCTAGGTCACATGGGCGACGCCTGGGATACCGCCCATGCGACGCTGTTCCTGGCATCCGACGAAGCCAAGTACATCACCGCCACCGAACTCGTCGTCGATGGCGGTCTGTCGGCACGCTTCGCGTAGCAGATCCGGCGGCATGCCTGTGGCGAACACGGCCGGGGCCGGTGCGTTCGTGCTCACGAATCACGAAATCAGCGCTTCTTCAGTTCGACCAGCGGGATCACGTCCGGCATGTGGATGCGCGGGCGGTCAGGTTCGGCTTCGCAAAGCGGTTCGCATTCGACCATCGTGCTCAGGCAACGAAGGGCAAGGTCCTGGTAGGTGTGGGTACCTTCGACCTTCCATGCCATCTCCTCATCGGAGAGGAGGCGAATGACCCTGGCCGGAATACCGGCGGCGAGGCTGCGCGGCGGGATCTCGACACCGGCCTTGACGAAGGCGCAGGCGGCAACCATCGCGGACTCGCCGATGATGGCGTTGTCCATGATCACTGCATTCATGCCGACCAGCGCATTCCTTTCGACACGGCAACCGTGCAGCACGGCACCGTGGCCGATGTGGCCGTCTTCGCCAACGACGGTGTCGGTACCCGGAAAGCCATGCATGACACAGCTGTCCTGGAGATTGGCGCCGCGTTCGAGGATCAACCGCCCGAAATCGCCGCGCAAGCTGGCGCAGGGGCCGACATAGCAGCCGGGGCCGACGATGACATCGCCGATCAGGACGGCGGTCGGATGGACGAAGGCCCTCGGGTCGACCACGGGTACGATGCCGTCGATTGCATAGACGCGCAGGGTATTCATGAACAGCCTCCCGAAAGGTGGAACGGGGATTCTATCCATGAACGGCCGTTTCTCGATACAGTATTGGCAGAAAGCCAGAGGGTAAATTTGTTCCACCCGTAAGACCATTGGTTTTCAGTCATTCTGGGGGGCAAGCCGGAATCCGGCAGGTCCATCGAACTGGGGTTCAGAAGCCTGGTTAGATAGAACAAATCTATCCTGCAGAACGCCATGATGAGCGTTCCACGCCCGATAATTGCAGGTCTTTTGCGAGGAGTCCGCATGAACATCACCGAATCCCTGCTGCATGCCCTGAAGGCGCATGGCGCCCATGAAATCTTCGGCATTCCTGGCGATTTTGCCCTGCCCTATTTCCGCATCATCGAGGAAAGCGGTATCCTGCCGCTCTACACGCTCTCGCACGAACCTGGCGTCGGTTTCGCGGCCGATGCGTCGGCTCGCTACCATGGCACGCTCGGCGTCGCCGCGGTCACCTATGGCGCGGGCGCGCTCAACATGGTCAATGCCGTCGCATCGGCCTTTGCCGAAAAGTCGCCGCTGGTCATCCTGTCCGGCGGCCCCGGCAAGAACGATGCGCGCTCGGGGCTGCTGCTCCATCATCAGGCGAAGACACTCGACTCGCAGTTCCAGATCTACCGCGAGATCACCTGCGACCAGGTACGTCTCGACGACGCTGCCCGCGCACCGGCCGACATCGCGCGCGTGCTGGCGAATTGCCGCCGGCATTCGCGACCCGTCTACATCGAACTGCCGCGTGACATGGTGAGCACACCCTGCGCCACGACACCCACGACAGAACCCGCCGGACCCGACCCCGATGCGCTTGCCGCCTGTGTGGACGAGATCCTCGGCCGCTTGGCTGCGGCCACGGCGCCGGTCCTGATGGTCGGCGTCGAGGTCCGGCGTTTCGGCCTTGAGGCCAAGGCCGCCGAACTCGCCCGCCGACTTGCCCTGCCGGTAGTCACCAGTTTCATGGGGCGCGGCCTGCTGGCGGCGGCCAATGCGCCACTGATGGGCACCTACCTTGGCATTGCCGGAGCGCCAGACGTCACCACGGCCGTCGAGTCTTCCGACGGACTGTTTCTGCTCGGAGTCATCATTTCCGACACCAATTTCGGCGTATCCGACAAGAAAATCGACCTTCGCAAGACCATCCAGGCGCTCGATCGCCGTGTCACGATGGGCTACCACACCTACGATGCGATCGGTCTCGAGTCACTCGTCGACGCCCTGCTGGCACGGACCGTGCCCTCCGACCGGCACTTCGACGTCAAGAAGCAGGACTACCCCTTCGACCTTCCCGACGACGATGCGCCATTGATGCCACTCGACATCGCCACTGCGGTCAACGACCTGATGCGCGACAAGGGCCGCATGCCGATCGCCTCGGACATCGGCGACTGCCTGTTCACGGCGATGGACATGGCCAACACCGAACTCGTTGCCCCCGGCTATTACGCGACCATGGGCTTCGGCGTACCAGCCGGCATCGGACTGCAGGCGGCATCCGGCGAGCGCACACTGATCCTGGTCGGCGACGGCGCCTTCCAGATGACCGGCTGGGAACTCGGCAACTGCCGGCGCTTCGGCTTCGACCCGATCGTGATCGTCTTCAACAACCAGTCGTGGGAGATGCTTCGGACCTTCCAGCCACAATCGGGCTTCAACGACCTCGACGACTGGCACTTCGCCGAGATGGCTCCGGCCATGGGTGGCGAAGGCGTTCGGGTCAGCACGCGGCGCGAACTGAAGCACGCACTCGCCGAAGCACACGCGACACGAGGCAAATTCCGGCTGATCGAGGTCATGCTGCCTCGCGGCGCGCTGTCGCCGACGCTGGCGCGCTTCGTTACCGGTCTGCGGCGGCTGACGGCCAACCCGGGTTGAAGCAAAGCAATCCCAAACACCCTCCGGAATTGGAATGCCGTTTGTCCATCCAGCGGCTGACGCGGCTGCTCGATGCCGCGCCTAGCAGCCTGTCGGACTTTACCCTTGCCGCCCGCTGAATATGCTAAAACCATAGCCGTTCCAGGAACGGAGGTCCGGCATGTCCCATTTCATCGTCACCGATCGCAAGACCGACTACCTGCTGCCGCCGTCACTCGACGATTGGTTGAACGAGGATCATTTGGCGCGATTCATTGT
>WBZL01002907.1_pt1 | contig 16132 bp, 14 predicted proteins | sample 5204291 | NCBI WGS metagenome assembly WBZL01 (sample SAMN12344345, study PRJNA552823) | activated sludge metagenome | biome: Activated sludge suspended growth; feature: Nitrification reactor; material: Wastewater; isolation source: activated sludge from nitrification reactor of wastewater...
TTGCACCCGGACGGCCACCCGTGCGCGGGCATTCCTGTCCGCCAGCTTTGCCAGCCATTCCTGGAACGGGTCACGTCCATCTGCCGTCTGATAGTCGAAAAGATCGAACACAGGTTCGTAACGTATATGTTACAAAAGTTCCGCAGTAGAGTAAAGCTCAAACCACGACACGTAAGCGCGCCTCGGCTTCGGCGGGCTGCTCGATACCTGCCTCGCTGAGAATCCATGCCTCAATCTTGGTGTGCCACATGCGCAGCAGATCGAGCGGGCGAACTCGGTAGTGCTTCTCTGCGGTCGCGCTCGGCTTGTGGCCCATGATCTGCGCGCTGACTCCCGCCGGACACTCTACCCACTCCGCCAGCGTGCCGAAGGAACGGCGCAGGCCGTGAATGCTCAACGCCGGAAGTCCGGCAGCAACAAGGCACTTGTTGTGCATGATGCGCGGCTCCTGAAGCCTTCCAGACGCTGCTGTGGGGCTGCTGAATACCCATTCATTGCGACGGGGCAGGGCGGCGAGCAACGACGCGACATAGGGCGTCAGCGGAATCGTGCGCTCGCCGTCGACCTTGTCCTTGATGGTCATCGACTTCCACTGAAAGTCCACATCTTCCCACTGCAGGCCGGCCACCTCTTCACGGCGCGCACCAATCAGCAGCGCAGTCTGGAGATAGGCGGCGATGACGGGATTCTGAATCTGACGCACGGAAGCGAACCACGCCGGCAACTGCTCGCGTTGCAGGCAATCGTCTTTGGCGGCTTTCTTCGGCAGTTCGTCCTTCGCCAGGCGCGTGATGCAGGCGTCAGCCTGTACCTGGTCGCGGTACTCGGGGCGGTCTGAGCACCAGCTCAGGAAAGCACGCAGCAGGGCGAAGCCCAAGCGGGTATAGGTCGGGCGCTTGGCGGCCTCGACTTGCAGCCATGCCCGTACTTGGTCGGCGTCGATCTGCTCAAGGGGAAGGGCCAACAGCGGACGCAGGATGCCCGGTAGCGTCTTGTCACTCTCGCCAGGGCGGCGTCCTTGGGTGCGCTGCTCGCCCCCTTCTTGGCTCACATTTGCATGGGCGGCGAGATGGCTTTGACTCCACCGAGGGGCACGTGCTTCGATGTACTTCTGCCAGGCTTCGAGTGCCGGCGTCGCGATGCGCTCTGCCTCAATGCGCTTGGCTTCGGCTTCGGCGCGCTTGGCCTCGGCAGCGGCGATGCGTTCGCGCTTCTCTTGGCGCGGGTCAATCCCCTGGTCAATCATCGTTTGCAGTCTTCGCGCCTCGTCGCGTGCGGCGGCGAGTGTCCATGCTCGAACGTCGCCGATGGTCACGCGGACAGTTTGCCGGTTCAGCTTGGCCTCGAAGACGAACGCCTTTGCGCCAGCGGTTACACGAACGGCCAGGCGGGGCGCGTCGGTGTCCCAGAGGAAGGATTGTGTCTGCCCTTCGGATAGCGTCAGGCGGCGGATTCGGTCGGGTGTCAGGCGTTCGCGGTTCATGTCGTCGGATCCAGTTTGGCTACATGGGTGATTCTATGTAGCCACCATGTAGCCATTTTACAGCAATCCGGTTCAACGTCAAGCAATGCCTATATACGCAAGTTATTTGTTTATACTGAGTTTTACAGTCTGCCTTGCACCCCGATCAACGCCAAAAAATGCCTAGAAGTTCAGATTCGCAATCAGAAGGTCGGCGGTTCGATCCCGCCTGTCTCCACAATTAAATCAAACAGTTAGCCAGACTCACAAGGTCTGGCTTTTGTTTTCTGGCTGATCCGACCGATAGGCAACTGGAGCTGGCCTATTGCAGTTCGGCGAAGACCCGCGACTTCATCGCGGACGCCCTCAACCCTCCCAGGCAGCCATCAATCGCCGGTTCAGGCGGCCATTCCTTTATAATGCGCAGCTTAGGATCTTCCGAAACAACTGCAATTCCAGCCAACCTTAGCCATGGAGAACTCATGGGATTCCTCGCAGACAAGCGTATCCTGATCACTGGCGTGCTGTCGAAACACTCGATCGCCTACGGCATTGCCAGGGCCTGTCATCGCGAAGGCGCGCAACTGGCGCTCACCTATCAGAACGATCGGTTCAGGGATCGCGTTGCCAAATTCGCCAAAGAATTCGACAGCACTCTCGTCTTCCCTTGTGATGTCTCCGATGACATCGCGATCGAACAGCTTTTCGCCGGCCTTGCCGAAGCCTGGGATGGCCTCGACGGTCTCCTGCATTCGATAGCCTATGCTCCCAGTGAAGCCATCGAAGGTGATTTTCTGGAGGGCATCACACGAGACGCCTTTCGTATCGCGCATGACGTGTCGTCGTACAGCTACCCGGCACTTGCCAAGGCGGCCCGGCCAATGCTCCTGAAAGGCCGTAAGCCAGCTTTGCTCGCGCTCTCCTACCTTGGCGCCGAGCGCACCATGCCCAACTACAATACCATGGGTCTCGCCAAAGCCAGCCTCGAAGCCGCCACCCGTTACCTCGCCTTTTGCCTCGGTCCGCAAGGAATTCGCGCCAACGCCATCTCGGCCGGCCCGATCAAGACGCTGGCCGCTTCAGGCATCGGCAACTTCTCGCGCCTGCTTGCCTACAACGCGCACAACGCACCGCTGCGCCGCAACATCACCATTGATGAAGTCGGTAACGCCGCCGCCTTCATGCTCTCCGACCTTGCCAGTGGCATCACCGGCGAGATCATGTATGTCGATGGCGGGCTGAACACCACCGCACTCGGCAATCCGGAGCCGCTGCCGGGGTGAATGACCGACACCCGCGTCGGTTCGGGAGGGCTGGCATTCGCCTGCCCGGCGGGTAAGCACGCTTTGGTTTTGGGAGTATGGCTTGCGTAGACCGCAATTCGGGGAGAAAGGCCGGCACGGATGCCGTCACGGCCCGTGATCGTGACGGCGTGCCTATCTGATCCCTACCGTGGTCTTCGATAAATGGTAGGTTTCAGGGCCTGCAGCCGGTTGCTGATGCCGTGCAGCGATTCGGAATGGCCGACGATGAAATAGCCATTCGGTTTCAGGTGTGGCAGCATGTTCTCGATGACCTTGCGCTTCGTTTCGGCATCGAAATAGATCATCACGTTACGCAGGAATATCACGTCGAAGTCGCCGACGCCGGTGATCGGCTGCGTCAGGTTTACCTGCGCAAAGCGGACACGCTGCTTGAGCTGGTTCTCGATCAGCAACTTGCCTTCCTGTGAGCGTACGCCCTTCAAGCAATACTTGCGCAAGTAGCCTGGCGGAATGCCGGAGATCCGTTCCTGCGCATATACCCCGGCCTGTGCTCGCGCCAGGACGGTCAGGCTGATGTCCGACCCGAAAACTTCCCAGGGGCTGTCGTTGCAATGCTCGGCGAGTACCATCGCCATCGAGTAAGCCTCTTCGCCGCTCGAACTGGCACCGCTCCAGATGCGGAAAGTGCCTGCCCCGCGCCGCTCCTTGAGAATCACGTCGCGCAGGAAGTCGAAGTGCTGTGGTTCACGGAAGAAATAGGTCTCGTTGGTGGTCAGCAGATCGATCATCTGCTGCAGTTCTTGAGGATGCTGACCGGAGGACACCAGCTGATAATACTGGGAGTAAGTGTCAAATTTGTAATGCGCCAGACGCCGGCCGAGACGGCCCACCAGCAGAACGCGCTTGGCATCGGAGAGGCTGATGCCGGCCAGTTTGTAGATCAGCCGCTGGAAAAGCGCGAACTCCTGGTCGGTGATCGGGGATTCGGAATGGTTCATAAGTCCTCAGAATAGCTCGATGTCGGTCTTCTTCGGTGCGACGAAGAGTGTGCTGGCGTAACGGCTTTCCGCCTCGGCAATGCTCTGGTTGGTCTGCCCGCGCTTGCAGAAGGCTTCGCCGGTCTGCGGGTCGAGGATCACCTTGCGCGACCACGGCCCCATCAGGTCCGAGGCGACCAGCTGGATGCCCTCGCGCCCCAGCCACTCGCGGGCGAACTCGGCGTTGCGCTCGCCGATGCTGACGCCGGTCAGCGATGAAATGACATTGCCGCCACCGAAGGCCTTGCTCTGCAGGCGCTTTTTCTGGGCGCCACGGGCGAGCATGCCGTTCATCAGTGCTTCCATGCAGAAATTGCCGCAAAGCAGGACGTCGAGGTCCTTGTTGGCCGATTTCTCGAATTTCGGCAACATGAAGTGATTCAGGCCGCCGACCCGGAGCTGCGGGTCCCACAGGCAGACGGCGACACACGAGCCGAGGAGGGTGGCGATCGGTCGTTCGTTTTCAATCGCCCAGCCGCCGGGATTGACGTGGCGCGCCAAGCGCTCGAGGTCGCGCGGGTTGCTCATCTGGACACGCCGCTCATCGCCGCACTGCGGTGGCCGCTGTTGGCCAAGCGGAAGAAGGTCATCAGCTCCTGTAGTTGAGCGGCCTGGCTGCTGAGTTCCTCGGCGGTGGCGGCGAGTTCTTCCGAGGCCGAGGCGTTCTGCTGCGTCGCCTGCTTGAGCTGCCCCATCGCGCCGTTGATCTGGCCGACGCCGGAACGCTGCTCCTGAGAGGCGGCGGCGATCTCCTGCACGAGGCCAGAGGTCTTCTGGATCGACGGCACCATCTCGCCGAGCAGCGACCCGGCCTGTTCGGCGAGTTTCACCGATTCCTTGGCGACGTGGCCGATTTCCTGCGCGGCCACCTGCGAGCGTTCGGCGAGTTTTCTCACCTCGGCGGCGACGACGGCGAAACCCTTGCCGTGTTCGCCGGCGCGCGCCGCTTCGATGGCGGCGTTCAAGGCCAGCAGGTTGGTCTGGTAGGCGATGTCGTCGACGAGGCCGATCTTGTCGGTGATGGTCTGCATTGCTTCGACCGTGCGGGCGACGGCCTCGCCGCCTTCGAGGGCCTGTCGCGAAGCGGCCGAGGCCATGCCGTCGGTGACCTTGGCGTTCTCGGTGTTCTGGATGATCGACACACTCATCTGCTCGACGCTGGAGGTGGTCTGTTCGACCGAAGCGGCTTGTTCGTTGGATGATTGCGAGAGCGACTGGGCGGTGGCCGAGACCTGGCTCGAGGCATTGCCAAGGTTCTCGGCCGTGGTACGGACTTCGCCGATGATCTCGCCGAGCTTGCCGACCATGGCCTGCATTGCCAACATGAGCTGACCGACTTCATCCTTGCTGCGCGCCTGGATGCGCACGCCGAGATCACCGGCGGCAAGTGCGTTGGCAGCGTTCACGGCCTGTCCGAGCGGCCGTGTGATCGAGCGGATGATCCAGAACGACAGCATCCCTGCCACGAGCACGAGAGCGACGATGGCAACGACGAGGAGCTTGCGTGTGTTCGAGAAACGGCTTTCCTGCGCCTGCAGACGGTCGGTCGCCGCCTTGTCGAGAAACGCGCGCACCGTGGAACTGGCCTGGCTGGCCTCCTGGTAGAGCGGGTTGATCTTCTTGAGCAGGATGACCTGTCCATCGGCAAACTGACCGGCCAGGATCATCTCGCGTGCCGGTATCAGCGCTTCCTGAACGTAACGCTGGCGAATTTCGGTGAAGCGGTCGGCCAGTTTCTGCTCTTCCGGGTCGGCAATCAGTTTGCTGTAGGATGCCGACAAGGCATTGATCTGATCGATGTTGCGGCCGATCGCGTCGGTGTGCATGGCGACCGGATGGTCGTGCAGATTCGCTAGTAGGTTCGCCGGGTCGTGTTGCAATGCCAGCATGAGCTGCGCGCGGTTTTCCGACATCAAGCGGGCCACCTCATCGACGGTCTGTATCGGTTTCATGCTCATATCATACATCTTGCGGCCGTCCTGGTGACTGTTCGCCGCGAGGTCGAGGCCCAGGAAGGCCATGACCACGATACTCGTGATCAGGATAACGACCAAGCCGATGATACGCGTCCTTACCGTCAGATGATTGAACACTTCTTAGACTCCGACGCTACCCGCATGATCGCCAGCGACCTGCGCCAGCATCGCGATCTCGTCGATCGAGAGCACCTTGACGATATTGAGGAGGATCACGAACTTTCCGGCAACCTTGCCCATGCCGTGGATGAAGTCGGCGCGGATGCGGGCGCCGAACGACGGTGGCGGTTCGATGTCGCTGGCCGGGATCTCGATCACTTCCGAGACCGCGTCGACCATGATCCCGATGTCGTGACGAAACTCGTTCTCGCTGACCTCGACGATGACGATGCAGGTGCGCTTTCCCGCCTGACTCTGGGCACCACCGAAGCGCGCCGCGAGGTCGATGACCGGGACGACGGCGCCGCGCAGGTTGATGACGCCGCGGATGAAGGCCGGCATCATCGGGATTTCAGTGAGATGGCCGTACTCGATGATTTCCTTGACGTTGAGGATGCCGACGGCGAACATCTCGCCGCCGAGAACGAAGGTAAGGTATTGCTGCGGGCTTTCGGCTGCAGTCTGCTGTGCCTGCAGGGCGGTGGAGGCGCGCCGGGCGACGGCATTGGCGGCGGGACGGGCGGGGGTGATCTGGGTCATGGGCGGTTTTCTCCTCAAAAACGTTCGAAGCCGTAGTCAGGCGAGGCCGTGCTGGCGACGCGGCCTGGTTGCCTGGTGTGTGGCAGTGCGGCCGCAACCTGAGCAGCCAGTCGCGCCGTCGCCTCGTCGCGGCCTTCCTCAGCCAACTGGAAAAAGGTCATCAGTTCCTGCTGTTGCACAGCCTGGCTGCCGAGTTCCTCGGCGGTGGCGGCGAGTTCCTCGGATGCCGAAGCGTTCTGCTGCGTCGCCTGGTCGAGCTGCCCCATCACGCCGTTGATCTGGCCGACGTCGGAACGCTGCTCCCGCGAGGCGGCGGCAATTTCCTCCTGGACGAGGTCGGAGGTTTTCCGGATCGATGGCAGCATTTCGCCGAGCAGCGAACCAGCGCGTTCGGCAAGTTTCACCAACTCCCTGGCGATGTGGCAGATTTCCTGCACGGCGACCGGCGAGCGTTCCGCCAACTTGTGCACTTCTGCGGCGACGACGGTGAAACCCTTGCCGTATTCGCCGGCACGTGCCGCCTCGATGGCCGCGTTCAAGGCCAGCAGGTTGGCCGAGGCATTGGACAGCGCGTTGGTGGCACCCCTGACCTCGCCGATGAGTGCGTTGAGTTTGCCGATCAGACCCTGCCGGGCTGACAGCATCTGGCCGATTTCGTCCTTGCCGGAATGCCTGATGCGCACCGTCAGGTCGCCGTCACCGAGGCGCTGGGGTACGTCGAGCAGTTCATTGACCGGTCTTTTGAGGTTACGCGTGATCAGGAGGCTGATGCCGATCGCCAGAACAAGTGCCGCGAGCAGCGCAGCAACGGTCACCGTGATCGCACGGCGATAAATGCTGTGCGACAGTTCGAACGCCTCCTGGCTCAGCTTTTCCTCGACCTTGACGAGTTCATCGCTCAGCGCTGCGAGCATCCTGAAACTTTCGTCGGTGGCTTTCATTGCGGTGGGTCCGAGGGTCATGTCGTCGGTCAGGGCAAAGTCCAGTCCGTTGGCTGCAGGGGTCTTGTACTTGATCAGCATCACCGCAATGTCCTCGGCCAGATTTGCTTCGCTGTCGGCCAGGCCGGGGTCGGCCGCCCATTTACCGAAGCTGGCGATGACCTGGTCGACGTCGGCAAGCGGCACCTTGCTGTCGGCCGTGAGCGTCTTTTCATCGAGTGTCCCGGCCCAGGTCATGAGACGGTAGGTGCGAGAATGAACGTCCAGGACCCTCATGGACCGGGAGAGCAAGCTGCAGGTGCTTGTGACGCAGGGTATTGAACAACTCGTCGATCGCTTGCCGCTGTACATCGAGTGACTGGTAGCCGACAACGCTCAAGACTAGCATGAAGATCATGCAGACTGTAGGTGGAATCAGTATTTTCTGGAAAAGATTGATGGCTGTGATCTCCTGAGTACGAACTTTGTCATTCACGCCCGACTGGCGCGGCACTGCGGCCTTCTTCGGCCAGGCGGAAGATGGATCGGGCGGGTAATCGAGCGGGTGACCCAGGTAGCGAACAGCGAAGCCAGGACCAGCGCGGCGGCGGATAGCACCAGGATCAACCATTCTGTTTGTTCCGCGCGCCTATCGGCTTCCTTGCCATGAGCGGTCATCAGCTCGGTCTGGAAGTCTCCCACCTTTTCGCAGGCATCGATGTACGCAGCTTGCTTTCCTCGGGACGCGGATCGATCAGCAGGTTGCGCTGCGCACGGGCAATCAGGTTGATGGCCTCAATGATATGGTTGGCCCAGACCGTTTTCGGGAAGAAGTGGTTGACCAGCTTGTCGATGTCGGCGTTGAGCCCGCTGACGCGCAGATAGGAGAGGACCGAGATGCCGAGCAGCAGAATGACGATGAAACCGAAGCCGAAGCCCAGACGGGCGCCGATTTTGAGATTCTTGAACACGATGACTGACCTCCGGGGAAGGGGGATGGGGTCCTGCTTGAAATCAGTACGCGGCCAGTCGCTCCGCTGCTGGGGGCGCGGTCAGACGCCGGTCTTCGAGCCGGGTCACCAGGCCGACCAGCGCCGGCACGTCGAGGATCAGCGCCACCTCGCCGGTGCCGAGGATGGTCGATCCGCCGATGCCGCGCAGGTGCTTGAAGAGCACGCCGAGCGGTTTGATCACCGTCTGGAATTCGCCGAGCAGGGTGTCGACGACCAGGCCGGCCTTCTCGCCGGCGTACTGGACGATGACCACGTTCTGGCGGTCGGGGAGCGTGCCGCCGATGCCGAACAGCTCGCGCAGGCGGACGAAGGGCAGCACCTCGCCGCGCAGGTTCAGGTAGTGGCGCGGCCCCGGCACGTCGGCGAGTTCGATGCATTCGACGACCGAGTCGAGCGGCACGACGTAGGAGGCCTCACCGACGCCGGTCAGGAAGCCGTCGATGATCGCCAGCGTCAGCGGCAGGCGGATGGTGAAGGTCGAGCCTTCGCCCTCGGCCGTGCTCACCTCGACGCTGCCGCGCAGGCTCTGGATATTGCGCCGCACCACGTCCATGCCGACACCGCGGCCCGAGAGGTTCGTCACCTGCTCGGCGGTCGAGAAGCCGGCTTCGAAGATCAGGTTGCTGATCTCCGGGTCGGAGAGCGTCGCGGCGGCGTCGATCAGTCCCTTGTCGAGGGCTTTCTGGCGGATCTTGTCCTTCGGCAGGCCGCCGCCGTCGTCGATGACTTCGATGACGATGCTGCCCGAGTCGTGATACGCGTTGAGCTGCAGCGTGCCGTTCTCGGGTTTGCCGCGCGCGGCGCGCAGCTCGGCCGCTTCGATGCCGTGGTCGATGGCGTTCCGGACCAGATGCATCAGGGGGTCGCCGAGTTTCTCGACGACCGATTTGTCGAGTTCGGTCTCGGCGCCGGTGATCACCAGGTCGATGGTCTTGCCCAGCTCGCGCGCGTTGTCGCGAACGACGCGCTGGAAGCGGTTGAAGGTCTCGCCGATGGGCACCATGCGCAGTTGCAGCGCCGAGTCGCGGATGTCTTCGACGAGGCGGCGCAGCACCGAGGTCGATTCGATCAGCTCGGACTGACCGCTGCGCTGCGCGAGCAGGTTGGCGCTGGCGCCGGCGATGACCATTTCGCCGACGAGATCGATCAACTGGTCGAGCTTGTCGGCATGCACGCGGATCATGCGGGCTTCGCGCGCCTTCTTCTCGCTGACCACCGCCTGGCGGGTGGCGGCGGCTTCGACGACTTCCGGGTGCACGACTTTCTGTTCGATGAGGACGGCGCCGATCGGCGTCTGCTGCGGCGCTTCGCCAGCCGCCTCTGCCGTCGCCGTACGGCTCTGGGCGGCGAGACCCTCGTCGAGTTCGGCCTGCGTCAGGGCGCCGGAGCGGACGAGGATCTCGCCCAGGCGCAGCTTGTCTTCGGGCAGTTCGTCGATCAACTGGAGGTATTCGGCGATCTTGGAGTGCGGCGGCAGGATGTACAGCGTGCATTCGTCGCGGACGAAGTCGAAGACCTGTTCGATCTGGGCTTTGCTGGCGTGCGTCTGGAAGCCGATCTCGAAGCCGAGGTAGCAGCATTCGGGGTCCATCGCGTCGGCGGCGGGCAGGGCGTCGGCGAGCGTGGTCAGGGTGGTGATCTCGCCGAGCGTGGTCAGGAAGTGCAGCAGCGACAGCGGGTCCATGCCGTTCTTCAGGACGCCGGGGCCAAAACGCACCGAGAGATGCCAGGCGTCGGTGTCGACGACACCGCCCCCGGAGGTTTCGATACGGGGCTCGTCTGCTGCGGGCAGGCTGGCGTCGCGCCGGCCGCCGCCGAGGAACTGCTCGGTCAGCCGGGCCAGCAGGGCGTCGCCGCGCGCCTGAATCTCGGCGTCGGGCTGCGGCCGGCCGGCCACGAGGACGTCGAGCAGCGTGCCGAGGTGGTCGCAACATTCGAGCATCACCGTCGACAGGTCGCCGCTGACCGGGATCTCGCCGTTGCGCAGTTTGTCGAGGACGTTTTCGACCTTGTGCGTGAAGGCTTCGATGAAGGCGCATTCGACGACGCCGGAGCCGCCCTTGATGGTGTGCGCGGCGCGAAAGATGGCGCCGAGGTTGTCGGCGTCGCCGGGGTTCTGCTCAAGCTTGAGCAGGCCGTCTTCCATCGCCATGAGCTGGTCACGGCTTTCGTTGACGAAGGTGCTGGTCAGTTCGTCCATCGTATTGTCTCGATCGAAAGAAGGGTCAGCCTTGCGCTGAGAGGAGCATCGGGTCGCCGAAGACGCCGGCCAGGTGGCAGAAGTCGAGTACTCGCTGGACGTTGGGGCTGTGGCCGACGATGGTCAGTGGCTTGCCTTGCTGCAGCGCTTCGCGCTTGAGCAGCAGCAGGAGTTGCAGGCCGGCGGTATCGATTTCGGGGACGGCCGTAAGGTCGAGGTCGAGGGCTGCGGTCGCCGCCAGCGCGGTGAGCAACTGCTCCTTCTGGGCCTGGGCCTGGTAGATCGTCATGTCCTCGAGAAGGGCGAGGCGGGCGGCGGGGGCGGGCATGGCGGCTCCTTGGGGATGCGAATGAAAGGGTTGGTCGAAGTCCTTTATCTCCCCTCCCCCCTTGTGGGGGAGGGGTTGGGGGAGAGGGGGAACAGTCATGACTTTCATCATCGGTGGGTGTCTTGCAAAGTCATGACCGTTGGGAAGAGGGGCCATCGTGACACACGAGTTCGTCAAATCCTTGCGAAAGCACCTGGCCAGATCCGTCGGTCTGCTCTGGTGGCATCTGCGAGGGCATGGACGCCCCCTCTCCCCCAACCCCTTCCACGGCCCGCACTGCATCGCGGGCCGGCTGCGGCGGCGCGGAGCAGTGCTCCGCAAAACCCCGCCTGCGCCCCCGCGAGGGGGGAGGGGAGTAAGGTATCCGCCTTTGTTCGCATCCCTCCTTGAGAGGAGGGGTTCAGAAGAGTTCGACATTCGATGGTTTGCTGGGCGGCGCCGGTCTGGCTGCATGCGCCTGGCGGGCGGTGGGCGGGTTTGGGCTATGCGCGGGGTCGAGCGCCTGGCGGTGAGCGTCGCGCGGCTGATCCATGGCATAGCCGGAGAACACCTGTTCGAGCTGTTGGGCAAGCGGCTCGACCGCGTCCTCGCGGCGAACATCCTCGGCTCGCTGGAGCACCCCGGCCAGCGAACTGGCATGGCTGTCGACACGCTCGATGCCGTCGATCACCTGTGCGATCTGCTGGCGTGTCACGTCCTGGAACTGCACGCTGGCCAGAGTTTCCATGAACATCGTGGCGAGCTTGCTGCTGCTTGCGGTGATGGTCTGGAGAATCGCCCGCTCGCGTTTGCCGAGATTTTCGTAACTGCTGCCGAGCGACGCGAGCTGCTGCGCGAAGCGTTCAAGGCTGTCGCGTTCTTCGTTGATGTGCGAGTGCGCGAGCTGGTCCTTGAACTGGTGCTCGATGAGATCGGCGACGGCGATGATGCCGTCGTTGATCTTCTTGACTGCGGTTTCGGTTTCGTGCGAGAGCTTCCGCACCTCGTCGGCGACGACCGCAAAACCGCGTCCGGCCTCGCCGGCGCGGGCGGCCTCGATGGCCGCGTTGAGCGCGAGCAGGTTGGTCTGGCCGGCAATATGCCGGATCAGGTCGACCAGGGTCTGCAGCGAGCGGGTTTTCTGTACGGCCTGTGCGCTGCGCACCTGTTCCCGAGCCGTTTCTTCGACGCGCTGGGCGATGAAGGCTTCGAGCTTGCCGATCAATTGGCGATTGCCGCCGATGGTTTTTTCGGAGTCGCGGGCCATGGCATCGGATTCGGCCGTGGCGTCGCCAACGAACTGTTTGAGTTCGGTGACCACCTCGTCGATCGTCTGCAGCCGTGCCGTGACGTCGTAGGCCGCTTTTTCGGTCTGTTCGACGACGCTTTGCAACTGCTCGACGAGAACCTGGTTGAAGGGTGGAATCTCTTGCAGCTCGGGCATCGCGACGCGCTGGCAGACCCTGTTCGATGGGCAGCGCGGGCGCGGGTCCTTGAGGTCGGCGTCGATCCCCATATGAACGTCCTGGTAGAGGACGCGCGAAACGCCCTGCTGAACGGTGATGAAGATCAGCACGCCGAGCAGCGTGACCAGGATGTCGATGCTGCGATGGCCGATGCCGAGAGTCTGGCTGAGAAACGGCTCATAGAGCGCGTGCGTCAGGAAGACCACGATGACCAGCACGATTGCCGCAGTGAGGCCGGTGATCAGCGTGCGCTGGCGATACTGGCGATACGGTTTGCCGAGAGGGGCGGGCATGTTGAAACTTCTCCTGTACGGCACACTCTGTGCCGGGCGGCACGGACCATTGCCCGGAACAGAATCTGCCAGGGAGAAGACTAGCGAGGCGCGCACCAGGGCGCTATCCGGAAATCCACTCGGGATTCGGTAGAACTACAGAAGTTCAAGGGTCAAAAGGGACGAGGCGGGCGCTTTTTCCTGACCCTGATGCCCTGTGCTTTGAAACTACTTGAAGTCGGCGACCATGCCGACCAGTTCGATGACGTTGCTGGCGCCGGACTTGGTCATGATGTGGGCGCGGTGGGTTTCGACCGTGCGCTCGCTGATGCCCAGGTCGGCGGCGATGACCTTGTTGCGCTTGCCGGCGACGATTGCGGTCAGGATTTCCTGCTCGCGTGGGGTCAAGGATTTTCGCCAGTCGTCACCCGTTGCCGGTTCCGCTGCCGCTCGCCTTTCTTCGGCCAGGCGCAAGGCGGCGTTGATCCGCTCGATCAGGTGCTGGACGTTGAAGGGTTTTTCGAGAAAATCGAAAGCGCCAAGGCGCATGGCCCGCACCGCGGTCGGCACGTCGGCATAGCCGGAAAGAAAGATCACCGGAATCTCGGGATGGCGCTCCCGTAACCAGTCATGGATTTCCGGTCCGGTGATGCGCGGCATGCGGATGTCGAGCAGCACGCAGTCGGTATGACCGGGTTGCCAGCGGCGCATGAAGTCCTCACCGGACGAGTATTCCTCGGCGGCGAGCCCGACGCTGGCCAGTACTTCCAGCAGGAAACGACGAACCTGCGCATCGTCATCGACGATGCAGACGCACCGGTTCGCGGTATTCTCGGTCATTGGCGTGATTTACGGAGATTTCAGGTGTAATGATGGCTGGGGGGCAGAGTGCGCTATTCTACCGATGATTGGCGATTGTGCAGAGAATGACGAATGTGAAGGGTGTGAATGAAAGTGTTGGGAGATCCCGACAGGCTCCCCTCCCCCTCGCGGGGGAGGGGTTGGGGGAGAGGGGGCCATGCCCTCGCAAAGGCCAGCAGAGCAGACTGACGGCTCTGGCCATCTGTTTTGCAAGGATTCGACGAGTTTGTGTGCAACGATGGCCCCTTCTCCCCAACCCCTCCCACGGCCCGCGCTACATCGCGGACCGGCTGCGGCGGCGCGGAGCAGTGCTCCGCGAAACCCCGCCTTCGCCCCCACAAGGGGGGAGGGGCGATCACCGAGGTCAACGCCGCTCCATCGAACAAGGGACTTCGACCAACACTTTCATTCGCACCCGAGAATGACGAGTGTGAATGCAAGTGTTGGTCGAGAATGACGAGAAAATGGCTTCATCGATGAATCAGACCCGCCGAATACCACTAGTTCATCCTGCGGCCGGTCGTGCCTGCCGGCAGGGCCACGCCTGATGGGGGCGTATCGGTCGCGTCGATACGGCCTGGAGTGGCTGGTGCTGGCGGTTGCCCTGTTGCTGCTCGCTGGCACGAACGCCTGGTCGCTGTGGCAGCAGTATCGATATGTCGAGCAGGAAGAAGGAAATCGCCTGCAGGTCGCGGCACAGCAGCTCGCTGACCTGATGGGACGGCGTCTGCCTGGGGATGATTTCCGTGCCTTGATGGCCTCGGTGCGTTACGCGCCGGATGTGCGGGTGTCGGTACAGGCGGATGGCAAGCGCTTCGAGTGGGCACCGGTCGGGTCCGCTGGCGAGGAATGGGAGGCCGCGGGCGCGACGGCGTTCCTGCCGGGTCAGCACGAGAGCGGGCAGACGGCCTCGTTGCTGAGCGGGGTGTACGATGCGAACGGTGAAGAGCTGCTGGTGGCGATCCGCGCCCTGCCAGACAGCAGCAGCGAAGCGAGCCGGCTGGTCGGTGTCGCCCGGCAGCGGGCAATGATTCATGCCAACTGGCGCAGCATGGCGACCTGGCATCTCGGGTTGTTTCTGGTCACGCTGCTGTCGTCGGTATTGGCCCTGTCTGCGGTGCAGTGCCGGCAACGGCGTCTCGATACCGTGCGCGCGGAGCGTCACGCCGAGCAGCGGGCGGCTGCCGAGCGTCTGCGGCTGGCGAACGAACTGGCCGGTCTGGGGGTGTGGGAATATGATCCGGTTGGCGGGCATCTGCGCTGGGATGCGTCGATCTACGCGCTGTACGGCATCGACCCGGCCGTCGCTGCCGTGACTGCCTGCGAGGACTGGTGCAAGCATGTCCTGCCCGAGGATCTGCCGGCCGCGGAAGCGGCGCTGCAGGCGTCGATCCGCGAACGCCGGCGGTTCCAGGCGGATTTCCGGATTCGCCGGGGTGATGGGCAGATCCGCATGATCAGGGCGCTGGCGCAGCCGCTTTTTGCCGTCGATGGTTCGCCGTTGTCGGTGATCGGCATCAACCAGGATGTCACCGATCGCATCGAGGCCGGGCGGGTGCAGGACGAACTCAGGAACCGCCTCGCCAGGGCGGCACGCATGGAGATTCTGGGGGCGATGGCGGCCGGCATTGCGCATGACTTCAACAATATCCTGGTCGCCATCCTTGGTTTTTCCGGGTTGGGCAGGTCGGTGGTACGCGCTGCCGGGGGGTCCGAGCGCATGGCCTTGTATTTCGAGGAGATCGAAACCGCCGGCGAACGCGCCAGGGAGCTGGTGCAGCAGTTGCTGGTCTTCTCGCGCGGCGGCACGCTGCATGTCTCGGTGGTGTCGGTGGCCGACGAAGCGCGCGCGGTGGTCGATCTGCTCGCTTCGTCCTTCCCGGACGGCGTGACCCTGTCGATGTCCATCGACGACGATCTGCCGGCGCTCGACATCGATCGCTCACACCTGTATCGCATCCTGGTCAATCTTTGCCTGAATGCCCGCAACGCGGTCGATGAGCCGGGCGAGGTAAGCATTTCGGCGCACCGTGTGGACGTCGATCCGGCCGAGGTCTGTGCTTCCTGCCATGCCGAGTTTGCCGGCGAGTTCGTGCGCATTGCGGTCAGTGACGAGGGCTGTGGCATCCCAAAGGCGATTCACGACCGCATTTTCGAGCCTTTCTTCACCACCCGCGAGCCGGGCATGGGAGCGGGCATGGGGCTGGCCGTCGTGCATGGGCTGGTGCATCTCTATGGAGGGCATGTGCAGATGCGGAGCGTACCGGGTCAGGGCAGCACCCTGGCGATCCTGTGGCCGCGCAGCCTGTGGCACGCCGAGGCGGCGAGCGAAGAATCGCCGGCAGGCACCGCCGCCGACTGAAGGTCCTCATTGCTCATTCGCCGGGCGGCGGCAGCCAACGCGTGACGACCTCGAGCAGCGCCGCCATGCGGAAGGGTTTGGCGATGAAGTCGTTCATTCCGACGGCCCGGCAGCGATCCTGGACTTCCTTGATGGCGTTGCCGGTGAGGGCCAGGATCGGCACCTGCGCATGCTTCGGCTGTTGGCGAATCCGGCGCGTCGCCTCGAATCCGTCCATGATCGGCATTTGCAGGTCCATCAGGATCAGATCGTAAAATCCCTTGTCGGCCAGCTCGACCGCTGTCGCGCCATT
>WBZL01002908.1_pt1 | contig 16121 bp, 12 predicted proteins | sample 5204291 | NCBI WGS metagenome assembly WBZL01 (sample SAMN12344345, study PRJNA552823) | activated sludge metagenome | biome: Activated sludge suspended growth; feature: Nitrification reactor; material: Wastewater; isolation source: activated sludge from nitrification reactor of wastewater...
GCGCGGAAAGAGCGACGCGATCACGCCCAGCACCAGAAAATTGTGCGGCATCTTGTCCACGACGCGCTCCGCCCCGGGCGCGTGGCGATCCAGCAGCGACAGATACTCCGACGCGATCCCCGCCAAAGCCTCCGCGGAAGCCGACTCGACGCAGCGCGGGAACGCCGTCGCGACCCCCAGCCGACGCGGGAGCCCGTCGATCATGATGAGCAACTCGTCGCGTTCGCCCACCCCCGCGGCCCGCGGATGTCCCGCCATGATCTGCTCAAGCAGCGTCGTGCCCGACCGCGGCATCCCGGTCACGAATATCGGTGCGAAATCGGTCGTGCCCTCGATCCTCGTGCCGTGCCAGTCGACTCCTTCGAACACCGCCTTGGTCTGGGCCACCTGCTCGAACCGTTGGGCGATGCTGTAGGGCGACATCTTGCGCATCAGCGCGTTGGCCTCGTCAAGGTAGCGGAAGACGCGGCCGTAATCCTTCACATCTTCAAGCGCCTTGGCGATGGCGAAGCCCATGTTCATCCGGTCGGTCGGCGACATCGCCGGGTCTTCGTAGCGCCGGAGCATCATGTCGATCACCGGATCGCCCGGCTTCGCCTTGTGCGACATGATGAAGGCGCGGAAGTTCTCGCCGTTCAACGGGTCGATCTCGAAGCCTTTGCGGAAGAGCACCTCGGCCCCCCCGAAATCGCCGAGCGTCTGGAGCAGGAGCGCCTTGCCACCCACGGCGACCGGCAGGTTCTCGTTCATCGCGAGCGCGCGGTCGAAGTTGGCCATCGCCTCGCCATCCTTTCCAAGCCGCGCCTGTGCCTGCGCCAGAAGTGCCAGTATCTGCGCCGTCCCGCCCTTTGTGAGTTCGACGCCGCGCAGCAAGGCGGCCTCGGCCCTGGCGAAGTTCTTCAATCGCGTATGCGCGTTGCCGAGAGCGACGCAAAGCGGTGGCGCATCTGCCCCTCCCGCGCGCGCGCGTTCGAGCAGCGTCAGCGCGGCGGCGGGCTGGCCGGCCGAGGTAAGGCAGGTGGCAAGGTTGACCAGCGCCGGGGCAAGACCGGGGGCGAGCATTACTGCCCTGCGGAACATCGCCTGGGCTTCCTCGGGCCGCCCCTGCTCGATCAGGAATTGGCCAAGATTGTCATGGGCCTCGGCATAGTCGGGGTCGACGGCGATCGCCTTGAGGAACGCGGCCTCGGCGGGGGCGGCCTTTCCCTGCCGGGCGAGCGCGGTGGCGAGAACGTTCAGCGCCAGAGCCGAGCCGGGATGCTGCTTCAGAGCCGCGCTGGCAAGTCGCTCGGCTTCGGCCATTCTGCCCGACTGGATCAGCGACAGAAGGCGACGGATGGCGGCGAGCTTCATTCCTCCGGTTGCGGGGCGGGTCCCCCCGCGCTGCGCGCCGAAGCGGTCTTGAAGCGCGACACGCGCCTCCGGGGGAACCGGCGCGGATTTCAACGCCTTGAGAAACTCCGCCTCGGCGGCCGCATCCGCCCCCAGCGCCACAGCGTTGGCCCAGGCGCTCCAGATCGCGCCTTCGGCGGGGCGAAGGCTGACGGCGGCCCGGAAATGCAGGAAAGCGCGGTCGAAGCGCATCTTCGCCGTGTAGATTCGGCCGGCCTGGAAATGCGCCTCGGCCACCTTCGGGTTGGCTTCGATTATCGCGCCGTAGCCGCGGATCGCGGTGTCGAGGTCGCCGGCCTTGTGCGCGTCGAGCGCGCGGCCGTAGGCCTCCTGAATCTCCGGTCCCGTCATCGCGCGCATCGTCTGGCCCACCGCTCCTCGTGATCGGCGCGGACCTTACCGGTGGGGGCGGGCAATGTCGAGTTGGGCGTCGGCCGCGGAAAGTGAAAAGAGCGGGCGCTGTGCCCGCTCCTTCCGCAGTTCTTCCGATCGGACGATCAGAACGACAGGCCGAGGCCGATCGACCAGGTCTCGTCGCCCTTGCCGTTGCCCGCCACGCCGTTGTCGCTGGCGCCGTAGGAGGCCATTGCGACCGCGCCGCCGCCGAGATCGTAGTTGGCCACGAGGCCCCAGCCCGACGGGTCCGGCACGCCGGCGAGTTCGGCGCCGTAGACGCTGTAGTTCGCGCCGACGGTCAGGGCACCGGTGGTGTAGGCAACGCCCACGCCCATCCAGTTTTCAACCTGGGTGGCGCCGGACACAAAGTCGCCGGTGTCGAACACGATCCCGCCGGGGGCGGTATCCGAGTTGAACTGGGCATAGCCAAGGGCGAACGACAGGCCGTTCGACATCGCGGCCGTGGCGCCGACGCTGACGGTATCCGCGCCACCGTTCGACTGGTAACCGAGACCGGCGGTCACGTCGAGGCCCGAAAGCTGGCCGGCCCACTTGCCGCCGAGAGCCCAGATCGTGTCCTGCACGCCGGTGTCGTCCATCTCGGCCGAGAGGGCCACGCCGAAGTCGCCGAAGGAGTATTCGTAGCGCAGGATCTGGTTATCATAGAAACCGTCCATGCCGGTGTTCCAGTAGGCGCCGGCGTGGGTCGAATGGTCATCCGAGATGCCGGAGCCCGAGTAGACGTCGGGAACCGCCCAGTCGAGCGCGCCCGCGGTCTCGCCCAGCGTAACCTTGCCGAACGTGCCCGAAACCCAGAATGCCTCGTCGTCGATTTTCAGGCCGCCGTTGGTCGCACCAGGGCCGTTCGTCTCTTCGATCTGGACCTTGCCGCCGAACTCGACGCCCGAGTCCATCGTGCCCGAGAAGTTGAAGTTCACCTGCCAGTCGTTGTGGAACTGGGTCTCGTAGCCCACGGCGTTGCCGCCGTCGATGCCGATCTCGGCATAGCCCGACAGCGTGATCTCCGCAGCCGCGGCGGCGCCGGCGAAGCCGACGAGCGCGGTGGAAGCGAGAAGGATCTTTTTCATTTCGTATTCCCTCGTTGATCTCAGGGGTAGGCCCAACTCAGGGGAATCCGAATTGGGTATGCCCCTATTTCCGCCGTCCGCCCCGGCAATGCAACGGAAAGGACAGGGGCCGCGGGAAGGTTCGGGGGCGATGGTGCCTTCTTGCCACAGTGACTTGGCGGCAGGCCCGTTTGGCGGCGAACCCCCTGTCCGGAAAAGCCTTGTTCGCACGGGGAGGCTCGGCTAGACAGCGGAAACGGAGCGGCAAGGGTGGGACAGATGGTCCGGATCATGATGCGCGGCGCGATTCTTGCGGGGCTGGTGGCGACACTCGCCTCGTGCAGCGGAATCGGCTCGGGCGACAGCGGACTTTTCGGGCGCAAGCGGGCGCCGACCACCGATGCCTCGACGATCGACGCGCGGGCCGCCGCCGACGCGCAGCGCGCCAATTTGGCCAGGGTCAACCGCGAAAAGAAGCGCTCGACGTTATGGGATCTCTTCACCAACGCGCAGGATCCGAACACCACCGTCGAGGTGAACCGCTTCCTCTGGCAGGCTTCGCTCGAGGTGCTGGACTTCCTGCCGATCCAGTCGGTCGATCCTTTCTCGGGCGTGATCGTCACCGGCTACGGCACCCCGCCCGGCGGCGGGCGCGCCTACCGCGCCACGATCTACGTTCAGGACCCGGCGCTCGATGCCCGCTCGCTCAAGGTCGCGCTGATGACGAAGGCGGGGCCGGTCGATCCCGCGACGCAGCGTGCGGTCGAGGACGCGATCCTGACCAGGGCGCGCGAACTCAGGATTCGCGCCGGCAGGCTCTGACGCCCCCCGGGGAGCCGCCCCGGACACCGTGGACACACAGGCAAGATGACAGGCAGAGGGAAACTCTGGACCTTGCCTGCCGCGCTTGTATAACCGGCCCGACAGAACGCCGAGGACAGACATGTCGCGCTACGACCCCGCCGTGATCGAACCGAAGTGGCAGAAGGCCTGGGAAAAGGCCGGATGCTTCACGGCCCGGCATGATCCGGCGCGGCCGAAATACTACGTGCTCGAGATGTTCCCCTACCCGTCGGGGCGCATCCATATCGGCCATGTGCGCAACTACACGATGGGCGATGTCGTGGCGCGCTACAAATCCTCCTGCGGGTTCAGCGTGTTGCACCCGATGGGCTGGGATGCCTTCGGGATGCCGGCCGAGAACGCCGCGATGGAACGGGGCGGTCATCCGAAGGACTGGACCTACGGCAACATCGCGCAGATGCGCGACCAGATGAAACCCTTGGGCCTCTCGATCGACTGGTCCCGCGAATTCGCCACCTGCGACCCGGAATACTACGGCCAGCAGCAGTCGATGTTCATCGACTTCATGGAAAAGGGGCTCGTCTATCGCAAGGCCGCGGTGGTCAACTGGGACCCGGTCGACATGACCGTGCTGGCCAACGAGCAGGTGATCGACGGCAAGGGCTGGCGTTCGGGCGCGGAGGTGGAGCGGCGCGAACTGACGCAGTGGTTCTTCAAGATTTCGGATTTCGCCGAGGATCTGCTGGAGGCGATCGACGGGCTGGACCAGTGGCCGGAGAAGGTCCGGACCATGCAGCGCAACTGGATCGGCAAGAGCCGCGGCCTGGAGATGGGCTGGCACCTGACCGCGCCCCATGCCGGGTTCGACCGGGTCGAGGTCTATACCACGCGCCCCGACACGCTGATGGGCGCCTCGTTCCTCGGCATCTCGCCCGACCACGCCTTGGCCCGCGCGCTCGAGGCCGAGCGGCCCGAGATCGCCGCCTTCTGCGCCGAGGCGCGGAAGGGCGGCACCACCGAAGAGGCCATCGAGACGGCCGAGAAGCTCGGGCTCGACACCGGGCTGAAGGTGCGCCATCCGCTTGATCCGAAATGGGAAATCCCGGTCTGGATCGCGAACTTCATCCTCATGGACTACGGCACCGGCGCGATCTTCGGCTGCCCCGGCCACGACCAGCGCGACCACGACTTCTGCCGGAAGTACGGTTTGCCCATCGTCGATACGTTCCTGCCGCTCGACGGCAGCTGGGACATCGGGGTCGATCCTTACGTGCCGCAGAAGTCGGAGCGGGTGCGCTATACCCGCGGCTTTGCCGGGGCCGCGGAGCAGACCGGGGACGAGGCCATCGACGCCGCCATCGCCCATGCCGAGGCGAAGGGCTACGGCACCGGGGTCACCAAGTACCGCCTGCGCGACTGGGGTCTCTCCCGTCAGCGCTACTGGGGCTGCCCGATCCCGGTCGTGCATTGCGAGGGTTGCGGCGTGGTGCCGGAGAAGAAGGCGAACCTGCCGGTCCGCCTGCCGGACGACGTGAGTTTCGACCAACCGGGGAACCCCCTCGACCGGCACCCGACCTGGCGCGACGTGCCCTGCCCCGCCTGCGGCAGACCCGCCCGGCGCGAGACCGACACGATGGACACCTTCGTCGATTCGTCCTGGTACTACGCCCGCTTCACCGCGCCGCATGCCAGGACGCCGACCGACATGGCGGAAGCCGAATACTGGATGAACGTCGACCAGTACATCGGCGGGATCGAACACGCGATCCTGCACCTGCTCTATTCCCGCTTCTTCGCCCGCGCGATGCACATCTGCGGCCACCTGCCGGCGAAGGCCATCGAGCCCTTCGACGCGCTCTTCACGCAAGGAATGGTGACGCACGAGACCTACGCGACGCGCAGCAAGGACGGCCGCCCCGTCTGGCACACGCCCGACGAGGTGACCCGCACCGCCGAGGGCGCGACGCTTGCCGATGGCACGCCGGTCGAGATCGGTCCCGTCATCAAGATGTCGAAGTCGAAGAAGAACGTCGTCGATCCGATGGACATCATCGCCCGCTACGGCGCCGATACCGCGCGCTGGTTCGTCATGTCCGACAGCCCGCCCGAGCGCGACGTGGAATGGACGGCAGCCGGGGCCGACGCGACGCAGAAGCACCTCTCGCGGGTCTGGCGGCTCGCCGCCGAGATCGACGTCAGGGGCGGGACGGACACGACACAGGATGAGGCGCTTCTTAAGGCCATGCACCGGACCATCGCCGACGTCACGGCGGGAATCGAGGGCTTCGCCTTCAACAAGGCGGTGGCGAAGCTCTACGAGTTCACCAACACCTTCGCGAAGTCCGACGCCTCGGCCGCCACGAAGCGGGTGGCGATGCGGACGCTTGCGCAGCTCATGTCGCCGATGGTGCCGCACCTGGCCGAGGAGGTCTGGGCGATCACAGGTGGCGCGGGGCTGGTCGCTCGGGCGCCCTGGCCCAAGGCCGATCCGGCGATGCTGGTGGAGGACACGGTGACGCTGCCGATTCAGATCAACGGCAAGCGGCGGGCCGAAATCGTCGTGGCGAAGGACCTTCCGCCGACGGAGGTTGAAAAGATCGTTCTGGCGGACGAAGCTGTGCTGAAGGCGCTGGCCGGGGCCGCGCCGAAGAAGCTCATCGTCGTGCCGGGCCGCATCGTCAATGTCGTCCTCTGACCGCCGCGCCTTCCTGACGCTGCTTGCCGCATCCGCGGTCGCGGCCTGCGGCTTCGAGCCAGCTTACGGGCCCGGCGGACCAGCATCGGGGCTTCTTGGCCGCGTGACGGTCGATGCACCGGATGATCGCGACGCATTCGACCTCGTGGCCCGCCTCGAGGACCGGCTCGGCCGCACGCGGACGCCGGAGTTCCGGCTTTCCTACCGGATCGCCACGAAGGCCGAGCCCCAGGCGATCGCGCCCGACAACACGATCAACCGCTATCAGCTTCTGGGCACGGTCGCATTCACGCTTCATGACACGGCCACCGATGCGACCCTGACCTCCGGCGAGGTCTCCTCCTTCACCGCCTATTCGGCCTTCGGCACCTCTGTCGCCACCGCGGCTTCGGAAGGAGACGCCCACCGGCGGCTCATGCGCATCCTCGCCGACCAGATCGTCACACGGCTGATCGCGACCTCGGCTGACTGGAACGGGCAGTGAAGCTCGCCGGCGCCGCGGCGGCGAGGTTCTTCGCCCGGCCCGAGCCCGACCGCGCCGGAGTCCTTATCTTCGGCGCGGACGCCATGCGCGTCGCGCTGAAACGGCAAGAGCTGATCGCCGCTCTGATCGGGCCGCAAGGGGAGGCCGAAATGCGGCTGACGCGGCTTTCGGGTGGGGATCTGCGCAAGGACGCGGCCCTTCTGGACGATGCGATGCGGGCGCAGGGCTTCTTTCCCGGCCCCCGCGTCGCCTTCGTGGAGGAAGCCGCCGACAGCGTGGCCGACACTGTCAGGGCCGCGCTCGCGGCCTGGCGGTCGGGTGACGCCACGCTCGTCGTCACCGCCGGGAACCTCGGCAAGACGTCCGCACTCCGAAAGGCGTTCGAGGACCATGCGAGCGCCTTTGCCATCGGTATCTACGACGACCCGCCGAGCCGCGAGGAGATCGAGGCGGTGCTGGCCAAGGCCGGGCTCAGGGAGATCGGGCGCGAGGCGATGACCGATCTTCTCGCCCTCGCGCGCGACCTGGACCCGGGTGATTTCCGCCAGACGGTGGAAAAGACCGCACTCTACAAGTTTGGCGACGCCACTCCGCTGACGCCGGCGGATGTCGCGGCCTGCGCGCCGGCGACCATCGAAGCCGACGTGGACGACGTGCTGAACGCCGTGGCGGAGGCGCGTTCGGGCGAGGTTGGGCCCCTCATGCGCCGGCTCGAAGGGCAGGGCGTGACGCCGGTGGGCCTTTCCATCGCGGCGATGCGCCACTTCCGTGCGCTGCATGCGGCGGCATCGGCCCCCGGCGGAGCCTCCGAGGGAATCGCCCGGATGCGCCCGCCCGTCTTCGGCCCGCGCCGCGACCGGATGCTCAGGCAGGCGCAGGGCTGGGGGATGCACAGCCTTGAAAAGGCCATCGGGATACTGACCGACACGGACCTCGCACTACGATCCAGCTCGCGCGCTCCGGCCATGGCGGTGATGGAACGCGCGCTCATCCGCCTTGCCATGCTGAACCGTCGCTAGGGGTCTTGCACCCGCCGGTCGCACATGGCTCCATGGTCGCGTCAGGGGGGCTGCTCATGTACACGGTTATCGGCACTGTCGGCAGCCGCGCCGCGCGGGTCCTCTGGATGCTCGAGGAACTCGGCGAGCCCTATGAGCATGTCGCCGCCCCGCCCCGGTCGGAAGGGGTCACGGCCTTCAACCCCGCAGGCAAGGTTCCCGTGCTGGTCGAGGACGGCACGCCCATCACCGATTCGACCGCCATCATCCAGTATCTCGCCGACAAGCACGGCAAGCTTACCCACAGGGCGGGGACGCTCGATCGGGCGCGACAGGACAGCCTGACCCAGTTCCTGCTGGACGAATTCGACGCGAACCTCTGGATGGCGGCGCGGCACAGCTTCGTCCTGCCGGAGGAACTGCGCCATGCCGCGATCAAGAACACGCTGAGGTGGGAGTTCGAGCGCTCGCAACGGACGCTGATGCACCGGATGGGCGAGGGGCCGTTCCTGATGGGCGAGATGATGACGGTGCCCGACATCATCCTGACCCACTGCGGCAACTGGGCGTTGTCGGCGAAGTTCCCGATCGTGGAGCACCGGCTGACCGAATACCTCGACCGGATGCGCCAGCGCCCGGCCTACAAGCGCGCGATGGCGCGCTGACGCGCCGCCGCCGCGCGGCCGGCCCGAAGGCCCGTGGCGAGGCAGGCGGTCAACAGGTAGCCGCCGGTCGGCGCCTCCCAATCCAGCATCTCGCCCGCCGCATAGACGCCGGGCATGCCGCTCAGTTCCAGATCGTCGGTAAGGCTGTCCCGGGTGATGCCGCCTGCGGAGGAGATTGCCTCGGAAATCGGCCGCGGGCCGCTGTGGCGGATGGGGAGCGTCTTGACCAGCCTGGCGAGTGCATCCCCCTTCGGCAGCGGCCGCCCCCATTCCTGCAGAAGAGCGGCCTTCACCGGATCGAGCTTCAGCGCCTTGCGGAGCCAGTTCTGAACCGTGTCCTTGCCCGGCCCCTTCGCCAGCCGCCCCGCCACCTCGGCGAGGGTCCTGTCGGGCGCGAGGTCGAGCGTGAGCGCCGCGCCCTCACGCACCGCGCGCGAAACGGCGTAGACGCCGCCACCCTCGATGCCGCGGGCGGAGACGACGAACTCGCCACGCTCCCTCTGCCCGGCCACGACCAGCGCCGCGCCCTTGACCGGGGTGCCGAAATGCCGCGCCATGTGGTCCGACCAGGCCACGGAGAACCCCATGTTCGCGGGCCGGAAAGGCGCGACCGTCACGCCGCTGGCTTCAAGCCACGGGACCCATGCGGCATCCGATCCGAGCCGCGGCCAGCTTGCCCCGCCCAGAGCGAGCACCGTGACCTCGGGGCGCAGGACCTGTCGCCCGGCCGGCGTGTCGAAGGCAAGGGCAGCACCCTCGAACCCTTCCCACATCCACCTCGTGCGCAGTTCCACCCCGGCCGCGCCGAGCCGGCCGAGCCAGGCGCGCAGGAGCGGGGAAGCCTTCATGGCGACGGGAAAGACCCGGCCGGACGACCCGGTAAAGACCTCCTGCCCGAGGCCCCGCGCCCAATCCATGACCTCGGCCGGGCCGAACTCCGCGAGCATCGGCGCAAGCCAGCCGGCATCGAAATGGGCGGCGAAGGCAGCGGACGATTCGTCCTTCGTCAGGTTCAACCCCGACTTTCCTGCCATCAGGAACTTTCGCGCGGGGCTCGGGCGGCCCTCACAGACCAGAACCCTCCGCCCGGCCGTCGCCAGCGCCTCTGCCGCCATCAGCCCGGCAGGCCCGGCGCCGATGACGACAGCGTCGGTCATGTCGGCATCCTGCCCTTCAGTTCCACCACGCGGTGCGGATAGGGGATTTCGATTCCCTCGGCCTTCAGCGCGTTCCAGATCGCGAAGAGCACCTGGCTGGCATATTTGTTGCGTCCGTCGTCGATGCCGTTCACCCAGTACTCCACCGCGAAGTCGACGCCGGATTCGCCGAAGCCCTTCAGCTCGCAATCCGGCCCCTCGGGCGTCTTCAGCACGAAGGGCAGCGCCTCCACCGCCCGGACAATGAGGTCGGGCACGAGGTTGATGTCGGTGTCGTAGCTGACCGAGAACGGCACTTCGTAGCGGTTCGCACTGCCCTGGTCGGAGTAGTTGACCACCCGCGTGGTGATGAAATGGTCGTTCGGGACGACGATCCAGCGGCCGTCGAAGGTCTCCAGCACGCAGGCGCGGGCGGTCATCTTCACGATGGTGCCCGTTTCGCCGCCGTCGAGCTCGACATAGTCACCGACGGTTGTCTGCCCCTCGATCAGGAGGATGATCCCCGAGATGAAGTTCGCGGCGATCTGCTGAAGACCGAGGCCGATGCCGACGCCGAGTGCGCCGCCGAGGACGGCGATGGTCGTCAGGTCGATCCCCATGATGCTGAGGAGAAGGAGGAACGCCGCGCCGAAGATGATGACCTCGGCCGCCTTGGCTGCCAGTTCGCGCGTGGCGGGCCTGAGTTCCTGCTGCGCCTTGATGTAGACGGCACTCTGCCGGTTCGACCAGGACCCGAGCCAGAAGAGCAGGCTGCCTGCGATCAGTCCCCGGATAAGCGCCGCAAGCGAGAAGCGGATGTTCCCAAGCTCGACCATCTGCGCCTCGAGCCAGGCCATTGCAGGGTCGAGCAGGCCGAGCGCATTGAGCGCCGCGAGCGGGACAAGCACGTAGCGGCCGAGGAGCCGCAAGAAGGGGTCGGTGAGTACGTCGCGCGCGAAGGCGCGCGCGGCGACGAACAGGAACACCCTCTTGCCGAAGGCTATGACCGCACCCGAGCCGAAGACCGATCGCGTGATCGCCTCGCCCACCGCAGTAAATCCATAGGCGAGAAGCGGAAGGAGAAGCGGAAGGAACCGCAGCGCAAAGCGGCGGACCGCGGCAACGGGTCCTCGAGCGCCCTCCTTCGGGCCGATCAGTGCCGAAAGCCTCGCACCGAAACGGCGCGAGACCGCGAGCGAGAGAAGCCATGAGAGCACGAGCAGCGCGAACTGAGACCAGGCTGCAGGGCTCGTCGCCCAGTCGATCGCAAGCGTCTTCGCCTGCTCCGCATAGCCGAGCGCCATCACGACGATGTCGGGCGGATTGTCCATTGTGCGGCCGGGCCCCCTGTCAGATCGCCCCTTCCTGTGACAAGAATCCGGTCATGAGACAAGACCCGGCGCCTGTCCCGATCTGTCCGCTCTGCGAAAGGCCAATTCCGGCCGGGGTGGCGCAGAGCCGACACCACCTCGTTCCCCGCCTGCGCGGCGGCAAGGCAGGTGCGACGGTGCTCCTCCACGCGATCTGCCACGCGGAGATCCACGCGACGCTGAGCGAGACCGAGCTTGCCCGCGCGTATTCCACGATCGAGGCGCTGCGGGCGCATCCGAGGATCGCTGCCTTCGTGCGATGGGTCGCCAGCCGCCCGCCGGGTTTCACGTCGCGCGTGCCGGGGCCGCGGCGACGACAATGAGACCGTTGCAGCTCTCCTCGGGTCAATCTAGCTTGCGCATGATTGCGCGCGGAGGAAGCAATGGCGTGGTTCTACCTGCTTCTGGCCGGACTGATGGAAGTCGGTTGGGCCATCGGGCTGAAATACACCGACGGGTTCACGCGGTTCTGGCCGTCGCTGCTGACTGCCATCGCAATCGCCGCCAGCATGGTCTTTCTCGCGCTCGCACTCAGGACGCTGCCGATGGGTACTGCCTATGCCGTCTGGACCGGCATCGGCACGATCGGAACAGTGGCACTTGGCATCCTTCTGTTCAACGAACCGTCGGACGTTCTGCGACTGGCCTCCATCGGTCTCATCCTCGCGGGGATCCTGGGGCTCAAGCTCGTCTCGGGTCATTAGTCCCGTTCAGATCATGGCCTTGATCGCGGCGACATGCTCGGCTTTTGCGCCGCGCACGTCTGCGGTGAGAAGGTTTACCGTGTCAGCAAGCGCCTCGGCCGGCACAGTCCGATCGATCAGGCCCCACGACAGCGCCTCCTCGGCGCCGATCCTCTGGCCGGCCATCAGGATCATCTTGGCGCGCGCCGGACCGACGAGGCCGGCAAGCCGGCGCGGATCGGAAGGCTGCGGCAGGAAGCCGAGCTTCATCACCGGGTAGAAGAACTTCGCACCTTCGACCGCGACCCTGAGGTCGCAGGCGAGCACCATGCCGAAGGCGCCGCCGGCCAGCGTGCCGTTCAAGGCGGCGACGGTCAGGCAGGGCAGTCCGGCGATGGCGCCCGAAAGGCGCTCCCAGACCGGATCCGTCGCCAGCCCCGCCCGCGCCTCGTCCAGGTCCGCCCCGGCCGAGAAGATCTTGCCCGCCCCGGTGAGCACGAACGCGCGCGCACGCTCGCGCCCTGCGGCCTCGGCGATTTCGGCAAGCTCGGCCAGCATCGCCCCGGTGAGCGAATTCGCCTTCTCCTCACGCGCGATGACGGCGCGCCACAGGCCGTCCTTCCGTTCCAACCTGATCATGGGTCACCGTCATCAAAACGCCAGATTGGTTTCCTCTAACAGCAGCCGATGGTGGAATTCCATCCCCCGGCAGCCCTTGACCGCCCGCGTGCGGCGGAAGATGCTGTGGGCGCATTTGGACACAAGACAGGCTTGATTATGAAACAGTGGACTGGTCTCGGCTCCGGCGCGCTTTGCGCCTTTCTGCTCGGTTCTACGGCACTCCAGGCCGATGTGACGGCGGACGACGTCTGGAAGGGCATGACCGACTACTATGCCGCGCTCGGCCAGTCGGTCACGACCGGGTCGACGGCGATGCAGGGCGACACGCTGGTCGTGACCGATGCAGTTTTCGCCTCGACGGTCCCGGAAGGCTCCTTCTCGGCGACCTTCGCCGAAATCCGGCTGAAGGAACTGGGCGACGGTCGGGTCGAGGTCACGCTGCCGGGAGAAGTGCCGATCCGGATGCTGAGCAAGCCCGAAAGCGGCGAAGCTGTCGACATGGGACTCAAGTTCACGCAGTCGGGCCTGTCGATGATCGTGTCGGGGACGCCCGAGGATACGGCCTATGACCTGACCGCGCCCGAGATGGCAATCGTTGTCGATGGCATGACGGTGGACGGGTCCGATGTGCCGCTGAAGCTCAATGTGAAGCTCTCCGGCAACTCGGGCAGCTACCGCATGACGACCGCAGCCGGCAGGAAGGTGGTCTCGGACATGAAGGTCGAGAAGCTCGACTTCGAGGTCGCCGCGCAAGACCCCGAGGGCAAGGGAGATTTCTCGGCCTCGGGCTCTCTCGCCGGGCTCACCGGGACATCCGACGCGGCAATTCCGGATGGGGTAGACATGGCCGACATGCACGCGGCACTTCAAGCCGGGCTCGACATGAGCGGCAATTTCGCCTTCAGCGGCGGCGGCTATGTCATGGACTTCGAGGACGAGGCGGACACGATGCACGCCCAGTCCACTGGTGGCGCCGGCACGCTGCATTTCAAGATGTCGAAGAGCGGGATGGCCTATGGCGGCTCGGGCAAGGACTCGACCGTGTCACTTCAGGTTTCCGCGCTGCCGATGCCGATCGACGTTTCGATCGCCGAGACGGCGATCGAAATCGCCTTGCCGGTATCCAAGAGCGACAGCGCAGAGCCCTTCTCGGCGCTCGTGAAGCTTGTCGACCTCAAGGTGTCCGACGGTCTTTGGGCGATGTTCGACCCGACGTCCCAGCTTCCGCGCGATCCGGCAACGCTCATCGTCGATCTCGCGGGATCGGCCAAGATGGCGGTGGACATCTTCGACCCCAAGCAGGCCGAGACCATCGCCGGCGCCCCCCCGGGCGAGTTGGAGGCACTCGACATCCGCGAGCTGCAGGTGTCCGCCGTCGGCGCGGAACTGACCGGAAAGGGTGCGATGACCTTCGACAACTCCTCCGGCACGCCGAAACCGCTCGGCGCGGTGGACATGCAGCTTGTCGGCGGCAATGCGCTCATCGACAAGCTCGTCGGCATGGGTCTGGTGCCCGAGGACCAGGCGATGGGCGCGAGGATGATGATGGGCCTCTTCGCCGTGCCGACCGGAGAAGACCAACTGACCTCGAAGATCGAGTTCAAGGAGGATGGCGGCGTATACGCCAACGGCCAGCGCATCCAGTAGTTGCGCCTCACTGCGACCCTTCACAGACGCCGCCTGCCGCGAGGTGGGCGGCGTTTGCGTTGGCGATCCGCTTCCAGCCGGCCAGGTGCACTTGCGCGACGCCCCGCACCCAACTAGGTCCTTGCCAACCGTCACAACCGTTCAGGACAGAGCCCATGCCCGACCGTCTCGCCCCTCTCACAGAGGCGCTCCTCGCCGCCGCGCGCAAGGCCGGTGCCGAGGCGGCCGATGCGATGGCAATAGACGGGCGCTCCGTCTCCGTCGATGTGCGCGGCGGGGCGTTGGAGCAGGCCGACCGGTCCGAGGGCACCGAAATCGGCCTGCGCGTTCTCATCGGCCGCCGGCAAGCCTGCGTTTCGGCGTCGGATATCTCGGCACGCACCATGGCGGAAATGGCCGAGCGCGCCGTCGCCATGGCGCGCGAGGCGCCGGAGGATGCCACCATCGGCCTTGCCGAGCCGGCGGATCTCGCCCGCGCCTGGGACCTCGCCCTGCTCGACCTGGCCGATCCCGCGCCGGAACCCGGCGCGGCGGAGCTTCAGGACGACGCCCGCCGCGCCGAGGCGGCCGCCCTCGCCGTGTCCGGCATCAGCCAGTGCCAGGCCGCCTCGGCCAGCTATTCGCGTCAGCGCGTCTTCATTGCAGCGACGAACGGCTTCGCGGGCGGCTATTCCCGTACCTCCCGCTCGACCTCCGCAGTCGCGATCGCCGGGGAGGGGCTGGCGATGGAGCGGGACTGGGCAGCCGAAAGCCGTACGTACCAATCCGACCTGCCTTCCGCCGAGGAGATCGGGCGGCTCGCCGGGGAACGCGCGGCGGAACGGCTCGGCGCGCGCAAGCCGAAGACCGGGGCCTATCCGGTCGTCTTTGACGAACGCATCGCTTCCGGTCTTGTCGGGCATCTTCTGGCGGCGATCAACGGCTCGGCCATCGTGCGCGGATCGTCCTGGCTCCGCGACGCGATGGGCGCGCAGGTGTTGCCGCGGGGCCTGTCGATCTACGAAAACCCGCACCGCCCGCGCATCTCCTCCTCGCGCCCCTTCGATGCCGAGGGACTGCCGACCGCGCCTCGCGACATTGTCCGCGACGGCACCCTGAAGAGCTGGACGCTCGACCTCGGAACCGCGCGCAAACTCGGCCTGAAATCCACCGGCTCGGCCGCGCGCGGCGCATCCTCGCCGCCTGCACCCTCCATCTCCAACATCGCCCTGACCCAAGGGGACCACAGCCGCGCGCAACTGATCGAAGCGATGGGCACCGGACTTGTCGTGACCTCCATGATCGGCGCTGCGATCAATCCGACGACCGGCGACTATTCCCGCGGCGCGTCCGGGTTCTGGGTGGAGAACGGCCGGATCAGCCATCCGGTGAACGAGTGCACCCTGGCCGGCAACCTGCGTGACATGCTGATGCGGATCACGCCCGCCAACGACGCCCGTGGGCATCTGTCGCACGTCGTGCCCTCGCTTCTCGTTGAAGGCCTGACTCTTGCCGGCGCGTGACCTCGCGCTTCTCACCGAGGCCGCGCAGGCGGCGGGTGAAATCGCCCTGAGATACTGGCGAAAGCGGCCAGAAACCTGGGACAAGCCCGGCGGTGCGGGACCGGTGACTGAGGCCGACCTCGCCGTCAATGCCATGCTTCACGCGGAACTCGGCGCATCGCGTCCCGACTATGGCTGGCTCTCGGAGGAAACACCCGACGATCCTGCGCGACTCGGACGCGGGCGGAACTTCATCGTCGATCCGATCGACGGCACCCGCGCATTCATCGAGGGCGACGCGAGCTTCGCGCATTCTCTCGCCGTGGCCGAGGCGGGGCGGATCACTGCGGCCGTGGTATATCTGCCTGCACGGAAGGCGCTTTATGCCGCGACCGAGACGGGTGCGGCCACGCTGAACGGCCAGCCGATCCACGCTTCAGGTCGGACTGAGCCGGCCGGCGCGACCCTCCTGACATCAAAACCCAACCTTGCGCCAGAACACTGGCGGGAGGGCAGACCGTTACCCTTCCGCCGCGAGTTCCGTGCGTCCCTCGCCTGGCGGCTCTGCCTTGTCGCCGAAGGCCGGTTCGACGCGATGCTCTCGCTCCGGCCGACCTGGGAATGGGACGTAGCCGCGGGCGACCTCATCGCCCGACGCGCCGGCGCCCATGTTTCCGACGGC
>WBZL01002909.1_pt1 | contig 16114 bp, 13 predicted proteins | sample 5204291 | NCBI WGS metagenome assembly WBZL01 (sample SAMN12344345, study PRJNA552823) | activated sludge metagenome | biome: Activated sludge suspended growth; feature: Nitrification reactor; material: Wastewater; isolation source: activated sludge from nitrification reactor of wastewater...
GGTGGGGATCGTGCCCGCGACGGTGCCGCCGTAGTAGTGGTCGACGATCTGGGCCGAAGTCCAGCCGTGGTCGACCGCGTACCCGTACGCACCCCACTGGCTGAGGCCGAAGCCGTGGCCGATGCCGTGGCCGTCGAGCACCACCGAGACCGCCGCCTCGGCGGGGGTGGCGGGCAGGGCCACCAACGGGGTGGCGGCGAGGGCGGCGAGCGCGACGGCGAGGAGTGGGCGGCGCACACGGTGGTATCGGCGCGGGCCGCCGTGCCCGTGAGTTCGGTTGTCGTGGGGCAGCCGCATTTCCCCAGTCTCGCGGATAACCTCGTCGTCTTGGTGGCAACCTCCGACGAGCAGCCTTCCTCCCGGGTACCGCTGCCCGAGGGAACCATTCCGGTGGGCCTCGGGCTTCTCGTGTCCGGGCTCGCCAGCTTCGTGTTCCTCAAGGTCGGCAAGGATGCGCTGGGCGGCGACGAGCCGTTCAGCCCGGTGCTGGCGCTGTGGTTCGCCACGTTCGCGCTCGCCCCGGGCTTCTTCCTGCCGCTCGAGCAAGAGCTCGGCCGGGCGCTGTCGCACCGCCGGGCGATGGGCCAGGGCACCCGGCCCGTGGTGCGCAAGGTGGTCACCCTCGGCCTCGCCCTGGCCGGTCTGGTCACCCTGGTGATCCTCGCCGCCAGCCCGGTGCTCACCCACTCCTATTTCGACGGCGACTGGGTGATGCTCATCGCCCTCGTGGTGGCGTTCGCCAGCTACGCGCCCGTGCACCTCGCCCGCGGTATCGCCAGCGGTAGCGGCCGCTTCCGCGCCTACGCCACCGTGATGGGCGCCGACGGCGTGGTGCGCGTGGTGCTGTGCCTGGTGCTCGCCGGTATCGGTATCGAGACGGCCGGCCCGTACGGCATGGCCGTGGCGCTGGCCCCGCTCGTGGGCTACTTCATCGTGCTCTCCAAGGGCGCCCTGCGCACCGAGGACGGCCCGCCCGCCACCTGGCGGGAAGTCACCCCCAACCTCGGCTGGCTGCTGCTCGGTTCGGTGTTCGCGGCCGGCCTGGTGAATGCCGGCCCCGTGGCGGCCAACCTGCTGAAGATCGACATCCAGAAAGAGGCCGTCACCCGCTTCGGGTACGGCGTGCTGTTGTCGCGCATCCCCCTGTTCCTCTTCCAGGCGGTGCAGGCGGCGCTGCTGCCGCGCCTGTCACGCCAGGCCGCACGCGGCCAGCTCGACGAGTTCAAGTCGGGGTTCCGCAAGCTGCTCGTGCTGGTGCTCGGCGTGGGGCTGACAGGCACCGTGGGCGCCTACGCCCTGGGGCCGTTCATCATCCGCAAGATGTACGACGCCGAGCTGAGCAATCGCACGCTGGCGATGCTGGCGCTCTCGAGTGCGCTCTACATGCTGGCCCTGGCGCTCGCCCAGGCGGTGATCGCCCTGCGCGGCCACGCGCTGGTGGGCGTCGGTTGGGGCGTCGGGATGATCACGTTCGTGCTCGTCACCTGGCTGAGCAGCGACGACCTGTTCCGTCGTATCGAGTTCGGCCTGGTGGCCTCCTCGGCGGCGGCGTTGTGCACGTTCGCGATCGCCCTGGGCCGCAAGTTGAAGGCCGGCATCGAGCCCACTCACGGGTCGATGCTCGACGCCATCCACGACATGCCCTTCGAGAGCTGAGTCGCATCGCACCGGCCCATGTGGGCCGCGCCGGGGTCAGCGCTTCAGCTTGGCCGACTCGATGGCGAGGTCGTGCTGCACCATCATCTTGACCAGCGAGGGGAAGTCGACCTCGGGGGTCCAGCCCAGCTTGGTGCGCGCCTTGGTGGGGTCGCCGATGAGCAGATCCACCTCGGCCGGGCGGAAGAACTTCTGGTCCTGGCGGACGTACTGCTGCCAGTCGGTGATGCCCGCCTCGGCGAAGGCCAGGTCCACCAGCTCGTGGCCGGTGTGGGTCTCGCCGGTGGCGACCACGTAATCGTCGGGGGCGTCCTGCTGCAGCATCAGCCACATCGCCTTCACATAGTCGCCGGCGTAGCCCCAGTCGCGCTTGAAGTCGAGGTTGCCGAGCACCAGCTCGTCCTGCAGGCCCAGCTTGATGCGGGCGACCGCGTTGGTGACCTTGCGGGTGACGAACTCCATGCCGCGGCGCGGCCCTTCGTGGTTGAACAGGATGCCGCTGCAGGCGAACATGTCGTAGCTCTCGCGGTAGTTCACCACGATGTCGTGGCCGAACACCTTGGCGCAGCCGTAGGGCGAGCGCGGGTGGAACGGGGTGCGCTCGGTCTGGGGCGTTTCGCGCACCTTGCCGAACATCTCGCTGCTGCTCGCCTGGTAGAAGCGGATCTTGTTGTTCTGGGCGCCACCCACCATGCGCACCGCTTCCAGCATGCGCAGCACGCCGAGGCCGGTGATGTTGGCCGTCAGCTCGGCCTGGTTGAAACTGAGCGCCACGAAGCTGATCGCGCCGAGGTTGTACACCTCGTCGGGCTGGGTGTACTCCAGCGCCTTCACCAGCGACGGAAGGTCGGCCAGGTCGCCGGGCACCGGCTCGACGAAGGGGAACTCCTCACGCACCTTGTCGAACTTCGGGTTGTTCTGGCCCTTGACCATGCCGAACACCTCGTAGCCCTTGCCGTGCAAGAACTCTGCGAGGTGCTGGCCGTCCTGGCCGGTGATGCCGGTGATGAATGCACGGGGCATGAAGGTCGTCTCCGCTTCGAATGAGGTCGCTTGAGTCTACGGCCGCCACCGGCCAGGACACCCAAGCCGCCCGGTCGGGCTGCATTCCGGCGGGCGTCAGCCCGATCGGGTCGGCGGGTGGCCTCCCAGTAGCCTTCGGGGCGACATGGAAGCAGTGCGCGTGGGGTTCGACACCGGTCCGCTGTACGGGCCCAAGAGCGGGATCGGGTACGCCGTCGAGGCGCTGCGCACAGCGCTCTCCGCTCGCACCGATGTCGATCTCGTCGACTATCTCGTCTCGTTCCGCGCCGACCCGGGGCCCGACGCACGGCGCCTGCCGATCCCGGCGGCCCTGGCCCACCGCTGCTGGGCACGCGGCAACCACCCCCGGGCTGACCGCTGGCTGGGTGGGGTGCAGGTGGTGCACGGCACGAACTATGTCGTGCCGCCCTCGCAACTGCCCCGCCTCGTGTCGGTGTACGACTGCTGGTTCCTGCGCAACCCGCAGCGTGCCAACGGCGCCGTCCACCGGGCGGGGGCCGTGCTGCGCCGAGCGATCGCGGGCGGGGCGGTGGTGCACACCAGCTCGCACGCCACGGCCGAGGCGGTGCGCGAACTGTTCCCCGGCGCCACCGTCCACACCGTTCATCTCGGCCCGCTCGCCCTGCCCGCTCCCCCGCAGGCAGCGCCGGTGGCCGAGCTCGTCGGCCGGCCCTACGTGCTCGCCATCGGCACGCTCGAACAACGCAAGAACCTGCCCACGCTCGTGAGGGCGTTCGGGCGTCTCGCCGGCGAGCACCCCGACCTGCTGCTCGTGCTCGCAGGTGGCGACGGCGACGACCGGCCGGCGATCGACGCCGCCGTCGATGCGCTCGGCCCTGGCCTGTCGCACCGGGTGCTGTTCGCCGGACGCGTGCACGACGAGGCCCGCTCGTGGTTGCTGCACCACGCCACCGTGCTCGCCTACCCGTCGCTCGACGAAGGGTTCGGCTTCCCCCTGCTCGATGCGATGCAGGCCGGTGTGCCGGTCGTCGCCAGCCGGGCCGGCTCGATCCCCGAAGTGGCCGGCGACGCCGCCCTCCTGTGCGCGCCCGACGATGTCGACGCACTCGCCGCCCACCTCGCCGTGGCGATCACCGACAGCGGCGAGCGGACACGCTTGATCGACGCGGGCGGGCGACGCCACCGCGACTTCACCTGGGAGCGGTGCGCCGACGAGATGGCGACCCTCTACCGAAGCCTGGCAGGAGGCGCTCGATGACCGTCACCGTTCTGTGCGGAGGCGTGGGCGCCGCCCGCTTCCTCAGCGGCCTCGCCGGGGTGCACCCGCCCACCGACACCGTGGGCATCGTCAACACCGGCGACGACACCGTGCTGCACGGCCTGTCGATCTCGCCCGACCTGGACACGATCACCTACACCCTGGCGTGGGCGATCGACCCCGAACGCGGCTGGGGCCTCCACGACGAGAGCTGGCGCACCATGGAGGCACTCGCCCGCTACCTGCCCGTGCGCCCGGCCGGATCGGCGGCGGCACCCACCTGGTTCAACCTCGGCGACCGCGACCTGGCCACCCACCTCTACCGCACGGCCCGCCTCGCCGAGGGCGCCACGCTCACCGCGGTGACCGGCGAGATCTGCCGGGCGTGGGGCGTGCACCAACGCCTGCTGCCGATGAGCGACGACCGGGTGAGCACGATGGTGACCCTGCCCGACGAGGGCATCGAGGTGCCGTTCCAGGAGTACTTCGTGCAGCGCCGCCACTCCGTGCCGGTGTCCGGCGTGCGCTTCGCCGGTGTCGACACCGCCCGTCCAGGGCCGGGTGTGCTGGCCGCGATCACCGACGCCGACGTGGTGGTGGTCGCACCCTCGAACCCGCTCGTGTCGATCGCCCCGATCCGCGCCCTGGCAGGCGTGGACGCAGCACTCACCGCACGGCGCGACACGGTCGTGGCGATCTCGCCGATCGTCGGCGGCGCCGCCCTGAAGGGCCCCGCCGATCGGATGCTCACCGAACTGGGCATGGAGCCCTCCGTGGTGGGCGTCGCCCGGCTGTATGCGCCGATCGCGGGCACCCTCGTGATCGACCCTGCCGACGCAGTGCTCGCCCCCGCCGTCGAGGCCGCGGGCATGCGGGCCGTCGTCTGCGAGAGCATCATGAACACTCCCGCCCGCGCCCACCACCTCGCCAGCGTCGCTCTCACCTCGGTGATCCTCACCTGAGCCGGGCGCCGTTGAGCCTCGGAGGGGGTCAGTGGCGCATGGTGCGCAGGCCGACGGACAGCTCGGTCCACGGCGCCCAGGCGAGATGGATGCGCGCCCGCGTGGGCGACAGGGCAAAGCGGGTGACGTCCTCGGTGCGCCGCGGCGAGGCGGCTGGATCGACCCCGTCGGGCCCGGCCATCAACAACCACAGGTCGCGGATCGAGGTGGCCACGCCAGTGCCCACGTTCACGACAAGGCCGCCGCCCTTCGTGGCCGCCCGCACGAGCGCATCGACCGCGTCGTCGATGTACAGGAAGTCGCGGCTCTGGCGGCCGTCGCCGGTCATCATCGGCGTCACCCGCTCCGCGAGCGCATGGGCGAAGGCCCCGGCCACTCCCCCGTTGGCCCTCTGGCGGGCGCCGTACAGGTTGGCCAGCGCGAGCGCGGTGAACTCCACCGCATGCTCCTCCCGGTACGCGGCGAGCAGGTCGGCGATGGCGCGGGTGAGCACACCGCGCACCCCCACCGGGTTCCACGCCTGGTTCTCCTTGATCGGCTGGTCCTTCGGCGCGACATCGCCGTACAGCGACACCGCCGACAACGCCACCACCACCTTCACCGAACTGCCGGCCACCGGGCCGAGCGCACGCGCCGCCTCCAACACGCCGAACAGCGAGCGCATCGAGGCCGCACCCGTGGTCTCGGCGAGTTCGCCAGGGGGCAGCACGCCCAGGTGGAAGATCACCTGGGGCGAACGCAACTGCACCAGCGCCTGGAACTCGCCGGCCCCCGCGTCGAGCGTGTGGATCTTGAGGTCGCCGCCCATCGCCCGGGCTTCGGCCAGGTTGCCCAGCGTGCCGGTGGACAAGTCGTCGACCACGTCGACCGAGTTGCCCTCGGCGACGAGCCGCTCGGTGAGGTGAGAGCCGACGAACCCGGCCCCACCCACCACGATGACGTTCACGTGCGGTCGGGGTCGGGGCGGCGCTCGCCGCGCACGCGCTCGCCGGGCGCGGCCACGCCGTCGGCCCCCAGCACGCTCTGTTGCACCACGGCACCTGCACCGACCCGGCCCATGACCACCGAGTCTGTCACCCGCGCACCCGCCTCGACGACGGCGCCGGGCAGCAGCACGGAATCCTCGATGGTGGCCCCCGCACCCACCACGACGCCGGGCCCGATGATCGCCCGCAGCGGCGCCGCATCGGCGGCCACCTGGGCATCGGGGTGCACCGGGGTGCAGGTGTCGAAGCGGCGCACGCCGGAGAGCAGGTCGAGGTTGGCCTGCAGGTACAACTCGGGCCGGCCGGTGTCGACCCAGTAGTCGTCGCTGGCCATCGCGTACAGCCCGCCATCGGCGACGACGGCCGGGAACGTGGCCCGCTCGATCGACACCTTGTGGCCGAGCGGGATGCGCTGCAGCACCGACGGCTCGAGCACGTAGGTGCCGGCATTGATGAGGTTGGTGGGCGCCGTGCCCGGGGCCGGCTTCTCCACGAAGCGCTCGACGCGGAAGTCGGCGTCGAGGGCCACCACGCCGAACGCGGACGGGTCGGGCACCCCGATCACGTGGATCGTCGCCTCGGCCTGGCGACGCCGGTGGAAGTGCACCAGATCGGAGACATCGAGATCGGTGAGCACATCACCGTTGGCCACCACGAACGTGTCGTCGATGCCGGCGGCGTCGGCCGCGAAACGGATTGCACCGGCGGTGTCGAGCGGCTCGGGCTCGACCGCATAGTGCAGCTTGACCCCTTGGCAGTGGCCGTCGGGGAAGGCGTGCACGAACGGCTCGGGCTTGAAGCCGAGCGCGAGCGTGACCTCGACCACGCCCCCGCGTGCCAGGTTGGCGACGAGCCGCTCGATGATCGGCACATGGCCCACCGGCAGCATCGGCTTCGGTGCAGTGTTGGTGAGTGGCCGCAGGCGGGTGCCGAACCCGCCGACGAGCACGACCGCGCGCATCAGCCCGTGGTGGTGGGGGCCGTCGAACCGGTGGCAGCCACGGTGGTGGCCACGTCGGTACCCGCAACGGTGGTGCCGGTGGCGTCGGTGGTGTCGACGACCGTGCTCTCCGGCGTGGTGTCAGGACCCGACCCGCACAGCGAGCCCGAGCCGATGGCGCCGTAGTTCTCCAGGTCGCAGGCCGAGGCCGGACGCGGGATCTCGTAATCCTTGTCGGAGGGCACCACCGCGATCACGAAGACCATGCCGTTCTTCTTGAGGCGGATGTTGCCGAAGTCGGTGACCATGTCCTCGAACTCACCCGAGGTGTAGTCGTTCCAGACACGCACCTTGATGACCGGATCCTTACCCTCGCAGGGCGTGCCGACGAAGATCTTCTCGTCGACATCCCACTCGGCGGTGGCGCCGGCGCCCACCTGCTCCTGGGGCACAGTGAGCTTGTCGTCGCTGAGCTTCACCTTGTAGATGTTGAGGAACACGCCGAGCTTGGCGCGCTTGCCCGTGGCCCCGCCCTCCACCGGGTGGTAGTGGATGATGCCATCGCGGTCGGTGGCGAGCTCGCCCGCGCCCAGCTTGTCGGGATCGCCGGTGGAGGCATCGAGGGCGACCTCGTCGGGGGTGCCGGTGAGCGCGAACTCCTCGTCGCACACGCGGAAGGCGTATGCCGCCACCCAGTTGTCGCCCGGCTGGGGCGCGCCCGTCTCCTCGCCCGGCAGCGAGGCCTTGGCGTAGGCAACAAGACCGAGCATCAGGACGCACACCACCGTCATCACGGCGGGGAAGGTGGTGCCGCCCGAGAAGCGCACCTTCTTGCCCTTGCCCCGCGATGCGAGCTTGGCGACTTTTCTGGCGGATGACGACGTAGCCACGAGTGAGCGAGGCTATCGCCTCCTCGGCCCAAAAGTGGTACGCGCCGCCCCACCAGCACGGAAGACGACGCCCGGGTTCAGCGCGCCAGCGACCTCACCAGCCGCTCGTACGAGCGGGCCACGGCCGCGGGCGAGGCCGCGCCCAGCACCCACTGGCGGCCCGCGGCGCCCATCTCGGCGGCGGCCTGCAGGTCGGCGAGCAGGCCCTGCAGGCCCTCGCGGAAGGCGGCGGGGTCGTCGGGCGGCACCGCCACCCCACCCCCGCTGGCGGCGAGCATGCGCGGCACCTCCGTGCCGGGGTCGATCGCGGCGAGCACCGGCCGCCCCGCGGCCAGGATCGAGTAGGTCTTGGAGGGCACGCTCACCCGGCCGAGGCCCTGCTTGAGCGGCACGAGGTGGACGTCGCCGGTGGCCAGCACCTCGGGCACCCGCTCCTTGGGCTGGTAGCCGCTGAAGCGCACGTTGGGCAGCGCCGCGGCCCTCTCCTCCAACGTGGAGCGGGCGGCACCGTCGCCGTTCACCAGGAAGGTGACCTCGGGGAAGTCGGCCGCAGCATCGACCACCATCTCCAGCGACTGGGAGAAGCCGACGTTGCCCGCGTAGAGCACCACCGGCTCGTCGCCGATGCCCAGCTCGCGTCGCAACGGCGTCATCCGGTCGGCGGGCTGGATGAACTCGGTGTCGACGAAGTTGGGGATCACGTGCACCCGCGAGCGGCGGCTGGGCTTCACCTTGGCCGCCACGTTCTCCTGCAGGTCGTCGCTCAGCACGGTGACCGCCGCGGCGCGGTGGTAGCTGACCCGCTCGAGCCAGCGGGCGACGGCGATGATGCGCGGGTTGGTGATCGCACCGGTCTCCACCGCCGCGTCGGGGAAGACGTCCTGGATGTTGAACACCAACGGACCGCGGCGCACGAGATGGGTGCCCCACCCGGTGAGCCCCATCGTGAGCGGGGGCGACATGGCGATGACCGCATCCACCCGCCCGCCGCGCAGCGAGGTGAGGCCGGAGAGCACGCTGAACCCGGCGAACCCCGCGGCCCGGCGCAACAGGTTGCGCTTGTCCGCGCCGGGGAACGGGTTGACGCGGGTGATCGTGCCCCACTCGGTGCGCTCGCGGCGCACCCACTTGCCCTCCCAGCCTTCCTCGATGCGGTGGGTGCGATACCAGGGCAGGGCCGTGATCACGTGCAGTTCGTGGCCCAGCGCCGCCAACTCGTGCACGATGCGGGTGATCACCTCGCCCGTGGGTGCGGTGTCGGGGGCGAAGTGGGGGCACAGCACCGCCAGCTTCAGGGGGCGTTCGTCGGGTGCGCTCATGACATCTGCAAGGCTCGCGCGTACACAGCCGCCAGTGCAGATCCGCTGGCCCGCGCGGTGAAGTCCAGGGCGCGGGCGTGCCCGGCGGCCACCAACTCGTCGCGTCGGCGGCGCGCTTCGTCGAGCGCTCCCGCCCACGCATCGGGCTGCAGGGGCCGCACGAGACCGGCCTCGCCGACGATCCCGGGGATGCAGGTGGAGTCGCTGCACACCACCGGTGCGCCGAGCGTCATCGCCTCGATGAGTGGGGCGCCGAAGCCTTCGTAGCGGCTGGGGAACACCATCGCCTCGGCCATCGCCAACAGCCCGTTGCGATCGGCCGCGGGAACCCGCCCGAGGCGCAGAACGCGCGGGTCGGTGGCGGCCGCCACCACTCCCTCGGCCGCGCCCTGCCCGCCGGTCAGCACGAGCCGCAGGTCGGGGTCGGTCCAGTGGTCGCGCATCATCGCCAGCAGGAACTCGTGACCCTTGTGGGGGTGGGTGACGGCCGGGTAGACGATGATCGGGCCGTCGCCGAGCGAGTACCTGGCCCTCAGTTCGGCGGCAGGCGTGACCTCGTTGGCCAGCGCCGGCTCGATGCCGTGGGGCACCACGATCACCCTCTCCGCGGGCACCCCGTACGCGCTCACCACCGAGTCGCGCACATACTCGCTGGGTACCGCCACCACTGCCGCCCGCCGAGCCGACGGCGGGATCACCGCGCCGAGGTAGGCGCGCTTGAGCAGCGAGAAGTACTCCGGGTAGGTGCGGAACTGGAGGTCGTGGATCGTGAGCACGTAGGGCCGCTGCGCCCGGAGCGGGGCGGTGCCACCGCCGTGGTGCACGAGCGCGGCCGCACCGCTGTGCCGGCCCAGCCAGGTGGCCTCGCCCAGGATGCGCCGGGCGCGGTTGGCGCTCTCGAACTCGGGCTCGACGATCTCGGCAACGGCGGCCAGTTCGGGGTGCGCGGCGGCCAGCCCACGGGCGCCGGCCACCGTGATCCGCCAGCGTTCGTCGCCCGTCTCCGCCAACCCGAGCAGCTGGCGCACGAGGTATTCCTCCGAGCCGCCCACCTTGCCCGGCACGCACCACAGCATGTTGACCAGCACGCCGGCGCCCGGGCCGGCGGCCGGGCTGGTGCCCGGGCTGGTCACATCAGCTCCTTGTAGGCCGCGACCGTGAGGTCGGCGGTGGTGGACCAGCTGTGGCGGTGAGCGTGCAGCAGGCCGCGCACGCTGAGCTGTTGGGCGCTGCGCCGGGCATCGTCGATACCACGGGCGATGTCGGCCGGGTCGAGCGGATCCACCAGCACGGCGGCACCACCGGCCACCTCCTCGGTGGCGCTGCCCCGGCTGGTGACCACCGGCGTGCCCTGCGCCATCGCCTCCAGCACCGGCAGTCCGTAGCCCTCCTGGGTGCTGGGGTAGCAGAACACCGTCGCCCCCGCGTAGAGCGGCGAGAGGTCGTCGTTGGGCACGAAGCCCACGAACTTCACCCCCGGGTGCGGCTCGCCGCCCGCATCGCCCCAGCCGGAGGCACCGGCCACGACAAGCAGCGGTGGGTCGGGAAGGTGCTCGAGCGCGGCGATCAGGCCCTTCAGGTTCTTGCGCGGCTCGACGGTGCCCACGAACAGCAGGTACTCCTCCGGCAGCTCGTAGGCGGCGCGCACTCGGGCCACCTCGGCGGGTGTGGCCCGCTCGGTCTCCACCCCCAACGGCACCAGGCGCAACTTGTCGGAATCGATGCCCGCCTGCACACAGTCGTCCATCGTCGCCTGGCTGCAGCACAGCACCAGATCGGCGCGCTGGCGGATGTGGTGCACACTGCGGCGGAAGACGCGCACCCCGTGCTTGGTGAAGAAGCGTGGGGTGTGCACGAAGGCCAGATCGTGGAGCGTGACCACCAGCGGGGCGTCGGTGGGGCACGGGATGAGCGTGGTGGCATGGGCGATGTCGATGCGCCCGGCGGCCCACTCCACCTTCGGCCACTGGAGGCGCAACCAGGTCTCGTACATCCACCCGCCCGCGACCGGCAGGTGCTTCACCGGCACGGGTGGCACCCACGGCTCGGGCGGCGGCTTGCGGTGGATGCCGGCCACACCCACCAGCTCCACCTCGTCGTGCGCGACCAGCGCCTCGGCGATGCGCAGCGCTGCCACACCAGTGCCACCGGGCACACGGTGCCAGCACTGTTCGAACGTGTAGGCGACGCGCACGGGTCACATCATGGCCCGAGCGGCCGTAACATCATCGCCATGTCCGGGTTTTGGAGTGGTCGCAAGGTCGTCGTCACCGGTGGGGCCGGGTTCCTCGGCCGGGTCGTGGTGGGCAAGTTGCGGGCCCGCGGCGCCGAGGTTGCCGTCCCCCGCAGCCGCGAGTACGACCTCACCGTTCCCGGTGTTGCCGAGCGGCTGCTCGCCGACACCACCCCGTCGCACATCGTGCACCTCGCCGCCCGCGTGGGTGGCATCGGGTACAACCAGGCCGAGCCCGCCCCGCTGTACCTCTCCAACCTGCTGATGGGCACCCACATTATCGAGGCCGCCCGCACCGCCCCCTCCGTCGAGAAGACGGTGCTGCTCGGCACGGTGTGCTCGTACCCCAAGTTCACCCCGGTGCCGTTCCGCGAGGAGAGCCTGTGGGACGGCTACCCGGAGGAGACGAACGCGCCGTACGGCATCGCCAAGAAGGCCCACCTCATCCATGCCCAGGTGAACCACCAGCAGTACGGCCAGCGCTTCGCCTACCTCATCCCCACCAACCTGTACGGCCCGGGCGACAAGTTCCACCCCGCGGTCAGTCATGTCATCCCCGCCCGCATCAAGCGCTGCGTCGAGGCCAAGGAGCAGGGCGACCCGAAGATGGATGTGTGGGGCACCGGCACGGCCAGCCGTGAGTACCTGTACGTGGAGGATGCGGCCGAGGCGATCGTGCTCGCCGCCGAACTCTACGAGGGCAGCGAACCGGTGAACCTCGGCACCAACCGCGAGGTCACCATCCGCGAGACGGTCGAGTTGATCGCCCAGATGGTGGGCTACGCGGGCGATCTCGTGTGGGATCCCACCAAGCCCGACGGCCAACCCCGCCGCCGCGTCGACCCCGGCCGCGCCGAGCAGTTGTTCGGCTGGCGGGCGCAGATGCCCTTCGAGGAGGGCCTGCGTCACACCATCGACTGGTACCTCGCCAACCGCGCCGAAGCCGAACGCGAGCCGTAATTTCGTAGACCCGCCGTACACAGGGGGTCAGACTGGGCGCATGACGCACCCGATCTGGCCCTTGTTCGACCTACGTGTCGTCACGCCGCGGATCGAGCTGCGTTCGCTCGACGACGAGTTGGGCACCGAGCTGGCCCTGCTCGCGACGAAGGGCGTGCACGACCCGGCCTACATGCCGTTCTCGATCGAGTGGACCGATGCGCCCTCACCCCAGCTCGAGCGCAATGCCCTGCAGTACTACTGGAAGATCCGCGCCGAGCTGTCGCCCACGGACTGGGTGATCGCGTTCGCCGTGATCGTCGACGGCGCCGTGGTGGGCACCACCTCGTTGGGCGCCCACGAGTTCCCCACCATGCGCCAGTTCGAGACGGGGTCGTGGCTGGGCCGCGAGCACCAGGGCAAGGGCATCGGCAAGGAGATGCGCCTGGCGACCCTCCAACTGGGCTTCGAGGGGTTCGGGGCGCAGTGGGCCACCACCGGCGCATGGGAGGACAACGCGGCGTCGCTGGCCGTCACCCGCGGGCTCGGCTACGCCGTCGCCGGCAAGCGGAGGGCGTTGAGCCGCGGCGCGGTGAGGGTGCTCGAGGGCTACGAGATGCGCCGCGACCACTTCCTCGGTCGACTGCGCCGCGACGACATCGCACTGCACGGTGTGGAGCCGTGCCTGCCCCTCCTGGGCCTTGCCGGCTGACCCCGTCTCCGAGGGTTACGTACCGTCAAGCTCTCTTCGAGGGCTTCCTACCCGGATCCGGGTAGGAGAAACTCGAAGAAGGCGCCGGCGGTAGGAAACCCTCGAACGTCAGCCGGCGAACTTGGCGAAAGTGATGTGGGTGGTGCCGCCGGCGTCGATGATCACCACACCCACCCCGAGGCTGGCGGTGAGCGGCGAGCCGTCGCCGGGCGCCCGGGGGGCCACCACGATGCTCAGCGCGTCGAGCGCCGCCGGCAGCGAGGGCGGATCGGTGTACATCTCCGACGGGATCGGTTCCACCGAGCCATCGGGCGAGATCTGCAGCACGATCGTCTGGATCGTGCCCGCCGGATCCGGCGTCACCTCGCCGTAGGTGCCGTTCTCGGCCTGCAGCAGCAGGGCCCGCTGCACCACGTTGAGGTTCGCGTCGAGCGTCAGCAGCACGAAGCCGTCGAGGCCGTCGCCCACCGCGACGCCCGGCGGCATGTAGCGCACGGGCACCGAGAGGATCGGCGTCTGGCCGTCGGGGCTGGGCACCGGGCTGTACAGACCGAGCAGCCCCGAGCTGCCGCCATCGGCGGAGATGCCCAGTTGCAGCAGGGGGATCGCCCCACCGACGACACCGTTGGTGGCATCGAGCACCCCCCCAGAGGTGCGCCCGAGCATCAGGCACAGGTCGGGGAAGCCGTCCTGCGCCGGCACGAACGCGCAGTACAGCACGGTCACGCTGGACACGCTCGACACGGCGGACGGGTCGACCGTCGCGCCGATGCTCAGCACGCCCTCCTCGAACACCGCCTGCGCCGGCCGCGTGAAGGTCGCGTCGATACCGGTCATCGAGTCGGCGCCGCCGCCGTATGCCGCATCGAGCACACTCGACCACAGCACCGAGGTGGAGACCTCGTTGAAGTCCGAGCGGAAGTGCTCGATGCTGAGCGGCGCGTACACCGACATGCCCTTGGCGCCCGCACGGCCCGAACCCTCGATGTGGTACAGCACCACGTCGTCGAGCGTGGCCGACACCTGTGCTGCCGCGCCCGCCAGCGATGAGCCACCCGCGGCCAACTGGTCGGTGATCTGGCCGAGGTCGCGCATGTCGTAGTTCTGCGCGGGGTCGGGGTCGTAGGCGAACGCCGAGGCCTGGTCGACGGCGCGGAAGAACTCCGCCGCAGCCGACGGATCGGCCGCCAAGCCCTGCTGCAGGCCGCCGATGGCGTCGGTGAGCGGCTGCATCTTCGCCAGGTCGAACAGCGACATCGTCACCGACGCCGCGGTCTGGGGGAACTCGTTGTCGGCCTGTGCCTTGAACGCGTCGATGAGCACCGTGCCGAACGACACCGGATCACCGGCGGCGGCGGCCTGGTCGAGCGCCCGATAGTCGAGGCTGTGGCCGGGCACCACCTCCTCGGAGGCGATCATGTAGTCGGCGACCGGCCGCATCGCCTCGGCGATCTCGTACTCGCCCATCAGGCAGGCATCCCAGATGACCATGTCGATCTTGTCGATGCCGGTGTTGTCGACGATCTGCTGCAGGCCGGACTGCACCCCGTCGATGGACATCATCGCCTCGCCGCCGCTGCTCTCGTCGACAGCGAAGCCGTGCCACGCCCCGCCGTGGTCCCACAGCGAGACGGCGTAGTGATCGGCCGGATACTTCTGGAACGCGAGGGTGCCCACCTGGGCCAGCGTCGCCGGGTTGGAGGTGGCCGCGTCGCCGGTGCCGAGCACCTCGATGCCCGCCTCGCTGACGTGCAACAGCCGCGCGCCGGAGAATGCCCCGACGCCGTCCACCGGATCACCCGAGTACGGCGCTTCGTCGTTCGCGGAGCGATCGAGGAGCACGACGATGTTGACGTTGTCGCCCACGCCCTGCTGCATCTCCTTCAGGTCGAGCAGTGCGGGGTACTCGAGGTTGTTGTCGCCGTCGAGGTACACGAGCACCGTCCAACTGCCGTCACCGACCACGTTGGGGCTGGTGCCCTGACCACCCCCGATGGTGGAGGCCGGGGGCTTGCCGAAGGGGTCGGCACCACCATCGCTGCACGCCGCGATCAGGGCGAGGGGAAGGGCAAGAGCTGTCAGACGCCGAGCACGCATAGAAGGGCAAAGTACACGGCCCGCTTGTTCCCCGGGGGCCACGGCCGCGAGGCTTGACGAACACGAGAGGGGGAAGTGTGGATTTCGGGATCCCGGAGGAGTACGAAGCGATCCGCACCGAGGTGCGCCGCCTGTGCGATCGATTCGGCGACGAGTACTGGCGCGGCCTCGAGCCGGATCGCTACCCGGAGGAGTTCGTCGCCGAACTCACCCGCAGCGGCTACCTCGGCGCGCTCGTCCCCGAGGAGTACGGAGGCGGGGGTCTGCCCCTCGCCGGTGCGTGCGTGATCCTGGAGGAGATCTCGGCCGCGGGTGGCAACCCGTCGGCGTGCCACGCCCAGATGTACATCATGGGCACGCTCCTGCGTCATGGCACCGACGAGCAGAAGCGCACCTACCTGCCGGCCATCGCCGCCGGCGATCTGCGCCTGCAGGCATTCGGCGTCACCGAGCCGGGGGCCGGCAGCGAGACCGCCCGCATCCGCACCCGCGCCGAACGCACGCCGGAGGGCTGGCGGATCAACGGCCAGAAGATCTGGACCTCGCGGGCGCTCTACAGCGACCTGATGATCCTCCTCGCCCGCACCACCCCGTACGACGACGTGCAGAAGAAGAGCGACGGCATGTCGGTGTTCCTCATCGATCTACGTGCCGCGCACGGCATCACCATCCGCCCGATCCCCACGATGATGAACCACAACACCACCGAGGTGTTCTTCGACGACGTGCTGATCCCCCACGACGCGTTGGTGGGCACCGAGGGCATGGGCTTCCGCCACATCCTCGACGGGATGAACGCCGAGCGCATCCTCATCGCCAGCGAGTGCATCGGCGACGGCCGCTTCTTCCTCGACCGTGCGGTGGAGTACGCCAACGGGCGCGAGGTGTTCGGCCGCCCGATCGGCGCCAACCAAGGCGTGCAGTTCCCCCTCGCCCGCGCCTACGCCCAACTCGCCGGCGCCGATCTGATGCGCAAGCGGGCGGCCGCCCTGTTCGATGCCGGGCAGCCGTGTGGCACCGAGGCCAACCTGTCGAAGCTGATGGCCAGTGAGGCGTCGTGGGCCGCGGCCAACGCCTGCCTCGACACCCACGGCGGGTTCGGGTTCGCCGCCGAGTA
>WBZL01002911.1_pt1 | contig 16113 bp, 15 predicted proteins | sample 5204291 | NCBI WGS metagenome assembly WBZL01 (sample SAMN12344345, study PRJNA552823) | activated sludge metagenome | biome: Activated sludge suspended growth; feature: Nitrification reactor; material: Wastewater; isolation source: activated sludge from nitrification reactor of wastewater...
GCAGCGTCAGCAACGGGTTCCGATTAGCGAGGACTCCGTAGCGATGTGCCCTTTGCCACCTGGCCCTTTGCTTGCGTCAATAGCGGCTCGTGTCTCGAGCCGCGCGCGGTGGTTGGGCGCGCTCGGCAGCCTTGTGCTCAGTTGGGCGTCGACGGCCCAGAGCCGGCCGCTGTCCAGTGAGGCGATCCTGCGGATGCAGCGCGACGGCGTGTCGGAAGCGCGGCTCGTTCACCTGATGGCGCAGTCCTGTGTGCTGGGCGGCGCGAGCGCCGAGGCGCAACGTGTCCTCCTCGAGGGGGGCGCAAGCGAGACCATTCGGCGGCAGGCCGCGCGCGCCGACTGTGCAAGGGACGCCGACGTGGCGCTTCAGGTTCAGACAGGGAGTATCACGCCAGCGCCGATTACCGGGAGAACCCATGTAGTCCGCATGGTGGGCGACGACAGGGGATATCGATTCGAGCCTGCCCTCGTTCACGCCAGGATCGGCGACGGGGTACGCTTTGTCATGGTCTCCGGCGGCCCCCACAATGTGACGTTCGATGCGGCGACGATCCCCGAAGAAACGAAGGCGCAGCTGCAGGCCAACATGCCAAACTCCACAGACTTCTCGTCCCCGATGATGATGAACCAGGGTGAATCCTGGACAATCTCACTCGGCAGGGTGGCACGCGGAACGTACAGCATCATCTGCGCGCCCCACCTGGCCATGGGCCAGAAGATGGAACTCACCGTCAGGTGATGCGAATGACACGACAGGTGCTGCGGTGCGTGGCCAGGCGACGTCGTGGAATGCGCGACGTCCTCGGAGCAACGTTGGCCGGCATGACGTTGGCAGCGGGAGTTGCGGACGCCCAACCTGCGCCCAACGCCATGCCGGTGTTGCTGGTGCACGGGATCTGGTCCAACTGCTCAACGTGGGATGACGTCGTCGCCGACCTTATCGGGAGCGGATTCACCGAGGGGCCGGACATGAGCTTCGCGTTCGGGAGCTCGCGCGCCCGGTTCAATGTCCGGTGCCGACTCATGCCGCAGCCGGCGACCGGTCTCTCATCAGGTGGTGTGGCCTCCAACACCCCGACCACCGCCGAGGGGCCCATGTATGCTGCCATCACGGGCGGACTCACATCGGCGCAGCAGGTCGTTGTACGCCTCACACTGGAATCCAGCGCGGGGCAGACCTACCAGGTCCAGGGGGAGCAGGTGGCGGCTGCGGTTGCCTACCTGAGGGAATGGACGGGGGCGCCAAAGGTCATCATCGTCGGGCACTCGATGGGTGGCCTGGCCGCGCGTGCATACCTGCAGGGTCCAGGGTACCGTGAAGACGTCGGGGCACTCATCACGGTCGCGACGCCACACGGCGGGTCACCGCTCGGCGACATGCCCCGGTCGGCAATGTCTCCCGCGTGCCGCGACGCGGCGCAATTCAAGGGGATGTCATGGGATGACCCGGCCGTGCGGAATCTCATGCCCGATTCACGAGAGCTGGGGCAGCTCAACCAGGGGCTTGGGCCGTACAACGCCATGCCGAAGGCGGTCCGGATCGTGGGCCTGCTCTCTGCATTCCAGGCGAGCAGCGGCCATGCCGACTGCTGGACCTCGCAGTGGATGAGCCGGCTCACCAGCAGCTGGACCAGCAGGTTGACCGGTGACCTGCAGCTCCGGGCGACGCAGGCGAGTGCTGGGTTCACCTTCAGCGCAGGCGTCACGCGGCTGCACAGCGATGGCGTCGTGCCATTCGTCGCGCAACATCCCCTCTTTGCTGCGGCCATATCACCGTCGCAAGTGCGTGTCGAGGCGATCGAGGGCTACCACTCCGCGGTCCTGCACGACGATGGCCCGCGGCGCGCGGTCGTGGCGGCCATCGTTGCGGAGGCTGGTGGAGGAAAGCAAGCCGCGACGACCAACTTCGAGGGCCGCACGGTGACCTGGCAGGGAGAGGTCTCCGTCGGGAGCGAGGAGGTGACGTTCGAGCTCTGGGACAATGCGCAGATCGATGGGGACCGGGTAACACTGGTGGTCAATGGCGAGCGCGTGCTGTCCGACCGCGAGTTGTCCGGGACGCGACATGGAGTGCGCGCGTTGCTCCGGCCGGGAGAGAACGTGGTGTTCCTGGTCGCGGAGAACGAAGGGCGCGTCTCACCCAATACGGCGGCGCTCAGTGTCACCGATGTCAACGGCCGGAGCCGGACGTTGGTATTGCGTGCGGACCTCAAGACCACCGCGGCGTACCGCGTGGTCGTGACGAGGTAGGTGATGTCGTTCGCTCCGGGGAGACGGCCGGGGGCAACAGACACCCGAGCGGTCCGCGCTGGCGCCGCGAAAGCTGAAGGTTCCCCTGGGGTTGGTCGCATGGTGCGGCGCGCGGGTGCCTGGATGCTCCTTTCGGCGATCTTATCGACGCTTGGGGCACAGGGCCAACGGCTGACCGCAGAGGCAGTGTTGCGTCTCGTCCGCCAGGGGGTAACCGAATCGCGGATCGTGGTCTTGATCGTTCAAGGGTGCGTCATCGAAGGGAATGATCGCGCACAGCGCATCCTGCAGGCAGAGAGGGTGACATGACGAAACCCATGAACTGGCCCGGCCGGGATGCGCTGCCCCTCGCGGGCGCGGCACTCGAAGGTCAGGCAATCGACCTCGACGCGCTGGTCATCGCAAGGATCCATGCGAGCCTCCCCGGACGCTACGCCATCGACACCGTTCTCGGCCATGGCGGGATGGCGACGGTCGTGCGGGCACGGGACCTGACGACCGGAGACCTGGTCGCCCTGAAGGCTGTCCGGGGCGACCTCGTCTCGGACGAGGAGACGATGCAGCGCGCAGAGCGGGAAGCCGAGGTGGCAACCGACCTTCGGCACGACCGCATCGTCGCGGTACATGATGTCCATCGACTGGAACCAAGGGGTCTCGTGATGGTCATGGAACTCATGGTGGACGGTACCCTCAAGGAGCGAGTCAAGCGTGGGCCGGTCCCGATGGACACGGCATTGCAGGTCCTGAGTGACATTGCGAGCGCACTTGCGTACGCTCATGAACGAGGGGTCGTGCATCGCGACCTCAAGCCAGACAACGTGTTCCTGGATAACGGGGGAAGCCGGGCGAAGCTCGGCGACTTCGGAATCGCCCGAGTGACCACGGGGCATACCCTGACGGTGACTTGCACGATCATCGGGACGCCCGCCTACATGAGTCCCGAACAAATCCGGGGTGAGCGGGTGGACCTCCGCAGCGACCTCTACTCGTTCGGGGTGGTTGCGTGGCACCTGCTTACCGGCGCCGAGCCGTGGAGTGGGGAGTCGCTCGTCACCGTGATGCACAAGCAGCAGCACGAGGCCTTGCCATCGCTGCGCGGGCTCCGTCTGGACGTGGTGCCGACCGTGGCCGACGTAGTGGAATGGTGTCTGCGAAAGGACCCGCGTGACCGTCCCGCATCCGCGCGGGAGGTGTTGAGGGCTTTGGGGGGCCAAGCTGCCGTGCCGCCGGCACCGGCGGGTGTGCAGAGCGTACCCGGCGGCGCGACGGTGCGCATCGAGCGCGAAACTGTCATGGGCACGCCGACACCGGGCGGGCGAGGAGACACCAGTCGGGAGCACCGCCGCGCGCTCGTCGGCAAGGTGGCGTTCGTCGCCGTTCTGGTCGCTGGTGCGGGTGGCTTGCTGACACGGGGGCGTGAGGCGCCGGGGCCCCGCACCTCGGTCCAAACGCCGCCGGCAGCTCCGCCTGTTGCAGTCGCCGCGGTTCCGGTCGCAAGCGACCTGGCGGCGGGCGCCAGCACGCGCCTGGCAGCGTTAGAGGGGTCGTTGCGTACTGGCGAAGGCGACGTGCTGCCACTGGTTCACCGGGACTCGCTCGACGTCGGGGCGGGAAACGTGCTGCGGCTGCACTATCATGGCAAAGCCTGTGGAGCCTGCGAATTCTCGGACGATGTACATCCGGGTCGCCTGCATGTCACGATCGGACGTGTCGGCCAGCAGGTGGTACGCGTACTCCATGTGATGGCTACCGAGGTGGGTGAAGGCACGCAAAGGACTTTCTCCGAGCCGCGGCTCCTGATGAGCATGGGTCACCCGTTGTTCCTTGTGGGGACCTTCGCGCGTTACGGGATGTCGTCGACCTCCTTCGCCTTCACGACCGAGATCATGGCCTACTCGGGAGCGGCGCAACTGGCACCTGTGACGGTCGCCGATCCACCCACCGACTCCGTGGCCCGCTGGCAGGGACTGACCGACGTAAGCCTGACGCGTGCCTTCGCGGACTCAACCACGCCCGACGGGACCTTCAGCCGTGTGTACCGGCTGTGGCGTGAGGCGGATGCGAGTTGCTGCCCTTCTGGAGGTTCGCTCCGGGTGTACTTCAAGGTGGGGTTGCAGGGGTTCGAGGCGAAGTTCCTTCCGATGAGCTTCGAGCGCGTGGAAGCGCTTGGAGTAGAATGATGCCCGTCGGCACATGCGCCCAGACGACCGCCGCGGCAGCGGGGCGTCCATCGCCGGGTGGTACGACGCACGCGGGATCGGTGCGGGTACGGACGAGGTGGGGCTTGTCGGTTCTTGCGGCCGCGGTCATCACCGCGTCAGGCGCGCCCTTGGGCGCCCAAGAGCGACGGCTCACCGCCGACGAAATTCTGCGCATGCTCTCCTCGGGGGTGACTGAGACACGTGTCATCGTGCTCATCAACAGCGGCTGCGTGGTGGGCGGGGCGGGTGCTGAGGTGCAGCAGTTGTTGCGCTCGACGGGGGAGGGGGTGCGTCGGGCGGCGGCACGCGGGGAGTGCGCCGCGGAGGGAGCGAGTCCGCCTTCGTCGCCGACTGCCGCCGCGGCCCCGGATCCGACTCCACGGCCATCCCCGGCGGAGTCGGCGACGCTGGGGCGAATCGCCGGTCCGCACGGGATGGAGTTCGCCCGGATTCCGTCTGGGAGCTTCCGAATGGGGAGCTCGAACGGCGGCGATGAGGGTCCGCAGCACATCGTGACGATCACCCGGGCCTTCTACCTGCAGACGACCGAGGTGACGCAGGCACAATGGCAGGCGGTGATGGGGAGCAACCCGAGCTCGTTCGCGTCGTGCGGGCCAACGTGTCCCGTCGAACAGGTGTCGTGGGATGACATCCAGCTGTTCATCTCGACCCTCAACCAGAGAAGTCCGGGGGTCACGTACCGACTGCCAACGGAAGCGGAGTGGGAGTACGCGGCCCGGGCGACGACGACCACGGACTTCGGGGGAAATAACGTGTTGGACGATATGGGGTGGTGGAGCGGCAACTCGCAGGGCAGGACGTGGCCTGTTGCGCAGAAGATGCCGAACGCCTGGGGGCTGTACGACATGCACGGCAGCACCTTGGAATGGGTGCAGGACTGGTACGGGCCATACGGGACGGGGGCAGTTACGGACCCGATGGGGCCGGCGACGGGTTCGGATCGTGTGCTGCGCGGCGGGTCGTGGGTCACCGTCGCCAAGCTCGCGCGCTCAGCCTCCCGGTTCTACGACGCGCCATCCTCCCGTAACTACAGCTTCGGGTTCCGATTAGCGAGGACACAGTGACCATGTCCTCTTCGCTCGGTGTCCCTTTGAACCTCGGCGGTGCTCGCCGCGTCATCGGCGCTATGGTGATAGACCAGTCTGTCCGGATACGCTCCGTCGCAGGTCGTGTTGCGCGCATCGCAGCGTCGGGCTCCCTTCTCGCGGCGGTCGCCATCGCGCAGGAGCCGGTTCGCCGCTACCGCGTCGATCAGATCATCCAGGGGCTCGACCAGGGGCTCTCACCGGGCCGTTGGACGATCCTCCTGTCCGAAGGGGGGTGCGTCGAGGGGGGCGACGCCTTGTCGGCCACTGACGAAGCCCGGCTGCGTCGGGCGAAGGCAACCGACGGGCTCATTCGGAGCATTCGTACCTACGCGTGCCCAGCGCAAAAGGCCCAGGCGCCGGATCCGCCGATCGTGGTCCCGCCGCCGCCAGCGCCGCCTGACACGGCGCCGGGAGGTCCCGCCGCCCGGTACGGGCTCGGCGACGCCCACTTCGTGCGGATCGCACCGGGAACATTCACGATGGGCGCGCCCGATGGCGCACCCGACGAAACACCGGTACGCACCGTGACGCTCACGCGCAGCATCTGGATGCAGGCGTCTGAGGTCACCAACGGGCAATGGAAGGCGGTGATGGGAAGCACGCCGACGGGCTTCCCGGGGTGCGGCGACGAGTGTCCGGTGGACAACGTCTCCTACGACGATGTGCAGCGCTTCATGGCACAGCTGAATGCAGCGACGGGGCGTCGATACCGGCTCCCGACGGAAGCGGAGTGGGAGTATGCCGCGCGCGCAGGCTCCACGGGTGGCCATGCGGGCGACGTGATGCGCATGGGCTGGTACGGCGACAACTCCGGTGGGAAGCCACGTCCGGCCAGGCAAGGGATCCCCAATGCCTGGGGGCTCCATGACATGCACGGCAACGTGTGGGAGTGGGTGGAGGACTGGTATGACCCCGGCTATTACGCGCAGGGGGTCACCACCGACCCGCTCGGTCCAGCCAGCGGAACACACCGGGTGTTGCGCGGCGGGTCCTGGATGGACTACGCTGACAACACGCGGTCTGCCGCACGGGACGGACTCGCGCCTTCAGCGCGAAACCGGTCGACCGGGTTCCGCCTCGTGTGGGTGCCATGAAGAGCCACGCGTCACGGCAGGCGTATCGTGATTCCGCCGGTGGTTGGCTTCTCGCCGCCGCCGCCGCTACTCAGGGCGGCGACGATGCCGCCAGCCGCGAGTCCGCCGAGGAGAATGAACTTGCCACGCCCCTTCTTTGGCGAAGCGGGGACTGCGATCGCCGGTGGAGTGGGTGCGGCCGTTGGCGTAGCGGCGATGGTCGTGAGGAGGCTTGGTGCCAGCACCGTAGTGACCCCCGGCAGGACCTCGGTGTTGATCCTGGTGCCGGCGACACCGGGGGCACGAAGGGACACAAGGTATGTTCCTCCGCTGAGTCGTCGCGGCCGAGAAGGGTCCAGGAACCCGACCCCCTCGACCTCAGCTTGCAGCTGTCCGGTGAGGTTGCCTTCGCCAGGGTCGAGGCGAAGTGCGCCAAGCCCCGGTGTCGTCGGTGCGGTCGACCACTCGAAGCGCAGCGCCGCGCGACCGTCGCCCCCCTGCGCGGCGACCAGGGTGCGCGCGGCGCTGACCGCGGCCGTGGTGGCGCTGTCGCCGCTTTGCATCCGCGCGTTGGGCGACAGCCGCAGCGCCCAACGCAGCCAGGTCTGTGCCTCATCTCCTTCATTGACGCCGATCAGCGCCTGGGCGAGGAGCGCGACTGCGGTGGCCCAAGTCTCATTGAGATCGGCGAGCGCCGGATCCACGGCGCGTCGGAGCACCGGGAGCGCCCCGCGTTCGTTGGACGTGGCAAGCATGGCACGGGCGGAATCCACGAGGACCTGACGACGATCCTGTGGGCGCGCGCGCTGGGCAGGGAGGTGTGGCGCGAGCAGTACGGTGAAGAGCGTTGCGAGCGTGCCGACGCGCGCGAGTTGGCGGGGAGTCATGGGCGAGTCCTTCGGAAGTGGAAGCGCCACGCGAGTGGGCACCGGATAGCGTGCAGGCCGTCGAGCACATGCTGGCGTGGCAAGATGCAAACAAGAATGCGAGAGCGCCAGAGTGAGCCGTAGGAACGGTGACTGAAATGAAATAACCAAACGCGCGGCAGCGCGCGGTGGTCAACGTCAGAAGGAGGAGTAGGAATGTCGGGCGACCTTCGGGAACGAGGAGGGTGGCGCGCGTGGCGTGTTGCCCGCGTGTGCCTTGGCGCGCTCATCGGAGCGAGCCTAACGGGCTGCGGCGACAGCACGCCACCATTGGTGCCGGGGGCGATCGTGCTCAACGTGGCCAGTGCCGAGGCGGGCGCCACCGCGATGGTGGACCGCTGGCGGGTGACGATCACCGGACCGAGCGGGCCGCAGTCGCGTGAGGGGACACCGGGGCAGTCGGTGCAGTTCACGCAGCTGCAGCCCGGCGGCTATAGCGTGCTCCTGGAGGGCCTCGAAGGCGGCGAGGTCGCGCAGCGGGGGACCACCGCCGTGACGGTCGCTGCCGGCGTCACTGCGACGGCCACGCTGTCGCCGAGTGCGGTGCTGCCGGATGTCGTGGTCACCGCCAGTGATCCCCAGGCCAACGAAGCGGGTCCGGACGCGGGTGCGTTTACCGTCACGCGAGTCGGGGGCTCCACCGCGGCCGCACTTTCGGTGAATGTCGCCGCCAGCGGCTCGGCGACGAGCGGAGCGGACTACCGCGCGCTGTTGTCGTCGGTGGTGATTGCGGCCGGGCAGCGTACCCAGATCGTGATGGTCGACCCGGTGCTGGATGCCGTCAATGAAGGGACCGAGACGGTGGTTCTCACGGCGCAGCCCGGCGGCGGCTACACGGTGGGTTCGCCGAATGCGGCGAGTGTGGACCTCTCCGACGCGCCGATCGTAACCGTGGTCGCGACGTCGCCGAACGCCTCGGAGGTCGGACTCGTCCCCGGGCAGTTCACTCTGAGCAGGACGGGCCCCGTCACCGCATCGCTCACTGTGACCGTGCAGGTCGGCGGGACGGCGACGAGTGGCGTGGACTACAGTGCGATTGCGGCCAGCCATGTCATTCCGGCTGGGCAGACGGCTGTTGTTGTGCCCATAGCGCCAGTCGCGGACGGGAACGGGGAGGGGGCGGAATCGGTGATGGTGACGGTCGTGCCGAACACGGCGTCGTATGCGGTCGGAGGTGCGAACACCGCCACGGTGACGATTGCCGACGCGCCGCTGATCGGGCTGGCGGACTTTGTCTTTATTCAGGCCGGGACCTTTCAGATGGGGAGTACGAACGCTTTCAACGACGAGCAGCCCGTACACCAGGTGGCGATAAGTCGCCCGTTCTACATGCAGAGGACGGAGGTGACGCAGGCGCAGTGGGTGTCTGTCATGGCGGACAACCCCAGTTATTCCCGCTGCGGCCTGAGTTGTCCTGTCGAGCAGGTGTCGTGGACCGAGGTTCAGGTGTTCATCCAGCGGCTGAACCAGGCGACTCCTGGTGTCACGTACCGGCTGCCGACGGAGGCAGAGTGGGAGTACGCCGCGCGGGCCGCGACGCCGGGGGATTACGGCGGCACAGGGGCGCTGGACCAGATGGCGTGGTATGATGGAAACGCCAGCGGAGACACGCATCCGGTCGCTACGAGGGTCGGGAACGCATGGGGACTCTATGACATGCTCGGGAACGTGTGGGAATGGACGCAAGATTGTTACGGGGCCTATCAAGCAGGTGCGCAGATCGATCCGACTGGGGCGCCATGTAATACCATCCGCACTGTCCGCGGCGGTGGATGGAACTCGAGTGCAACGAACTTACGAGTGTCGAGGCGCCTGTTTGGTAGCCCGTCGTTCCGAGTCAACTACTACGGATTCCGCTTGGTCAGGGAGAGCACCCTGCCGCCGGTGCCAGTGGTTACCATCAGCGCGCCTGACGGCAACGCCGCAGAGGCTGGCGCTGACCCCGCCACATTCCGACTGTCGCGCACCGGATCCACGGCTGCGTCGCTGACGGTCGCGATATCCATGAGCGGATCTGCGACGATTGGCGTGGACTACCACTCATTGACCTCCCCTCGCGTCATCCCTGCGGGCGCAACCTCGGTCGATGTACAGCTCGTCCCGAACGCTGACGCCCTGGTCGAGGGAAGTGAACAGGCCACGATGACCGTGGTGAACGGGAGTGACTACATAGTGGGGAGCCCGAGTGCGGCGACCGTCACGATAGCCGATGCACCGCCGCCGATCGCGCTCGCCGACTTCTCGTTGATTCCGGCCGGCACGTTCCAGATGGGGAGCACGAACGGCAACGGTGATGAACAACCCGTGCACAGCGTAACGATCAGTCGTCCGTTCTACCTGCAGAAGACGGAGGTGACGCAAGCACAGTGGCAAGCGGTGATGGGGTCCAACCCGAGCTACTTTGCCGCGTGCGGGCCAACCTGTCCCGTCGAGCAGGTGTCGTGGGATGACGTCCAGCTGTTCATCTCGACCCTCAACGAGAGAAGTCCGGGGATCACGTACCGACTGCCCACCGAGGCTGAGTGGGAGTACGCGGCCCGGGCGACGACGACCACGGACTATGGGGGAAACAACGTGTTGAGCGAAATGGGGTGGTACGGCGGCAACTCGCAGAGCAGGACGTGGCCCGTTGCGCAGAAGGTGCCGAACGCGTGGGGGTTGTACGACATGCACGGCAACGTATGGGAATGGGTGCAGGACTGGTACGGGCAATACGGGACGGGGGCAGGGACAGACCCGACGGGGCCCGCGACAGGTTCGCACGGTGTGCTGCGCGGCGGGTCGTGGCGCGACGGCGCCTTCAGCGCGCGGTCGGCCTACCGGTTCACCTACATCCCGTCCTACCGCAGCTTCATCAACGGGTTTCGTTTAGCTAGGACCCAGTAATCAGGGGCTCCTTGCTCTTTGTCTCTTTGCCACCTCAATCGCTGAACCTATGACCGGCGAACGCGCGCGTGCCGGGTCTGTCATTCCTGTGGGGTACGACCTGATCTCGTGGTCGTCGGGCAAACTCACGGAGTTTCCGCGCAAACACCGCTTCACCATCGGCGATCGCCTGGCCGAACGTCAACTGGACGTGCTGGAACTCCTCCTGGTCGCGCAGTTCGAACCCGCGCAGCGCCGTGAGGCGCTGCGCGCCGCCAATCTGGGGTTGGAGAAGGTGCGCTACCTGTATCGGCTGGGGCGCGACCTTCAGTGCCTGACGCTCAGGGAATACGGATTTGCCGCACGGCAACTGGTCGAGGTCGGGCGCATGGTGGGCGGGTGGACGCGCAGCCTGGACGGCACGGCCACGACCGCGGCAACATGAGGCGAAAGGCACGCGGACTCTTCGAGCGCATCACCGAGTTCGACACGCTCTGGATCGCCGCGCGGCGCGCGCGAGCGGGCAAGCGCAAGACGGCGTCGACGGCCGCGTTCGAAGCCGACCTCGAACGACAGTTGTTGCGATTGCAGGACCAACTGCGCTCCGGTGCCTTTCGGTGGGGGCCCTACCGGTCCTTTACGATCCGCGAACCCACCGAACGCCTGGTGTGTGCCGCCCCGTATCGCGACCGCGTCGTGCACCACGCCATCTGTTACTGGCTCGAACCCCTGCTCGAGCGACAGATGATCGACCAGTCGTTCGCCTGCCGCCTGGGCAAGGGCACCACATCGGGCCCATGACCTCCTGCAAGACTACCTGCGCAGCGGCTCATGGGTACTCAAGGTCGACGTCCGGAAATACTTCCACAGCATACACCACGCACTGGTACGTCGTGACCTGGGAGCCCTTGTCGAGGACGAGCCGTTGCAGGGACTGATGGACGCACTCCTCGCCACGCACGATGCGGGAGCCGACTACTGGTTCCCGATGCCCGGCGACGACCTGTTCAGCGTTGCGCGGCCACGCGGCCTGCCCATCGGCAACCTCACCAGCCAGCTCCTCGCGAACAGCTTCCTGACCCCTGTGGATCGGGCCATCAAGCGCGAGTTGCACTGCCGTCGGTACGTGCGATACATGGACGACCTGGTCCTCGTGGGAGACTCCAAGCGACAGGTGCAGCAGTGGCGCGAGGCTGTGGTCTCCCTCCTCGAGGCCCGGAGACTCTGTGCCCACCCGCGCAAGACGCACTGCTATCCCGTGCGGAATGGCGTACCCTTCCTGGGATATCGCGTGTACCCTCATCGACGACGGTTGCTGCGGACGGGAATTCGCCGCTTCATGGGCCGCATGCGCCGGTATGCACGCGCGGTGGCGGCTGGCACGATGGACGTCGAGCGCGTCTCGGCGTCGCTGACGGCGTGGTTCGGCGTCGTGCCCCCGTCGCGGCACCGGAGCTTCATCGACGGACTGCTGCGCGCCGTGCCCTTCCGGTCGCCTGGATCGACATTGCCGTTCACCTGGATGCCGGATCCGGGGTGAGTGCCCGCCCCCGCTCCCACAGGTCGCGCGCCCCACCGAGCGACGGTTAGCGCAACGGGTCCGGGCGAACGTTCGAACCGTGTGCTGCGCGGCGGGTCGTGGAACAACAACGCCATCAACGCGCGGTCGGTCAACCGGAACAACAACACCCCGTCAAACCGCAACAACAACAACGGGTTCCGATTGGCGAGCACAGGGGCGCCGGAGTTCCACCTCGCACGCGAGGTGGGAGTGAGCGCCCGAGTCCAGTCCGGGTCCGGCTGGTGTTCCACCCGTGGGCGCCGGCAAAGATCATCCACCCCTCGCCACCACGCGCGCTGCGCGGCGCCGAGGGGTGGAGCTCGATGGGAAGCGACCGCTGGTCGCGCCCGCGTCAGCCTGGGGTCAGCAGGAATTGCACGGCACGAGGACCGTCGACTGACGTGGGTGAGACGCGGGAGGATGACCGTGGCGCGTCCTGCACGTTCCGTGGAGACCTGCATGATGGACAAGACAACACGAGGGCGCCTTGCCGTAGGCCGCGTCTGCCGCCTCCTCAGCCGCCTGCAACTGACTGTCCTCCTCATGCTCGGCGCCCAGGCGGGTACGCCGCTCGCAGGAGCGCAGGATCGGCAGCTTGGCGTCGTGGTTCGGGCCGCGTCACATCGCGTGAGTCAGCGTCAGACAGGCCAGTCGGCGACAGCGGCCGGGGTGGACTTTCAGGTCAATAACATGGGTGAGGCTGACACCTGGGGGGCGGTCGGCGGCACCCGGATGGGAGGGCAGTGGGGCGGATACGCGGAGGCGGGGTGGTCTCGATCGCTGGACCGCTCCCTCTACTACCTCGCGCGGCTCGCCATCGAAGAGGCACCAGCTGCCGGGCCGCTACTCGAGGCAACGGACGGCACCGCAGACGGAGGAGGTCTCATCAGCTACCTCTCTGCCGGGGGCGGTGTTCGACTCCGCGTGGGCGAACGCGTCGGTGTCCACCTCGCCGGGACCTATGGCCTCAACCTCTGGCACTCGGTGGGAGCCAACGGAATTGCACCGGGGCACCTCCAGATGATGCGGGGGGTCATTGGGGTGAGCCTCGCGGTACCAGGGACGTAGTGGGGCAGCGCACGCGTCCGGCCCCGACGGCGGCTACAACACCTCGCCGTGCGCCTTCGCGAACAGGTACGGCAGGTCAATGGTCAGTGGCGAGCGGCAGCCGTCGGGCTCCCAGGTCAAGGTGGTCGTGGCGACCTCCGGCGTGTTGCCACCCGACGTCCATACCTCGACCCGGCGTTCGTCCGGATCCACGAGCCACATCCGTGCACCCATCTCCTGATACTTTCTTCGCTTGAGAATCCGGTCGGCCCGGTGTGACGACGGGGACAGGACCTCGACGGCAAGGAGCAACCGACCGGTGTCGCGCCAGTCCCGGGGCGCACGACCCGCCACGAGTGGCAGGACCAGCACATCCGGCTGCACAACGGTGTGTTTGTCAGGGATCACGTCGAAGGGTGCCATGATCACCTGACCGATACGCTCGGCTTCGACATACTCCTGAACCCGAGTGGCCAGGTAGATGGCCGCACGCTGATGAACCAGCGAGGGCGACGGGCTCACGATGAGCTCCCCGTCCACCGCTTCGAAGCGGTACCCCGGCGACTCCGGAATGGCCAGCACTTCGTCGGCCGTCCATACGTGCGGCAGGAGGGAAGGCATGGCCATAGTCTGGCTCCGCTCGGCGGATGGTGGCAAGTGGACACGCGCCCACGATAGGGCGTGGCCCGTCCCAGCTCGTCACCGTTTCCACGCGCATCACATCATTTCCACGCAGAATGCCAGCCGCGCCGGCCACTTGCCACGCACAAGCGCGTGCAGCCGATTCCACAACTCGAACTCGAGAAGCCGACCGCTGGTCAGGGACTCCTGTCAGCGTGACGCCGGGGGGTGCCGGTCCTCACCAGGGAGCTGCGCGAGGGCGACTGAGGCGTCCGGGTAGATCACCGATCCTCTCGACTCTCGTCCAGGTCGCGGAGGAGTTCACTCAGCGGTGCGTCCGGACTTCGCTCCGGGGGACCCTCGCGGACGACCACCGGCGGCGCCAGAAGGCCGCGTCGCCTCGCCTCGCCCAGTACCGCGTCCGCAACGAAGGGGCCACGACCCTCCGGGGGGCGTATTTCTGCGACCGCCCGGTCCTGATCGGTGACCAGGACGGTCTCTCCGCTCGCGACCAGACGGATATACTCGCTGAGCTTGTTCTTCAGGACCTTGAGGCCAACGGCATGCATGCCACGAAGGTAGCTTCTGGAAGCCGCTGCTGCAGCGCTCGGCAGCCGGAGCGGCTCTCAGCCGACCGCTTGCCGTCCTGATGCACGGACGTCAGTCTACCGCACCGCCTCAGCCACGAAATCCCATGCTGCGCACGTCCATCCTCCTCGCACTCATCGCCGCGTCCGTCCAGGGGCAGGCCCCCGACGCTGCGCTCGTCGCCCGTGCCAGGGCCATCCACGATCGCGTCATCACGCTCGACACCCACGTCGACATCTCGCCGGCCAACTTCCGGACCGGCCAGCCCAACTATAAAGACCGGCTCAACACGCAGGTCAACATCCCCAAGATGCAGGAGGGTGGGCTCGATGCCGCGTTCCTGATCGTCTACGTCGGCCAGAACCCATCGTTCTCGCCCGAGGCCTACGCACGCGCCAAGGCGCAGGCGATGGAGAAGTTCGACGCCATCCATCGGCTGGTGACCGAGATAGCACCGGACAAGGTGGCGCTCGCGCTCACGCCCGATGACGTCCGGCGGATCGCACGCGAGGGCAAGAAGGTCGTGCTCATCGGGATCGAGAACGGCTACCCGATCGGCGAGGACATCTCCAACGTCAAACTGTTCGCTGATCGAGGCGGGCGATACCTGAGCCTTGCACACAACGGCCACTCGCAACTCTCGGACTCCAACACGGGAGAACGGGACGGCAAGTTCCAGTGGAACGGGATCTCCCCGTTAGGCGAGCAGGTGATCGGGGAGCTGAACAAGTGGGGGGTGATGGTGGACATCTCGCACCCCTCCAAGGCGTCGATGATGCGGACGATCGAGCTGTCGAAGGCGCCGATCATTGCATCACACAGTGCGGTGCGGGCGATTGCGAACGTGAGCCGCAACCTGGACGACGAACAACTCCTCGCCCTCAAGAAAAACGGTGGCGTCGTGCAGATGGTCGCCTTCAACTCCTACGTGAAGGTGGCGCCCCCTGACTCCCCGGAACGAATCAGTGCGATGAACAAGCTGCGGGAGGAATTCGGCCTCGCCCCTGGCGGCGGCCCCGGCGGCCTCGGCCCCGGTGCGATGGCACAGCTCGATGCCACGAAGCGCGCGGCGTTCCAGCAGCGCATGGCCCAGGTCAACCAGCAGTTCCCGCCGGCACCTCGTGCCACGGTAAAGGACTTCGTCGATCACATCGACTACGCGGTCAAGCTGATCGGCATCGACCACATCGGCATTTCGTCGGACTTCGACGGTGGTGGCGGTGTGGACGGATGGAGCGATGCGAGCGAGACGTTCAACGTCACCCTGGAGTTGGTGCGACGCGGGTACACCGAGGAGCAGATCGGCAAGATCTGGAGCGGGAACCTGCTGCGCGTGATGGGCGAGGTGCAGCGGATCGGCCGGCAGCTGCGGGGCGAGCGATAGGACGGAAGCAAGCTCCGCGGGGGCGGGCTTGCCGGGGGTGCAGAAGGGATAGTGTTCTTGCTATGCCCGCTCCCCCCGGCAGGATGCCAACCATCGACGAGGTCCTGGCGGCCATGACTCCAGAGCAGAAGCTCGCGACGGCGTTCAGGCTTCGCGACACGGCGTGGGAGCTCGTGGCGGCCGGGGTCCGGTTGCGGGAACCGGCACTTGGCGAGAACGAGGTACAGATGAGGGTCCGCTCGCTCTTCGCTGGTGTCGAACCCTGACCTGCTCTCGCTTCATACGCCGCAAGTTGCAGTCTTACAGGGATGGCGGCAGCGAGAAGCACCAGCGCGTACTCCCGTCAGGGTCAGGCTTCCCCGGGGTGTCCCCCGGGGAGACCGAGGGGAGGGAACGACGCGTGCGACGAGGCTTGTGGAGGGTCGGCGCCCTCATTGCGCTGACGGCGGCCTGCTGGCGGGACCCCGTGGCGCTTCCGGACACCGTAT
>WBZL01002913.1_pt1 | contig 16110 bp, 11 predicted proteins | sample 5204291 | NCBI WGS metagenome assembly WBZL01 (sample SAMN12344345, study PRJNA552823) | activated sludge metagenome | biome: Activated sludge suspended growth; feature: Nitrification reactor; material: Wastewater; isolation source: activated sludge from nitrification reactor of wastewater...
CCGGCTTTTTCCAACTGCCTGGCCATGTCCACGTAGTACTTCAGGTTGTATTTCGATCGCGCTGGGTCGAACAGGTCGCCGGTGTAACAGATGGCGGCTTCGCAGAGGGCACCGTTGTCGATCACCGCATCCATGGCCACGCGCATGTTGTCGACCCAGTTGAGCGAGTCGAAGACACGGAAGATATCCATGCCGTGGGCGGCGGCCTGCTTGACGAAGTAGCGCACCACATTGTCGGCGTAGTTGGTGTAGCCAACCGCGTTGGAGGCGCGCAGCAGCATCTGGAACAGGATGTTGGGCGTCGCCTCGCGCAGTTTGATCAGCCGCTCCCAGGGGTCTTCCTTGAGGAAGCGCATGGCGACGTCGAAGGTGGCGCCACCCCAGCATTCGAGCGAAAACAGCTCCGGCAGCAGGCGCGCGTAGTGGGGCGCCACGGCGACCATGTCGGCCGTTCGCATGCGCGTGGCGAATAGCGACTGGTGCGCATCGCGCATGGTCGTGTCGGTGACCAGTACCTGTTTCTGTGCGCGCATCCACTCGGCGAACTTTTGCGCGCCGAGTTCCTTGAATCGGTCGCGGCTGCCGGCCGGCGGTTCGCTGACCAGATCGACCTTTGGCCTGATCGCCGTGGGCAGCGGCTGATGCGGCATCGGCCGGCCCTTCATCTCCGGATTGCCGTTGACCTCGACGTCGCCGATGAACTTCAGCAGGCGGGTGGCTCGGTCCCGGTGATGCTTGAACTTGAACAAGTCGGGTGTGGTGTCGATGAAGCGCGTGGTGCATTCGCCATTCCTGAACAGCGGATGCAGAATGACGTTTTCCAGGAAGGCGAGGTTCGACGACACGCCGCGGATGCGGAACTCGCGCAGGGCCCGGTCCATGCGGCGGATCGCCTCTTCCGGATCGTGGCCCTTGGACGTCACCTTGACCAGCAGCGAGTCGTAGAAGGGCGTGATCACGGCGCCGGTATAGGCTGTGCCGGCGTCGAGCCGGATTCCGGCACCCGAGGCGCTGCGGTAGGCGGTCAGTTTGCCGTAGTCCGGCGTGAAATTCCTTTCCGGATCTTCGGTGGTGACGCGGCATTGCAGGGCGTGGCCATGCAGGCGAATATCCGTCTGGGCCGGAATGTAGGCGGACTCGTCGCCCACTCGCGCGCCTTCGGTGATCCGGATCTGCGCCTTGACGATGTCGATGCCGGTGACTTCCTCGGTGACGGTGTGTTCGACCTGGATGCGCGGATTGACCTCGATGAAGTAGAACCGGTCGGCATCGACGTCCATGAGGAATTCGACCGTGCCGGCATGGGTGTAATTGACACCACGGGCGAGCTTGAGCGCCGACTGGCAGAGGGCGTCGCGCTGTTCGGCGGTCAGATAGGGCGCCGGCGCCCGCTCGACCACCTTCTGGTTGCGGCGTTGCACCGAGCAGTCGCGCTCGAAGAGGTGCACCAGGTTGCCATGGGTGTCGCCGAGCACCTGCACTTCGACGTGGCGGGCGCGCACCACCATCTTCTCCAGGTAGACCTCGTCGTTGCCAAAGGCCGCCGCCGCCTCGCGCCGCGCGACCTCGATGGCCGGCGCCAGTTCCTGTTCGTTGTGGATGGCGCGCATGCCACGACCGCCGCCGCCCCAGCTGGCCTTGAGCATGAGCGGGTAGCCGATCTCGGCCGCCTGCCGGCGGCATTCGTCGAGGTCGGCGGGCAGAGCGCCGGTGGCCGGCACCACCGCCACGCCGACGCGCTCGGCCAGCGCCCGGGCGGCCACCTTGTTGCCCAGTTCGCGCATCACGTCCGGCTTCGGGCCGATGAACAGGATGCCGGCCCGGGCACAGGCCTCGGCAAAATCGGGATTTTCCGAGAGAAAGCCGTAGCCGGGATGGATGGCGTCCACCTTCGCCAGGCGCGCGATACGGATGATGTCGTCGATGTCCAGATAGGCCTGAATCGGCTTGCGGCCCTCGCCAACCAGATAGCTTTCGTCCGCCTTGGAACGGTGCAGGGCAAAACGGTCTTCGTTCGCGTAGATGCCGACGGTGCGGATACCGAGCTCGCTGGCCGCCCGCATGACGCGAATGGCGATTTCGGAACGGTTGGCGACGAGAATGCTACGGATATGCTTGGTGCTCATGATGGCCTGGCCCATAACTTGTTTGCAGTGCAGCAAATTTACCCCAAAGCGCCCATTTGGTGACGCAAAGACTGGTTCATTGCCCGTCTGATTGTGGTTTGCTGCGTCGCAGCAATGTGCTAGCCTTGGCCTGGAAGGGTAGTTTTTACCGGCCCTTCCCAGCCCGTTTCCGTTTGAAGAGATTCGCCATGACTCCCGTTGATCTACGAAAATTCCTCAGCAAACAAGTGCCCCTATTCGAGGGCTTCGACCTCAATCAGATCGAGCAGATCACCGCCGAGAGCGAGCTACGCACGTTCGAGGGCAGCGAGGCGATCGTTGAGTGCGGCGAGGAGGGCAGCTTCTTCGGCATCCTGGTGAGTGGCCATGCCCAAGTGTCGGTGGCCGACAGCACGGGGGGCCGGGTGGAGTTCTGCAAGCTGGAAGCGGGCGATGTCTTCGGCGAGATGTCCCTCCTCACCGGCGACCGCACCGTCGCCGACGTGATCGCCGGCAATCGCTGCTTCGTGCTGATGATTCCGCAGGATGTCTTCAACACCCGCATCCTGGTCAATCCGCGGGCCGTCACCTTCCTGTCCAAACTGCTGGCCCACCGCACCCGCGCCCAGGCCGTCGACATCACCAGCCGACAGTTGCACGACCAGGCGGTGACGCATTCCCACGACCCCTACGCGCTCAGCCTGAAGACGGAGGTGCCGGGCAAGATCCTCAGTCTGAACGTCGGCCTGTCGCAGATCCATTTCGGTATCTACGACACTCGCGACGAAAGTCGGGACGTGCATGGCATCATCGATTGCGGCGACACCGAGCACGCCTACATCACGCTCACCGCCGGCGGTGTCGTCACCAGCCGCGAGCGGCCGGTGTTTCCGCTCGACGATCTGTTCAAGGTGATATTCGAGTCGATGCTCTCGCTCGGCGACCAGTTCCTGTTCACCCCCTACGAAGTGGTGGCAGTCGGTCATCGGGTCGTGCATGGCGGCAACAAGTTCTCCAGCGCGGCGGTGATCACACCCCACGTGCTGGCCGATATCGAGGCGCTGGCGGTGTTCGCGCCGCTGCACAATCCGATCAACCTGGAAGGCATCCGGCAGGCCATGAAGTTCCTGCCCGATGTGCCGCACGTCGCCGTCTTCGACACCGCCTTCCACCAGACGCTGCCGACCTACGCCTATCTTTACGGTCTGCCCTACGACTATTACAAGAAAGAAGGTATTCGCCGCTACGGCTTCCACGGCACCTCGCACCGCTTCGTATCGCTGAAATCGGCGGAAATCGCCAAGCGGCCGCTGGGCGAACTGGAAATCATTTCCTGTCACCTGGGCGTCGGCGCCTCGATCTGCGCCATCGACCACGGGCGCTCGGTCGATACCACCATGGGCATGACGCCCTCGGACGGCCTGATCATGCCCAGCCGGGCCGGCAGCCTGGACCCGGCGGTGATGATCCACCTGATGGACCACTACAAGATGGGGCCGGACGAGTTGCATACGCTGATCAACTCGCAGAGCGGCCTCAAGGGCATCTCCGGCATTTCCAGCGACATCCACGAGATCGAGGCGGCGGCCAATGACGGCCATCACCGCGCCCTGCTGGCGCACAAGGCGTTCTGCTACCAGATCCGCAAGAACATCGGCGCCTACGTGGCGGCCATGGGCGGCGTGGATGTGCTCGCCTTCACCGGCGATATCGGCGAATCCAGCCCGACGGTGCGCAGCCTGGCCTGCCAGGGACTCGCCTACATGGGCATCAAGCTCGACGAGGAGAAGAACCGCAAGCTGGGCGCCGCGCGCGGCCACGCGGTGATTTCCGCCGACGACTCGCCGGTGAAGATTCTGGTCATCGCCAACAACGACGAGCGCCTGCTGGCCTGGGAAACCCTGCGTGCCATCGAGCGCAGCCAGATCACGCTGGCGATCAAGGAGCAGCCCGAGGAGCCCATCCCCATCGAGGTCTCCGCCCATCACGTGCATCTATCGCAGGCCGATGTCGACAAGTTGTTCGGCCCGGGGCATCAGCTGACCCCCGAGCACGAACTGTCGCAGCCGGGCCAGTTCGCCTGCCAGGAGAAAGTTGACCTCGTCGGCCCCAAAGGCAAGATCGCCAACGTCCGCGTGCTGGGACCCACCCGTAAAGAGACGCAGGTCGAGATCGCCATGACCGAGCAGTTCAAGGTTGGTGTCCAGCCGCCGATCCGCGAATCCGGCGACCTGGTCAACACGCCCGGCATCGTGCTCGAAGGACCGAAGGGGACTGCGACGCTGGAGCGTGGCGTGATCTGCGCCCAGCGCCATATCCACATGTCGCCGGACGACGCGATGCGCTTTCGGCTACGCGACAAGTACGTGGTACGAGTGCGCGTCGAAGGTGACCGGGAACTGATCTACGGCGACGTGGTGGTGCGCGTGAACCCGAACTACCGGCTGGCCATGCACATCGACACCGACGAGGGCAACGCCGCCAACATCCAAACCGGCATGCTCGGTTACATCGAGGACATCCAGAGCCGCAACTAGGCCGGCCGGCGCGCAATCAGGTCGATGACGGCGGAGCGGCCCCGATGGCCGCTGCCTTCCGTCAGTTCGTCCTCGTATTCTCTCAGTACCAACAGCTCGAAGTCGGCGAAGGCGTCTCGCAGGAGCGCCTCGGTGTAGAGATTTTCCACCGCCGACGGGCCACCGGTTCGATAGGCCAACTGTTGCGGCGTGTAGCCGTGCAGGAGGAGCAGGCCGCCGGGCTTCACCGCACGCTTAAGGCGGGTGAACAGCATTTCCCGTTCGGTCGGCCCGACAAACTGGATGAATATGCCGACGACGATATCGAAGGCGGCGACCGGCCAGTCCATCGCCATGATGTCGGCGCGCACGAAATCGACAACCACCTGCCGGCCGGAGGCCAGCTTGGCTGCCTTGGCCAAGGCCACCGGCGAGATCTCCAGTGCCGTGACCGCCAGGCCCTGCTCGGCCAGCCAGACGCTGTTGCGGCCTTCGCCGTCGGCCACCGACAGCGCCGAGGCGCCGGCAGTCAGGAAATGCCGGTGGGCCTCAAGGAACCGGTTGGGCGCCACCCCGAACAGATAGTCTTCACCGGCATCCCGATAACGTTTCGACCAGATCGTTTCCTGGTCTGGCTGGCCCACGGCGGCGCGGTCTTAGTTGCTCGCGGCGTTCTTCATTGCCTCTTCGAGCTTGGCGGCGGGTAGGAAGCCGGGAATGCGGCTGCCATCGGCCAGGAAGACGGCCGGCGTGCCGCGAATGTTGAGCTTGCGGGCGGTGGTCATCACCTTGTCGAGGGCGGCGGTATCGCACTTGCCTGCCGCGGGCGCCGTGCCGTTGATCATGTAGTCGTTCCAAGCCTTGACCCGATCGCCGGCACACCAGATAGCCTTGGACTTGTCGACCGAATCGGCCGACAGGATGGGGTAGAGGAACGTGTAGACAGTGATATCGGTGACGTTCTGCAACTCCTTCGCCAGCTTCTTGCAGTAGGTGCAGTTCGGGTCTTCGAAGGTGGCGATCATGCGCTTGCCGTTGCCGCCATTGCCTTTCACCTGCTTGATGGCCAGATCGAGCGGCAACTCGGAGAACTTGATCTGCGAGAGCTTGTCGAGGCGTTCCTGGGTCAGATCCTTGCGGCTCTTGGCGTCGATGAGGTGGCCGATGAGGAAATGACTCGCCTTCTCGTCGGTATAAAGAATGTCTCCACCGATTTGCACTTCGTACAGATTGAGGACGCCGGCCTTGCGGACGCTCTCCACCTTGGCGCCCTCGCCGAGCGCCGCTTCGACGTTCTTCTTGAGGCTGGCCTCCACGTTCTGGGCCAAGGTAGCGGTCGTCAGGAGGGCCGCGCTGGCGGCAACGAGCAGGTATTTGATCATGGTGTCTCCGATGGGGAATGAGGGGGCTGACCGTATTGCCGCTAGCCCATCGCATACCGGACCAAGGCATCCTTGACGATCGGCAGTCGGTGAGTCAGGTCTAGGCCGACGTTACGCAGCAGAGTCACTGGCTGATCTTGCCGTGAGAAGAGTCTTTGCAGGCCGTCGGTCGCCGATTGTAACGCGACCACTTCTTCCTTGCGCGCCCGCTCGAAGCGGCGCAGCCAGGCGAGATCGCCGCAATCGATATGCTCAGGACGCGTGGCCAGGGTTTCGGCCAGCACGCGGGCATCCTGGAAACCGAGATTGATACCGTGGCCGGATAGCGGGTGAATGGCGTGCGCCGCGTCGCCAATCAGCGCCAGGCGCGGTGCCACCATTTTCGGCGCGCGCATCAGGCGCAGCGGAAAGCCGGCCGGCGGTGTTACCAGCGACAGCGCGCCCAGCCGCCGTGCGCCGGCGTCGGCCACCCGGTCGCAGAATATCTCCGGCGAGAGGGCCAGCAATTCCGCCGCGTGCGCGGCGGGCGTGGACCAGACGATAGAAATCAGGTTGCCCGGCAGCGGCAGATAAGCCAGCACGCCATCGGCGCGGAACCATTGGCAAGCGACCTCGCGGTGCGGCTTTTCGGTACGGAAATTGGCCACTACCCCATGTTGGCCGTACGGCTTGAAGCTTACGTCGATGCCGGCGGCGGCGCGCGTCCAGGAGTCCGCGCCATCGGCCGCCACGACGAGGCGACTAGAAAGCCGCCGACCGTCGGCCAGCAGCAGCGCGGCGGCTTCGGAGTCAACCGCCAGGGCGGTCGGCGTTGCGGGACAGAACAGCGTCACATTGCCCTGTCGGCGGGCGGTTTCCCAAAGCTCGCCATGGATCTGCGAAGCTTCGACGATCCAGGCCAACTCGGCGACACCCGCATCGTAGGCGGAAAAGTCCATGCGACCGCCGGCGTCGCCATAGACCTCCATCGTTCGCACCGGCGTCACCCGGGCGGCGTCCAGATGCCCCCAGATGCCGACTTCGTCGAGAAAGCGCGCGTTGGCCGGGCTGATCGCATAGATGCGCGCATCCCAGTCCGCCGGCCGAACGGGCACTCGCCCCTCGACAACGGCTATCGACAGGCGACTCTTCTTCAGCGCGACCGCCAGCGCCAGCCCAGCCAAGCCACCACCGACGATAACAACATCGAAATCCATGTACAGCCCGCCCCCGGTGTTCTTCTTGACAATAAAGGCGCCGGCGCCGGATAATCGCGGCCCTTCGCACTCTGGTGATGTAGCTCAGCTGGTTAGAGCGACGGATTCATAATCCGTAGGTCGAGGGTTCAAGTCCCCCCATCACCACCAGCTTTGCCGCGCCGAATCAACGCACTGCCGTTGATTCGGCGTATTCGTTTCTACTGCAAGCGCCCTGCACAGCGGCCAAACGATTTCCCGTAGCTTCGGCAAAGAATCCCGGACCTTGTTCCACGGGAGCAGAAGTGTAGCCTTGTTTTCGTGCGTCGAGCGCGGTCGCGCTGCAGCGCGCGAGATAACCACTCCGCCATTTCAGAGGGGATGGCAACCCACCTCGACAGTGAGTCCGATATGGCCACCGCAATACGTTTGGCAAGTGCCGCCGATGAGACGGCGAGATCGCTAGGCGCAGACAGAAGCGGCTGCCTGTCAACCTCGCCTTGCATGGCACGTTATTCCGGCTGGAAGATGACGCAGCACCCAGATTCAGATCATGTTTCCATCATATTGCCAATCAGCCCGGAGGTAACACGTCATGCGTAAGTCCATTCTCGTTCTGTCCCTGTTCGCCGCTTCCACCCTCGCCTTCGCCGAGGACGCGCCCAAGACCGAAATGAAGGGCAACACCAACATCAACGCCCTGGGCGTGAACACCAACGCCGTCGCCATCGGCAAGGGCAACACCGCCAAGAATGCCATCGGCGCCATCAAGGGCGGCACCACCATCAAGGGCAACACCAACATCAACGCCCTGGGCGTGAACACCAACGCCGTCGCCATCGGCAAGGGCAACACCGCCACCAACGACATCGGCACCATCGGCGGCAAGTAAGACGCTTGCCTGCCGGTCCAGGCCCCGTGGGACGTGCTGTCCCACGGGGCTTTTCTTTTGCGCGTCCCGCGCCTCGCCCGGAGAAGGACAAAGGCCGGCCGACGGTATAATTTGCTTCCCGCCCCCAGCTTCAATTCCATCCCCATGAACGTGCTTTTCGAGGAAGACGGCGCCTTCCGCGCCGGTATCGTCCTCGCGGACAACAACACCTCGTTGCAGGTGGAGCTACCGACCGGCAAGCGCTCCAAGGTCAAGGCAGCCAACATATTGCTGCATTTTGTCGATCTATCGGCAGCGGAACTGCTCGATCGCGCGGAACGGGAGGCGGCGGACATCGACATCGATTTCCTGTGGGAAGCCTGTCCGGATGCGGAATTCGGTTTCGAGGACTTCGCGGCCGACTATGTCGGACACAAGCCAGGGGCGGTCGAAGCGGCCGCCGTTCTACTCCGTTTGCATTCGGCGCCGATCTACTTTCACCGCAAGGGGCGGGGTCGATTCAGGAAAGCGCCGCCGGAAATTCTCCAGGCTGCCCTGGCCGGCCAGGAAAAGAAGCGGCAGCAGGCGCTGGCCATCGAACGCATGGTGGCCGAGCTGCAAGCAGGCTCGCTGCCCGGCGAGTTTCCGCCGCTGCTCAATCAACTCCTCTATAAGCCCGACCGCAACCGACCGGAAACCAAGGCGTTGGAGGCGGCCTGCGGCGAAACCGGCTTGTCGGTACCGCGTCTGCTGCAACGCTGCGGCGCCCTGCCGGCGACCCACGACTATCACCTCGGCCGCTTCCTTTTCGAGTATTTCCCTCACGGCACCGACTTCCCCGACTTCGCGTCGCCGGGCGAGATCGGTGCACTGCCGGTCGCCGAGGTGCGGGCGTTTTCCATCGACGATGCCCAGACCACCGAGATCGACGACGCCTTCTCGGTTACGCTACGTAGCGACGGCGGCATGCGCGTGGGCATTCATATCGCGGCGCCGGGGCTGGGCATTCGGCCCGATTCGGATCTGGGTCGCATTGCTCGCGGCCGGCTGTCCACGGTCTACATGCCGGGGCGCAAGATCACCATGCTGCCCGATAGCGTGGTCGGCCAGTACACCTTGGCCGCGGGCCACACCGTACCCGCCGTGTCACTGTATCTCGACGTCGGCGCCGATCTCGCGGTGACCGGCCACGAGACGCGGTTGGAGCGCATACCGGTGGTCGCCAACCTGCGCCACCACGATATCGAGCCGGTGTTCAACGAGCAGACGCTATCCGACGGCCTGGGCGAGTTTCCCTACCGCGACGAACTCCAGCGACTCTGGCAACTGGCAACGGTGCTCGAAGCCGGGCGTGGCAAGCCGTCGGCCACGCCCCAGCAGAAGGACTACAGCTTCACCGTCGCTTGGGATGCGATCGGCGAGGATGGCCCGGGGCGGGTGGACATCGTCGAGCGCCCGCGCGGCTCGCCACTCGACAAACTGGTCGCCGAATTGATGATCGTCGCCAACGCCACCTGGGGCGCACTGCTGCGCGATGCCGGCGTCGCGGCGCTCTACCGTGCCCAGACGGTCGGCAAAGTGCGCATGACCACGGCGCCGGCCGCCCACGAGGGGCTCGGGGTCGACTGCTACGCCTGGTCCTCGTCGCCGCTGCGGCGCTTTGTCGACCTCGTCAATCAATGGCAACTGATCGCCCATCTTCGGGGCGAAACGCCGCCCTACACCGCGAGGTCGGCCGAGTTTCTCGCCGCGCTGCGTGACTTCGAGCTGACCTATGCCGCCTATGCCGAATTCCAGCGTGGCATGGAACGCTATTGGTGTCTGCGCTGGCTGCGCCAGCAGGCGGATTTGGCGCCGACAGGCCGCGTGCTGCGCGACGGCCTAGTCCGGCTCGAACACCTGCCGCTGGTGCTGCGGGTCCCGTCCCTGCCATCGCTGGACCGGGGCGTCCGGGTGCGCTTGGCGATCGAGAACATCGACCTGCTGGACGCGGAATGCGCTGCCCGATACGTCGAACTGCTGCCCCTTGCGGCGTCTGACGAGGCTTTCGGCACGCCGGTCGAGGACGACACGGGGGAGTAAAATTCTCGGCCATGCCTGCCCTCGCCTGGCCCCCTTTTTTTGCCGACATGGAGTCTCAACGGCGCAATCTTGCCCTGGCGCTGGCGGTCTCGCTGTTCCTGCACGCGGTGATTCTCTCCATCCATTTCAAGTTGCCGGAGAAACTCGGCAAGGCAACCGAACAGGCGCTCGACGTCATCCTCGTCAATAGCAAGAGCGCCAAGAAGCCCCACAAGGCCCAGGCGAAAGCGCAGGCCAACCTCGATGGCGGCGGCAATACCGACGAGGACCGCCGGGCCAAGACCCCGTTGCCGGTGGCGCCGCAAGTACGCGAAGGCACCGACCTCAAGGATGCGCAGAAGCGGGTCGCCGAACTGGAGGCCCAGCAGCGCCAGATGATGACCCGGCTGCAGGATCCGAAGACCGTGGTCGCAGACAATCGGCGCAACGAACAGGTGCAGGCGCCGCCCGCGCCGCAGGTCACCTCCGGCCTCGATCTCGCCACGGCGGCGCTCAACCTGGCACGCCTGGAAGGCCAGATTGCCCGCAACGTCGAGGACTACAACAAGCGGCCGCGCAAGAAGTTCATCGGCGCCCGCGTCGAGGAGTACCGGTTTGCGCAATACGTCGAGGACTGGCGCCTGAAGGTGGAGCGCATCGGCAACCTCAACTACCCTGAAGCGGCCAAGGGCCGCCACTACGGCAACTTGGTACTGACCGTCATCATCAGGAGCGACGGCCACCTGGAACGGGTCGATGTCAGCCGGCCCTCCGGAAACAGGATTCTCGACGATGCCGCCCGGCGCATCGTCGAAATGGCCGCTCCCTACGCACCGTTTCCGGACGCCATCCGGCGCGATACCGACATTCTGGAAATCACGCGCACCTGGTCGTTTACCACCTCGGACCGGTTGCAGGCAGACTGATGGCGGCCCCTGATCGATACGCGGTGGTCGGCAACCCGATCAGCCACAGCAAATCCCCGCGCATCCACACGCTGTTCGCGGCCCAGACCGGCGAGGACATCACCTATGAAGCGCTGCTGGCCCCGCTCGATGGTTTCGCGGCGGCCGTGCGCGACTTCATCGCCGCCGGCGGTCGGGGCATGAATGTCACCGTACCATTCAAGGAAGAGGCTTTCCGACTGGCGCACCGCCTTACGGAACGCGCCCGAACCGCCGGAGCGGTCAACACGCTGTCCTTCGCGTGCGACGAGATTCTTGGCGACAACACTGACGGCGCGGGATTGGTGCGCGACATCTCCGCCAACCTCGGGGTGGCCATAGCCGGCCAGCGTGTTCTGCTGCTCGGCGCCGGTGGCGCGGCGCGCGGCGTGATCCTGCCCCTCCTCGCTGAGCGGCCCATCGTCCTAATCATCGCCAATCGCACCGCCGACAAGGCATACGATCTTGCCAGCAAATTTCCCGGCACTTCCGGTAGTGGCTTTGCCGACCTTGCCGGACAGTCGTTCGATCTGGTCATCAACGCCACGTCGGCGGGTTTGGCGAATGCCGAACTTCCGCTGCCGGCCGGCCTCTTCGCACCGGGTTGCCTGGCCTACGACATGGTCTATGGCAAGGAAACCCCCTTCTTGGAGCAAGCCAGGGCAGCCGGCGCCAAGGGCGCCGATGGTCTGGGCATGCTTGTCGAGCAGGCGGCCGAGTCCTTCTTCGTCTGGCGCGGCATTCGGCCGCGAACCGATGCCGTACGCGAGATGCTGCGTCGCCCATGAGACCGGCTCCCCGCTGGCTTCGTCGTTTGCTGCTGGGCGTATTCACCCTTTTCTTGCTCTGGCAGGGTTGGTACGTCGGCTGGGTGGCATGGTGGAAATTCGTCGACCCGGGCACCACCGCCTTCATGCGCCTGCGGCTGGTCGGCCTGCGGGAACAGCATCCCCAGGCGGAACTGAAACATGTCTGGCTGCCGTACGAGCGGATCTCGAATCAGCTCAAGCGCGCCGTGGTGGCGGCGGAGGACGACAAGTTCGTCGATCACGAGGGATTCGACTGGGAAGGAATGCAGAAGGCGCTGGAAAAGAACCAGAGGAAGGGCAAGGTGGTCGCCGGCGGCTCGACCATCTCGCAACAGCTGGCGAAGAACCTCTTTCTCTCCGCCGCCAAGACGCCCTGGCGCAAGGCTCAGGAAGCCATCATTACCGTCTGGCTGGAACTGCTCTGGGACAAACGGCGCATCTTGGAAGTCTATCTCAACTCGGTGGAATGGGGCGAAGGCATCTTTGGTGCCGAAGCGGCCGCCCGCCGCTACTACAACTTGGGCGCGGGCAGTTTGTCCGCCGAGCAGGCGGCCCGCCTGGCGGTCATGCTGCCCGCGCCGCGTCGTCACGAAAAGAACCCGCATACCGCCTACATGAACAGCCGCACCGAGCTGATCCTGGGACGCATGCGGGATGCCGAGGTGCCATAGCCGGGTCCGGGGGCGTAGAATCGCGCGTTCCGAGCCGTCGCCATCATGAACGAAGCCCCCCTTGTCCGCCCCCGCGCCGAGAACCAGTTCGAACTGCACCTCTCCGAGGTACAGCTCCTGCTCGCGCGCCATCGGCGCGTGGAGGATATCGTCCATCGCCAGGACATGCCTCGCCACGATCTGGTCGAAGGTCTGGTGCACAAACAGCATCTGGTCGAGGTGCAGAACCTCCTGCGCCGGCTGACGGCGACGGAAATCGCCCGCGTACTGGAGGCCCTGCCCGAGGAGGATCGCGTCACCGCGTGGAACCAGGTCGAGGAGCGGCGCTGCGACCTGATCCTGGAATACGTTTCGGACGACGTCCGCGAGGAACTGGTCGGGGCCCGCCCCTACCCAAGCGCCCGCAATATGCTCAACGCCTTCGAGTTGCGCAACGGCCGCCTGAGCCAAGTACAAGTGGACAGCCGGGACGATCTCGCCAACATCAAGCCGATCTGGGTCGACCTGGTGGCCCCCACGCCATCCGTACGCGCCTGGGTCGGCGAGTTCTTCAAGCTCTATCTGCCCGACCCGGACGACCTGACCGACATCGAGGCCAGTGCGCGGTTCTTCGTGGACGACAACGGCGAAGTCCATCTGCATTCGGACTTCCTGCTCGATACCGAAAACGAGTCGCGCAACGTTGCCGTCGCCTTCATCCTGCACAACGACGTGCTGTTCTCGGTGCGCAAGGAAGAGTTGCCGGTGTTCCGTCTCCAGCGATTGCGCGCGCGCACCCAGCCCGGTTACGTCACCGAGGGCAAGGATGTCCTGCTCGATCTCTACGCCGCGGACGCCGAATATTCCGCCGACGCGCTTGAGGACGTCTATGCCGATCTGGAGACCGTCGGCCGCAAGGTGCTCAACCCGCATGTCACCGACGACGAAGCGGCGCTGATTCTTTCCGAAATCGCGCGCGGCGAGGACTTGAACGGCCGTATCCGCCGCAATGTGCTCGACACCCGCCGCGCCCTCTCCTTCCTGATGCGCGGCAAGTTTCTCACCGCCGATCAGCAGGACGATGCGCGGCAGATTCTGCGCGACATCGAATCGCTAGACGTGCACACTTCATTTCTGTTCGGCAAGATCAACTTCCTGATGGACGCCACGGTCGGTTTCATCAACATCAACCAGAACCAGCGCGTGTCGAAGCTGACCACCATCAGCGTCGTCTTCATGCCGATCAACATTCTGGCCGGCATTGGCGGCATGTCGGAATTCTCGATGATGACCAAGGACGTCCCCTGGCCGGTCGCTTACGCGGCCTTCACCATCGGCATGGCCATCGTCGGCTGGACGACCTATCTCGCCATCAAGCATTTCGAGCGCCGGAAAGCACGACGAAATCGCGAAGCCGGTCGGCTGCAACGGGAAGCGCCCCATCCCGGCGCAGCCCGTCCGATCTGACTGCGGCCACAGTACCCGGCATACCGGTACCGCCGTCACTAGCCGGCCGTTCGGGATGCCAGCCGCTGAACCATCCGAAGATCCTGCTGACGACCGGCCGACGTCACGTCCCTGCGCTTATCGCTATTTTTGCTGCTTTTCGAACAGGCTGACGGCGACTTCCATTTCCTGCAGGATGAATTCGCTGGCGGCCGCGACATCGGTGGCGAAATACTGTTTGTCGCCACCACGCTGCGCCAGGGCCGCCTCGAAGAAGATCCATTGCCGGCCCACCAGTTCCAGCGCATTCGTTAGCGGCCGGTTGCCGCCTGCCGCCTTCTTCAGTTCCTCATGGGCGGCGATGAATTCCGTCTTTGCCTTGTCCAGTTCCCCCGCGGAACTGCCATCGCCGAGGCCCCAGTTGATTGCCTGGTAGAGCTTGGCCATACGCTGGGAGAGCATACGCTGGCGACCGGCGATGTTTACCAGGCGTCCCGCGCTAGTCCCGGAGTGTTTCTCCAGTTGCACCGTGCCCTGCTGCGCCGTCCTGAGTACATCGTCCGACAAGCCGAGCACCGCGCGGCCAGTCTCCTTGCTCGGCGAGGTGCTCACCAGAACCTCCTTGTACGCCTGCCACAATTTGCCCAGCCGTAGGTAGGTATCCTTGATTTCGGGCGTCGGTGCAAAGTTCCTCAACTCGACCAGTTGCCGATCGAACAGCGCGATCGAGGTGTCGAGAATACGTCGGGAGCGCTCGACCTCGATATCCTGGCCGATCTGGAAGTAGGCCTTGGCGATGCGTTGGGAGAGCATCCGCTGGCGGCCGGCCTCGTTGATCGCCGAATTGATGTCGGCGATCTGCGCCCAGACGCTACCGCCGCATACCAGCAGGGTCAGGGCGACCGCGAGGCGCAAGCTTTCCGATGTGAGGCGGCGCATAGCCACTCGTCCGATCAATGGAATCGGACGCATTGTTTTCGGGAAACAGCGGCCGCGCCTTGATTGTTATCATTTTTTTAGCCGACACCACACAATTACTAAGCCATTTCGGCGAAGACTGCCTCGGCGGCGGCGACAGTCGCCGCGATATCGGCATCCGAGTGTGCTGCGGAGACGAAACCGGCTTCAAAGGCGGACGGGGCAAAATAGATGCCCTTTTCCAGCATGGCATGGAAGAAACGGTTGAAGGCGGCCTTGTCGGAGGCCATCACTTCGGCATAGGTGGCGGGCGGTTCGGCGGCAAAATAGAGGCCGAACATGCCGCCCACCGACTGCGCGGAAAAAGTGATGCCACGCCGCGCCGCCGCGTTTCGCAAGCCGTCGACCAGCGCCCGGGTCTTGGCGGCCAACATTTCGTGGAAACCCGTCGCCTGGATCTTCTTCAGCGTCATCAATCCCGCCGCAACCGACAGCGGGTTGCCGGACAGCGTGCCGGCCTGATAAACGGGCCCGAGCGGAGCGATCTTTTCCATGACCTCGCGCCGGCCGCCGAATGCGCCCAGGGGCATGCCGCCGCCGACCACCTTGCCGAAAGTGGACAAGTCCGGTGTGATCCCGTAAAGACCCTGGGCGCTGCCCGGACCGACACGGAAACCCGTCATGACCTCGTCGAAAATCAGCAGGGCACCGTATTGATTGCAAAGACCGCGCATGGCGTCGAGAAACTCGGGGCGAGGCGCGATCAGGTTCATGTTGCCGGCCACCGGTTCGACAATGATGCAAGCGATGTCGCCGCCACGGTCGTGGAAGACGCGGGCAAGCTCATGCGGCTCGTTATAGTCGAGCACCAAGGTATCGCGCGCCAAATCGGCCGGCACCCCGTCGGAAGAAGGATTGCCGAAAGTCAGCGCCCCGGAGCCCGCCTTGACCAGCAGACTGTCGGCATGGCCGTGATAGCAGCCCTCGAACTTAACGATCACGTCGCGACCGGTGAACCCCCGGGCCAAACGGATCGCGCTCATGGTCGCCTCTGTACCCGAGGACACCAGACGCACCAGATCCATGCTCGGCACCAGTTTTACCAGCAACTCGGCGAGTTCGACCTCGGCTTCGGTGGGTGCGCCGAAGGACAGACCACGGGCGGCCGTCTGCTGCACCACCGCCACCACGTCCGGATCGGCATGGCCGAGTATGAGCGGCCCCCAGGAGCCC
>WBZL01002916.1_pt1 | contig 16107 bp, 15 predicted proteins | sample 5204291 | NCBI WGS metagenome assembly WBZL01 (sample SAMN12344345, study PRJNA552823) | activated sludge metagenome | biome: Activated sludge suspended growth; feature: Nitrification reactor; material: Wastewater; isolation source: activated sludge from nitrification reactor of wastewater...
TAGCGACCACGCCGGATGAGATATCCTCGTACCTCACCTGGTCGCCGTCGCCGCCACCAGTCCCACCGTCGATAAGGTCATTGCCGGCGCCTTCACGGAAGAAGTCAGAATCGTCGCCGCGAAAGAAGATGTCATTGGACAATGACAGGGGCGGCGGCACAACGGCATTAATTGGCGGAGCCTATTCCGGTTCTGCTCGCGCATGGCCAACATCCACCGGTTTGTTGCCATCTTTCGGGCGCATTTTCTGACGACTGTGTCGGATAGTTGACGGCCTTCGGGCTGTGCATTTCTGTCACCATTCACCCAGGGAACAGAATTGGACCAGTCGGCGAACATAGGAGTTGTCGGTCAACTCGATTCCTTCGGGGACGAATTGTCGCCGGGGACGGTATTGTGCGGCGGGCAATACACGATCGAATCCTATCTGAATTCCGGCGGGTTCGGGATCACATACCTCGCGCGCGACAGTCTTGGCCGCAAGATCGTCATCAAGGAGTGCTTTCCCGGAGCGATCTGCTGCCGCACGCGGAGTACGGTGCGACTTCGCTCGAAAGGCAGCGCGCCGGAATTCAGCAAGATACTCGACCTGTTCGAGAAGGAAGCCCGCGCCCTGTCGGAGCTTCAGCATCCCTACATCGTCGGGGTTCACCAGATCTTCAAGGACAACGACACCGCCTACATGGCGCTGGACTTCGTCGACGGGCGCGACCTGCTCCACGTGATCGAGGCGGAGCCGGGCCGACTGACCCCCAAGGAGATCAAGGAACTGCTGATCAAGGTGCTCGATGCCGTTGCCTACATGCACGACCGCGACATCCTTCACCGCGACATTTCCCCCGACAACATCCTGCTCGAACCCGACAATTCGCCGGTCCTCATAGATTTTGGCGCGGCACGGGAAAGTGCGACGCGCGTGAGCCGGGTTCTCTCGAAGGTTCTGACCGTCAAGGACGGCTATTCGCCCCAGGAACTCTACCTTGCCGGAAGCGAGCAGGCGTTTTCCAGCGATCTTTATGCGCTGGCCGCGACGTTCTACCATCTCGTTTCGGGACAAGCGCCGCCGAGCAGCCAGGTACGGCTGGCAGCGGTAGCGAAGAACCTGAAGGACCCGCTGGAGCCGCTGACCCCGGTGAAGATCAGGGGTTATGACAGCTTTTTCCTCGACGCCATCAACCGCTGCCTCAGCATATTCCCGAACGAGAGGCTCCAGAATGCAGCGGAATGGCGCGACCTCATCGACACCCAGCGGCGACAGCTGCGCTTGCTGGAAGAGGCGCGAAACGACCGCGAAATGGAGAAGCGCATCGCCCAGCTCGTCCAGGACTCGCAGCGTCAGTTGCAGTTAGAGTCGCCCGCGGAGCATTTCGCGCTGCCGCCTGAAACCTCCGCCCCGAAACCTGCTCCGGGCATGACATCCCGGCGGGTTTTCTCGGCTGCGGGTCACCTCAGCGCCGGTGCGCCGCTTGACGAGGCGGCACCCGATCTGGCCGAACCGGAGCCGGAAACCGGTGCGGACATCCCCGTTTCCTCGATGTGGAATGTCGTCCCGCTGGATGAACCTGCCGACGACATTGAAACCGACGAGGCCGAAATTCCCGAACGGCAAGAGACCGTGCTCGGCCGGTTCTTCGCCGGTTCGTACATCTTCCGCGTTTTCGGGGCCACCCTCGGCCCGAAGCTGAAAGAGGTGAGCAGGTGAGATATCTGAGAGACGTCATCGTACGCAAGCGGCCGCTGCCTTCGCCCGCGCCCCCAAGCGACGCCGAAGGATCGGAACAGGTTTCAGACTTTTTCGATCTCGATGCCGTGCGCGAAAGACTCCAGGAACTCGAAGGCGCCGTGGAACCGACGCCTGAAACACCTGCCGCTCTGCCGCAATTGGAGAGACGCGGCCCGGTCGGCGCGACGACCGAGTCCCCCCCGAAGAAGCAGATATGGGACATAGAAGACGCCGACCGCGACGACGGTGCCGCGCAGCCGGCACAAGCGCAGACACGGCGCGCCGCCGCTGACGAGCCTTCGGAAGCAGCGCCGATTGCGCGAGTTCGCATCGGGTCGGATCAAGACCTGAACAAGAGTCCCGCAGCCACAGCCGCGGCGCGGGTGAAGACCCGGATCATCGGATTCCACGCGGGCGGCGTGAAGGACGACGTGTTCGCCGCGGAACGGGCGGCACCGGCGGCGAAGGGGCGGTTTCCGGCCGGCTGGCTCGTGATTGTCGACGGCCCCGGACGGGGCACGTCGTTCATGATCGGTGCAGGCGTCTCGACCATCGGTCGCGGCGCCGACCAGACGGTCTGCCTGGATTTCGGCGACACCAGCATCTCGCGCGATAACCATGCCTCGATCGCCTACGACGACGAACAGAACCGGTTCTTCGTGGGCCACGGCGGCAAGTCGAACATCGTACGCAGGAACGGGACTCCCGTTCTGGCCACCGAAGATCTCGCTGATGCCGACCTGATCCGGATCGGCAAGACGACACTTCGTTTCGTGGCCCTCTGCGGACCCGATTTCACCTGGGGCTCGACGGAAGACAGGCAGGACACCGATGCCCCGGAAAGCTGAGATCGAAATCGACGCGGCCTCCGCGCTCGACCGAGGCGCAAGGTCGCGTCAGGAGGACGCGCTCGCGACCTCGTTTGCACAGGGTGCCGAGATCGGATTCGCGGTGCTGTCGGACGGCATGGGCGGACATGCCGCAGGCGACGTGGCGAGCCGGATCATCGTCGCCGAGATCTTCGCCGATCTGACGTTGCGGATTGCGGATCCAGACTTGTCCGAAACCGACATACCGAAGTTGCTTCGCAGTGCAATGAATGTCGCCAACCACCGCATCCGCGCGCGGATCAAAGCGGCGCCCGAGACCGCTGGCATGGGCGGCACGGTGATTGTGGCCGTGGTTCTGGCGGGCCGTCTCTATTGGATATCGGTCGGGGACTCGCCGCTCCTTCTTTATCGCGACGGCCGACTTACCCGTCTCAATGACGATCATTCGATGGCGCCGCAGATCGACCTGATGGTCAGGAAGGGCCTTATCGACCCGGAAATCGGCCGCAACCATCCGCAGCGAAATTGCCTCACGTCCGCCCTGACCGGTGATGAAATAACGGTGATCGATTGCCCGGATCGACCGTTTGCGCTGCAAAACGGCGACCTGGTACTGGTCGCCAGCGACGGGCTTCAGTTCCTCCCGGACGAAAGGTTGGAACTGGTTCTGGCGCGTGCGGCGGCCGAACATAGCGCTTCGATCGCCAGCGCCTTGATCGCTGAAGTCGCGGCCCTGGGCGATCCGGAACAGGACAACATCTCCGTGGTCGTTCTGAAGGCCTCCAACCCGACGCCTGAGCGGCGTCTGGCGGGTTGGCTCTCGCCTTCGACGATGCTGCGGGCGTGGAGCGGCGCGTTCTCCCCGGCGCGGCACCTCGGGACAAGGAGCTGACACCGTGGCATCGCTCGCGCCCAGCACCCGGAAGACACTGGAAGACCTCGAGGCCGTGCTCGCCTCCGCCGCACTCCCGCCGCGAATCGCCCGGAACTGCGAGTACCTCGTCGATAGGTTGCGCCGCCCGATCCGCGTGGGGCTGATCGGGTTTGAAGCAGAACAGCGCAAGCGCCTGCTCGCCGCCCTCCTCGGGACCGAAGTTCTGCCGGTGCGGATGGCCTGGCCGACCATGGAGATTGGCTTCGCAGAGCGAGCGCACACGAGGGCGACGTTGGCGGACGCGAGCACGCTCGCCGCCGATGGAATGCCGATCGGCGACCTCCTGGAGCGCGGTGCGGTCTTCCTGAAGGTCGGCGCCCCGCTTGGAGCGCTGCGGCGCGTGACGTTCCTCTATCTTGCAGCCGGCGAGGACGCGGCAGAGCAGTCGGCGGCACTCCGCTGGGCCGCGCGCCGGATGGATTTCGCCCTCTGGTGCACGCGGGACTTCTCCCCTCTCGAGGCTCGTATCTGGAACGAGGCCGCACGCGAGTTGAAGAACCACGCTTATCTGGTCGTCTTCGCACCACAACCCGAGGTTGGCGGTCTGCGCGACCGGATGCCGCCGGATTTCGAACGCGCGATATTCCTGCCGGGCGGCCCCGCCGCGCACGGAAGCGGCGCCACGGACATGCAGACCGGGGCGCAGCGGTTGCTCGGGCAACTCGTCGCCGACATCGATCAGGCGATTGCGGAAGACCTCGATGCGGCGCAGCTTCTCCTGCATCGGTGCGGTCAAGGGATCGTCACGGCAAAGCCAGAACCGCAACGGCACCCGGAGCCGTCGCCCGCCACGGCCAGTCGCCCGGCCCCTGGGCAGGCGGAACCGCCCGAGAGCACGGGAATTGCCGGCATGGTCGATCTCGTGTCCGAGCCGCTCATCTTTCTCAGGCGCATGTCACGCGACCTGTTCGAGGCGATGGAATGGCACGACGCGGACGCCGCCGACTGGGCGGGGGAAGTCCTGGGACGCTGCTGCGAGATTACCGACGGGCTTCGAGACCACGCAGCCGATTGGCCGGAGGACGAGGGTGCGGCCTGTGCGCTTCGGGCGCTCGTCGACGACGCCTCCGACATGGCGACGCTGCTGCAGATTGAGGGCGGCCCCGCGCAGGCATTGGATGCCGCCGCGTTGTTGCTCCAACTCCGTTCCGCATTCGAGGCATGTCTGGCCGGGCCCGGAATCCCCCTGAATTAAGGAGATCGACGATGAACGCCGAACCAAGAATCGCAGGGCAGGACGAAGCCACGTCCAAGGGCGAGTTGACCCGGTCGGCGTTTTCCAGGTTGCAGGCGTTTGCCGAGCGGATCCGCAAGCTCGAAACCGCCGTGGACGCGATTGCCGATGCAGGCGGGGACACTGCCCACGCGGCCACACGAAAGCTCAAGCGCCAGATCCGCAGCTTTGAGCCATCGGTCACGATGATCGGCCAGGTGAAGGCGGGCAAGACCACGCTGGTGAATGCGTTGGCCGGTTGGCCCGGCCTCCTGCCCGCCGACATCAACCCTTGGACCTCGGTGGTGACGTCACTTCACCTCGATCCCGCAACACGGAGCGGCTCGGGAAGGGCGAAGTTCCGCTTCTTCGACGAGGATGAATGGAGCCGCCTTCTCAACCGGGGGGGGCGCGTCGGTGAGCTCGCGGCCCGCGCCGGCGCGCACAAGGAGCTCGAGAAAGTACGGCGCCAGCTTGAGGAAATGCGCGAGAAGTCGCGCCAGCGGCTTGGTCGGAAGTTCGAGTTGCTGATGGGTCAGGAGCACGAATACGGCTACGTCGATCAGGAACTGGTGCAGCGATACGTCTGCCTCGGCGACGATCTCGGAAGCGACACCTCCGCCGACCAGAAACAGGGACGGTTCGCCGACATCACGAAGTCGGCCGATCTCTATCTCGGACAACCCGATCTGCCGCACCGTCTCTGCATCCGCGACACGCCCGGCGTGAACGACACGTTCATGATACGCGAACAGATCACCGTCAACGCCATCCGCGAGAGCCGGCTCTGCGTCGTGGTGCTTTCCGCGCATCAGACCCTGTCGACCGTCGACATGGCGCTGATCCGCCTGATCTCCAACATCCGGTCGCGCGAGGTGATCATCTTCGTCAACCGGATCGACGAGCTGAACGATCCCGTTCGAGAGTCGGAAGAAATCCGCAAGAGCATCGTAGCCACCCTCGAGGCCCTCAACGGTCCGACCGAAGCCGAGATCATTTTCGGCAGCGCGTTCTGGGCGGTTCACGCTCTGTCCCACGTCTACAAGGACCTCGGGAAGGCGAGTTCGAAGGCGCTGATCGAATGGGCAGAACACAAATTGCGCTCCGGCGTGGTGCCCGGAACGGTGCACGAGACGATCTGGAAGATCTCGGGTATTCCGGCGCTCTGCGAGGCGATCTCATCCCGGATCGATTCCGGCGAGGGTGCCGAGTTCGAGGAGCGCATCGTCCGTTCGGCGCGAAACATCGCAACCAGCATCGAGGCGTCGCGGCAGGTCGTGTCGAAGCGGATGGCAGACGATGCGGTTACGCCCGTGGCATCCGCAGACATCGGCCGCGAACTCGACATCATTGCCCGGCGCAACCTCGATCTTCTTGACGCGGAAATGGGCAAACTGATCTCGGGGCTCGAGAGCAGACTCATGGGCGCGCGGCGATCCTTCCTCGGTCGCGCCACAGCCTCGCTGATCCGCCACCTCGAGGACTATGGCGATCACGAGATATGGACATACGATCCGGCAGGCCTGCGGCTGCTGTTGAGCTCGGCCTATCGGGTCTTCGCAGCAAGGGCGGCGAATACGAGTGAGAAGGTCTTCGCCGCCACCGCTGCCGATATCCGGACCCTCTATGTCGGCGCGTTCCAGCTTTCCGAAGACGCCACAACGATCGAGGCCCCGGTGGTGCAGAACCCGCCTCCGCCGGTCATCCTCGGCAGCACCATCGCGCTCGATGTGAAGGGAAACTGGTGGACGAGCTGGTGGCGCCGCCGCAGGAGCTACCAGAATTTCGCCGAGGAGTACTCGGCGCTGATAGACGCCGAGATCGAGCCGTTCCTGGTCTCGCTTCGCGCCGATCACGCGGAGGTCTACGCCCATGCGGCACGGCAGATCCTCAAGGAATTCATCGACGCCCAGAGGGCACACCTGCTGGATCTCGCAAGCCAGACCGAAATCGGGGTCGACAAGCTTCGGCAACGCGCCGAAGCGGTCGCCATGGATCGGCGAGACGCGCTGAGCGAGACCGTGGTGTTCCTGTCCGAATTGAAACCGCGAAACGAATGGAGGGCTGCGGAATGACGGCCGAACTCAACTCGGCAAGCCCGGTGCTGCCGCGGAAACCCCGGGTCGTCCTGATGGGCGAGTTCAGCGCAGGCAAGAGCACGCTGGCGAACCTACTTCTTAACGAAACGTTTTCGCCCGTGCAGGTGACGGCGACACAGATGCCGCCGATCTGGTACGCGCAGGGCGACGCGCCCGCGATCCGCATCGCGGTGGACGGAACGGAAGAACCGCTCGACTCCGCGCCGCCCGACCTGGTTTCGGTCCGCAGCACCCGCGCAATCCGGAAGTTCGTGCAGGCCGACATTCTCGAAGCTTGCGACATCATCGACATGCCGGGCAGTTCCGACCCGCACATCACCGACGACATCTGGCAACGCATGTTGCCGCTCGCCGACGCGGTGATCTGGTGCACACCCGCTACCCAGGCTTGGCGTCAGTCCGAGGCGGCATTGTGGGAGGAAGCGCCCGGGCGCCTGTTCCCCTGCAGCCTGCTTCTGGTTACCCGCATCGACAAGGTTCTCTCGGCGGGAGACCGGCGGCGCGTGCTAAGTCGCGTGGAACGAGAAGCGGGGCCGTTGTTCCGGGAGGTGATTCCGGTTTCTCTCATCGAGGCCCAGCAAGCCGACGGTGATCCCGACGCCTTGCGATCATCGGGTCTGGAGGCGGTGCTGGCCGGGCTGGAGAAGATCATCGGGGACCTCGAGCCGGTGCTTGCCGGCAAGCCGCATACGGGCGCGTCCGACATCTTTGCTGTGGCGCAGACGGAAACGGATGACATTGACGCAGACGTCGGGGCGGCGGCCCCCGTGCAACTCCGTCCCGCACAGCATGAGGCCGCGCCCGAACGGCCTGTTGTCGCCGAGGCCAAGCCCGTCGAAGCGGCGCCGTCGGGGAGAGGCGAGCAAGCGCCTGTCGGCAGGATCGTACCCCGGCGGGTCGTGTTGCGCACCGGGGAGCAGGGTCAAAGCCGACGACAGCGGCTTCCTGCATCCGCTTCGTTGATCTAGCGGCTGCCCGGGGTTGTCGCGCCCGCCCGGTTGACGCAAGATTGCGCTCTCGAACCAGAGGATTGGTGCGACCCGCTGATGACCCCAACTGCGCTCAAAGCTTTTCGTCGCAAGCTCCCGGATTGCGACCTCGCGGTATATGTGGATCTCGGGTCGCGGACCGTTCTCAGCTGGGATGGCGCCCTTCATTTCCGGCAGGAACACCTCGACGTGCTTTGCGCCTGTGCAGCCGACCTGTTCGACTCGGCCCCCAAGGGGGATGGCCCGGTCGAACACGTGCTGTTCCTGTCACCGACGGGAAGTCGCACCTTCTTCAGGAACCTCGCCGATCCGAACGAAGCCCTGTGCTGCATCTGCGCGGCCGACATCGCCGTAGGTTCGCTGATCAATGCGGTCCGCGCAGCCCTTGCCGGCGAGGATCCTGCGAGATGAGCGATTTCGCGCGATTGAAGGAGATGCTTCGGCGTTCGGCGCGGGACGGAACGGCGCAACCGGGGCGCGTTCGATACGTAACCTGGTCTGACGGCCTTGCCGGCATCCTCGAACAGGTCGACATCGCGGTTGTTGGCCAGCGCCTGAACTTCGAGTTCGACGATGGGTCGCGCCTCGTCTGCGAGGCGTCAGGCCGCCGGCTGGTGCGCCTGCTCGCCCCGCCGCCCGCCGGGCTGACGGCCGAACACATGGCGCTGTTCGGACGCGACGAACTTTCTGTCGGCGACGTCCACGGGCTTTCCATTCTCCTCCGCGGGCTCTGTGAAAGAAGCGCCGGGTTCGCTGCCACTGCGGAACCGCTCGGCGAAGCGGCCGGCCCGGTGCGGGGCGGCGTCGATCCGGGCGCCATCGCCGAGGCAGCGGGCCTGCCCGGCGAGGCAATGCCCGGCACGGGCGAAGGCACGGCGCAAGAGGCGCTCCTCGAAGGACTCCAGCCATTGTTGCAGGCCGTGGTCGTGGTCGAAGGCGAGGAGGCCGCGCTGGCCCAAGGCGAGGGCGATGACGCGGCGCGTCTCGTCGACTGGGTCGAGAACGCGCTTACGAAACTGCTGTCGCCCGCGTTTCCGCTGCTCGGAACACTCGAGACGAACGGTATCCTGGTTTTCGCCTTGCCCGAAGGAGCCGGACGACACTTGATGGTGTCGGGCCGGCGCGGCCAGCTCCTGGTCGCAACGATCAAGGGCTGCGACGTGGCGGCTACCGTTGATCTGTGGCGGAGATCCTGTCAGGGCAATTTGGTCCGAGGCGGGGGCGTGCCAGTCGACAGCGTCCGCTCCTGACCAAATCCAGGCCCTTCGAGCGGTCAGGACATCGCCCGAAATCACCCGCCGGGCGGCGCAGAAATCACACCACGCGCGTGGACACTAACAAGACCCGCGACAGCGCTGAGCCGCTGGAGAAGCCGCAGCGCAGGGCGTTCTCGTCCAGGCCGAGATCGGTGTGCCTCGCAAGGTCGCGCGCCCGGGCGTGGCGCAGGGATTGCCGGTAGCGGGCGGGCGACTGGCCGAGGTCGCGCTGGAACCGCCGGTTGAGGCTGCGTTCCGACAGGTTGGCGCCGCGGGCCAGTTCGGCCCGTGACGGCGGCGCTTCGAGCGTGGCGGCCATCCGTGCCACCACCTTGCGCCGCCGTCAGGAGCGGCGCCCGCGCAGGCCCGGGCAACGATGCATCGGCGGCGACTTGTTCTCGAAGCGGATGTGCAAATCCCCGGCGAGGCGCGGACCCTCCAAAGGATCAGCGGCTCAGATCGTCAGCAGGTAGTGGCGGCGTTTTCGGTCGAAGTCCACGATCCGGCGCCCATTGGCGAGGGCGGCCTGCAACTCCTGGCGCAGGTCGATGCGAAGAGCGCGGGCTTGTTCCGGGTCGTTGCGGGTCAGGGTTTCCAGGTCTTCGGGCAGGGTCACGTTCAGGGGCCCGCAGGGTTGCGTCGGGCGCGGCCGGCCCTCGGCCAGCGCGCTGCTCACCGGTGCGGCCAGATCCCAGTCGACCAGAAGCCTGTCGGAGGCGAGGCCGCTGTTGATGCCCGCCATCTCGCCATAATAGTCGGGCAGGTAGGTGTCTGACGTGGCGCCAAGCCGATGGATGTTCATCGTGGCGTTGACAATGCGAAGCGGATCGAAGGTCCAGCGGACATGGGTGATGCCGCGCTCAAGGCACCAGCGTCGCTGATAGAACTTCAGCCGAACCCCCAGTTGCAGCCCCCGCGCCTCGGGCAGCACGGCCAGCCGATGGGAATGCTGCACCCGCGTCTCGCGCGTGGGAAAGCCGAAGACATAGCCCAGAAGCTTCTCCGCCGCGAAGGCACCGCCGACAAGGCCGCCTTCGGCCTGAATGACCATCATCAGATCGGCAGGGTCGGGCTGGTCACCTGCGCCCCAGACCGCGCGTTGCAGGTTCTCCGCGGCGCGGAACTCGGCCATGCCCGAGAGGTCGCGGAAGGTGAGGTCGGTCATGCGTTGAAGTCCTGCACCGAAAGCGTTGAAGTGCCCAGATAGTCGAGGTCCAGCGTCACGCCAATGCCCGGCCCCTTCGGCACGGGCATCCGGCCGCCTTCCGTCTCCAGCTTCTGCTCGATGATGTCGCGGGTGAAATATCGGCTGGCCGACGAGGTGTCGCCCGGCTTGGTAAATCCCGGCAGCGTGGACATGTGGATGTTGTGCGCCCGGCCGATGCCGGATTCCAGCATGCCGCCGCACCAGACCGGCACCTGGAAGGATTGGCACAGGTCGTGGATCTGGCGGGCGGCGGCATGTCCGCCCACCCGGCCGACCTTGATGTTGATGACCCGCCCCGCATCGGTCTGCAGCGCCTTGCGGGCGTGGTCCACCGTGCGGATGCACTCATCCAGGCAAAGCGGCGTGCGGATCCGCTTTTGCAGGGTGGCGTGGTCGTGGATGTCGTCCCAGGCCAGAGGCTGTTCGATGTAGTCCAGCGCGAAATCGTCCATCCCCAGGATCAGGTCGCTGTCGGCCAGCGTGTAGCAGCAGTTGGCGTCAACGGTCAGGTGAGCATCGGGGAAGTCGTGGCGCACCGCCTGAAGGAGGGCGATGTCATGGCCGGGCCTTACCTTGAGCTTGATGCGCTTGTAGCCCTGCTGAAGATGGGTCGCCACACGCTCCAGCGTGCCGGCGATGGGGCCGATGCCCAGTGACACGCCGACGTCGACGGCATCGCCTTCGCCTCCCAGCACGGTCTGCAAGGGCAGGCCCAGCGATTTCGCCCAGAGATCCCAGAAGGCCATTTCGACGGTCGCCCGGGCCATGAAGTTCGCCCGCCAGGGGGCGAAGGCCCGAGCCAGCGATTCGGGATGTGCGAAACTGCGGCCCAGCACTTGCGGCAGCAGCACCTTGGCCATCAGGTCCATCGCGCCTGCCACGGTTTCTTCCAGATAGTCGGGCAGTGGGTCCATCACGCCCTCGGCGTAGCCTTCGAGCCCGTCCGCCCGCAACGTCAGCAGCGGAAACACCTTTTCGGTCATCGTGCCGGTGGCGATGGTGAAGGGCGTGACCAGTGGCAGGCGCACCAGCCGCAGTGTGGCCCCGTCGATGCGCAGGGGCGCGCGGGTCGGCGTGGAATTGGTCATCCGGTTCCTCCACTCGGCTGGGTCTTGGGCAATCTTTAGCAGTTTACTTGCATCGTTGACCGAATGAAAGTTTTCTGACACGCTTCTCCGACAGAGGGAGATGCGCGGTGGACCAGGACCGGCCAGAGACGATCGACAACACGCCGACGCCCGCTGACAACCTGCATCAGCGCCTGTCCCTCGCCGCCGAGAACGGCACCCCTTCCGAACGCGCGCTGGCGCACTATCTTGCCTCCAACCTGTCGTCCCTGCCGTTCGAGACGGCCGCCACCATTGCCGCCAAGGTGGGCGTGTCGGAGGCTTCGGTCGGGCGGTTCTGCCGGTCGATCGGCTACGGCCACCTCAAGGATCTGAAATCCAGACTGCAGGTGGACCTTGGCGAGAAGGCCTGGCTGATCGGTGACCGTCTGAAGGACTTTCACCAGCGCAGCCAGCAGGGCAACGCCGAACTGGCCCGTGCGCTGGAGCGCGAGATCGCCGCGCTTGTCAACGTCTACGAGCTGGCCGCCACGCCCGCCTTCGCGGCGGCGGTGCAGCGGCTGGCGCGGAGGCAGGCTGTCTGGGTGGCGGGCTTCCAGACAGAACGCGGCCATGCGGCGGAACTGGTGCACAACCTGCAATACCTCCGCGCTGGCGTGAATCTGGCCGATGTCCCGGGCGGGCATTTCGCCGAAGTGCTGCTGTCGGACCCCGAAGAGACGACGCTGGTCCTGATCGACGGGCGCCGGTATTCGCGCCTGACGCGCGACCTGGCTGTGGCCGCGCGTGACGAAGGGATTCCGGTCACGCTGATCACGGACCCCTATTGCGACTGGGCGCCGGGGCTGGTGACGGAACTTTTCGCCGTGCCGACCGACCTGAACCATTTCTGGGACACCACTTCTGCCATGTCCTCGCTGATCGGGCTTCTGGTCAACGGCGTGTTCCGCGAACTTGGTGCCGAGGTCGAAGATCGCATGGCCCGCGTCTCGGCGCTTTACGACGATTTCATCGGCCATACCGTCCCGGGGCGAAACCCGGGCAAACCCTGACCCATCCAACCGAGAGGACCCGCCATGACTCAGCTTTTCCGCAAGACCCTGCTATCGGCCAGCGTCAGCCTGGCCGCCCTGATCGCCGCGCAGGCCGCCACCGCGCAAGAGGCCGTCTTCGTGATGGCCACGAACGAGGTGGGCGCCCCCACCTACAACCCGATCAAGGCCACGATGCTGAACACCGCCACGGGCCTGATGTTCGACCGGCTGGTCAGCCAGGCCGCCGACCTGTCCTACCACCCCTGGCTGGCCGAAAGCTGGGAAGAGGCGCCCGATGGCATGGCCTGGACCTTCAAGCTGAAGCAGGGCGTGACCTTCCACAACGGCGAGCCGTTCAACGCCGAAACCGTGAAGGCCTGGATTGAGCTGTTCAAGACCACCGAGGGAGAGAACGGCTACATGGCCGAGGCCATCGCCTCGGCCGAGGTGGTGGACGAGTACACCGTCAAATTCGTGATGTCGCGGCCCGAGCCGAACCTGCTTTACAACCTGTCCTCGACCTTCATGGGCGTGGTCGAGCCGAAGTCCTTCGCCGCGCTGGGCGACAATTACGGCGTCACCGAGGTGTACGGCACCGGCCCCTTCAAGCTGGAAAGCTTTGCCATCGGGCAGGAAACGGTCCTGGTGCGCAACGAGGGCTACACCTGGGGCCCGGAGGTGGCGGCGAACCACGGCCCGGCGAAGGTCGAGCGCCTGACCTTCCGCGAGATCCCCGAGGATTCGACCGCGTTTCTTGAACTGAAGACCGGCGGTGTCGACTTCCTGCTGTCGGTTCCGGCCGACCTGATGGGAGAGGTGCAGAAGGAGGCCAACCTGGCGGTGCTGACCATGCCGGGCCAGGACGTCTGGTACATGCCGATCAACGTCACCAAGGCCCCCTTCGACGACATCCGCGTGCGCGAGGCGGCAGCCAAGGCGATCAACCAGGAGGAAATCCTGGCCTCGGTCTTCGGCGGTGTCGGCGCGGTGGCCGATACCTTCCTGATCTCGGCCCTGCCGGAAAGCCACGTCCCGGACGGCGCGAAGATCCACTACGACCCCGCCCGTTCCAATGCCCTTCTGGACGAGGCCGGCTGGGCCATGGGCGAGGGCGGCGTGCGGATGAAGGATGGCCAACCGCTGAAGGTCACACTCTGGACGCAGAGCGACAGCATCTTCCGCCGCCTGACCGAGGTCGTGCAGGCTCAGCTCAAGGCCGTGGGGATCGAGGCGGAAATCACCACCTTCGACAGCTCGACCATTCGCGACCAGTACAAGACCGGCGAACAGCAACTCGCCGTTCGCTCGTACAACTGGGACAATGCCGACATCGTCGACTGGTTCTTCGGTGGTGACCGTCTGGGCTATCCGAACGTCTCGATGTTCAACGACCCCAAGGCCGAAGAGTTGCGTGCAGCGGCCATGACGGGCGCCAGGAACATGGATGAGCGGATCGCCAACTTCACCGCCTATCATGAATATGTGCTGACCCAGTTCCCGATGGCACCGATCTACCAGCCGGTGCAGGCCATGGCCTACAATACCGACCGCATCGCGCTTCCCGAAAAGATCGACGCTCCTGCCTTTGGCGCTGCGGCCTTCCTTGATCTGCAAGTCAAGGAGTAACGGGCAGAAAGCGGGAAGGCCGGCATGCTGTCCTGGCTCATCAAACGGCTCTTGATGCTGGTGCCGGTCTTCCTGGCCGTCTCGGTGGTGATCTTCTCGATCCTCCACTTCATTCCGGGCGATCCGATCGACAATCTTCTGAAGATCGGGTCGTCCCCCGAGGCGCGCGCCGAGATGGAGGCGCGCTATGGTCTGGACCGGCCCTTGCCGGTGCAATACGGCATCTGGCTGTCCAACGTCCTGCAGGGGGATCTGGGCACCGCCATCGTGGCGCGCCGCCCGGTGGCGGACCTGATCGCACAGGCGCTGCCGCATTCCCTTCGGCTCGGGGGGCTGGCGCTCCTGTTTTCCACCGTCGTCGGCGTGACCTTGGGCGTGGTGGCGGCGCTGAGCCGCGACCGCTGGCCCGACCGGGCGATCATGGGCGGCGTCCTGGTGGGATCGACCATGCCCAGCTTCTGGCTGGGGCTGATCCTGATCCTCATCTTCTCGGTCAGCCTGGGATGGTTCCCCGTGTCCGGCGCACGCGGCTGGCAATCGCTGGTGCTGCCGGTGCTGACCATCGGGCTCGGCGGCACCGCGCTGGTGGCCCGCATCACCCGGGTGTCGATGATCGAGGCCTCGGGGCGCGACTTCGTCACCCTTCTGCACGCCAAGGGCCTGTCGCCGCTGCGCATCCAGTTGCGCCATGTGCTGCGCCACGCGTTGATCCCCGTTGTGACGATCCTCGCGCTGCGGATCGGCTGGATCCTGGGCGGGGCGGTGACGGTCGAGGTGGTCTTTGCCCGGCCCGGCCTCGGAACCCTGCTGATCAAGTCCCTGGCCCAGCACGACTATCCGGTGGTGCAGGCCTGCCTCCTGATGCTGGCGATGGCGGTGATGCTCGGCACCCTCATGGGCGACATCCTGCAGGCACTGATGGACCCGCGCGTGCGGGCGGCCATGACATGATTGCGCCGCTCCGCGCCTTCCGACACCCGCAGGGCGGGCTGGCGGGATGCTGGCTCATCCTCGTGATCGCCGCTGCCCTGGCCGCGCCTCTGCTCACACCCTATGCCTATGACGTGCAGAACCTGCCGCAGGCCTATCAACCGGCTTCGGCGCAGCACTGGCTGGGCACCGATGAATTCGGGCGCGACCTGCTGACCCGGCTGATCTACGGCGCACGCACCTCGCTCTCGGTCAGCGCCACGGCCATCTCGATCTCGGTCCTGTGCGGCATGGTGCTGGGTGCGGCGGCGGCATGGTTCGGCGGCTGGCTCGACCGCACCGTGACCATGGTCGTCGACCTCAGCTGGTCCTTCCCGGAAATCCTGATCGCGCTGATCCTTGTGGCGATCATCGGACCGGGGACCACCGGCGTGATGATCGCCATCGCAGTCGCCTACATCGCGCAGTTCACCCGCCTGACCCGCGCCCAGATCATGACGCTGAAGGGCGAGACCTTCATCGAGGCCGCGCGTTCGCTCGGGGCGGGCAACGCCCATATCCTCTTCCGCCACCTGTTGCCCAACGCGCTGACCCCGGTCCTGGTGTCCGCCATGCTGGCCACGGGCGACGCCATCATCCTCGAGGCGACGCTGGGCTTTTTCGGCCTCGGCGCCCAGCCCCCGGTGCCCAGCTGGGGCGGCATGATGTCGGCAGGCTCGGCCCTTGTCTTCAAGGCACCCTGGGTCATCATCTTCCCCGGCCTTGCGGTGGCGGTCACTGTCGTTGCCATCAACCTTTACGGCGATGCGCTGATCACCGAACTCGACATCCGGTCACGGTTGCGGAGCGGGGCATGAGCGCGCTGCTCGATCTTCAGTCCGTCAGCGTCGCGATCGGCAGGGTGGCCCTGCTGGATGGCATCGGCCTGACCGTGGAACGCGGGCAGATCCTGGGCCTCGTGGGCGAAAGCGGTTCGGGCAAGTCGCTGACCGCGATGGCCGCGATGGGACTTCTGCCGCTGCTCGGCGGACGTGTCACGGCTGGCGTGGTGCGGTTCGACGGGCAGGACATGGCCGCGATGACCGAGGTGCAGCGGCGCAAGCTGCGCGGCAGGCGCATCGGCTTTGTCACCCAGAACCCGATGACGGCGCTCGACCCGGTGCAGCGCATCGGCGAGCAGGTGGATATCGTGTCGCGAC
>WBZL01002920.1_pt1 | contig 16090 bp, 18 predicted proteins | sample 5204291 | NCBI WGS metagenome assembly WBZL01 (sample SAMN12344345, study PRJNA552823) | activated sludge metagenome | biome: Activated sludge suspended growth; feature: Nitrification reactor; material: Wastewater; isolation source: activated sludge from nitrification reactor of wastewater...
AGCCGGTGCGCTTCGGTCAGGAGCTCCCGACCGGACCGGGCAAGACGTTCGACGACTCGATGTGGTGGCAGCACGAGCTCCTGCACCGCACGACCCTGCGCAACTACATCGATCGCTTGCCCGCTTACGCGAAACTGCGGGACGACCTCGAAGCGCAGTTCCGGCCGGGCGACGACTGCTTCGCCGAGGCGCAGGCGGCCGAAGCCGAATGGCTGCGCGAGATCCAGCGCATCCCCGATGCCAAACTGCCGCGCTTGTACGACCGCGCCTGGCGCAAGTGGGATCAGTTGGCGGGCATGTGAACAAGCAAGAAACCATGCACCTGGCCGAGCAGTACCTGTGCCCGGACCGGGTGCGCTTCTTGCGCAACGTCGGCATCGACCTGGTCATCGGCCGCCGGGAGGGCTACCGGATCTGGGACGTCGACGGCCGCGAACTCATCGACATTCACCTCAACGGTGGGGTCTACAACCTCGGGCACCGCAACCCTGACATCGTCGCGGCGCTGACCGACGCGCTCGAGACGCTGGACATCGGTAACCACCACTTCCCGAGCACCGAGCGGGCCCTCCTCGCGCAACGGTTGGTCGAGCTCACTCCGGGCTCGCATTACGCCGTCTTCGCCAGCGGCGGCGGAGAAGCCGTCGACCTGGCTATCAAGTCGGCCCGCCGGGCGACCGGACGCCGCAAAATCGTGTCGGTCACTGACGCCTATCACGGACACACTGGCCTGGCCCTGGCAGCGGGCGACGAGCAGGCAGCCGCCAACTTCCTCGCTACCGATCCGGACTTCGTCCGCGTGCCGTTCAACGACGCCGAAGCGCTGGCTGCGGCCATCCCTGATGCAGCTGCGGTGATCCTGGAAACCGTCCCCGCGACGGCCGGTTTCCCGCGACCGCAGCCCGACTACCTGCCCGCTGTGCGCCGACTCTGCGACGACGCCGGCGCGCTCTACATCGCCGACGAGGTGCAGACCGGATTGGGCCGCACCGGGTTCATGTGGGGAGTAGAACACTTCGGCGTCGTGCCCGACATTCTGATCACCGGCAAAGGTCTGTCCGGGGGCATCTACCCGATCGCCGCGACCCTGCTCAGCGAGCGCGCCGGGGCCTGGTTGGAGACCGACGGTTGGGGTCACGTGTCGACGTTCGGGGGCGCGGAACTGGGCTGCCGGGTGGCGCAGAAGGTGCTCGACCTGACCGAAGCCGCCGATCCGCCCATCGACCGCTGGACAACGGAACTGGCAGCCCTGCAGCAGCGCCACCCAAGTTGGCTGGTCGAAGTTCGCCAGACCGGCCTGGTGATCGGCCTGAAGTTCGCGCACGAGATGGGCGGCATGCTGATGACCAAACTGCTCTTCGACGAAGGCGTGTGGGCAATGTTCGCAGGCTTCGACCGCAGCGTTCTGCAGGTCAAACCCGGCCTACTGATGACCGACGTCGAGCCGGTGATCGCCGCGTTGGACCGCGCCTGCATGAAGGCCGAAGCGCTGTGAGGGATGTACTGCAGCGGGTGGAGAACGAACTCGATCCCGCCCATCCGCATGTCGAGATCCTGGCCTACGGGGAGGTGTCGGCGGCTTTGCTGGTCCCCGAGCTACCGGGCAAAGTCGCCAAGCGGATGTCGGGCTTCCGGGACGCGGCGATGGCGCAGGCCTACTGCGAGCTCGTGCAGGATTACGTCGACCAGTTGCCCGTCAAGGTGGTGCCCACCGACATCGTGCCCGTCGAACGACCCGGCCGCGCACCGGTCGTGTACCTGGTGCAACCGCTGGTGTCCGACCTCGGCAACGACCTGCTGCACACCGCCGATCTGGCCCGGCTGATCGACGCCGTAATGGACCGGGTCTGGATCGTGCACGAGCGCACCGCCCCGCCGGAAATGGCCATCGACGCGCAACTGTCCAACTGGTCGTTCGCCGGCCCGGAGCCGGTGCTGATCGACATCGGCACCCCGTTCGTCCGCCAGCACGGCCGCTACCTGTTCGACCAGGAGATCCTGCTGTCGGCCATCCCTCCCGGACTGCGCGCGTACTACCGCCGCAAGGGCGACATCGCGAAGTACATGGATGACTACTTCGTGCCGCGGCTGGTGGGGGTGGACCTGCTCGGCAACTTCATCAAGGAAGGCGCGGCCCAACGGCTGCCCGAAGGCCTGGACGCGATGAACCGCTGGCTGCGCGCACAAGGCCAAGAGACCATCACGCGCGAGGAGGTCGAGAAGTACTACAAGGAGGACGCCGCGACGCTTGAGCTTTTCCTGCGGGTGCGGCGCTTGGACCGCGGACTCAAACGGCTGCTGCGGCGTGAGTACGACTTCGTGCTGCCGGGGAAAGTGCAGCGCTGAGTTCTAGCCCGTTTGCTCACTTCTGGCCCAGACGCTCCGCAGGCGAAGTGAACACCGGGGCTAGAAGTGCCGCAAGCGTGCCCACGTACCCTGGAAACCGTGCGTGGATTCGACCGGCGGCTGCTGAGATACGCCCGCTCCACACGCACCTTTCTGATCGCCAGCGTGGTCATGCAGACCATCCAGGCGCTGCTGATCGTCGCCCAGGCCTTCCTGATCGCGGACATCATCGTGCGGGTCTTCACGCAGAACCAAGACCTCACCGACGTCATGCCGCGGGTCGTGCAACTGGCTGTGGTGATCGGAGCCCGGGCGGTGACGGCGTTCCTGTCGGAATGGCTCGCCCACCGCACCGCCGCGACAGCGACCAGCGAACTGCGGATGGCCGCTTGGCGGCACATGATGAGCCTCGGCCCGGCGTGGTTGAGCCGGCAGCGGACCGGCGAACTCGCGCAACTGCTGGTGCGTGGACTCGGTGGTTTGGAGGCTTACTACGCGCGCTACCTGCCGCAACTCGTGCTGGCTGTGGTCGTGCCGGTCATTGTCGGCATCGCGATTCTCACCCAAGACGTGCTGGCGACCGTGATCGTTGCGCTGACCGTGCCCCTGATCCCGGTATTCATGATCCTGGTCGGCTGGGTCAGCCAGGCGCGGGTGGACCGGCAGTGGCGCTGGCTGTCGGTGCTCGGCAATCACTTCCTCGATGTGGTCGAAGGGTTGCCGACGCTCAAGGCCTTCAACCGCGCCCAGCACCAGGTCGGGCAGATCCGCAAGGTCGGCGAGGAACACCGGCAGGCCACGATGGGCGTCCTGCGGATCACGTTCATCTCGGCGCTGGTGCTCGAGTTGTTGTCCACGCTGTCCGTGGCGCTGATCGCAGTCAGTATCGGTGTGCGGCTGGTCAACGGCGACATGACCCTGATGGCCGGCCTGTCGGTGCTGATCCTTGCCCCCGAGGTCTACCTGCCCCTGCGCATGGTCGGCCAGCACTTCCACGCCGCCGCCGAAGGCGCCGAAGCCGCGGACCGGATCTTCGCGATCATGGAGCAGACCCCGCCCACTACCGGTACCGCTGACCTGGTCACCGCCGATACTGATCTGCGGCTGGAGGGTGTGACGCTGGGCTACGGCGAGGATCCCGTGCTCGTGGACTTCTCAGCGGAGTTCCCTCGTGGTCAGCTGACCGTCGTCAACGGTCCGTCCGGCGCAGGCAAGACGACGGTGCTCAATGCGCTGCTGGGCTTCTTGCCAGCGGACACTGTCTGGATCGGTGAGCAGAACCTCGCCGACGTGGACGTCAGGCAGTGGTGGGCGCAGGTTGCCTGGGTGCCGCAGTCGCCGCAACTTCTGCCCGGCACCATCGCCGAGAACCTGATGGGCGCGGACTCCCGCGAGGTTTTAGAACGGACCCGGCTCGCGGCCTGGGTCGACTCCCTGCCCGAGGGACTGCAGACGCGGATCGGGGAGGGCGGGCGACCCGTTTCGGTGGGCCAGGCTCGCCGCATCGCGCTGTCACGCGCGCTGCTGCGGGGTGCCCAGGTGCTGCTCCTCGACGAACCGACGGCCGGCGTGGATGCGGAGTCCGAGCAGGCAATCGTGGAGGTTCTGCGGGAGGTCGACGCCACTGTCATCGTTGTGGGTCACCGCTCGGCGATCAACGACATCGCCGATCACGTGGTGAGCGTCGGGGTGGTCGTATGACGAACGTGTGGATCCGGGCCATATGTGACCCCATTTCGTCATTCTGCGCCGCAGCTTCAGACAGACGTGTGGATCCGGGTCATATCTGGCCCCGAATCGAGCGTTTGTCATGATCCTGCGCGACCCCGCGGTCAAACGTTTGCGTGAGATCTACCGGCCCGCGTCCGGGCGGCTGTGGTGGGCGGCCGTGCTCGGCGCCCTGGCCCTCGGTTGCTCCGTTGCGCTGCTGGCCACCAGTGCATGGTTGATCAGCCGCGCCTGGGAGCGTCCACCGATCCTGTTTCTGCAGGTCGCGGTGGTGAGCGTGCGGGCTTTCGGTATCGGGCGCGGGGCGTTCCGGTACGCCGAACGCCTGGTCAGCCACCAAGCCGCGTTCCGCAGTCTCGTCGACCTGCGAGTGGCGCTCTACGAGCGGCTGATCCCGCTGGCCCCGGCCGGACTGCCCGCGTTCAAGCGCGGCGACCTGCTGCGGCGGGTGGTGGACGACGTCGAAGCGATGAGCGACCTGAGCCTGCGGGTGATGCTGCCGATCTTCTCCGCGATCCTGGTCGGCACCGGTTCGGTGATTCTTGCGACCTGGTTGCTTCCAGCCAGCGGAGTAATCCTGGCGGTTTGTCTGCTGCTCGGCGGCATCGCCGTGCCCGCCTTGATCATCTGGTCCAGCGGACGCGGACAGGCGGCGCAGGCTCCGCTGCAAGCCGAACTGTCCAGCGAGGTGCTCACCGCCTTGCACGCCGGGCCAGAACTCATGGTGCTCGGCGCGGCGGACGAGTACGGCGCTCGCATCGCCGGCATCGACTCCCGACTGACCGGTGCCATGCGCCGCACCGCCGTCGGATCGGCCCTTTCGACCAGCCTGGGCATCGTGATCCAAGGCGCCGCTGTGATCGCGATGGTTATGGTGGCCGTGCCGGCTGTGCGGTCCGGGGATCTGTGGGGCGTCAACCTGGCCGTGCTGGTGCTTCTTCCGCTGGCCGCCTACGAGGCGGTTGCGGTGCTTGCGCCGAGTGCCCTGTCGGCAATCAAAGTCCGGGCAGCGGCACGGCGGCTGGTCGAGATCCTCGACGCTCCAGCGCCGGTGGTCGAGCCTGCTCAGCCTGAAACGACGGCTGGTTCGGCCATTGCCCTGCATGGCGTCTCGGCCAGTTACCCGACTGGCCCGGTGGCCGTGCGCGACGTCTCGTTCGACCTGCCGCCCGGCACCCGGATCGGACTGGTGGGACATTCGGGTTCCGGCAAATCGACGGTCCTCAACGTGCTGGCATCCTTCCTCGGGTACGAAGGGTCGGCGACGCTGGACGGGGTCGAGCTCGCAGAGCAGCCGGGCGACGCGATCCGGCAGCGCGTGCTGTGGACCCCGCAGATCCCGCACGTGTTCGACGCCGACATCGCCGCGAACCTGCGGATGGCCAAGCCAGAGGCCACCGACGAGGAACTGCACGCGGCGCTGGCCGCGGTGGGTCTGCCGCTGCCGCTGGACCGGCTGGTCGGTCAGCACGGTGCGGCCATGTCCGGCGGCGAACGCCAGCGGCTCGGCCTTGCCCGGGCGGTCCTGGCCGACCACCCTGTCCTACTGCTCGACGAGCCGACCGAACACCTCGACCCGCCCACCGCCGAAGCCGTGCTCGCCACGATCAAACGAGTGAGCGCCGGCCGCTCCTTGGTCGTCGTCACCCACCGCGAGATCGACTGGCTTGATTCACACGTGGTGGTGGCGTGAAGACGCTGGCCGAGATCCTGGACCCCGGTTGGGCGCAGGCCCTGGCGCCGGTCGAACCGCAGATCCGCGCGATGGGTGACTTCCTGCGTGCGCAGCCCACCTACCTACCCGCCGGCAAGGACGTGCTGCGGGCCTTCACGTATCCATTCGACGCGGCGGAGGTCCTGATCGTCGGCCAGGATCCCTATCCGACACCCGGCCACCCGATCGGCCTGAGTTTCGCCGTCGCGCCCGACGTGCAGCCGCTGCCGCCGAGCCTGCTGAACATCTACCGGGAACTGGTTTCTGACCTCGGGGTGCGCCCGCCCAGCAATGGTGACCTGCGGCCGTGGGCGGAACGTGGCGTGGTGCTGCTCAACAGGGTGCTCACTGTTGCGCCGGGGCAACCCGCGTCGCACCGCGGCAAGGGCTGGGAACCGATCACCGAACGCGCCATCCGTGCACTGGCCGGCCGCGGGAAGCCGCTAGTGGCGATCCTGTGGGGCAGGGATGCGCAGACTCTGACGCCGATGTTGCGCGACCACGACGTCCCCGTGCTGACCAGCGCGCACCCGTCACCGTTGAGTGCCCACCGCGGCTTCTTCGGCTCCAAGCCGTTCAGCCGGGCCAACGCCGCGCTGGTGGATCAGGGTGGCCACGCCATCGACTGGTCGCTCGCGTGACACTGTGCCCATGGAGATCACGATCGAGGTCCGCGGGCAGGCCCGGACAACTGTCATCCCGGAGCTCGCTCACGTCGACGCTGCGGTGACAGCGGACGGCCCAAAGCCCGGTCCGGTCAAGGAGCAGGTCGCCGCCCTGGTGCGCAGCGTGCGCCAGGAGTTGGACGCGCTAGGGGATGCGGTGATCCGATACGCGGTGGCGCAGGTGCAGGTGTCCCAGCACCGGCCCTGGAACGAGCAGGGCGAGCAACTGCCGCTGGTCTACACCGCAACCGCTGGAGTGACCGCGGAGTTCGCCGATCTCGAAGCGCTCGGTCGGTGGGTGTTGACCGACGGCCTGATCGTCCACGGCCTCGACTGGCGGCTCACCGAGGCCACCCGCGCCCAGATCGAACGGCAGGTCCGCCAGGATGCGCTGCGGGAAGCCGTGGTGCGCGCCCAGGACTATGCGGACACGCTGTCGTTGGGACCGGTTTCGTTGCGCAGCATCCGGGATGCCGGCATGGCGGTGCCGGGAATGCAGCCCCGCATGCTGATGGCCGCCGCCGAAGCCGGACGCCCCACGGTGGAACTGAGCGCTGAACCGCTGGAGATCGACGCCGAGGTGCACGCCACGTTCGTCGTCGGAACTGCGACCTGACCTGTCCGGCGAGTACGGTCAGGTCACCCGATCGAGAGGAAGCAGATGAGCGAGAACGACAACATCGAGGTCGTTGAGGCCTTCACCGAGGACGTGACCGAGGACGGCAGCGTGGTGGCCGAGGACATCGTGGCCGCCGTCGACACCGACTCCGGCGAGGCCGTCATCGACGACGTCATCGCCGTGACCGAACCCGACGGTAGTGGTTTCGTCGAGGAGACCGTGACGGCAGTTGACTCGGACGGCAACGCTGAGGTGCTGGCCGACGAGATCGAGACCTTCGAAGCGGAGTGATCGATCCCCCGCGTGGGGGGACGCAGTACCCGGCCATCCACGACTTACACTTGATCCAGTTGTTCCAACAAAAGGAGAAAGATGGACGGCGACGTTCTGCAAGCAATTCTGCTCGCATTCCTGTTCATGGCGTACCTGATTCTGGTGTTCGTCATCGTCGGGGACCTCATGCGTGACCACAAGCTCAGCGGCTGGTTGAAGGCTCTTTGGATCATCGCGTTGATCCTCGTGCCGTGGCTGACCGGCCTGATCTACATCATTGCGCGGGGCAAGGGCATGGCCGAGCGCTCGGCCGACGAGGCCGCCCGCATCCAGGCCGCACAGGCGGACTACATCCGCAACGTGTCGGGCAACAGCGACCCGGCGGCCCAGATCGCGCAGGCCAAGGAGCTGCACGACAAGGGTGTTATCAGCGACGAGGAGTTCCAGCAGCTGAAGTCGAAGGCGCTGGCTTCCTAGAAGCTCACGCGAAGCCCCCGGTCATGCGGCCGGGGGCTTCTGCGTGCGCCGGAATCCCACCAACGCGATCAGCCCACCCACCGCGCACAAGCCCGCCGCCATAGTCATCGCAGCGCCGTAACCAGTGCGACCGTCGTCGCCCATCCCGGCTAGCGCCGGAAGCACGGCGATCGCAAGCAATCCAGCCACCCGGGCCACGGCATTGTTGACCCCTGATGCCGTCCCTGACCGCTCCGGCCCGATGTCGCGTAGAGCGGCCGTGGTGACCGGCGCCACCACCAGGACCAGCCCGCTGGCGAAGACCAGCATGGCCGGGAACACCGAGGTCCAGAACGCCGAGGGCCGGCTCAGCCACAGCAATCCGCAGGCCATGATCAGCGGCCCGGCAGTCAGGAACCAGCGAGGCCCGTAGCGACCGACCAGCCCCCCTACCTTGGAGCTGAAGATCATGAGCAGGATCGTGATCGGCAGTCCCGTAGCGCCGGCCGCCACCGCTGAGTAACCCAGCGCCACTTGAAGATAGACCGTCACGAGGAACACGCCCGCACTCAAGGCTCCGTAGACCACGAACGTGACCAGGTTCGCGACGCTGAAACTGCGGATCCGGAACAGTTCCAGCGGCAGCATCACGTCGGCGTCGCGGCGTTCCAGCAGCAGGAAGATCCCGAGCAGGACCGCCCCGAGCACGACCAGCCAGGGCCGGCCACCCTCGATCAACGGACCCACCACCAACGCCAGACCGACCGTGGCGACGATCGCCCCGAGCCAGTCGAGGCGCCGGCCGCTGATCCCGGGCAGATCCGGGATGAAGCGCAGCGCCAGCCACACCCCAGCTACCGCCAAGGGAATGTTTATGAGGAACGCCAGCCGCCAGCCCGCCGGGAACGCGTCGACCAGCACGCCTCCCACGAAGGGGCCGAGGGCTGTGAACACGCCGGACAGTCCCGACCAGGCGCCGATCGCCCGGCCCCGGTCGTCCCCGGCGAAGACGGCGTTGAGCAGCGCCAGGCTGGTCGGCACCATCAGCGCCGCGCTGGCACCTTGCACCATCCGGGCGGCGATGAGCGCCAGCATCGTGGGCGCGATGCCGCACAACACGCTGGCCACTCCGAATCCGATCGTTCCCAGGATGAACACCCGCCGCATCCCCAGCAGGTCGCCGGTCGCGCCCCCGACCAGCACGAGCGCCCCGAGCGTGAGTAGGTAGCCGTCCACCGCCCACTGCATCCCGGCGAAACCGCCGCCCAGGTCCTCGGTGATGTGCGGTGCGGCGACGGTCACGATGGTGCCGTCCAGGAACGCCATGCCGCTGGCCACGATGCTGGCCGCGAGCGCGCCCCGGCCGGCGCGTGAGGAGAAGGCCAGGGCCATGGCCGCCAGCCTAGGCCGGGTTGGGCAGTGTCACCATGTACCCATGGCACGACCTGGGGTGAGTGGGGCACTGTTCGACGAACTCGAGCGCTGGGCGGGCCTGGGCCTGGGCCTGATGGGCCTGGCCTCGGGCTACACCCGCTCCCGGCTCGTGGAAGCCCCCGAGACCGAGACCGAGGCGAGCACTGTCACGCTCGCTGACATCGCCGTGGTCCTGCCGGGCGCTGCCGCGACCGTGGCGACCGCCATCCAGTCGGTGCTGTTCGACCTGGTGGCCGCGGTCGAGTTTCGGCTCAACGAGGTTTCGGCCCTGGCATCGCAGGTGGAGATCACTGGTCGGCCGATGCGAGCGTTGTACGGGGTGCTCGCTGCGCTCGACGCCCAGTTCCGCCAGATGCAGGCCGATCGGGCCGAACAAGCGGCCGAATTCCTGGCCACTGTCGGCCCGGAAACGACTGCGGAACTGCTGTCCCGGGTCGACATGAACATGGTGCTCAGCGAGGTCGACATGGATGCCCTCGTGCAGCGGGTGACTCTGGAACGGGTCCTCGAGAAGGTCGACTTCAACGCCGTCATGGCCGACGCGCTGGCTCAGATCGACCCCACCGACCTCACCGGGGCCTTGGCCTCGAGCACGGTCGGTTCCATCCGCAGCATGCCCGGCACGGCGACCCGACTGGCCGGACGCGTGGTGCGCCGCCCCTGATGCGTGCTCTCGTACAGCGAGCGGACGGCGCGCAGGTCAGCGTCGACGGGCAGGTGCTCGGCGCGTTCGATGGTCCCGGGCTGGTCGTGCTGGTCGGCGTGACGCACACTGACACCCCGGCACTGGCAGCCCGGCTCGCGGCGAAGGTGTGGGGTGCCCGGCTGTTCGACGGGACTCCAGAACAGTCGGCCTCCGACCTCGGGCTGCCGTTACTGGTCATCAGTCAGTTCACGCTCTATGCCGACACCCGCAAAGGCCGCCGTCCGACCTGGAACGATGCTGCGCCCCGGGAGGTGGCCGAACCGCTGGTCGAGGCCTTCATGCAGGCGCTGCGTGACGCCGGCGCCCGGGTTGAAACGGGCCGGTTCGGCGCTGACATGCAGGTGAGATTCACCAACGATGGACCGATCACGGTGCTGTTCGAGGCGGTAGCCTGAGCCGCGTGTACGACGCGCCCATCGCCGAGGTCAGCGGCGCCTGTTTCGCCGGCGACCGGCTGGTGCTGGTGGGCGATGCCGAACCCACTCTTGCGTGGGCGCCCTGGGACGGCGAACCCGGCGACTGGACTGTCATCGATGTGGCCGGCCTGCCGGGTGCACCTGCCGAAACCGGGCAGTTCGAGGCCGTCGAGCACGTCGCCGATGACACCGTCCTGATCCTGTGCGAAGAGCCCGCGGTGCTGGTCGCGGTCGATCTCGCCGAGCCATCCGTGGTCGGATCGTGGCACCTGCAGGTCAATCTGAAGGGCCTGTCCAAATCCTGGCGTAAGGACGCCAACAGCCACGGTGAGGGCATGTTCTTCGGCGATGACCGGGTCTACGTCGTCAAGGAGAAGAAGCCGGCGGCCATCGTCGAGTTCGGGGTAGGCGCATCAGCGGGCGATCCGAAGCCGGGCACCTGGACCCCGCCGCCTTCCGGCGACTTGCACGCACTGGCCTGGTCCGAGGTGGACCTGCCCGATGTCTCGGACGTGTGTGTCGTGGATGGGACCGTCTGGTTGCTCAGCGACCAGGCCCGCTGCCGGCAGACCCTGACCGGCGAGCAGGTGCCGCTGCCGAAGGGCATCGACAAGCCCGAGGGGCTGGCCAGGACGCCCGAGGGTAGATGGCTGGTGGCCGTGGACAATCGCGATGGTCGCCATGCGATCTGGGTGCTGGAGCCATGATGAGCGAGAAGGACGAGTTCCTGAGTCCTCGCGCGCGCTACCAGGGCGAGTTCACCCCGCAGAACCTCGCGTTCGACTCCAACTTGCAGGAGTTCGCCCAGCAGGTCGCCTACATCTGCAGCCTCGAGACCGCCGGCAAACTCACCCCGCACGACGCCCATTCCCGCATCCGGGAGCTCTATGAGGAGTTGGAGCGCTCCCACCACGGCCTGGGGATCGGAGAGCCGGAGGCCTGACGCCGGTTCTGGTGTCTGAATCGACGTGTGGTGGCAGGTGAGGCACCGAAACCCCGCACCCCGTGTTCGACAGTTGGGATCACTTGTGCCAGACTCGACCAAACGCGAGAGGAGGGTTGCGACGGTGAACGCTCGACTGATGTGCATGTGTTGTCGAATGACGTCCACCGTCGGGGCCTGAGCGAGGCGTACACACGCGTTCCCCGGCGAAGAGTCCGGGGCTTTTCCTTTTTCGGTGCCGTCGAGCACCCGGACTGACACCCATCCGGCACCGTCTGAGAGCAAAGGAAAATCAATGAGCGACGCATGGTCCTTCGAAACCAAACAGATCCACGCCGGTCAGACACCAGACGAGACCACCAACGCCCGGGCGCTGCCGATCTACCAGACCACCAGCTACGTCTTCAACGACACCCAGCACGCTGCGAACCTGTTCTCGCTGGCTGAACTCGGGAACATCTACACCCGGATCATGAACCCGACCCAGGCCACGGTCGAGGAGCGGATCGCGGCCCTTGAGGGCGGCGTCGGTGCGCTGCTGGTCGCCAGCGGGCAGGCCGCCGAGACCCTCGCGATCCTCAACGTGGCCGAGGCCGGTGACCACATCGTCTCCAGCCCCAGCCTGTACGGCGGGACCTACAACCTGTTCCACTACACGCTGCCAAGGCTGGGCATCCAGGTCTCGTTCGTCGAGGACCCCGACGACATCGAGAGCTGGCGGGCCGCGGTGCAGTCGAACACGAAGGCCTTCTTCGGAGAGAGCATCTCCAACCCGAAGAACGACATCCTCGACATCGAGAACATTGCTGCTCTGGCCCACGAGGTAGGTGTGCCGCTGATCGTGGACAACACGGTCGCCACCCCGTACCTCATCCAGCCACTGAAGTGGGGCGCCGATGTCGTTGTGCACTCGGCGACGAAGTACATCGGTGGCCACGGCACGGCGGTCGCGGGTGTGATCGTGGACGGCGGCACGTTCGACTACGCGCAGTACCCCGACCGGTTCCCGAACTACAACCAGCCCGACCCGAGCTACCACGGCCTGGTGTACGCCAGGGACCTCGGTGTGGGCTCGCAGTTCGGTGCGAACTTGTCGTTCATCCTCAAGGCCCGGGTGCAACTCCTGCGGGACCTGGGCGCAGCGATTGCCCCGTTCAACGCCTGGCTGCTTTCGCAGGGGCTGGAGACGCTGAGCCTGCGCATCGAGCGGCACGTGCAGAACGCGCAAACCGTGGCCGAGTGGCTGCAGACGCGCGACGAGGTTGTCTCGGTGAACTACGCCGGGCTGCCTACCAGCCCGTGGTACGAGGCCGGCCGCAAGTACGCGCCGAACGGCACGGGTGCGGTGCTGGCGTTCGAGATCGCCGGCGGGCTCGAGGCGGGCAAGCGCTTCGTGGAGGCGCTTGAGCTGCACAGCCACGTGGCTAACATCGGTGACGTGCGCAGCCTGGTGATCCACCCTGCCAGCACGACGCATTCCCAGCTGAGCCCAGAGGAGCAGGCGGCAGCGGGCGTCACCCCCGGCCTGGTCCGGCTGGCGGTCGGGATCGAGAACATTAACGACATCCTGGCCGACCTCGACGCCGGCTTCCGGGCAGCGAAGGAGGCCTGAGCCATGTGTACCTCCGGTGGGTGGCACGAGGGCGATCCGGTCGGCTGGCGGCGGTTTGCCGACGTCGGTCCGATGGACCTCGAACTCGGCGGCCACCTGCCGGAGGTGCGCGTCGCCTACGAGACGTGGGGCGAGTACACGGGGAACAACGCCGTGCTGGTCCAGCACGCACTGACCGGTGACGCCCACGCGGCGGGCCCGGCCGGTCCCGGTCAGGCCACGGCGGGCTGGTGGGATGCCCTGATCGGACCGGGCAAGGCCATCGACACCCGCCGCTGGTTCGTGCTGTCCTCCAATGTGCTGGGGGGGTGTCAGGGCACGACCGGTCCGAGTTCGATGGCGCCGGATGGCCGCAAGTACGGCTCGCGCTGGCCGCGCATCACCATCCGCGACCAGGTGGCCGTCGAGGTTGCTCTGGCCGATGCCCTGGGCATCGAGCACTTCACTGCCGTGATGGGCGGATCGATGGGCGGGATGCGCACGCTGGAGTGGATTGTTCAGCACCCGCAGCGGGTGGGCACCGCGTTGGTGATGGCCAGCGCAGCGGCCGCGACGGCCGACCAGATCGCCACCCAGAACGTACAGATCGACGCCATCAAGGCGGATCCGCTGTGGAACGGTGGCGACTACAGCGAGCCACCCCCGACTGGCATGGGGATCGCCCGGCGGATCGCCCACCTGACCTACCGCACCGAGCGCGAACTTGCAGCCCGGTTCGGCCGTGACCACCAATTGGGCGAGAACACGCTGGCTGACGGGCGGTTCGCGGTGCAGTCCTACCTGGACCACCAGGCGGCAAAGCTGCAGAAGCGCTTCGACCCCGGCACCTACGTGAGCCTGTCCGACGCGATGAGCCTGCACGACGTGTACCGGGGGCGAGGGCTGGACGTCCTGCGACACGTCGAGGTGCCGACCCGCGTGGTGGGCATCACCTCCGATCGGCTCTACCCGCTGTACCTGCAGCAGCAGATCGCCGATGAGATCGGGGTTCCGCTGGACATCGTGGAATCACCGTTCGGACACGATGGCTTCTTGCTCGAGGACGACCGGATCGGCGCGGTGGTCACGGAACTGCTGGCTCCGCAAGCGGTGGGTTAGGGGATTGCCAGATGCCCGTCAGCTGCGCGCCAGGGCGACCGTCCGTCGGAACTCAGCCCGGGCCCGCTTGAGCGCCGCATCAGCATCGGCGCGGGCATCGGCCGTGACCCGCTTGTACTCCCGCCAGGCCGCGTCCCGGTCGCTGGCCTGTTCAAGGGCACTCTGAGCGGCGGTAGTGCGCGCGTGGTAGTCGTGCAGAATGCGGTCCCGGGTTTGCCGGTAGGTCTCCGCCGCGGAATCGGCCACCGCCTGCACAGCCTGCTCGGGCGTGGGTACGGCTTGGGCGGTACCAGGCACCAGAAGGACGGCCGAGGCGAGTAGGGAAGCGGCGGTCCTGCGCATGCCTCCACTCCACCCGTTGCGCGGGCGGCCGGTCAAGATGTGGCGAGGCGAATTAACCGGGGCCTAACTCACCACGAAGAACCGGCCGCCGTTCGGGTCCAGAATCCCGGCCACCATGCCGGTCGGGGTCTCGGTGGCCTTCACGAACACCTTGCCGCCCAGCGCCAGCGCGTCCTCCACCGTCCCGGCTACGTCGCTCACACTGAAGTACACCTGCCACACGGCCGGCACCTCTTCCGGCACGTTCGCAGGCATGTCCTCAGCGCCGCAGTTGGCCTTGTCGTCGCCGGGCTTGCCCGGCAGCAGGCCGATCTTGTAACCCGGCGTGGAGCCGTCGGTCCACTCCCACCCGAAGACCTGCTCGTAGAACGGCAAGGCTGCCGCGAGATCACGGGTCTGCAATTCGTTCCAGGTCAGCGCTCCCGGCTCGTTGAAGACGTCGGCTCCGGTGTGGGCATAGGGCTGCCACAACCCGAACATCCCGCCGCTGGGGTCCATGACGTTTGCCAACCGGCCCTGATCGGTCACGTCCATCGCGGCCAGCATCACCTGACCGCCGGCCGCGCGGGTGCGCTCGCAGGCGGCATCCACGTCGTGCACGATCACGTACGACACCCACTGCGGCAGCAGCCCCTCCGCCGCCATCTCGGGCGGCATCTCGCTCATCCCGGCGACCAACTGGCCGTCGAGGAAGAACTGCAGGTAGTGCGCGCCCATCTGGTCGGTCCGGTCGTAGGTCTCCCAGCCGAACAGCCCCTCGTAGAACGCCTGCGCCTTGTGGGTGTCCGAGGTAAACGTGTCGACCCAGCCGAACATGCCGTCGGGGTAATCCATCCCGTAAGGCTAACCGGGGAACGACCCCAGGAAGAACATGCCGCCCGTCGGGTCCACCAGACCGCCGAACTTCCCCGGTCCCATCTGCATCGCCGGCAGGAAGACCTGCCCTCCGAGCTCCTGGGCCGCAGCCATCGAGGTGTCGCAATCCTCGACGGCGAAGTAGATCATCCAGACATTCGGCGCTTCGGGTGGGACATTGGGTGGCATCATCATGGCCCCCGCGTTGCTCTTGTCCTCGCTCTGTTTGGCTGGCACGGTCGCCACCCAGTAGTCCGGGCTGGGGCCGTCGGTCCACTCCCAGCCGAACACCTGCTCGTAGAACGGCAATACCGCCTTGGCGGCGCGCGACTGCAACTCGTTCCAGGTCAGCGTGCCCGGCTTGTTGAAGACATCGGCGCCTTGGTGCTGGTTCGGCTGCCAGATGCCGACCACAGCCCCCGAAGGATCGGCGACCATCGCCATCCGGCCCTGGTCCATCACGTCCATGGCAGGCATCGAGACCGTGCCGCCGGCTTCCGCGACCTTCGCAAGGGTGGCATCGGCGTCCTCGACGATGACGTAGGAGTTCCAGAACGCGCCGACCTCGTCGGGCACGCCGGGCATCATCGGACTCATCCCGCAGACGAGCTCGCCATGTTTGAAGAACTGGGTGTACGGCGGACCCATCGGGGTGGGCTGATCCACATGGGTCCAGCCGAACAGCCCCTCGTAGAACTCGGTGGCCTTTGCGGTGTCTCGGGTCATCAGATCGACCCAGCCGAACAGGCCGTTGGGGTAGCGCATGTCTTCTCCTCTCGACGTCTCACAACGTATCGCCGGGGTCCGACACGAGTCAGCGGTTCGTCCAGCATCGATGCAGACCAACCAAGGGGCGCGACCGCCCGCCGCGGTCTAGGTTTGA
>WBZL01002923.1_pt1 | contig 16074 bp, 23 predicted proteins | sample 5204291 | NCBI WGS metagenome assembly WBZL01 (sample SAMN12344345, study PRJNA552823) | activated sludge metagenome | biome: Activated sludge suspended growth; feature: Nitrification reactor; material: Wastewater; isolation source: activated sludge from nitrification reactor of wastewater...
ACGCCTCCGCACCCTCCTCGCACTCGTCGCCATCGGCCTCCGCCACGAGATCGCCAACCACCTCGCCGCCCACCCACGCGCCGCCAGCTACGACAGCGACCGCACCACCGGAGGCGGCGGCAGCGACCCCACCCCCACCGCCCTCCACGCGGTCCTCGCCGGCCTCGCGACCGCGACCCGATGGGCGCTCAACATGCCGTCGTTCTTCGCCGCCGCCCAGCTCGGCTACCACGTCAACGCCCTCGACCGCCGCATCCCGGAGGACGACCGTGGCTGACCTCGACCCGCCGCACCGCCGCCTCATCGCCCCGTCCGCCGAGGAACGAGCCGAGTGGGCCAACGCCCGCGCCAACCGCATGGAAGAGGCGATCGCCGCCATCCCACGCCACGCGCCCCTCGCTCTCGGCGACGACCTCGTGACGTGCGCCACGTGCGAGGACCCTGACGGCTGGCCGTGCCCCACCGAACGAGCGCACCGCCTGCTCTGGGGCGAGGAGCTCGACCATGCGGTGGCCACCAGCGGGGAGCTCGACCATGGCTAAGACTCGCCGTCGACGGTGGCGCCGTCAGCGCGTGAACGTGCGCCAGCTCACCGCTCACGCCTGGACCACGAGGGTCGAGACGTGGCCCGAGTACTTCGCCCGCCTTGCCGGCCGGCCCCGCCACCCGGCACCGGCCGACCTGTCCTACGACGACCTGGTCGACGCCCTGACCGTCCGGGTTCGCCAGGAGCTCGAACACCCCACGGAGGACCGATGACCCAGCCGACCGTCGGCGAGCCCCACCTCGCCTACCAGCTCCGCCGCCTGGCCGACCGCCTGGCCAACACCCCGGACCGCAACGAGGTGCAGCGCAACGCCGAGCGGATCCTGGCGGCCGGTGTGCTGCTGTGGACCAGCGGCCAGCCTGCCCTGGCCAAGAGCGCACAGTGGTCCGGCCCGTGGTCTACCGGCGCCGGCGGACCTCGAGGCAAGGGCGGACACTCCGACCCCACCGCGACCGTGGCCCTCGCAGCGTGCCCCGACGACAAGGGCCGGGTCCGCGACCAGCCCGAGCACCGCTACCACCAGCGCCTCGTCACCGCCATCTCCTTCACCGCCGACAACGCCGTCGACATCACCACCGTCATCAACGCGATCAACTCCCACGGAGACGAGCCCCGCACCGACACCGAGTGCGCCGAGCACCACTGCAACGCCTCGGCTTCGACCGGCCCCACCAACCGACCCAACCGCCGGGGCCGCTGCGACGCCTGCTACCAGTGGCTCCACCACTGGCTCACCGCCCACCCCGGCTCCACGTGGGCCGACGCCCCTGCCGTCCCCGCCGAGGTCATCAACGCCCGGTCCATCCGCCGGCAGCGCACCAAGGTCAGCTGATGACACACGGCCAGAACCCAGGCGACACGGGGGCATGCTTGACTCGTGACACACGGCGTGGCACGATCTTGCCATCGTGGACCGCCTGCGCCTCCTGGCCGGCGCGTCAGGAGGTCCGATGCGACCGTGCCTCGACTGCGGCACCCCAGCCTCCGGTGCACGGTGCCCGACCCACGAGCGGGAGCGACAGCGTGCACGCAACCGCCGACGCACCCACTACCACGGAGACTGGGAACGCAAGAGCCGAGCAGCTCGAGCAGCGCACCTCGCCGAGCACGGCCCCGTCTGCCCCGGCTACCAGCGCCCCGCCCACCAGGTCGACCCCGCCGACCTGCAGCTCGACCACACCACCGGCCAGGTTCTGTGTCGATGGTGCAACGTCGCCGCCGGCCCCGCAACCCGCTGAGGGGATAGGGGGGTCGGATCCACGACCGATCGGCCCCCACACAGCACCCCTCGCTACCCGGACGCACACGACCGCGAAAGTTCCGGTCTTGGAGAACTTCGGTGCCGGGGCCCGCTAAGGGACGTGGCGGCCGGCCCCCGAAGCCCGTCGAGCAGAAGCGCCGCACCGGCAACCCCGGCAAGCGGCCGTTGCCCGCCCGCACCCAGCTGGCCGCCGTGCCCGCCATCGAACCCGCCGACCACGAGCGTCCCGTCGAGGACGTGATCGACCGGGTCCTCTCCATCGGTGTCACCTGGATCTCCGCGACCGACGCCGCCAAGGTCGCCCTGCTCCGCGAGGTCGCCGGCCTCTACGCCGAGGCCCGCGACCGTCCCGGCACCCCCGCCCGCGACCTGCTCGCCTACGTGAAGACCCTGAACGACCTCCTCTCGGACCTGGGGTTCGACCCTTCGGCCCGGGCCCGGCTCGGCCTGGCGGAGGTGAAGACGCTCAGTGCCGCCGAGAAGATCATCCAGAAGCGAGCTGCCCGGTCCTCCTAGGTTCCCGGACGAGCTGCCTCGAGGGAAGAAGCTGTGGCGGCCCGCCGGCTCCGGGTGGACCGAGGAGACCACCGACGGGCTCGACGCCTGCGAGCTCATGGCCGCGACGCTGCGGCTCACGAAGGGACCGAACCGTGGGGAGCTCGTGAGGCTCCGCCACTGGCAGGGCGACCTCGTCTGCGACGCGCTCCGCCTGGACCACGACGGCAACCGGGCCTACCAGTGCTACGAGGTGTGGGTCGCCCGCAAGAACTCGAAGAGCCTCATCGGATCGGGGTTCGCCCTCGACGGCCTGTTCGATGAGCCCGGCGCCGAGGTCTACTCGGCGGCCGGCGACAAGGACCAGGCCAAGATCGTGTTCAACGAGGTCCGCACCGCCGTCGAGCTGGACCCTGACCTCTCCGCCATCCTGCGGTGCTTCCGCGACGTCATCGAGTACCCCGCCCTCGGGTCGATCTACCGGGCCTTGTCCTCGGACGCCCCCCTCAAGGAGGGCCTGAACCCCTCGAGGGTGATCTTCGACGAGCTGCACGTGCAGCCCGACGACGAGCTGTGGAACGTGATGAACCAGGGCTCGGACACCCGCCAGCACCCCCTCGTGATCTCCCTGTCCACGTTCGGCAAGATGCACGACCGCCACGGCGCGCCGTCGCTCGGCTACCGCCAGTACGAGCGGTGCAAGCGGGTCATCGCCGGCGAGGAGCACGACCCCACGTTCGGGTGCCGGATCTACGAGACCCCTGACCCCGACTGCGACCACCGCGACCCGAAGAACTGGAAGGCCGCCAACCCGGCCCTCGGCGACTTCCTCCACACGAAGAACATGGCCGCCACCTGCCGGCGCACCCCCGAGGCCGACTTCCGCACCAAGCGCATGAACATCTGGACAGCCGGCGGCGAGACCTGGCTGCCCCACGGCGCCTGGGCCGACCTCAAGACCAAGCCCGCCCCCGGCCTCGACACCCGGGTCGTGCTCGCCTTCGACGGCTCCTACGGCGACGACTCGACCGCCCTCATCGGCTGCACCATCCCCTCCGACGAGAAGCACCACCCGATCCTGTGGGTCGAGGGCATCTGGGAACGACCTCCGGACGCCCCCGACGACTGGCGTGTGCCACGCTCCGAGATCCGAGCGGCCGTCCACGCCGCCATGGCCCGCTACGACGTCGTCGAGCTGGCCCCAGACCCCCCGAAGTGGGAGACCGACATCGAGGACTGGGAGGACCAGTACGGCGAAGAGGTCGTCGTCCGGTTCCCGACCTGGGTCCGCAAGCGGATGGCCCCCGCCTGCAACCGCTTCTACTCGGCGGTCCTCGAGCACCACCTGCACCGGCCCGCCGACGCCGACGGCGGCGACCAGCTCGCCCGGCACCTCGGGAACTGCGTCACCAAGACGACCCCCGAAGGCGTCGTGATCGTGAAGTCAGCGAAGTCCTCGCCCCGCAAGATCGACGCCGCCGTGGCCGCCGTCGTCGCTCACGAGCGGGCCTGCTGGCACGCCGCCAACCCGAGCGGGCCCACCAACCTCGACGGTTCGCTGATGGCCTGACCCTCGACCAGGAGGTGAGCGATGTCCACGATCGACACCTTCCTCGCCGAGGTCCGGGCCGAGGCCCGATCCCTCGACCCGCTCAAGATCGTCCTCACGATCATCGCCGCCCCGTTCTTCGTGGCCGGCTGGATCGTCGGCCAGGCCGCCCGTCTCGTCGTGGCGATCGTCGTGTTCGCCTGGTCGGCGAGCGTGGTCGGGTTCCGCGCCGCCCGCCCGCCGGGTGACGGCTCCTGATGGGTCTCCTCGAGCGGATGGCCGCCGTCCGCACCCCGGAGGTCGAGCGGGCCTGGCCCGTCGGCGAGAAGATCCACGTGGACCGCCGGTACGGCCACGACGACTCCCGGTTCTCCCCGGACAGCTACGGCGACTACCTCGCCACCTCGAACGACGTCTACAGCGTGGTGTCGCTCCGGGCCCGCCACATGGGACGGCTCAAGGGCCTCCTCTTCGACGGCGACGGCCCCGACCGGGCCGCCGTGACCGACGGCCCGGCGTTCGACCTGCTCCGCAAGGTGAACCCGTTCTGGACCGCCGAGCGGCTCCACCGGATGGACGAGTTGTGCATGTGCCTGTGGGGCGAGTCCTACTGGGCGGTCGAGCGCGACAGCCGCGGGAACCCGGCTGAGATCTGGTGGATGAAGCCCACCCAGGTCCGCCCGATCATCGACGAGTCCAACTACCTGGCCGGCTACGCCTACACGCCGCTCGCCGGCGGCGACCCGATCCGCTTCGACGTCGACGAGGTGATCTGGTTCCGGTACCCGAACCCGATCGACCAGTTCTCGGCGATGTCGCCGCTCGCCGCGGCCCGCCTCGCCGCGGACACCGCGTCGGCGATGCAGACCTCGAACAAGAAGGTGTTCGAGCAGGGCCTGCAGATGGCCGGCACGATCTCGCCGGCCGACCCGAAGATCACGTTCTCGAAGGACCAGGCCGAGGAGCTCGAGGGGGACCTGTCCCGACGGTTCTCCGGCGTGTCGAAGGCCCACCGCTGGGCGGTGCTCCGCTTCGACGCCCGGTTCAACGAGATGTCGATGTCGCAGAAGGACGCCCAGTTCGTCGAGGGGCTCGGCCTCAGCTTCCGCCAGGTGTGCCGCGCCTACGGGGTGAACCCGGCGCTGCTCGGCGACAACGAGCACGCCACCCTGGCCAACGCCCGCGAGTTCGAGCTGCAGCTCTGGCAGGACGCCCTGCAGCCCGACGCCGACTTCAAGGCCGCCGAGATCCGCGAGCAGCTCCTGCCGATGTTCCGCCGTGGCCCCGCCCACTTCGAGTGGGACTACTCGAAGATCCCCGCACTGCAGGAGGCCGAGTCGGCCGTCTGGGAACGAGAAGGCGCCCAGCTCGAGCGGGGAGCGCTCACGATCAACGAGTGGCGCAAGGCCAAGGGCCTCCCCGAGGTGCCATGGGGTGACGTCTGGTGGGCGCCGGTCAACAAGGCCCCGATCGCCGACGACCAGGTCAACCCCACCAACGAGCCGCCCGTCGCCCCCGCCGTCCCCCCGCCCGCCCCCGCACCGCCGTCCGACTCCGTGACCCGCCAGCTGCGCGACCTCGAGGTCATCAGCGCAGCGCTCAACGGCCACGGCCGACGCCAAGGAGTCCCAGCGTGACCACCGACTACATGCGTGCCTTCGTCGACGGCACCCCCTCCGACACCGGCCCCATCAGGTTCGTGGCCGGCACCGAGGGCATGAAGATCGACGGCCGCGACTACCGGATGGCCGGCATGGACCTCGGCCGGTTCGAGGCCAACCCGGTCGTCATGTGGTGCCACGACCTCACCACCCCGCCGATCGGCCGCGGCGTCCCGTCGATCGACGGCGGCCGGCTCCTCCTCGACGTCGAGTTCGACATGGCCGACCCGTTCGCCGCCGAGATCGACGGCAAGTACCGGCGCGGGTTCCTCAACGCCGTGTCCATGACCGCCCTGCCCACCGACGGCAACGGCGGGCCCGGGCCCCGCCGCGGGGTCGTCGAGCACTCCGAGCTGATCGAGGTCTCCGCCGTCCCCGTCCCGCTCGACCCCGAGTCGCTCGCCGTCACCGGCCAGCGGGCCATGCGCCGCCTCGGCCGGGAGCTCCTCGACCTCGCCGAGCACCGCCGGTCCCTCACCGTGAACGACCAGCGCGAACGTCTCGACACCGCGCTCAACGAGCGGTTCGGCGGCGAGAACACGTGGATCTGGGTCCGCGACTTCAACCCCGACGAGGGCTGGGTCGTCTACGCCGTCGAGTCCGACGACGACGGCTACGCCACCTACCGGCTCGGCTACTCGATCGACGCCGACGACAACCTCACCCTCGACGCCGGCAACCCGGTCGAGGTCGAGGTCACCACCAGCTACGAGCCCGTCGGTTCCTCTTCCCAGGACGACACCTCACCGGCCGCCGACGAGGACGCCATGCGCGCCATCGCCGCCAGCCTCGAGGAGATGGGGTTCCAGAGGTCGACCCCGCCGCCCCCGGCGAACGACCTCGACGCGCTCGCCGCGATCGCCGCGGCGCTGCCGACGCCCAAGGAGGGCTGACCACCATGGCTGACGCCACCACGGTCGAGGAGCTGGCCCGGGACATCCGGCAGCGCCTCGACGCCAACGACGAGACCATCTCGGAGCGCACCTCGGACGAGCACCTCGCCGAGATCGTCCGCGGTGTCCTCGACGGCATGACCGACGACGAGGCCGCCGAGTTCTCGCGCAAGATCCGCTTCGCCGCCGGCAACCCCGACCGGGAGCTCGTCGGCACGAAGTACGCCCGCCGCGGCCTGTCGCTCGCCGACGTGGAGTTCCTCTACGACATGCAGCGCAGCCTCGCCGGCCAGCGCCGCGTCGACGGCGCCGGCGTCTACGAGGGCCCGTCGGCGGAGCTGACCCGCACGTTCGACGCGGCGTCGGACGCGTTCTACCTCACCGACGACGAGCTGGCCGCCCGTGACTCCCGTGCCGTGGAGGCCACGGGGAACGTCGAGCTGGTCGAGGCCTACCAGCGGGCGATGGACACCGCCGAGTCGGGCTACGGCTCGCAGCTGATCGGCGCCCAGTACGTCGGCGAGCTGTGGGACGCCCCCCGCCGCCTCGGCCGGGTGTTCCCCCTGATCGAGTCGTTCGAGATGGACGCCCCCGTGGCGTACCTGCCGATCGAGGCCGACCTCCCCGAGATGATCCTCGTGTCCGAGAGCACGGCGAACAACTCGAGCAACTACGACACCCAGAAGACCGGGTCGAACAGGGCCACCGTCACGGCCAAGAAGTTCGTGATCCACCAGATGTGGTCCGGCGAGATGGACGAGGACTCGATCATCCCGTTCGTGCCGTTCCTGCGCCGCCAGGGCGCCGCGTCGGTCGCGCACTACGGCGACTCGCTGGTCCTCAACGGTGACACCACCAACGCCGGCACCGGCAACATCAACCTCGACGACGCCGACCCCGCCGACACCAAGCACTACCTGGCGTTCGACGGGCTCCGCCACGCCGCGCTGGTGGACAACACCGCCAACGGCCGCGACGTGTCCGGCGCCTACACCTTCGCGGACTTCATGGCCGCCAAGGGCCTGATGCTGTCGCAGACGTACCTCCAGGACTGGGGCCACCCCACCGACCCCAACGACCTGGTGTACGTCGCCGACCCCGGCTCGGTCGACGCGATCTCGCTCCTCGACGAGATCATCACCGCCGACAAGTACGGCGCCGGCGCGACCGTCCTCAACGGCGAGCAGGCCCGCATCATGCGCCACCCGCTGATCGCGTCGCAGGCCGTGTCGCTCACCGAGGCCGACGGCAAGGTGTCGACGACCGGGTCGAACAACACCAAGGGCCAGACGGTGGTGTTCAACCGTCGCGGGTTCGTGGCCGGCTGGCGCCGCCAGGTCAAGACCGAGGTCGAGCGGCTCCCCGCGTCGGACCAGACCCGCATCGTGCACTCGCTGCGCCTCGGGTTCGGCCGCTACGCCCCCTCGGGGTCCGCGTCCTCGATCGAGGCCGCCGCGGTCCTGTACAACGCCACGATCTGACCCTCCCCCGGCTGACGTCCCGAGGCCCGGCACCGCCGTCGGGCCTCGGGGCCACGCCGCCACATGAAAGGAGGCCACCGCGTGGCCACCGAACGGATCTCCTTCCTCGCCCGCTCCGACGACGACGACTGCAAGCTCGGCGACAACGTCAAGCTGTGGTTCGGCGACGGCTCGGATGGCGTCGAGAGCGAGTGGACCGAGGTGGCGTTCCTCGCCGCCGCGGACAACGCCTGACCCCCCACCCCCCAGGTTGAACAGGTCGGGGCCCGCCAGCGACGGCGGGCCCCGACCATCCCTGAGCGACCGAACCGCCCGCACCCGAACCCACCGAGGAGGCCGCGTGCCCCGATTCACCGTGACCCAGAACTACAGCGCCGAGCGCGCCGCCGGCGACTTGACCCCGTTCGGGCCGTGGCAGGCCGGCGACGAGGTCGAGCTCGACCAGGCCGACGCCGACTGGGTCAACGCCGACAGCGACGGCACCCTCGTCCCGGCCAAGGCGAAGAGCGACAAGCCGACCGCCAAGAAGTCCACCTCGAAGCCCGCCGGCGACGCGCACTCCACCGCGGACGGCGCCACTTCCTGATGGCGGTCACCAACGGGTACTGCACCCTCGTCCAGCTGAAGAGCTACATCGACCAGGGCGGCAACGTCACCCTCGGCACCGGCGACGACACCGAGCTCGAGTTCGCCATCAACTCGGCGTCCCGGTCGATCGACGCCCACTGCAACCGCCGCTTCTACGTCGACGGCGCGGTTTCGGCCCGGGTGTTCGCCGCCGAGGACCCCTACACCCTCAAGGTCAACGACTTCTCCACCGCCACCGGGCTGATCGTGAAGACCGACACCGTCGGCAACGGGACCTTCGACCGCACCTGGGCGAGCGACGACTACCAGCTCGAGCCGCTCAACGGGATCGTCGAAGGCATCGAGGGATGGCCGTACTGGCGGATCCGGGCGATCGACGACGAGACGTTCCCGGTGGACCCCACGGGCCGGGCCCGGGTGCAGGTCACCGCAAAGTGGGGGTGGGCAGCGGTCCCCGACGCGGTCCTGCAGGCCTGCCTGATCCAGTCCCTCGCGAACTTCAAGCGCAAGGACGCCCCGTTCGGGGTCATCGGGTTCGACGAGATGGCCGGCGCCGTCCGCGCCGGCGGCAACCTCGAGTCGGCCGCCCAGACCCTCCTCGCCCCGTACCGGCGCGGGGACCTCATCGCCGCGGTCGGCTGATGGCCCTCGACATCGGAGCGATCCGCACCGGCTACGTCACCCGCCTCGCGACCATCACCGGCCTGCACGTGTACCGCACCCTCGCCGGCGAGCTCGCACCCCCCGCCGCGGTCGTGCTGCCCGCCGACGACTTCCTCGACTACCACGCCGCGATGGCCAAGGGCCTGGTGAAGCTGTCGTGGCGGATCCTCGTCGCCACGTCGAAGACGATCGAGCCCGCCGGCCAGGACCTCCTCGACGACTACCTGTCCGCCGGCACCGGCCAGACGAAGTCGATCATCGACGCCATCGAAGCCGACCGGACCCTCAGCGGCACCGTCGACGACACCCTCGTGTCGGTCGCCCGGTCGTACGGGCCGATCCAGTGGAACGAGACACTCTCGTACTTCGGGGCCGAGCTGCGCGCCGAGAACTACGTCGACCGGCAATGAACGGAGGCACCGTGGCCAACACCGCCCCCACCGGCGAGAACACGATCACCCTCACCGTCACCGCCACCTGCGGCCGGGTCGTGAACGGGCACCGGCCCGGCGAGACGTTCGACTTCGACCTCGGCGACGAGGGCACCGACGAACGCGAAGCGAACGACCGTCAGGTGCGCGCCTGGGTGGCCGGCGGCCACGTCGTCGACCCGGTCCTCGCCACCCGCAAGCGCAAGCGTAAGACCTCGACGAAGGAGGCCTGATGGCGTACGCGCTCACCGACGCCCTGATCCTGTTCGGCAGCTACAACCTCTCCGGCGACCTCAACAAGGTCGGCGTCGACCTGTCCGCCGGCGAGGAGACCGACACCACCTTCGGCGACACCTACCACTCGCGGCCCGGCGGCCAGCTCGCCGACGTCACGATGTCCGCCGAAGGGTTCTGGCAGTCCGCCGCGTCCGCCGCTCCCGACCCGGTCGCGGTCAACGCGCTCGGCTCCGCTGGCACCACCGTCACGGTCGCAGACCTCTCCACCAGCGGCGCGGCTGCGTACCTCCTCGGCGTCCACGAGGGCACCTACACCCAGAAGGACGAGATCGGCGCCGTCCGACCGTTCACCCTCGCCTGCTCCGGGTCGTCCGGCACCGGCCCCATCCGCGGCCGGCTCCTCCTCCCCGTCACCACCGTCACCGGGAACAGCAACGGCACCGGCTACCAGCTCGGCACCGTCGGATCGTCCGCCTACATGTACGCCGCGATCCACGTCCTCGCCGCTGGCACCACCGCCGACATCATCATCGAGTCCGACGACAACGCGAACTTCACCTCGGCGACAACCCGCTCCACCACCACCGTCACCACCACCGGCACCCCGGCCGTCGTCCCCGTCGCCGGCGCGATCACCGACGACTACTGGCGGGTCCGCACCGCCAACGTCACCGGCACCTTCTCGATCGCGGTCGCGGTCGGCATCAAGTGACCTGCGTCATCGTAGAATGAAGTGGTCCGGGCGCGATTGGCGTCGCCCCGGACCTGACCAGCACCTGTCTAGGAGGCGCCGATATGCATGACCGTACCTGCTCGATCTCTGGTTGCCAGAAGCGACCCTTCGGTCACGGATGGTGCGAAGCTCACTACACGCGCTGGCGCCGTCATGGCGACCCCCTCGGCGGCGGCGCCGACCGCATCCTCAGCAATGACGAGGCTCGGTTCTGGCAGAAGGTTGACAAGACCGACACCTGCTGGTTGTGGACCGCAGCGAAAGCCCAGGGCTACGGCCGGTTCTACTGCGGTGGACGACTCCACGCTGCGCATCGCTGGTCCTACGAGCTGCTCATCGGCCCCATCCCCGAGGGCCTCCACCTCGATCACTTGTGCCGTACCCCGGCGTGCGTGAACCCTGCGCACCTCGAGCCCGTCACCCAGCGGGAGAACATCATCCGAGGTACCGCCCCCGCTGCCGAACACGCGGCGGCCACTCACTGTCCCCAAGGGCACCCCTACGACGAAGCCAACACCTACCTGGCGCCGAACGGCTGGCGCCAGTGTCGTACCTGTCGAGCCGTTCACAGTCGCCGCCGCAAGGTGGCCTAACTCCAAGGAGCACACATCCGATGGCCACGTTCGTTTCCACGGCAGCCCACGTGAACATCAACAGCGTCGACCTGTCCGACGACTGCACCTCGCTCGGCCTCGACATCTCCGCCGACGAGCTCGAGGACACCGCGTTCGGTGACACCTACCGGTCCCGTGTCGGCTCGGCGCTGAAGGACACCCAGTGGTCGGTCGACTTCAACCAGGACCACGCCTCCGGGCAGGTCGACGCCACCCTGTGGGCCGCGTTCAACACCGTCGTGACGGTGTACGCCAACCCGGCGACGAGCTCGTCGTCACCGACGAACCCCCGCTACTCGCAGAGCGTGCTGATCTCGAAGTACGCCCCGTTCGGCAACGGGGTCGGTGAGCTCGCCACGGTGTCGTGCCAGTGGCCCGGCGCGGGCACCCTCTCGCGCGCGACGAGCTGACCGACCGTGGGCACGTCGTCGAGCGCTGCTGAACTGGCCGGGAAGCTCGCCTTGGCCGGCGAGCGGATTCAGGGGTCCACTCGCGAAGGGGTTCGGGAAGGCGCCATCGCGGCCAAGGCGATCTTCGAGGCCGAGTTGTTCGGTGCGGTCGGCAGTCGGCGCATGTCCGGTGTCGGCCGCAGCGGCGCGCGGGTCGGGGTCCGGTTCACGAACCCGACGTCGGACGTGAACCCAACTTCGATTGTCCGCTATGTCGGCCCGGTGCACCTGGCGAACTCGGGGACAAAGCCGCACTGGATCGCCCCGAAGAACACCAACGCGTTCGGCAGGTCGCGCAGCAAGGGTGCGTTCGCCCTGTGGTTCCCCGACGGCGAGGTGCGCGCCTTCCCGGTGTTCCACCCGGGTACCGCCGGCAAGCAGTTCTACCCGAAGGCCCGCGATCGGGCGGCCGAGGTCGTCCCGAAGGTCATCGCGCGAGCGGAGCACCGAGCGCTCCTCTCGGCGTTCGCCGCCTGAACACCCTGCAGCAACGGCTGCCACGCCGCACACGGCCTCTCCGGCAGCTCTCCAAAGCCTCTGGGAAGAGGACGGACCGGCCAGACCGCCCGTCGCCGGCGGTCTGGCCGCGTCCACTTCCCCGAGGGTCCCTCTTCCCAGAACCAGGAGACCCACCGTGGCCCACACACTCACCATCGGCCAGTACCGCAACCTGCCACCCGGCCAGCGCCAGGCGGTCGACGCGTGGCTGCGCACCTTCACCGTCGACCACCTCGCCTACCCCGACTGCGTCACCCACGTCGAGGTCCACGCCGACGGGCTCGTCCGCATCCGGGTGAAGGAGTGGGACCGTTCCGCCGGCGGCGGCATCCGCCTCGCCCCCGACGGCAAGCCCTACGCCATCACCATGGCCAACGGGTCGTGGTCCGACGGCATCGAACGCCCCGAGCTCGGCCCGGTCCCCGACGGCGCCGTGCTCGAGTCCACCTTCGAGTCCGTCCTCGACGACGCCCTGCCCCGTCTGGTCGCCGAGGCGTTCGGGATCATCGACCCATCTGCCCCTCACGCCCAGGTGCTGACTGATGCCTGAGGCCCGCAAGGTCACCCCGACCCCGGCAGACCCGAAACGAGCGACGCCCGAGACCCTCGACCCGGACCGGATCTGCGCCGAGATCGTCGCCGGCCGACACACCGGCCACCTCGCCGAGTTCCTCGCCGCAATCCGCGAAGCGTCCCTGTCGGGGTCGTCGTCGATGCGGTGGCGGATCAAGCTCGAAACCCTCGGCGCCGACTACGCCGGCCGCGAGGTCACCGAGGACTCGCTCACGCTGCGAGCGGTCGCGACAGCCGAGCGGATCGCCGGCCACTCGTGGAAGACCCTCTCGCCGTACGAGTCGGCCGGCGACTGCCACGCGATCATCGTCGCCTGGCTGATGGAGGACGAGGGCCACACGCCAACCGACGCCGGCGACATCGCCCGAGCGGTCACCCTCGGCGCGATCCCCGACATGCTCGACAGCTACGAGGTCGTCCACGGCCCAAAAGAGGATGGGACGGCGAGTGGTCAGACGAGTGGGTGATCGCGTGCACCCGAGCGTTCGGCTGGCCGCCCGACGTCGCCAAGCGTCAGGAGATGGGAGACCTCCGCACCCTGGGACGGCACCTGTTCACCGACAAGGAGGGCTGACCCGTGGCGCTATCTGAGCGGCTGGCCATCCTCATCACGGCGAACGGCTCGCAGGCGATGGCGGAGTTCCAGAAGACCGGCAAGGCCGCCGAACGATCGTTGGCGACGACCGAGCAGCGCGTCCAGAGGTTCGGTGCGCAGCTCACCCGGGTCGGCGCCGGCGCTCTCGTGTTCGGCGGGGTGCTCGCAACCGGCATGTACCAGGCGGCGAAGGCTGCCGGCGAGCAGGAAGCTGCGAACCTGCGCTTGGAGAACACGCTGGCGAACCAGCCGGCGCTCGCCGGCGCGTCCGCACAGGCGTTCTACGACCAGGCGTCCGCGCTGCAGGAGGTCACCACGTTCGGTGACGAGGTCACTGTGTCGGCGCAGGCGATGCTCGGCCAGTTCGGCCTCACCCAGGACCAGATCCTTGAGCTGATCCCGCTGGTGCAGGACTACGCGGCGAAGACCGGCACCGACCTCGTCACCGCGGCGCGCAACGTCGGCAAGGCGACCGACGGGACCAACACGACCCTGCGCCGCGCCGGCGTCGAGTTCGACGACGCCGCGTTCGCCGCTGACCACTTCGGCGCGACCGTACAGGCGTTGCAGGGCTACGCCGGCGGGTTCGCCGAGCAAGAGGGCCAGACCCTGGCCGGTCAGATCGAGATCTTGAAGAACCGGTTCGGGGAGCTCGCCGAGGGAGTCGGTGGCGGCGCCGCCGACGCGTTCGGTGACCTCGCCGGAGTCGTCGGGTTCCTCGCCGACGGATTGGAGAAGCTCCCGGCGCCCGCCCAGAACTTCATCGGCAAGACCCTCACCTTCGGAGCGATCGGCCTCTCGGCGGCCGGAGCTCTCGGGATGCTCGTCGGCCAGGTCATCAAACTCGCCCCCGCGCTCCAAACGGCGGCGGCGGTCGGCCCGCGGTTGTACACAGCGATCGCCAACCTGATCGTGCCGACAACCACGTTGACGACCGCCTTCGAGGGCCTGACCGTCGCGCAGACCGGCGCCATGGCTACGAACCCCGTCGGCTGGATCGCGGCGACCGCCGCGGCAATCCCACCGATGACCGCGGGTATGGCGGCGCTGGCCGACAAGGTCGGCGAGGTCACCAACCTGTTCCGTGTCCAGGCGTCGATCAACCCGTTCGGCGAGGACGGCATGTTCGGCGACGGCGTGCAGGTGATCCAGGGCGGCGTCGCGACCGCGGTCGGGAAGCTCAACGAGCTGAACCAGGCCATGTACGGCACCGACGTCGCCGCCGGCGCCGCAGAGCAGGCCCTCGACGAGTTCTCCGCGACGCTCGACGAGTACCTCACCGGGCTGTTCTCGGTGCCCGACGCCCAACGCGACCTGCAGCAGTCGTTCGGGGCGCTCACGGATGCGATGACCTCGAGCGAGCCCAACTGGCTGACCCAGGCGCAGTCGATGGAAGACATCGTGACGAGCACCGCCAAGGTGATCGAGGCGCAGGCCCAGCAGGGCGCGTCCCAACAGGAGCTCGACGCCACGATCGCGAACTCGATCACGATGCTGACCGCCATGCGCGACTCGGGAGCGATCACCCAAGAGCAGTTCCGCACCCTCACCGAGCAGATCAACGGGATCCCGCCCGCCCGCCAGACGGACTACACGACCCCCGGTCTCCCCGAGGCTCACATGCGGACCTTCGTCTACCGAGGCCTGGTGGTCTCGGTACCGGACAACTGGGCGACCACGTTCGAGGCGAACACCGGAACTGCGATCGCGAACGTGCAGGCGCTGATCGACCGAATCCACGTCCTGAACAACACCGTTGTGCGCCCTCAGGGCTCCGGCATCGCGGGGCAGGTGGGTGCGATCAGTAACCGGATCTTCCACAAGGCCGAGGGAGGCCGTTTCGCCGCCGGTGACCTCATGGAGGTCGGCGAACGCGGCCGTGAGCTCGTCATGTTCGGCAGCTCCGGCACGGTGATCCCGAACGGTCCGACCGAGGCGCTCATGTCAGGTCGGGGCGCCGGGATCGTGGTCCACGTCCACGGCAAGGCCACCGCGGCGGACGGCCAGGAGGTCGTCGACGCGTTGAAGCGGTGGACGAAGAGCAACGGCCCTGTGCCGGTGAAAGTGAGCGCCTGATGGCCTATCCCTCGTCCGTCGACGAGCTAACCGACGGGGTCCCGTCCGACGGGACCGCCGCCGCGACGATCCTCGGGTCCGGCAGCTACCCCCACGACGACCATCACCGGGCGCTCGGCACGGCGGTGGAGGCGATCGAGACGCAGCTCGTCGGCGCCTACACGTCGTACACGCCGACGCTGACCGCGTCGACGACGAGCCCCACCCTCGGCACCGGGTCGTCCGCGACCGGCTACTACCGCCAGATCGGGCGGATGGTCCACGGCTACGCGTCGATCGTGTGGGGTTCGTCCGGCACCGCCGCCGGTAGCGGCTACTACGGGCTGCTGCTGCCGGTGGAGCCCGCCAACCGCGACCAGGCCATCGGCATCGGCTACCTGCTCGACTACGACGACCAGGCGCGGTTCGTGGTCGCCTCCTTGGGCGTGTCGGTCGACCTGTGGGCCGCGGCGACGAAGAAGGCCATCATCGTGGTGACGAACACGGCCGGGTCGGGGTTCTCCACGGGGGACAACCCGGTCGGCGCGGCGACCCCGTGGGCCTGGTCGGCGAACGACAAGATCCTGCTGAACTTCAGCTACGAGGCATCCACGCCGTGACGGTGGCGACGTGGGCTGACCCCTCGGCGACGTGGGCCGACCCGACGGCGACGTGGGCCTACGCCGGCGTCACCGACCTGGAGCCGACGTTCGAGTGGTCCCCGTCGACCAACCCGGGCGCCACCCCGGTA
>WBZL01002925.1_pt1 | contig 16058 bp, 11 predicted proteins | sample 5204291 | NCBI WGS metagenome assembly WBZL01 (sample SAMN12344345, study PRJNA552823) | activated sludge metagenome | biome: Activated sludge suspended growth; feature: Nitrification reactor; material: Wastewater; isolation source: activated sludge from nitrification reactor of wastewater...
TGATCACCTCGATCGCCCCGGCGTTCAACGCGCAGGTGCGCACCATCACCGCGTCCCCGGACGGCACGCGCCTCTACGTCGGCGGCGACTTCACCACGGTCGGCGGACTGCGCCGCGATCGCCTCGCCGCGTTCGAGCTGCCGTCGATGCGCCTCATCGGCACGTTCCTGCCGCCGATCGGCTACCACGTCTGGTCGCTGGCCGTCTCGCCCGACAACGGCACCCTGTACGTGGGCGGCAACTTCAACGCGGTGGGCAGCCAGACGCGCAACAAGCTCGCCGCGCTGCGCACCTCCGACGGCGCGCTGCTCAACTGGGCGCCCAACGCCCAGGGCGGCCTGGTCTCGGCGCTCGCCGTCTCACCCGACGGCACCAAGGTCGCGGTCGGCGGCCGGTTCACGTCGCTCAACGGCTCGAACCGCCCCGGCTACGGACTCGGCGCGGTCGACGCGGTCACCGGCGCACTGCTGCCGTGGGCCGTGAACAACACGGTGCGCAACGCCACCGACGGCTCGGGGATCACGTCGCTCGTCAGCGACGGCACCAACGTGTACGGCACCGGGTTCGCCACGGTGTCGTCGAACATCGGCAACTTCGAGGGCACGTTCTCGGCCTCGTGGAACGGTGGCACGATCACCTGGCTCGAGGACTGCCACGGCGACTCGTACTCGGTGCGCCCGCAGGGCGACGCCGTCTACGTGGTCGGCCACCCGCACTTCTGCGGCAACGTGGGCGGCTTCCCGCAGACCGGTGGTGACAACTCGAACCTGTGGACCTACCACCGGGCGCTCGCGTTCAGTCGCGCCGCCACCGGCACGGTCGCGGCCAACACGACCGGCAACTACGCCAGCTTCGGCGGACAGCCCGCGCCGTCGCCGTTGCTGTGGTACCCCGACCTCGACCAGGGCACCTACACCGGTCAGAACCAGGGCCCCTGGCACGTGAGCGGCAACGCCGACTATGTGGTGATCGGCGGCGAGTTCCGCAACGTCAACAACAGCCCGCAGCAGGGTCTGGTGCGCTTCGCCGTCGCGGCGAAGTCCACCAACAAGCAAGGGCCGCGCCTGTTCGGCACCGGTTGGGTGCCGACGGCCAGCTCGACGTTCGCAGGTGTGGTGCGGCTGTCGATCGGTGCCAACTGGGACCGCGACAACGCCACGCTCACCTACCGCGTCGAGCGCGACGGTCGCACGATCGGCACGACCACGGCGACGTCGTCGTTCTTCTCGCTGCCGACCGTCACCTACACCGACACGACCGCCACGCCCGGCTCGCAGGCCACCTATCGCATCGTCGCCGTCGACGCCTTCGGCAACGAGGCGCCGTCGCAGACGATCACGGTGAACGTCAGCAACAGCGGCGTGCGCAGCACGTACGGCGACGCGATCCTCGCGACGGCCGGCCTGGTCGACCACTGGCGACTCGGCGAGGCGAGCGGCACCTTCGCCGACCCCATCGGGTCGCGTCCGCTCACCCTCAGCGGCTCGGCCACCCGCAACGTGGCCGGCGCGATCCCGAACGACCCGAGCACGGCGGTCACCTTCAACGGCGGACGTGCCTCGACGTCGAACACCGTGGCCGCGCCGCAGACGTTCTCGATCGAGGCGTGGGTGCGCACCTCGAGCACCCGGGGCGGCAAGATCATCGGCTCGGAGAACAATCCCGGCCTGTTCCAGTCGGTCACGCCCGACCGCCACCTGTACCTGTCGAACGACGGGCGGGTGAACTTCGGTGTCAACACCGGCTCGAACCAACTCGTGAGCTCGCCGGCGGCGGTCAACGACAACCGCTGGCACCACGTCGTCGGCACGGTCGGCGGTGGCACGATGCGCCTCTACGTCGACGGCGTCGAGGTGGCGAACCGCTCCGGCATCGGCACCCAGCGCTCGTACAACGGCGTGTGGCGGGTCGGCGGTGGCTCGCTCAACGGCTGGACCCCACGTCCGACGAGCGACAACCTCGCGGGCACGGTCGACGAGGCCGCGGTCTACAACCTGGCCCTCGACGCAGCCACGGTGCTCCGGCACTGGCAGATCGGCTCGACCGGTGCAGCACCGAACCAGGCGCCGACCGCCTCGTTCACCGCCACGGCGCTCGACCTGACCGCCACGGTGAACGGCACGGCCTCGACCGACCCCGACGGGTCGATCGCGTCGTGGGCGTGGAACTTCGGTGACGACACCACCGGCACCGGTGCCACCACGACGCACGCCTACGCGGCGGCCGGCACCTACACGATCACGCTGACGGTCACCGACGACCGCGGCGGCACCGCCACCACGACGCGAACCGTCACGGTGACCGCGCCGCCGGCAGGACCCCGGCCGTTCGCCACCGACGCCTTCGAGCGCACGGTCGCCAACGGGTTCGGCTCGGCCGATCTGGGCGGCGCCTGGACGATCAGCGGCACGCCGGCGAACTTCTCGGTCGGTGCCGGGACCGCGCGCATCGCGATGACCGCGCCCGGTTCGAGCGCGGCGGCCAACGTGGCCGGCGCCAACACCGACACCGAGGTGCGCGTGGTGGTGGCCTCCGACAAGCTCGTCGCCGGCGGCAGCCTGTTCGTCGCCGCCACCGGACGTCGGGTCGGCACCAGCGAGTACCGCGCCAAGCTGCGAATCCTGCCCACCGGGGCGACCGAGCTCTCGATCGTCCGCACGGTGAACGGTGCCGAGACCACGCTGGTCACCACGTCGGTGGCCGGGCTCACGGTGGCAGCGGGCGAGCGGGTGCAGATCCGCTTCCAGGCGACCGGCACCTCACCGACGACCCTGCGGGCCAAGGTGTGGAAGGTCGGTGCCACGGAGCCGTCGGACTGGGTGCTCAGCACCACCGACACCACCGCCGATCTTCAGGCGGCGGGTGGCGCCGGGGTGTGGGTCTACCTGTCGAGCGCCGCGGCGAACGCACCGGTCGCGGTGACCTTCGACGACTTCTGGGCGGGCACCACCGCCTGACACGGCCGGGCTCGGGCCGGGCAGGGCTCGGGTCACGGCAGGCTCGGGTCAGGGCTCGGAGGCGTTGCTGATGCGCCACCGGTAGTTGCCGACCGTGGTGGCGTACACCAGGTCGGTGTCCTGCTCCGCCCACCCCTCGATCGGGAAGCAGATCTCGCGCTGCGCCGGGGCCGGGTCGCCGTAGACGTCGGTGTTCGGTGCGCGGCCGGTGTTGATGCCGAGCGCGGGGCCGATCGCCACACCGCCCGAGATGAGCGTGACCTGCTCGCGGATGAACCCGAGCGGCACGGATCCGTCGACGGTGAAGATGAGGCACAGGTGGCCGTACGCGTCGAGGGGATCGGACGGCGTGATCGCGATGCCGCCGTACTCGATCGCGTCGCCGAAGCCCGGCTGTCCCGACGGCGTCGACGTGGTGGTCTCGGCCACCGTGTCGGCGACGGTGGTGGGCGGCTCGGTGGGCGGCACCGTGGACGCGATCGTGGTAGCCGCCGGCTCGTCGTCGCTCCCGGTGAGCGCGCTCAGGCCGGCGACGCCGAGCACCGCCAGCGCGACCACGGCGACGAGCGCCATCGGCAACCAGCCGCGGCGGCGCACCGGCATCGTGGGCACCGTGACCACCGGCTGGGGTGCGTCGCCCAACCGCTCGAGCTTGCGGCCCGTCCCGGCGGCGGTGCGGTCGAGCAGGTGCTGCGCGGCGTCGAGGCGGGCGGCGTCGTAGATGACCGCGAGTTCGTCGTCGGGCGTGACCGGCGAGCGTCGACCTGCCGCCCGTGGCAGCGGCGCCAGCAGGCCGAAGCCGGCCGGCGGACGCAGCACCGCAGGGTCGGCGGGCGCCCGGTAGGTGCCGAACGTGGCCGACGGGTCGGCGTGCTCGAGCTCGATGCGGGCGACCGCCCATTCGAGGTCGGAGACGTCGACGTCGGAGCGGTCGCCGAAACGGACCTCGCGCGAGCGTCGTGTGAACGCCCGCCGCACCTCGCCCGGTGAGGCGCCGTAGGGGAGCCCCAGCAGCACATAGGGGTTGCGACGGTCGTCGTCGGGCATCAGAGCATCCTCATGCAGGCACGTCGGATGTCGCGGACCGACCGCAGCAGGTCGTCGATGTCGCGTGCGATCGGGGCACCGACCACGTGCGGGCGGAACTCGCTCAGCACGTCGTCTGCGGCGATCGCGTCGTCGAGGATCGGCTCGAGCGCGTCGCGCAGGGCGCCCACGTTGCGTCGTTGCCGGGGGTCGCGGCGCAGCCGTCGATCGAGGTCGTCGACGGCGTGGAGCATCCGGTCGATCACGCGGTCGAGGAAGCCGACGTGGCAGGTGGCCAACCGTTCCCACGCGGTGTCGAGGATGTGGTGCATGTGCGGTGACGGGCGGTGCTCGGTCCAGAACACGTCGGCATCGGCGAGCAACTGCAGGTACACGTCGGACGGCGGCTCCGCACCGATCTCCGACTGCTCGCACACCGCCAGCACCGCGAGCGGGGCGAGCACGGCCCGCTGCTCGACCGACACCGGCATCTTGCGCTGGATCGAGAACAGGGCGAACAGCGCGCTCGACCCGTCGTCGTCGAAGACGTGGCGCGCCGCGATCTCGATCGCCTTGTCGCGCTCGGCCTCGACCCACTCGGGGGCGGGACCGGAGCGCAGCGCGAAGGTGAGCGCGTCGACGTACTCGCGGGGCCCGATCGCCCGTGCGTGGAACACCTTCGCCTCGGCGCTCTGGCGGTGCGGCGACGTGCTGAGGTTGGCCGGCCGTGCGAGCCAGTCGCGGTCGAGGTTCGACTGCATCCCGAGGATCGACCGGAAGATGCCGGGGTCGATGTCGGCGATCACCAGCTCGCGCAGCGCCTCGACGAGCGCTGCGGGGACCGGCCGGTGACGGCGGATCGTCCACGGCAGGTCGTCGCTGGCCCAGAGGTGCACCGCACGCATCGCCGCCGCGCAGCGCAGCTCGTGCGAGTCGGACTCGCGCACGAGGCGGGCCAGCTCGAGTGCCGCCGACTCCGGGTCGAGGCTCGACGCGACGATCGCGAGGTTCACCCGCAGTGGCACGTCGTCGGTGCCGCCGATCGCCGCGAGCAACGTGTCGCGTGCCGACTCGCCATCGCCGCGCTGCCAGTGTGCGAAGGCCACGAGGTTCAGCGCGTCGCGCCGCTGGTCGTCGCCTGCGGCGAGGCGATGAGCGTGGTGACCGGCCTCGAGCGCCCCCACCCAGTCGCCCGCGACGAGTCGGTCGAACGTGGCGCGCAGCGCGTACCAGCCGATGAACCGCTGGGTGGTGGGTTCGAGTTCGTTGGTCCACGTGAACAGGGGCGCGTCGAGACGGCCGGCCAGCAGCGGCCACAGCGACGGATCGGCCACCAGCGTGGGGGTGAGCGTGGTCGCCGATGGCGACGCCAGGAACGCCGCCAGTTCGTCGGCGCGCGACGGCTGGATGGCGCGCAGCTCGTCGCTCACCTCGCCGTGTTCGATCAGGTGCAGGATGCCGCGGACGTGCGGATCCGCGAGCGCGTGGTCGATCTCGTCGAAGCGGCCCGCGGCCAGCCGCCGCCGATCGCGCTCGAAGGTGAGGCCGAGCCGCTCGACGTCGTCGTCGGCCAGGCTCTCGGGCCGGGTGCGTGCGATCACGTGTCGGCGCTGTTCGTCCGAGAGGGTGCTCGCGTCGAGTGGGGTGCCGAGGTCGATCAGGTCGTCGAGCACCGAGAGGCTGACGCTCGGCCCGACGTCGAGCGGTGTGTCGAGGGTGGCACCGCGCAGGGCGAGCGCCCGCGACACGCTCGGGACCACACCGCTCACCTGTCGGAGCTGCTCCGGCAGTTCGTCGCCCGGTTCGAGGAGGAAGCGGGCGAGCGGGGTGATGCCACAGGCAATGCTGACCTGCAGCAACCGCTGCGATGCGGTGCCGTTGAGGCGCCGGCCGAGGAGGAACTTCGCGTTGCTCGCGGCGTCGCCCACCCATCGCTGCGACGCCCAGCGCAGGATCACCGTCACCACCGCGTAGCCGTTGGGCGGGAGCTCGCCGAAGTGGTGCGCGGCGCTGTCGCGGTCACCGAGGCGCAGGTACGCGAGTGCGGTCCACCAGGTGATCTCGCCGGCACTGAGCGGCAGCGCCGCGACGAGCTCGGGTTGGCCGGCGGTGGCGAGCTCGCACGCCGCTCGCCGGGCTCGCGGCACGTCGATCGCCGGGGCGACGCCCATCCGCTGGGCGATGAGCGTCGGTTCGAGATCGGTGCTGCCCCAGCCCGCGAGCGATGGTGACGAGCAGGCGAGCAGCGCCGCGGCGACGTCGCAGCGCAGATCCGTGAGGCCGTGCACCGGCGCGAACCCGTTGCGCGCCTCGGCCGGCACGTCGAGGGCGCGTCCGTCGGCGGTGACGAACAGGTCCGCGGTGGCGAGGCCGGGGGTGTGCAGCCACATCGTGGGCACGGCCGTGCCGCCACGTCCGAGGTAGCCGATGCGCACGGTGTCGTCGCGCACCAGCACCGGTGGCGCGATCCCGGTGTCGGTGGAGCAACGCGGGCACACGGCGGCTGCCGTGCGATGGCCACAGTGCAGGCACGTCGCTCCGTGGAGCTCGACGAACGTGTCCGGCGCCAACCATCCCCCTCGCGTGAGCTGCGACCGCGTTCGGCCGCCCGTTGAGCGCGAAGGCTAACCCGCGCCCGCCGATCAGGCGTCGACCACCGCTGGCCGGGCGCGCCCCATCGGTCCGGACGTCCTGGGCGCCACGCCCGGACGAACTCCCAACCCGTCCGGACTCACTGGCGCCCAGGAGATCGCCGTCGATGTCCTGGGTGCCGGTGAACCCTCACCGACGCAGCTCAGCCGCACGTCGTGGCGCCCAGGAGCGTTCGTGGCTCATCCCGCGATGCGCCGATGAGGGGTGGCAGCGGGCGAGCGTTCTGGGCGCCACACTCGGGCGACGTGGCAGGTGGGACCTGGGTGCCGGCGCCCAGGACGTCGACGTCTGAGTCCTGGGCGCCGGGCCCGACTCACCGGCGCAGGGTGCGGAGAACGCGTGGCACCCAGAACGTGCGGCGCATCGCCTCGACGGCGTCGACGCGATCAGGCGTCGACCACCTCGAGGCGGACGCGCTTGTTGCCCTTGCCCTTGTTCTCGAGCTTGACCACGCGGATGCGACCGACCTCGCCGGTGGTGCGCACGTGCGTGCCGCCGTCGGCCTGCTTGTCGAGGCCGACGATGTCGACCACCCGGATCTCCGGCACCGACTCCGGGATGAGCGACACCTTGGTGCGGACCAGGTCCTCGTCCATCACCGCGGTCGACCGGGGCAGGAACGACACCTCGATCGGACGGTCGGCCGCGAGCTCGGCGTTCACCAGCTCTTCGACCCGGGGCCCGAAACCCTCGGGCAGCGGGTCGAACTCGAAGTCCATGCGCGCGCTCAGCGGCTCCATGTTCCCGCCGGTGACGGGCACGCGCCACTCGTTCCAGATCACGCCGCACAGCACGTGCAGCGCGGTGTGCGTGCGCATCAGCCGATGGCGTCGGTCGAAGTCGACGGCGCCGGAGACCTCGTCACCGACGGCGGGCAACGGCGCACCCTCGACCCGGTGCCACACCTGGTCGCCTTCCTTGCGCACCTCGACCACGGCGAGGCCGGCGAGCGTGCCGGTGTCGTGCGGCTGACCACCGCCGGTCGGATAGAACGCCGTGCGGTCGAGGGCCACGCGCCCGCCCTCGACGTCGACGGCCTCGACGGTGGCCGTGAACTCGGTGAGGTACGCGTCGCGCAGGTACAGCAGATCGGTCATCTCGCCGATTCTGCCAGCGCGATCGGCCAGTAGCGTGACGGCCGATGGCTCGTCTCGACCCCGCCGGCACCACCGGCCGTCTGTTCGGCAAGGTGCGCAGCACCGACTGGAAGGGCCGCGCCAAGCAGGCCGTCCAGACGCTGAAGGACGAGTACGAGGCCGGCAAGCGCGGCGACGACGCGCCCGCCACACCCCTGTGGGCCGGGCCGCGCGAACAGCTCGACGCGGTGCTCGGTCTGCTGCGCGGGGCACCTCACACCGACGGCACCGACGGCACCGACGGCACCGACGGCACCGACGGCGAGCACACGCGGGTCGACGCCGATGCCGGTGCCGATGGCGTCACGGTCACCGACGACGCGCAGTTGCACGCCGATGCCGACGAGGTGGCCGAGGCGCTGCGCGGCGTCGACTGGGCGAAGGTTCGCAGCGCGACCTCCGAACGAGGCGCCGACGCGGCGCGCACCGTGCGCGAGATGGCCGAGCAGGTCGACTGGTCGAAGGTCACCCCGGTGGCCACCCAGGTGTCGACGGCGCTCATCGCCGCCGTCGCGTCGGGTCAGCTCGGCGTGGGCGGCAGGCTCGGCAGCACCGTCGCCCGCGCGATCGTCGACCAGGGCGGGCTCGGGCGCCAGGTGGCGGCCCGGGTGGCCACTCGCGAGGTCGACGTGCCCGCCGAGGTGCGCCGGGTGATCGACACCACGGCACGCGACAGCTGACGGCCGCAGGGGCCGTCGTCGGCTCAGACGATGTTGAGCGTGTCGAGCACGTGTGACGCGTAGTCCTCGTCGCCCTCGAGCGTGCTGCAGCCGCGCCAGTCGCAGCGCTTGGTGCCCCAGCTGACGAAGTCGTGCGCGCTCGACGTGATGGTCGCCGCGGCGTCACCGGCGATGCCGTCGGTGACCGTGATCGCGCCGCCGTCCGCAGCCGGCTGGATCGTCCACTCGCCACCGCCGGGTCCGGTGAGGCGCAGGCCCAGCGGTCGGGTCACCACGGGTGGCAGCTCCACGGGCTGCATGAGCGGCAGGCCGGCCAGCATCCACTCGATCCCGGGTCGGATCTCGGCGTCGTCGGGCTCGCCGAGGTCGACCGCGAGCGGACCGGTCGGCGCCAACAGATCGATGCGGAGGTGGCAGTAGTGGTCGAATGCGAACGCGTTGGCCACCATGTGCAGCGGGTAGGTGCCGAGGTCGGCGAGCGGCGACATCGTCGACGCCATCGGCTCGGTCTGCATCGCGTCGAGCACGCCGAACCACGCGTCGGTGTAGCGCTCGTACTCGGCGACCAGTTCGGCCGCGTCCCACTCCTTGCGGGGCGCGACCAGCGCCTCCATGGCCTGCTCGGCGGTCATCGCCGGCATCGGGTCGGTCGGCGGCGGCGTCGGGTCGACGAACTCCTTCTGGTTCGACGTCACGTGGGCGAGCATGTCCTTGACGGTCCAGCCGTCACAGGCGCTCGGCAGGTTCCAGTCGTCGGCGCTCAGTCCGTCGAGGACCGTGCGGAAGTTGCGGTGGATGGTGCGCAGTGCATCGACAGCCTGGGTCGTCATGGCCGCGCACGATAGCCACGGCCGCGACCCCCGCTCGTCAGCGGAGCGTCACCTCGACGCGCTCGTAGCGATCCATCCGTTTCGGGTCGTGCCGGATGCCGGTGCCCCCGTCGGCGAGCGCCAGCCCCGGGCATCGCGACGCGAGCGCGGCGAACGCGGCGGTGGCCTGCGCGCGGGCGAGCGGCGCACCGATGCAGTAGTGCGCGCCCTGCCCGAACGACAGCGAGACCAGTTCGGGCCGCGTGATGTCGAACCGTTCGGGATCGGTCCATCGCGACGGGTCGCGGTTGGCGGCACCGAGCGCCACGCGCACGGTCGAGCCGGCCGGGATCGTGCGGCCGCCGTACTCGACGTCGACGAGCGCCAGCCGCGGCGTGGTGGTCTGCTGGTTCGGGTGGTGGTAGCGCAGCACCTCGGTGACCGCACCGTCGAGCAGTTGGGGTCGCTCGCACAACGCAGCCCACTGGTCCGGATGCTGCAGCATCAGCAGCATCCCGCTCGAGATCATCCGCTCGGTGGTGGTGCCACCCGCGGTGTACATCGTGAGCAGCGCGGCCAGGATCTCGTCGCGGGTGAGCACCTGACCCGCGTCCTCGGCACGCACCAGCGCGGCCACCAGGTCGTCACCGGGATGGTCGCCGGGGCCGTCGCGGCGGGTCGCCACCACCTCGGCGATCACGTCGAGCTGCCACACCAGCGCGTCCTTGCCGGCTTGTCGCTGCTCGGGCATGGCGGTCGGGTCGCCGAGCCGTTCGGTGTCCTCGAACGAGGCGCGGAAGCGGTCGCGCAGCTCGACCGGCAGACCGATCATCTCCGACGCCATCGTGATCGTGAGCGGGAACGCGAACCCGGTGACCAGGTCGAGACGACCGTCGCGGAGGCCGACGTCGAGCAGGTCGCCGACCAGTTGGTCGATCCGGTCGCGGCGATCGTCGACGGCGGCGCGGGTGAAGGCCTGTTGCACCAGCCGCCGGATCCGACCGTGGTCGGGGTCGTCCTTCATGTTGAACGACGACAGGACGATCTGTTGCGCCTGCGCGTACGAGTCGTCGAGTGCGATCGCCCGTGGCTTGCGGCGCCACTCGCTCGACAGTCGCGGATCGCGCAGCGCCGCGGCGACGTCGTCGTAGCGGGTGAGCAGCCAGTAGCCGTGCTCGCTCTCGTGCACCGGGTCGTGTTCGCGCAACCACGCCAACGTGGGCGCGGGATCCTCGAGGAACTCGTGCGAGTGCAGGTCGAGCGGCGGGGTCACGGGCATGTCACACCTCCGGCGTGATGAGCTGGTCGACGGGTGCGTACTCGTCGGTGAGCACCTCGGCGTCGCCCACGAACGTCGCGAGCTCGGCGTCGGTGGACCAGACGGTGTCGTCATCGCCCCGCGACGTGTTGCGCGCCTGGATCGCGTCGACCGGCAGCGGGTCGTCGCTCGCGGCGAGCACGAAGTTCCCGCCGTTCGTGAGCCCGTCGAGTCGGGCCAGCGATGCGATCACGGCGACGTGGTCGAACACGGCGCGCAACGTGGCCACCTCGGCACGGGCGAAGCCGAGGTCGCCGTGGTCGATCAGGTTCAGCGCGTACACCCCGCCCGGTCGCAGCGAGTCGCGGATCTGGGCGACGAACTCGCGGGTGGTGAGATGCCAGGGCACCGCTTCACCGCCGAACGCGTCGCCGATCACCAGGTCGAGCGACGCCGGTTCGAGCTCGCGCACGTGCACGCGGGCGTCGCCCGTGACGGCTCGCAGGTCGGTGCTCTGCACCAGTCCCAGCTGGTCCTCGGCGAGCTCGACGATGGTGGGGTCGAGCTCGAACACCACGCTGGTCGAGCCGGGACGGGTGGCCTCGATCCAGCGGGGCATCGTGAAGCCACCGCCGCCGACGTGGGCCGTGTCGATCGGGGTGTCGCCGGGATCGATGCCCTCGATCACGTCGCTCATGATCTGCGCGTAGCTGAACTCGAGGTGGGTCGGATCGGCGAGGTCGACGTAGGAGTTGCGCAACTGGTCGAGCACCAGGATGCGACCCGTCGGCCGCTCGGGGTCGACCTTCACCACGGCGCAGAAGTAGGTGCTCTCCACGTCGCACGGCGAACCGGCGGCGACCGCCAGACCACCGACGGCGACGAGCGCGAGCACGCAGCCGACGATCGGGTCGTGGTGCGACACCCGGCCGAGCCGCCACCACACGACGCCGGCGACCATCACCAGGAGCGCGCCCATCACGACGATCACCGGGGTGGTCGGGAACGCCGCCACGAACACGAAGCCGGTCACGAACACCGCCACCAACGACCCTGCGGTGCCCATCGCCGACAGCCGGCCCACCACGGTGCCCGTGTGGTCGACGTCGGCGAGCACGATCTTCACCACGAGCGGCGACACCGCGCTCAGGGCCGCCGACGGCAACAGGAACGACACCGCCGAGAGCAGCACGATCGACGGCACGCTGCCGTCGGCGCCGGGGCCGAAGAGCCGGATGAGCGGCACCGTCGCCACGGCGAGCACACCGCCGGCGGCGAGTGCGATCGGCAGCAGACGGCGCGGATCGGACCGGTCCGCCATCCGGCCACCGACGAAGGTGCCCACCGCGATGCCGGCGAGCACCACACCGATGATGCCGGTGAAGGTCTGCAGGGTGACGCCGATGTACGGCGCGAGCAGCCGGCCGGCGAGGGTCTCGAGCACGAGGACCGCGCCGGCGGCGACGAAGACGGTGAAGGAGGCGAGGCGGCTCGACACGGCGTGACGAACGTAGCAAGCGCCCGACGGGCGGCTCGCGGTCGCGGGGCGTACGCTCCGGCGCCGTGGAGCGCGGACGGACCCGGACGGCGAGCACGCACGTGCTCATGACCATCGCGGCGGTGCTGGCCGCCGCCGGGCTGGCTTCGTGCAGCACGGACGACGACCAGGTCGCCGCCTCCGGGGCGGCCACCACGATCGAGGCCCCCGGCTCCGCAGTCCCCGCGGCCGAGCCGTCCTCGACCGAGCCGACCGCGACGCCGACCACGGCGCCGGCCACGGGGGACGCCGACTCCGAGGTGGTCGAGCCCACCACCGCAGCCGGTGTCGAGTACCCGATGTCGTTCGAGCAGGTCGCCCCTGGCGGCGACTGCCAGTGCGCCGACGGCAGCGAGTTCTCGTACTGGGTGCGAGCGGCCGACCCGTCGAAGGTGCTGTTGTTCTTCCAGGGCGGTGGCGCCTGCTTCTCCGCCGACACCTGCTCGTTCGCGAATGGCACCTACAAGGTCACCACCGACGCCGACGACGACCCGTCGGGCGAGGGCGGCATCTTCGACCTCGGCGACGCGCGCAACCCGTTCCGCGACTGGTCGATGGTGTACGTGCCCTATTGCACGGGTGACGTGCACCTCGGCGACGCCACCACCGACTACGGCGGCGGGCTGGAGGTGCAGCACAAGGGGGCGGTCAACGGTCGCGCCGCGGTCGACGAGCTCGCCGCCCGATTCCCGGACGCCGCACAGGTCGTCGTGGCCGGCGAGAGCGCCGGGTCGGTGCCCACGCCCCTGTACGCCGGGCTCGTCGCCGACCAGCTGCCCGACACGCGGATCACGGTGCTGGCCGACGGCTCGGGCGCCTACCCGGACGAGCCCGTGGTGAACACCTTGATCGGCGGTCTGTGGGGCACCGAACGCGCGATCCCGGACTGGCCCGTGAACGACGGCCTCACGGCAGCGGACTGGAGCTTCCCGGACCTCTTCGTCCAGGCGGGTCGTCATGCACCGTCGATCACGTTCGCCCGCCACGACTACGCGTTCGATCAGACGCAGGGGTTCTTCGCGGCCCTGGCCGGGGTGGGTTCCGACGATCTGGTCTCGCTCATCGATCGCAACGAGCAGCAGATCGAGGATGCCGGCGTGCCGTTGCTCAGCTTCATCGCCGCCGGCACCGACCACACGGTACTCGGCAGCCCTCGCTTCTACGACGAGACCACCGAGGGCGTGTCGCTGCTCGACTGGGTCACGTCACTCGTCGCGGGCGAGCCGGTCGAGGACGTGCACTGCACCACCTGCGGCCCCTGACCGGTCAGCGGTCGAGCAACCGCTCCACCGCCTCGACCGGGTCGTCGAGGCCCTTGCGCACGAGGTCGTCCGCACCGGCGTCGAGGAGCTTGCGGCGCAACGAGGCCGTCGCCCGGGCGCTGATCGCGAGCACCACCTCGGGACGGGGGACGAGCGCGTGGAGCCGCCGGAACAACGGTGCCTCACCCGCCGGCAGGTACACGTCGCTCACGACGACGTCGGGACGTACCGCGGCGACCAGCTCGACGAGCTGATCCCCGGTGGCCGCGACGCCCACCACGTCCCACCCGGGCCGGGCGCGGAACAGGTCGGCCATCGCGTGCAGCACGCCCTCGTCGTCGTCGGCGATCGCCACGGTGCGCGGGCGCGCGCGGCCGGCGCGCGCCTTCGCGGTCGACTGCCCGGCCATGTCGACATCGTCGTCGCTGCCGGCCCGTCCGGCGAGGGTCGATCGGATCGCGATGCACTGACGCGATCGCGTCAGCCCGAGATGGGAACGCACCCCGGAACAGGATCCGTTCGGGCCTGTCGGCCGGGCGCCCTCGAGCCCGATGATCATCGTGTGCCAGCTCCCTCGCCACTCGTCGGTCCGCCGTCGCTCGAAGAGTTGATCGACGCGCTCACGTGCGGCGACATCCGCGCGTCGTTCCGTCCCGTCGTCCACCTCGGCACCGGCGCGCCCGTGGGGTGGGAGGCCGTCGGCCGATGGGACGTGCAGGCGCGCGGCGTGCTGCGGGAGGCGTCGTTCCTGCCGGTCGCCGACCGCGGTGAGGTACGCCACCTCGTCGAGGCCGCCGTCATCGACCACGCACTCCGCGCACTCGCGCTGTTCGACGCCGAGCACGCCTCGCGCCCGACGATGTCGGTGGGGGTGTCCGTGGGGTCGCTGCTCACCGGTGACGTGTCGGGCCTGCTCGACGAACTGCTCGACGTCCACGGCGTCGCGGCGTCGCGCCTGTTCGTCGAGGTGGGCGGCCCGATCCCGCACGAGGCGATCGAGCCGCTCGCGAGCGAGCTCGAGCGGATCCGCTCGCTCGGCGTGCGGGTCACGCTCGCCGACGTCGCGTGTGGCGACCACGCCTTCACCAAGCTGCGGATGCTGCCGCTCGACCGGGTGCAACTCGGCGCGTGTTGCGTGGCCGGCATCGACGGCGTCCGGGAGCAGGCCATCGTCCGAGCGGTCATCGCCCTGGCGTGAGAGCTCGCGATCGACGTGGTGGCCGACGGCGTCCGCGACGCACACCGCGAGCGGGTGTTGCGACGCCTCGGCTGCCGGCTCGGTACCGGCCCGTACTTCGGCGAGCACGTCCCGTTCCTGCAGCCGCCGATCCACCACGAGGCGCCGTCCCGCGCCCGTCGCACCCATCCGGTGCCGTCGAACGAGGTCGCCCGGCTGGGGATGGTGTACGAGACGGGGATGCTCGACACGCCGGACGAGCAGGTGTTCGACGAGATCGCCGACGCTGCGGCAGCCGCCTGTGACGCGCCGATGGCGCTCGTCACACTCGTCGACGTCGACCGGGTGTGGTTCAAGGCGGCCATCGGGATCGAAGCCCGTGAGGTGAGCCGCGGGGTGTCGTTCTGCTCGCACACCGTGTGCGAGCCGGGTGCGTTCGTGGTGGAGGACACCGCGGTCGATCCCCGCTTCAGCGACAACCCCTTGGTCGCCGGTGCTGCGGGCATCCGCTTCTACGCCGGTGTGCCGCTGCTGTCGTCCGACGGTAACGCGCTCGGCACCGTCTGCGTGCTGGACCAGCGCAGCCGCCGGCTCGACGACGGCCAGATGGCGGCACTGCGGCGGCTCGCCGCGCACGCCGCGAGCGAGTTCGAGCTGCGCGCGCGGTTGCACCAGCTCGACCGTGCCCGCCAGGCCACCGCGGCGGCGGAACGTGCCGTCGACGACCTGCGCCATCTCGTCAACGCAGCCGGCTGACCCCGTCGTCGCAAGCGTCGCCGACGCCGTCATCGCCAACTTCGAGCGCCGCCTCGGCGGGGCGGCTGAGCGGGAGCCAGCAGGTGACCACCGTGCCGCGCCCCGGGCGGCCGGCCCGGTGCCACCAGCCCCCGGCGGCACCGGCCAGTGCGCGGCTGATCGAGATGCCGTGCGGACCGCTCGGCAGCGACTCGTCCCCCGACCCGACACCGTCGTCGACCACACGGCACTGCACCCCGTCGCCGGTCGACCGCACCGACACGTGCACCGTCGACGCCGCGGCGTGTTTGCGCACGTTCCGGATCGCCTCGGCAGCGATGCGGAACAGCAGCGTGGTCACCTGGTCGTCGAAATCGGCCGGCAGGTCGACCTCGAGTCCGATCTGCACCTCGGTGCCCTCGAAGGTGTCGGCGAGGAGGTCGTCGAGTGCGATCTGCAGCCCCTCGTCGTCGAGTCCCGGCGGGTGCAACCGGAACATGAGCGTGCGAAGGCGAGCCTGCACCTCGTTGAGCGACGCCGCCACGGCGCCCGCTCGCTCGGCCGTCGCACCGTCGAGCCCGGGCAGCAGCGCCTCGAGCTGCCACTGCGCGGACGTGAGCACCTGGATCGGATCGTCGTGCAGCTCGCCCGCGAGCCTCGACCGCTCGGCCTCCTCGGCCTCGACCATGCCGGACGAGAAGGCCTGACGCAGCTCGCCGAGCAGCTGCACACGCATCTGCTCGACGGCGCGCGCGACCTCGACGATCTCGCGCGGCCCACCGACGGGGATCCGCGTGTCGAGCCGCCCCTCGGCCACCGCCGTCGCCGC
>WBZL01002926.1_pt1 | contig 16058 bp, 10 predicted proteins | sample 5204291 | NCBI WGS metagenome assembly WBZL01 (sample SAMN12344345, study PRJNA552823) | activated sludge metagenome | biome: Activated sludge suspended growth; feature: Nitrification reactor; material: Wastewater; isolation source: activated sludge from nitrification reactor of wastewater...
GAGCCGAGACACCTGGAATACGCAGGGTCCGGTCAGCATTGTTCATTGAGAACAGCGCCAGCAGGTTCCCGACCCGGTCAACGACGGCAATGGTTGCTGGCCGGTTCCGCGCCTGCGCTTCGGCGACAGATTGCGAAATAATCTGTTGCACGTCAGAGACGGTCAGCGCTTCCTGCGCCGGAACTGCATAGGCAGCCGTCGGTGTCGGTGCTGGTGGAGGCGGAGTGACTACGGGAGTTGTGCTGGCCCCACCGCCACCGCAGCTCGAAACAATGAGCGCCGCAGCGGAAACGACAGACGCCAGGGCTTGGCGGCGCATCACCGCAGCGTCCTGACCGTCCGGACCGCACCGCCCAAAGCCTTGCGGAATTCGGCCGGGCGGAAATCATTCGGGTCTCGTACGGCCGAATAGGCACGGTTGATGTCTATACGGATCGAAGCGGCGCTTGCTGCAGGCACTCCCCCGCCATTCACGAGGGCATTGAGCAACGTGTCCACAGCCATGACTGCCTGCACGCTCCCCTGATAATCGGTGAAGCGGGGATTGATGGCCTCGCTGGCAATCAGATCAATCATGGCAAAGCTCTGGTCCCGCCCAAAGCTTGCATTGCGGAACGCATCGGCAAGAGCGTTGGCTCTGGTCCGCAGTCGGGCGGCGGCGGCCACGGCGCTGGACCTGTCCCGTGCAAACGCGGCATGAAACGCCTTGCTCTCCGTTTCGAACCGCGCCGCCTGCTCGGGGGCGGCAATTCTGGCTGCTGCGGAGAGCATGATCATGTTTTCATCGTTGAAGGGCGGCATGCCGACCGGAATGGGGCGGGCCGGATTGTCAGAGACTGTCTGACGGAAAACCTGGCTGTCATAAATGCGTCGATGGCAACTGTGACAGTCAAGGAAATAGAATTCCGGAAAAGCTCCTTCGGCGCCCAATGCCGGGTTGGCAAAAAGGCTCAGGGCGCGATCGAGGGCCATGGCCTGACCGATTGCCCACACCCTTGTTCCGTTGGATCTGCCTTTGCGCCTGGCATAGTCTGCATCTTCGTCATGATGGGCCTGCAAGGTCGTGAAGAGGTCGAGCTCAAACGAAATGCGGGGATGGCCAGCCGCCATCATCCTGTGGCTGACGAATTGCCCGCCATCGGATGAGCCAAAATGGCAATCCAGGCAGATTGACGCCCGCACGGCCGGATTTTCGAGGGCTACCATGCCAGCAGACAGGCTCGCGCGATGATTGCCTGTCTTGTGCACCTCGATCCATCCCGTAGATCCGCCGTGACAGGCTTCGCAGCCTACGCCGTCCGATTGCTGGAATCGCGGTCCTCGGCCGGGAGCTGGCTCGGAATGACACCCCAGGCATTGGGGAGCGGCTGTGGCCGGCCCCAGACCAAGGCGCTGTGCAATGGCAGCGCTTCGGGCAGTGCTGAGCACAGCAAATGCCCGGCTATGCGCGCCAGTCGACGAAGATGGCTCCTGCCATCGAAGAATTTCATCCTGTCTGACGATCTTGCCGTCGGCTTCAGTACGGCCATGGCATGTGGTGCCCGCACAGGTTGCGACACCAAGATGGACTTTGTCACCGGGAAGTGCCGCGCCAAGAGGAGTCGCAGAGGGCAGGGCCCCAAATGCAAGGGAGATGAAGGCTAGCGTGACGCACAGCGAAATTGACAAGAGCTGCGGCCACTTCCCATCAGCCCAGGCACCAAATGAACTGAACACCGCTTACCCCTCTTTCGTCCACCAAGAGCAGACGAAAACCTGTTAAAACTGCGATGCAACCCCTGTTGTTTTGCCGCTCAGTTTAGGCAGATTTGGCAACGAGACAAGCAAGATTTACCATGTTTGTTAACCATATGAGGCGCGGACTTCCGGGGCTTTTTTAGCCTTGCGTCAATGTTGTCAGCTCCTCCGGCGGATCACGAGATTCCGGATTTCGGTCATGTCCTCCATCGCAAACCTTATGCCTTCCCGGCCCAGCCCGGAGTCCTTGACGCCGCCGTAGGGCATATTGTCGACGCGATAGCTTGGCACATCGTTGATCACGACCCCGCCAACGTCGAGGCGATCCCATGCGTCGAGGCTTTTGAACAGATCGCGCGTAAAAATCCCGGCCTGCAGTCCGAACTTGCTGTCGTTGACGATCCCGAGGGCCTCTTCGAATGTGCTGAACCTGATCAGGAACGCAACTGGCCCAAAGGCCTCCTCGATATTGAGGTTCGTGTTTCGGTCAACATTCTCGAGCAGCGTTGCTTCGAGCATGGCGCCTTTGCGATTGCCGCCGCACAACAATGTCGCACCTTTGGCCACTGCTTCCTGGATCCATCCATCCAGACGCGCAGCTTCGCCTTCGGAAATCATTGGCCCGATAAAGACATTTCGGTCCTTCGGGTCACCTGAGACCAGTGTGCGTGTCTTGGCGACGAGCATGTCACGGAACTCGTCATAGACGTCTTCGTGAATCAAAATGCGCTGGACCCCGATACAGCTCTGACCTGACTGATAGAACGCCCCGAAAATCACGCGTTCCAGTGCATCAGCCAGATCGGCATCCCGGTCGATAATGACGGCCGCGTTGCCGCCCAGTTCGAGGATGACCTTCTTTTTTCCGGCCTTGGCCTTGAGGTCCCAGCCGACCGCAGGCGATCCTGTAAAGCTCAGGAGCTTCAGGCGATCATCTTCGGTGAACAGATCCGCGCCTTCGCGGTGTGCCGGCAGGATCGAAAAGGCCCCCTTGGGCAAGTCTGTTTCTGCCAGAATTTCGCCCATGATGATGGCGCCAAGTGGGGTCCTGCTGGCTGGTTTCATCACAAAGGGGCAACCCACAGCCAGCGCGGGCGCGATTTTGTGCGCAGCAAGATTCAATGGAAAGTTGAAGGGAGAAATGAACGAGCAGGGTCCGATGGGGACGCGTTTCCAAAGCCCCTGATATCCACGTGCGCGCGGCGAAATATCGAGCGGCTGGACTTCTCCTGTGATTCTTACAGATTCTTCGGCGGCGATGCGGAATGTGTCGATCAGCCGCGAAACTTCGCCTTCACTGTCTTTGATCGGCTTTCCGGCTTCCACGCAAAGGGCGTATGCAAGTTCGTCCGACCGTTCACGAAAGCGGCTCACGCAGTGTTGGAGTACGGCTTGCCTTTCATAACTGGCCATTCGCGCCATGGGCTCGGCGGCTTCGACGGCGCCCTGAATGCCTGCATCGATGGTCTTCGCATCTGCTTGCGCACAGCGGAAAGCCACTTCGCCGGTAAACTTGTCAGTGACGACAAGATCGGCATTCGGCTGCTCGGCTTTGTTGTTCAGGTAAAGCGGGTAGATGTCCTTGAGTTGTGTCACAGCTTTGCACTCAGTTGCTTGATGTCGCGATTGAGAATCCTGTCATTGTCCGAATAATCGACCGGACAATCGATCAAATGCACACCTGGCGTCGAAAGGGTGTGTTGAAGCAGTTGATCGAGGTGGCTCGCGCTTTCGACGCGGTATCCGTTCGCGCCATAGCTCTCCGCATATTTGACGAAGTCCGGGTTGCCATAGGTCAGGCCCCAATCCTTGAATCCCATGTTTGCCTGCTTCCAGCGGATCATGCCATAGCTGCTGTCATTGAGGATCAGGACAGTCAGGTTGAGGTTCAGCCGGACAGCTGTTTCCATTTCCTGACTGTTCATCATGAAGCCGCCATCGCCGCAGATCGCCATGACCTTTCGGTCGGGATAGAGCATGGCGGACATCATCGCCGATGGCAGGCCAGCCCCCATGGTCGCCAGTGCATTGTCCAGCAGGACGGTATTGGCATGATAGGCGGCGTAACCGCGGGCGAACCAGATCTTGTATACGCCATTATCCAGACAGATGATTCCATCGTCGGGCATCGCGTCACGGACCTGCTTGACGAGGTGCGGCGGATAAATCGGATAGCGAGCGTCGCCGGAAATGCTTTCGGTATGCGCCACTTCCGCAGCGCGCGCCTTGAGCATGAAATCGAAATCCCAATGGGACTGAGGCTTGATGGCCTCCTTGATCTGCCAGATGGCGTTGGCAATGTCCCCAATTATCTCGATCTGCGGGAAATAGACCGGATCCACTTCGGCTGACCGACCTGAAATATGGATCACCTGTGCGCCATTCGGCTTCATGAAGAATGGCGGCTTTTCAATCACGTCATGGCCGATATTCACGATGCAGTCCGATGCCTCGACCGCCCTGTGAACAAAATCCCCTGCTGAAAGCGCTGCACAGCCCAGGAAGCGGGGATGGCGTTCATCGATGACCCCCTTTCCCAATTGCGTTGTCAGAAAGGGGATATTCGTCTTTTCGATGATTTCTCGCAGCATTTTGCCAGTGCTGGTGCGATTTGCCCCGGCACCGATCACAAGGATGGGAGCCTTGGCCGCTTCGAGCCGTTCCACTGCCGCCGCAACTGCCTTGAGATCAGCGCTGGGGCGACGCGCAATGCTGCGCTTGAGCGGAAGGCTCTCAGTTCTCTCATCGGCAATGTCTTCGGGAAGCTCAATATGGACCGCACCCGGCTTCTCTTCCTCAGCCAGCCGAAACGCCTCCCGAACCCTGCTGGGGATGTTATCGGAGGATGCCATTTGATGGGTATATTTCGTGATGGGCCCCATCATCGCCACCACGTCCAGGATCTGAAAACGACCCTGCTTGGATTTCTTGATCGGTTTTTGCCCGGTGATCATCATCATGGGCATCCCGCCGAGCTGTGCGTAAGCGGCAGCGGTCACGAAGTTTGTTGCGCCAGGGCCCAAAGTGGCAAGGCAAACACCAGCCTTGCCGGTATGCCGCCCATAGGTTGCTGCCATGAAGCCGGCGCCCTGTTCGTGACGAGTCAGGATCAACCTGATCTGCTTTGATCGGGAGAGGGAGTCGAGGAAATCAAGATTCTCTTCGCCAGGGACACCGAAGATATATTCTACCCCTTCCTGTTCAAGACATTGGATGAATAGATCGGATGCCTTTTGACTCATTTTCTCTTGCCCCGCATTTCGTGTGTCATGAACGCATTCAGGAACTGCCCGCTGATAGTTACGGGCTGACGGCAACTGCAGAAAGGAAGAGAAACACTAACCGGACTGGCCCGCGCTGTCACTCTCAATAGCCAAGGCCAAGATCAACGCAGTGATTGAGGGCAGATCCGTTTCGATAGCGGTGCAGGTTTTCCAGAAATCGTTGCCCAGCGCGGTTGAACATCAGTGTTTGCGCCCGCCCCGAGAGGTGCATCGTGATGTGTGCATTGTCCAGCGTCCACAAAGGATGGTCCACCGGGAGCGGTTCCGGATCCGTCACGTCCAGAAATGCTGCAGCAATGCGACGATCCTTCAGTGCCGATATCAGGGCATCCTGATCGATGACACTGCCACGGGCAATGTTCACGATGACAGCGGTCTCTTTCATGAACGACAGTTCGGTTGCGCCGATCATCTGTTCGGTCTCCCCCGTGGCGGGTACGGCAAGGATAACCCAGTCAAACTCGCCAAGCCGTTCGCGCCATTCGTTGGGCCCGAGGATGCCCGGGCTGGGGGTACGCCGCACCACTGTCGTCTCAACCCCGAATCCCGTCAGACGCTCCTCAATCAACTTGCCAATGGCCCCATACCCCAAAAGCAGGGCCTTCGATCCAAACAGCTCAACCTTGCCTGGAGAATCGTGAAGCCATTCATGCCGGTCCTGCGCATGAACGACCTCCCTGTAGCCCTTGGCCACGGTCAGCATCCCCATGATCACATATTCGGCAATCGTGATTGCATTGATGCCTGCGCCATTGGTGACTGTCACGCCACGTTCCGCGAGAAGTTCAAGCGGCATGCCATCAACGCCAGCATAGACGGAGTTAAGCCATTTCATGTGTGTGGCACGCGAAATGGTGTGGGCCATATCGCCCTTGTCATACATGTCGAACCAGCCGATTTCGGCGTCTGGGGCAAGGGCCATCGCTTCGTTCTTGTTCGTGAAGAAGCGCACATCAAGCCAATCGGGGAGATGATCCTGGAGAAGGGCCTTGGCGACACCGGGCAGGACTGCGATGGTTTTCGTCATACTGATTTCCTTGTCGCCATTAAAAGGACTGCCTTGCCATTTTCGGCGTTCGCTCGAGCGGCAACTATGGTTTCAAAATGGCTGGCCGAAAACGCCGAGACCATTGCGCCCTCCCATTTTTGTGTCGTTCCGGCGTGATGTTCGGCTGCCCATGCGTGGGTTATCGAAACAAAACGGCCGCCCGGGCGCAAAACGCGCGCGAGTTCGCGCACCGTGTCTTCAACCGGCTCGCAGAGTTGCAATGTGTTGACGGCAAGAGCGCCATCGAAACAGGCCTCATCCACGGGGATGGCATCGGCGGTGCATTGCTCCTGCCGGACCTGGCCTGATGCAATGGCTTTCCAATTTCTCCGGGCGCTGGCGGCCATCATTGCTGACGACGGGTCGATCCCGAAAATTCGGCACTGCGGCAACTGGCGAGAAAGATATTCGATCCCCACGCCAGGCCCAAATCCAAGCACGAGGATATGTGCGTCAGTCGCTGGAGCGAGGCGGTCTACTGCTTCCCTTACTGCTGCCCTGTTCATCCGCGCCGTAATGGGGGCGATGAACCTGCCGCCCCAACCGTCAAAGCGGTTACTCATCGATCGGCGGCCTCCAGTCCCATTTCAGATCGCTGCCGTCCATGATTTCGACTCCCTGTGCGGCGAGCTCGTCCCGAATCGCATCGGACAGGGCAAAATCCTTGTCCTGCCGCGCCTTGTCCCGTTGGGTGAGGCGCGTCTCAATATCGGCCATAGAGAGCGGGCAGTTGACCGCATCCGCTGGCATGACGGTTCTTCGCAGAAGGTCCTCCGGCCGCAGACTGAGTAAGTTGAGCCCCAGAACCTTGTCCATTTCTCCAGCGACATGAAGGCGGACATCGGGCGAAAGCGCCTTCATTGCCAGCGCCTCTTCAAGCAAAGGCAAGGCCTTGGGCACCGAAAGGTCGTCTGAAATTGCAGCATCGAAGCGAGTCAGAAGGTCTTGGGCAGCGCTCGGCAAGGCCACGACCGCTTGACCGGTTGCGCGATCCTTCAACTGGCTGACCATCAGGATCAGCCTTCTCAGGCGGGTCAGAGCGGCAGCGAGATTCTCGAAGCTGAATTCGAGCTCGCTCCGGTAATGGGCCTGAAGGCACATGAGCCGATATGCCAGCGGATGGTTGCCGCGATCGACCAGCACTTGCAGGCGCAGGAATTCACCGCGCGACTTGGACATCTTGCCGCCCCGATCAATCAGGAAATTATTGTGCATCCAGATGCGTGCGCCCGAATGCTCGGTGCAATCGAGCCCGCCAGAGCCCTTGAAGGCCTGATTTTGCGCAATCTCGTTCGGATGGTGTATCTCGCGATGGTCGATGCCCCCGGTATGGATATCGAACGGCAATCCAAGCAGGGCCTCCGACATGACGGAGCATTCAAGGTGCCATCCCGGAGCGCCGCGCCCCCAGGGGCTGTCCCATTCCATCTGGCGTGTTTCACCCGCAGGAGTTTTGCGCCAGATCGCAAAGTCGGCCGCATGGCGTTTGCCTTCGACGGCCTCGATCCTGCCTTCGCCTTCTTCGGTGGCGGCCCGCGCCAGGCGTCCATAATCACCCACGGTCGTGGTGTCGAAATAAAGGCCGCTGTCCAGTTCATAGCAATGGGCGGGCGCAATCTTCTTGGCGAAATCGATCATCGCCTCGACATATTCCGTGGCGATCGACCATTGCGCAGGCTGGCGAATGTTGAGCCTTTCGATATCTGCCCAATAGGCATTTGTGTAGAATTTGGCGATGTCCCATGCCGATCGTCCGCTTTCCGAAGCGGCCTTTTCCATCTTGTCGTCGCCTGCATCTGCATCCGATGTCAGATGGCCAACATCGGTAATGTTGATGATGTGCCTGAGGCGATATCCCTTGAAGCTCAGGATGCGGCCAAGTGTATCGGCAAAGACATAGGCCCGCATGTTGCCGATATGCTGGTAATTATAGACCGTCGGACCGCAAGTGTAGACGCGAGCCTCTCCTTCATGAACCGGGGAAAAGGCTTCGAGTTCGCGCGTCAGACTGTTGAACAGCTTCAGGGGGGCAGTGTAGTCCATGACTGCCCCTTCCAACGGTTCGCTGCGCGCGTCAACCGGCTGGCGTGTCCTCATCCGACGGGACTGCCACAGTTTCGATGAGCAAGTCGAGCTGGGCGTGGCAACCAGCCCGTATAAGAGCAGCGGCTGTCTCTTCAAGTCCTTGTGGATTCGCGCCAAGCGCAGCAAATCGCAAGGTTGCGGGATTGGTCATTCCATCCCCCGAGATACGGAACTGTGCCCCGTCGGCAATCGGCAACTCGGCCAGAGGCCAGGCCTTCACAGACTGACCTGAGCGGAGCGCAATCTGGATTGACTTGCCATCAGAAAGCCGGGTGATGGAAAGGCTCGCAGCCTGTTCATGCGGCGGTACCCAGAGCGAGACCGCTTCGGTCCCTGCGACGCAAACGGTTCCCGACTTGCTTGAATCCACGAGCCAGAGATTGGGTGGCCGAACCGGCTGCGAACCAGTGCCCCTGACCGCCCCGGTTCTGACCTGCCGAGTGCCTGTGTTGCGCAGAAGCGCGCCGATGGCAGAATTGGTTACAGTTGTTGCGGTTGTCGAAAACAGGCCAGGGCCTTTCAGGACCCGCGTTCCACGGCCATCAAGAATGGTGACGGAGTCTCCGGCCTTCAACGCGACCTTGCTGTTGTCCGCAATCGATTTTCCCGGCGGATACGACTTTGCCGAAGGCCCCGTCGATTTGACAACGATGGTTTCTGAATGTGCGGCGGTTGCGCTTGCAAGCAAAAGGGTTGCTCCAAAAGCCGCGAAGGTTTTTCTAGTCCAGGACAAAATAGCCTCCTTCTTCCTGATGGGCGAGGCGAAAGACGAAACTGGCCAATGCTGCATCATCGGGAATCCTACTTGATTGTTCGGCCAATGCTGTGATGGCAGACACATCTCCTGAAATCGCCTGTTTCGCAAGATGGTTGAACGTCTTGCGCTGCGCAGGATCCATGCCGGGAACGGGCTCTAAGATGTCCACCGGAGTCGCGCGGCCACGCAGCACGACCCGGCCCAGCATGCGATACCAGTCAAGGCCAGACCGTTCAGCCGCTTCCCGGCTGGCCAGAATGCTGGAACCCAACTGCTTGTTGGCCGCTTCCAGGCGGGCAGCCGTATTCATGGAATCTCCCAGCGCCGTGTACTGGATACGACCTTCACCTCCAAAATTGCCAACGATCGCTTCGCCATAGTGCAGGCCCACGCGAGTCTTGCCGACCGGAGGTACTCCGTCTGGAATCGTCCTTCGGAACTCTTCGCCGGCCTGAACCAGCGCCCACGCGGCCCTTGCTGCGCGCTCCCCGTCATCCGGACGGCTGATAGGCGCCCCCCAGAACGCCACGACAGCGTCTCCAACGAATTTGTCGATCGTCCCACCATGTGCGAGCACAATATTGCTGAGCATTTCAAGGTAGCGGTTGAGCAATGTTGCGACCATTTCCGGCTCGATGGCGTGGCTCAGTTTGGTGAAGCCTTCGAGGTCAGTGAAGATCACGAAAATCTCGCGTTTTTCCCCATGGAGTGCCAGTCCTTCGGGATCGCGGAGGATTTCTGTGGCGATATCCCGCGGCAGGTATTTTCCGAGGGCGTTCTGCGCGAACCTGCGTTGTTCCGATCCGATGGCCCGGGCTGCCGTTCCAACCGAGGCATAGGCAAGCACCCAGCCAAGTCCCCATCCGAAGGCCGGTAATCCCTGCGTGTCATAGCCCTGCGCCTGAGCCCAGAAAGGCATAAGCGCAATCGCCGAGACCTGTCCGAGGATGGCCAGGCTGAGTGGCAGCGGACGAGCATTGGACATTGCAGTCGCCGCAGCGGCAAGAACGGCAAGGCCTGCGGCTATCCATTGCGCCCAGTTGGGTGGGGGAATTCCCAACCGGCCGTCAAGGACCTGGGCAAGCATGTGCGCGAATGCTTCGAGGCCCCAGACGGGCTTGCCTGTCAACTTGTTCAAGGGTGTCTCGAACATGTCAATGTCCTGGATATGTCCGCCGACCAGCACGTATTTGCCTTCGATCTGTTTGCGGAACAGAGCGGTGGCCTCGGCGTTTTCGAACAGGGCATCCTGCGCGAACGTATCAATGGGTATGGCTGCGAAAACGGGGCGTTCATTATAGACTGGAAGCCGATACCGGATGCTCCCGTCAAAGCCGGCAAAGAGCGCCCTTCTTTGGGGCTCGAGCGCAAGGGGCAGGATATCCGGCAGGCCCCGCAGTGCCTTGGGCCAGCTACGCAACACATTGTCGTCATCGGTCTGCAGCACAATGCTGGCCGGCTTCACCGGGCCTGTTGCAATATCCTTCTGGAAAGCCTCGAGAAATTGCTGCTGCCACAGCATGATCTTGTCCTCTGCCGTGCTTGCAGAGGCGTAGGCAAGGAAGGTTGGAGTTTTCAGTTTGACAAACGCGTCCTTGATGATCGGATCTTCAGGCTGCGGTTGGTCGATCAGGATATCGATCCCGATCGCCTTTGGCTTGAAGCTGTCAATCCGCGCCAGTGCCTTTGCCAGGATAGTCCGGTCGAGGGGGGAGCGTTTGCCTGTCGCGGCCAGTGTTTCGTCAGTATAGACGACCATGACAATCCTGTCGTCCTGGTCGACCTTCTCCGCAGTAAGCACTTGCCGCCAGTCATAGAGTGCGCGCTCGGCCTCTATGGCAAGGGGAAGGGACCAACCATAGCGAGCAATGAGGACTGCCGCGGTCAGGAAGAAAAGTGTCACGATCAGGCGCCATGGCCCCAACTGGCGCAGGCCGGTCCTGGCCCATCCGGCCCAAACGCCTTGATCCTGAGGCATCAGGCGTGCATCCCGAGATTGGCCCTAGCGCCGGGCCAGCATGGGTTGCGCCCCGTCACCCACGATCGCAAAGCCGGACCAGTAAAATGGATGCGATGTGGCCGCGTCATCCATCAGGCCCCTTTGCGCATCGGAAAGTGCTTCCCCGACCGAAAGGCCGCTACTGGCCTTGAAAAGGCCCGAAATGAGGCGTTCGGTCGCCATGAAATCATCGGGCGCAGGCCAATGGCTCGCGAGCACTGAACGTCCCCCGGCACCAACAAAGGCGCGCACCAACCCGTCAAGCGCACTGCCGCCGCCAGTTGATACGCCGGCTTCGCGTGTAGCGGCAACCGAGGCTTTGCCTGCCGTGTCGCAGGCAGACAAAATGACAAGGTCTGCGTTGATCCTGAGATCGAAGATTTCTCGAAAACTGAGCAGCCCATCCGATCCGGGCTCCCCAAAGGAGGTCAGAAGAGCGGGCCGGGCAGGGCATTCAGGCCGCGGCGCGGTTACAAGCCCGTGGGTCGCAAAATGCAGGATGCGATAGTTGGCAAGATCTGGACGAGCCATGATCGCTGTGTCCGAAAAATCCGTTCCGGTCACGATCGATGACTGGTTCTCGCCAATGGCTGCTCTTGCCTGACGCAACTCTGCATCCGAAATCGGCTTGTCCCATTCGCTTGACGGCCATTGGCAGTTTGGCCCGCTGCTCAATCCGCGGGGGACGGACATGCGAGCGGCGGGCGCAACGGGAGCATTGCGACCGAATCCCAGATATTCTCTTGGTGCATTCGATGCTGGCGCATTGCGGGCATCGCGAAATGCACGCGCCGATACGGCTGTGCTGACGCTGTGCCGACGCCCCATCCAGTCGATCCCGCGGAAATCAAACTGGTCGGCGTCTGGAACGGCGACGCGTGCCAGATAGGCGTCAACGCCGGGCTGGCTTGCCACGAGAAGAGTGATGGGCAGGCGCAACATGGCTCCATCGGGTTCAAACACCAGATGTCGGACCGTGCTCAAGCGGGACGCAATCGGGCCGAAGAGATCCAGATACAGCTTGCGGGCCAGAACAACATCAAACGGGTAGGTATTGATCTGGCCGCCCTCGTCCTTGGAAATGGTATCGCGAAGCCCGTCCACTGCAGCGTCAAGTTGCGCCGTATCCAGGGTAACCCGGTAGCCGGTGGCACCCTTCTGGTCTGCAAACATCGCGAAGACCGAATGGCCAACCACGCTAAGCTTGAAATAGGCCTCTTCCGGTTTCAACGCCGATCTGAGCTCGCCCAGAGAAAGCACGCGCCCGGAAATTGCCCGATATTGCGCGTATTGCGAAAGACTCGCTTGCGTTGCAACCTGGTCTTTCTCCAGCATTGCAATCTCGTTCCTGACAGATGCAATCTGCGCTGAAAGAGCTTGGGATTTGTCTGTCGAAGCAAGGAGATTGGCAAGTTCGATGCGATTTCGTTCGATATCGCGATCCAGCGAGCGGGACTGCCGGAACAGGCGGGTGGCCTCACCTGATCCCTCGCTCAGTTCACGGGCAAGGATCGCCTGCGTATCGGCGACCCCAGGCCTGACAAGCGTCTGGCTGGCAAGGAACATGTCCTCGATCAGGGAGGGGTCGTTGGGAAGTCGATCTGTCAGCAGTACAAAATAGGGGTCAAGCAGATTGCCGAGCCCAGTGATTGCCGTGCCAGTGTCAGCGGCACTCCGGATCACTGTCCTGTATTCTGCAATCGCATCTGCAGATTTGCCATGTCTTGCCAGCATGGCTGCAAGTCGGGCTCGCGCGGCATTGACGGCCACCGTCTGCGGATAGCGCGCCTCAAGCAAGGTGAGGGATTCCCGCATCCTCGCTTCCGCTGCTGCCTGGTCTCCCAGAGCGTCCATCGCAAGCGCAAGCTCGGCCAGGATCTGCGATCTCAAGCGAATGGCGGATATAACCCGGCCGTCGCGAACAGCAAGGACAGCGCTTGCTGCGCTTTCAAGAAGTGCGCGGCTTTCTGCCAGTTTTCCAGTCAGGCGATACAGTGTCGCGCGGATTTGCTGCGCCTGCGCGTCCAGGAAAATGGCACGTTCTGCCGGTGCGAGCGTTTGGGAGTCAGTGATTCCGACACGTTGCCCGGACAAGTTGCCCGAATTGAGCTCCCCAGCCAGTTCGGCGCCAATTTCGATACGGTTGTTTTCGCCTGGATTGTCATTGGACATCGCGCCGACCGGACGATCCAGTCGAGCAATCGCATCATCAAAGCGACGCTGATTAAGGAGGTGGAAGGCTTCAAAATTGCGGCGCAAGCGGGATTGAATACGGTCAGCGGCAGGAAGGCTATTTGCCTGGGCGAAAAGGGCATCGGCCTGGGCAAATTCTCCGAGATTCGAATATTGCAGGGCTCGGTTGATCAGGAACTCCGAAAGTCTTTCGCGACCGACAGCTTCCCCATCTGCGCGTTGAGCCATTGAACCGAAGAATTCAGCCGCCTCCGCATAATTGCCGCTGGTATTGCGCCGATAGCCTTCTGCGAGCGCCTGATCCGCGTCCAGTGTGCCAGCCTGTACGCGTGCAAATGCGACCGGGTCGTCGACTGAGGTCGTTGCGACGGAAACTTCTCCGGCTGTAATGCGATCCGCGACAATGGTCCTCAGGCCGAGCCTGAGAGCACTGTCGTATCCGGCAAGTCCTTCTGCGACCCACAGGATCTGGCCTTTCTTCAGGGAATAGACGCGATAGCCAACGGTCGCGCCATTCAGGCGGCAATCGATCGTTGATACTGGTCCCAGGCCTTCAACGGTCACATTCGTAGCCGAGGCGCTGCATGCCGTATCGGCCTTGCGTATTTCCGACAGTCGCGTCTGGGCGTCGGCGCCCCTCAAAGCATAGAGTTTGCCAACGGGTCGCGCTGCATCTCTGCACGTAATTGTCCAGGCGCGGTCAAACATCCCCTTGATCGCCGCATCGGTGTTACGGCTCTGAACCTGGCACAGGACTCCCCCCCGGTTTCCGAGCCTGAACGAGTCCAGCAGGCTGGGCCTTTGCGCCAACGCGGGGGCGGCCTGAAGGCTTGCGGCCAAAGACAACAAAATGCCGACCAGACGAATTTCCGATAGTCGCAAGGGCACCCTCCCTCCCACTGACAGCATTATGGACAGCAATGTTTTGCTTGTCGGTTAATGTCAGTTTCGCAAACCCAAGTCGTTCAGTTGGGATGTGGTAGCCGAAATCTTGCCAGTTCAAAAGGGGCAGCCGCAGGCAGTTGCTGGACAATTCCCCCAAACACCGCAATGTCGCGCTGCAGGGGGTTCAGGAATGACGGATCAACAATCACCGGCAGGCAATGGCCGCATACTGGCAGCAAGCCTGGTCGGTACGGCCATCGAATTTTACGATTTCTATATTTATGCGACCGCTGCATCGCTTGTTTTTGGCCCATTATTCTTTCCAGCCGATTCCCCTTCGGCACAATTGCTGGCATCCTACGCAAGCTTTGGGCTCGCCTTTGTAGCAAGGCCGCTGGGCTCGGTGATTTTTGGCCATTTCGGGGATCGGATCGGGCGCAAGTCGACTCTGGTTGCATCGCTTTTGCTTATGGGCGGATCAACGATGCTGATTGCCTTTCTGCCTACCTATGCTGCCATCGGCTGGGTTGCCCCGCTGCTCCTGTGCCTGTTGCGCTTCGGGCAGGGGTTGGGGCTTGGTGGCGAATGGGGCGGTGCCGCGTTGCTTGCTGTCGAGAACGCACCGCCGGGTTGGCGGGGGCGCTTCGGCATGTTTCCGCAGCTTGGTGCTCCTGTGGGATTCCTGCTGGCCAATGGACTGTTCCTCATCCTTGGAAGCCTTCTGAGCCAGGACGAATTCCAGAGTTGGGGATGGAGAATCCCGTTCCTGTTGAGCGCCCTGCTTGTGGTCGTCGGGCTGTGGGTCAGGATGCGGCTTGCCGAAACGCCGGCTTTCTCTCGAATGCTGGCGCAAGAGAGGCCTCCGTCCGTTCCCATGCGCGAGGCATTTGCACGACATACGCCAGAAATCATTTGCGGAACCTTCGCGGCGGTTGCCTGTTTCGCCTTTTTCTATCTCGCGACAGCTTTTGCGTTGGGGTACGGTACCACAACGCGCGGGCTGCCGAGAGAAACGTTCCTCGCCATCCAGCTCTTTGCCATTATGTTTCTTGCCTTGGGCATCCTGATATCCGGGTCATGGTCTGACCGAAGTTCCCCTCGGCGTGTTCTGGCGGCCGGTTGCGCTTTGGGGATGCCGCTTGGCTTCGCCCTGGCCCCGATGCTGATGGGCAGTTTGAGCGCAACGACAGCCTTTCTCTCGATGGCGCTGTTTGTCATGGGGCTCCTTTACGGCCCTTTGGGGGCGTGGCTCCCCAGCCTGTTCCCGGCGCGCGTGCGGTACACCGGTGTATCCATTGCCTTTAACATGGGCGGCATTTTCGGTGGCGCCTTGACGCCACTTGCGGCTCAGGCCCTTGCCGAGCGCGGCGGGCTTGCTTGGGTTGGCGGCTATCTCAGCCTTGCCGCGGCGATCAGCCTTGCGGCACTTGCTCTTGTTCCGAAAAGAGTGGAGGCCCGAGCCGGAATCGAACCGGCGTGCAAGGATTTGCAGTCCTCTGCGTAACCACTCCGCCATCGGGCCGCGGTGCGCAAATGCTTCGATTTTGCCATGGTGTCAATCGCGCTTCTCGCTTTTCACACGCCGATCGACATGGGGAAACCTCTATCGCGTTCGCCGCAACGCGTAGAGTTGGTGCACGGTTCTCCCGGCCTGCTCCGCATGAACGAGTGCATAATCCCGAGCGATGGCGGCATTCAGGATTGCTCTGGTCTGCCTGTTTTCGGTTGGCCGGGCTGGCAGTGTCGTCACGATCAGGCCTGGCCGTTGCGAAAGGATGTGTCGCGTTTCAAAGTCAATATCAACGCCAAGTGCATTGGCTTCATTTGCTTTGCTGAAATGGGATGGCAGCCAGTAGCGCGTCGTGCGGCAGCGTCTGCTCATATGATACAGAATGGGATGCCCGTTGTAGATAAAGAGGCAACCCGGATGTCGATGCATCGAAGCGACCATTCTGTCCAGCATGGCACGGCTTCCCGACATGCGCTTGACATCAAACAGCATCAATTGCCCTATGACGAAAGCAATCAGCAACGTACCCAGCGCGAAGCGGCGCAGGGGACCGGACGCAC
>WBZL01002927.1_pt1 | contig 16057 bp, 13 predicted proteins | sample 5204291 | NCBI WGS metagenome assembly WBZL01 (sample SAMN12344345, study PRJNA552823) | activated sludge metagenome | biome: Activated sludge suspended growth; feature: Nitrification reactor; material: Wastewater; isolation source: activated sludge from nitrification reactor of wastewater...
ACTCCGCAAAGCGGGCATGGACGATAAACTCGTCATCGTCGGCGGCAACATCCCCGAACAGGACATCCCCGCGCTGACCTCCTTCGGCGTGGCGGGCGTCTTCCCCACAGGCAGTCCCTTCGAAGACATCGCCGCGTTCATACGAAACAGCATCGCGGATAAAGTGTCTTAAACACGAAGTACACGAAGGTCACGAAGGAATAAACCCAAACGTCTTCCACCCTTTGTGTACTTGGTGTCCTTTGTGTTTGAAAAAATTTTGCCCATAGGAGTTCCAATGGCAGACAAAATTCGAGATGTGATTTTGGAATCGGGCATCCCCGTCAAACCCGTGTACGGACCCGAAGACTTGAAAGAGATTGACGCCGCGAGCGACATCGGCAAGCCAGGCGAATTCCCGTTCACGCGCGGGATTCATCCCTTCATGTACCGCCAGCGACCGTTCACCATGCGTCAATACGCGGGGTTCGGAATGCCGCATGAGACCAACCAACGCTTCAAGTTCCTGATCGAAAACGGGCAGAACGCCCTCAACGTCGCGTTCGACCTGCCCACCCAAATGGGACTCGATTCCAGCGACCCGCTGGCGGAGGGCGAAGTGGGGCGCGTGGGCATGGCGGTGGATACGCTCGCGGATATGGAAGTCGCTTTTGCGGGCATCCCCATTGACCAGATCAGCGTCTCGCTCACCATCAACGCGGTGGCGGCTCCCATCATGGCGATGTATTTTGTCGCCGCCGAAAAGCAGGGCGTGCCGTTGAATCAAGTGCGCGGCACGGCGCAGAACGACATCCTCAAGGAATACATCGGGCGCGGCGCGTGGATCTTCCCCGTCGAGCCAGCCGTCCGTTTGATCGGCGACACGATCGAATTTTGCGCGCGCAACGCGCCGAAATATTATCCCGTCTCGGTCTGCGGATACCACATCCGCGAATCGGGCGCGAACCCCATGCAGGAGATCGCCTATGCCTATTCCATCGCGCGCGAATATATCCGCCGCGGGCTGGGGCGCGGCTTGAGCGTGGACGACTTCGCGGGGCAGATCTCGTTCAACTTCGATATCTACGGCAACTTCTTCGAGCAGATTTCAAAGTTCCGCGCGGCGCGGCGGTTATGGGCGCGCATCATCAAAGACGAGTTCGGCGCGAAAAATCCCAACACAATGATGATGAAGATGATCGCGGGCGGCGGGGGCGGCGGTCTCACCATCGAACAACCCGAGAACAACATCGTGCGCGGCGCGTACTACGCGCTCATCTCCGCCCTCTCTGGCACGCAGACCATGGCGCTGTGCAGTTACGACGAAGCCTACACCATCCCAACCGAAAAGGCGGCGTTGATCTCGCTTCGCACCATGCAAATCCTGATCGAAGAGATGGGCATCGGCGACACCGTGGACCCGCTCGGCGGTTCATACTACGTCGAAAGTTTGACCAGCGAATTCGAGCGCCGCATGGCGGACGAGATCAAGCGTGTGGACGAACAGTGGGGCGGAATCGTGGAGGCGGTCAGCGCGGGCATCTTGCAGGGCGAGGTGGCGCGTCAAGCCTATCAGTTTGAAAAAGGCGTCCAGGATGGGTCAATTCCAAAAGTCGGAGTGAACCGCTTTCGCATGGAAGAGGAAAAGCGCGACGTGGCTCTGCATCCGTATGACTCGAAACAGGCGGAGGAGTCGATTCGCCGCACAGCGGAAGTGATCGCGGCTCGCGACGCAGGGACGGTTGATTCGGCGCTTCAAAAAGTCCGCGCCGCCGCGAGAGACGGGCAGAACACCATGCCCGCGTTGATCGAAGCCGTGCGCGCATACGCGACCATTGGCGAGATCACGAAGACGCTGAAAGAAGTCTTCGGCGAATATGCGGAACAGGTGCGGTTGTAATTGGAAAAAGATTCAAACACAAAGGACACGAAGTACACAAAGGTTTTAAAGGGTTTCCTTCGTGACCTTTGTGTCCTTCGTGTTTAATTTTTTGAGTTAGGAGAATCTATGCGGCTTGGTTGCGACATCGGCGGGACGTTCACCGACTTTGTGCTGCTCGACGATGAAACGGGCGAGATCAAAGTGTATAAATGCCTCACCACCCCAGGCGACCCGTCTGACGCGGTGGAGGAGGGCGTGCGGGCGTTGACGAGCCGCGTTCCGAATCTTCCGCAAAAGATGAAGGAAGTGATTCACGGAACCACGCTGGTCATCAACGCCATCATCGAACGCAAAGGCGCGCGCACGGGGCTGATCACCACCGAAGGATTCCGCGACGTGCTGGAACTTGGGCGCGAGACCCGTTACGCGCCGTACGATGTCTTCGCCGAATTTCCAAAGCCGCTTGTGCCGCGCCCGTTGCGGATGGAAGTCCGCGAGCGCTTACGCGCCGACGGAAGCGTGTTGAAAGCGCTGGATACAAAACAGGCGGGAGAAGTGGCGCGCGCGTTGAAGGACGAAGGCGCGCAGTCCATTGCGATCTGCTTGCTCAACTCGTTCGAGAATCCCGCGCACGAATTGGCGGTCAAGGAAATCGTCGCAAAAGAATTTCCAGGAGTGTCCATCTCCACGTCGTACGAAGTCCTGCCGCAGATCCGCGAATACGAACGCGCCAGCACCACCGTCGCTAACGCCTACGTCAAACCGCTGACCGAAACGTATCTGCGAAAACTTTCCAAACGATTAAGTTCTCTCGGGTTCAACGGTCAATTATTCATCATGCTCTCCAGCGGCGGCGTCACGTCCGTCGAAACGGCGGCGGAGTTTCCCGTGCGCATCATCGAGTCGGGACCGACGGCGGCGGTGATCGCGGGCGAATATTTCAGCCGCCTCTTCAACCTGCCCGAAATGTTCTGCTTCGACATGGGCGGCACGACCGCGAAGTCGTGTCTCATCCAGGGCGGAGTCGCGGGCGTCGTCCCAACGTTCGAGGTGGGCAGAGTCCAACGGTTCATGAAAGGAAGCGGGCTGACGATTCAAGTCCCAGTGGTGGATTTGATGGAAATCGGCGCGGGCGGCGGGAGCATCGCGCATCTCTCGCGTCTCGGCACGCTTCAAGTCGGACCTGAAAGCGCGGGCGCGGAACCAGGTCCCATCTGCTATGGGCGCGGGGGCAAACGTCCCACCGTCACCGATGTGGACCTTCTGCTCGGCTACCTCGACGCGGAATATTTTCTCGGCGGCGAAATGAAACTGGATGTGGAGGCGGCGCGGCGCGGCGTGGAGGAACAGATCGCCCAGCCGCTCGGCGTTTCGTACATTCAAGCGGTGTGGGGCATTCACGACCTGATCAACGAAACGATGGCGGCGGCGGCGAAGACACATATCGCCGAACGCGGCGGGAATCCCAAAGTGGTCACGCTGGCGGCGTTCGGCGGCGCGGGACCCGTCCATGCCTATGGGCTGGCATACAAACTCGGCGCGCCGCGCGTGATCGTCCCGCCCAACGCGGGAGTCGGCTCCGCCATGGGATTCTTCACCGCTCCCCGCGCCTTCGATCTGGTCCGCAGTCACAAAGCGCCGCTCGCAAGCCTTGACGTGGAAGAGATCGAAAAACTTTTTCACGCCATGGAAGCGGAAGGCGAACGCGCATTACGCACAGCGGGCGCGACGGATGAAATTTCCTTCACCCGCTCGGTGGACGCGCGCTTCATCGGTCAAGGCTCGGAGACGAACCTGCTCCTGCCGCCCAAGCCTTTCACGCAACTTCAGCCAGACGAACTGCGGAGTCTCTTCGATAAAAATTACGAACGTCTTTACGGACGCACCTACCCAGAGATTCCCATCGAGTTCGTCAACTTCCGCGCGCGGGCGAGTTTGCCTGTCCAGCCGTTGAAACTTCAAGAGTTGGACAAAACAAAAGGCGATGTGAAAAACGCGATCAAGGGCGAACGGCTGGCGTTCTCTGGTCAGGCAAAAGACTTCATCCCCTTCAAAGTCTACGACCGCTACAAGTTATTCCCTGGCGCGTCCTTCGCGGGACCCGCCATCATCGAAGAACGCGAATCCACCATCATCGTCGGCGAAAGCGCGACCGTTTCGGTGGATGGCTTCGGCTTCTTGTGGATGGAGATGCGGAGGGAGTGATACAAAATTTTCTAACACAAAGTACACAAAGGTCACAAAGGGTTAAGACTTGCTCAACTAGACACCTTCTTGTAGACCGTCGCGCATGAGAGCCTAAACCAAAGAGCCAAAACATTACTCAACCCAACTTCGTGTACTTCGTGTCCTTTGTAGTGAATCAAGAAACAGTAAATGGAACAACCCATGACCCAAACCTTCGACCCCATCACCCTCGAAATCCTCTGGCGGCGGCTGATCTCCATTGTGGACGAAGCCGACGCCACCGTCGCCCGCACCGCGTTCTCCAGCCTGTTGCGCGACGCGCACGACTACACCTGCATGTTCACCGACCGTCACGGGCGCGAACTGGCGCAAGGGACTCTCGCCACGCCTGGTCAATCGGGCGCGATGGCGCTGGGCATTCACAAACTGGTTCAACACTTTTCAGCGGATGATCTTCAGGCTGGCGACGTGTTCATCACCAACGACCCCTGGGCGCTGGCGGGGCATCTTAACGACATCTGCGTCTTCAGCCCGATCTTCCACAAAGGAAACCTTGCCGCCTTCACGGCTTGCGTCCTGCATCACTCGGATATCGGCGGGCGGGTCGCGTCTGACAATCACGATGTCTTTGAAGAAGGCTTGTTCATCCCGCTGGTAAAACTCTACGAACGCGGCGAATTGAATCAAGCCGTGCTGGATATGATCCGCTGGAACGTCCGCACGCCCGAAAACGTCATCGGCGACATCCGCTCGCAGACGGCGGCGAATCACGTCTGCGCCGCGCAGGTTCAGCGGATGCTCGAAGAATATCAACTCGACTCGCTGGACGACCTTGCGGATGAGATCATCGCCCGCAGTGAAAAGAGCGTCCGCTCGGCGATCGAACAAGTCCCCGATGGAATCTATCGCGCCGAAGGCGTCATCGAACAGATGGAGGGGCAGAAGGATATCGTCATCAAAGCCGCCGTCGAAATCAAAGACAGCGACATCACCGTTGACCTCGCGGGTTCCTCGCCGCAGGTTAGTTGGGGCGGCAACGTCGTATACAACTTCACCTTCGCCTACGTCCACATGGCGATCAAAAGCATCTTCGACCCCGACATTCCGAACAATCACGGCAGTGTCGCGGTCATCAAACTCAACGCGCCCGAAGGCAGCGTAGTCAACTGCCGCTTCCCAGCCGCCGTCGCCGCGCGGATGCAGATCGGTCACTTCATGGCGGAGATCATCTATCGCGCATTGGCGCAGGCGCTTCCACAGCGCGTCATCGCCTCCAGCGGCGGCACGCCCGCCACCATGAACGTCTTTTACGGAACGTTCAACAACGGCAAACCCTGGCACTCGGTCATCATCCGCGGTGGGGGCATGGGCGCAAGCAGCGCCCGCGACGGCGAGAACAGTTACATCTTCCCAGCCAACGGCGCGAACACGCCCATCGAAATCCTCGAAAGCGACACGCCCCTCCTCGTCGAACGCCGCGAACTGTTGATGGATTCGGGCGGGGCGGGAAGATTCCGCGGCGGGCTGGGGACGCGCACCGTCTTCCGCATCCCAGACGACGAACACGCGCCTCCGACTCCCGTCAGCCTGGGCATCCAATCTGGACGTTTTCGCCTACCCCCAGAGGGATTGGCTGGCGGGCAGGCTGGCTCGCGCGCAAAATTTCTCGTCAACGGGGAGCAGGGGAATCCCTACGGGCTGACCAAACTTAACCCTGGCGATGTGGTCGTCATGGAATCGTCTGGCGGTGGCGGCTACGGCTCTCCCGCCGAACGCGACCGCGACGCGCTTGCCGAAGACCTCCGCGCAGGGCGGGTGTCTGAGGAAAAGGCGAAATCGGAGTATGGGTTTGAGTAGCCCCAACGAACGCTCAAGCCGCCGTCTTCGGCGGCGTTTGCAAGAGTACTACGCTGGAACTCTCGGACGCACTTCCCGCTCCAAGCGATTGCCCAAAGCGTCGAGGGTGATATCTAAATCGTATTCCGCCTGCAGTCCAAGCCAGAACTGCGGAGACGTGCCAAAGTAGCGCGACAAACGCAATGCGGTATCCGCCGTGACGCCGCGCGTTCTCAATACAATCTCATTGATGCGCCGCGCGTCAACGCCGATCTCAATCGCTAGGCGATTCTGGCTCAGATTCATCGGCTTCAAGAATTCGTCCTGCAAAACTTCGCCAGGGTGAACGGGATGTAATTTATCGGTCATTTCTACCTGCCAATCTAGTGATAATCCGCGATTTCAACATCGTAGGCATCGTTGTCTTCCCATCGAAAACAGATACGCCATTGGTCGTTGATCCGAACGCTCCACTGACCCGCGCGATCTCCGCTCAGTTTTTCGAGATGGTTGGCTGGAGGAACTCGCAAATCGTTGATAGAAACGGCGTTGTTTATCATGCGGAGTTTACGCAAAGCGACTTGTTGAATATCGGCGGGCAGCCTTCGGGAGCGTTGACGCTGATAGATATTCTGTGTTTCATCGCTCTTGAAGGTTTTTATCATGGTCTTCATTTTATAGCGCGACGCGCTAAATGTCAACCGCCTAATCGTTGAATGAGAGCCGCTCCGAGCCAGTTAATGAACCAACAGCCTGCGTCCTGGCTCCTTAAAATTTCGGCAGTTGTGTTGACAATTCCAAAAAGAGGGGTATACTAAACATATCTCACTTCAATTACGATGTGTAAAAATAGTGAGATATATTTACAGACTGGAGGTTTTGCATGACCCTGCGGCTGTTTGAAACATGGCAGAACCAATCCCTGGAGGGCATCTTCGCGGAGTGCCGCGAACTGTCGGAGGACGCCGACTTCCCCACAGTGAAACGCTGGCGCGAACAGGGCGGAAAAGTCCTGGGGCATTTTCAAGTGTACTTCCCCGAAGAGATCGCCCACGCGGCGGGGATGCTGCCCCTCAAAATGCGCGGCGCGCCCGTTGAGCCGACTCACTCCGACTCGCGCTTCGGCTCCTATCTTTGCTCGATCCTCAAAACAAACCTTGAACTCGTCCTGAGTAACCGCGTCGAACTGGACATGTTCGTCACCCATCCCATCTGCGACGCGGCGCGGAATTTGGCGGCGGTCTGGGGGCGGAACTATTCATATCCGTGCCAGATCTTGTACCTGCCGCAGAATGCCAACTCGAAAGCGTCGGCGGAGTATTTACGGGGGGAATATGATCGGGTGAAGAGCGACATCGAAGCGTTGTCGGGGACGAAGGTTACGGATGAAGCGTTGAGAAATTCCATCGCGGTCTATAACGAGAATCGCAGTCTCCTGCGAAAGATTTACGAGATCAAACGTAAACAACCCTGGCTTCTTTCAGGGTTTGAAGCGTATCTGCTGATGAACGTCGGCGGGATGATTTTGCGCGAGGAACACAACGAAATGCTCAAAGCGGCGATCCCGTTGATCGAAGCGCGACCCGCCAAACGTCAGGATAAGATTCGCGTGGTCTTCGAGGGCGGCTTCTGCGAACAGCCTCCGCTCGATTTGATTCGCGCCATCTCGCAATCCTGTTACATCGTGGACGACGATCTCATGATCGGCTTGAGATGGATTGTCGAAGACGTTCCGCTCGAAGGCGACCTGCTGATGAACATGGCGGACGCGTACCTTGAAAAATCCAGTTACAGCCCCGTGCAACACGACGCGCGCAAACCGAAGGAAAAAATGTTGTTACAACGCATCGCGGACTCGGGCGCGGAGGCGGCGATCATCACCGCCGCGAAGATGTGCGAGCCTGGGCTTGAAGATCAGGTGACGTACACGAAGGCGCTCGACGAAAAGGGCATCCCATATTTCGTGGGCGAGTTTGAAGAGAACATGACCAGCTTCGACAGCATGGAAATCCAGCTGGAGACGTTTACCGAGAACTTGATATTTAGTTAGCCGAGACCTGACAGGTTTTTAAAACCTGTCAGGTCTTAGGATAGGTGAACCATGACCGAAACACAAACAGACGAACTTGTAGGACGCGGTAACAAAGAAGGGGCAGACCTGTTCCGCGAGTGGTTTGACGATCTGGCGGACCACGCAAAGCGAGGCGAGGGCGCGGCGTATGTCTTCGTGATGGGCAGTATGGCGGAATTACTGCACGTGTTCGACTTTCCGCTGGTGCTGCCTGAGATCACTTCGCTTCAAACCGCTGTGCGGCGCGTGGCGGATACGTATCTCGCGGAGGCGGAGGATTACGGCTACTCGCCCGATATCTGCGGCTACGTCAAAGCGGACATTGCGGTTCAACTGCGCGGTGGACAACATCCCATGGGGCAGATTCCCAAACCCTCCATTGCCGTGATGACGAATGCCTGCAATACCTACATCAAGTGGGCGGAGATCTGGGAGCGGATCTACAAGATTCCGATCGTCGTCATTGACGTGCCAGCCACGCGCGCGGCGGGCGGACAGTTCCAGCCTGGCAGTTCCGATTTCGAGCGCGACCGCAAATATGTCGAAGCGCAGATTCGGGAGTTGATCACGCTCTGCGAGCAGGTCTCAGGCAAAAAGTTCGACATTGACCGCCTGCGCGAATCGCTCGGTTACGCCAACGATATGAATGAAGGCTGGCGGCGCGTGCTGGAACTCAACAAGAGCAAGCCGTCGCTCTTCAACGCGGTGACGGATGGCACGGTTTATCTGGGCGTTTCAAATAACCTGCGCGGAACAAAGAAGGGCAGTCAGTTCTTCAAGAACCTTGTGGAAGAAATGGAATACAAAGCCGCGCACGGCATCGGCACGCAGATCGTCGAAAAATACAGGCTCGGATTCGTCGGCGTGCCGTGTTATCCCATCTTCCGACGTTTCAGCGAAATGTTCACCGAATGGGGCGGCAACTTCGTCCACTCCACCTATTTGAACTTTGCTTCGGGCGGCGGCAATCTCGGCTATCAATACGACGTGAACCGTCCCATCGAAAGCCTCGCGGAGGGATTCTTGATCAGCGTGCGCGAAGCGATGGATAACATGTTCCATCAAGATCGCGTGGTGATCGACTGGGTGAAAAATTACGACCTGGACGGCGTGGTCTATCACCCGATCAAATCCTGCCGCACGGTCTCGACGGGCCTCGCCGACGGGCGGCGGGCGATGATGGCGGCGACGGACGTTCCCAGCCTGTTCATCGAATCGGACATGATGGACAAGCGCGTTGTCTCTGAAGCGCAGATGAAGAACCGCGCCGACGCCTTCTTTGAAGGTCTCGCCTCGCGGCGCGAGATGGCAAAAGTGGCGCAGTCTTGATTACTTTACGCCTTATTTTTGGACGCAGATAAACGCGGATGAACGCAGATTTTTTGTAGATTCTGAAGGAAGAAAAGAATCAGCGTATTCAGCGTTCATCTGCGTCCCGATTTCAAGATTTTAGGAGGTACTGTCTCATGGCATACGCGGCAGGCGTTGACGTAGGCTCGACGCAAACAAAAGCAATCATCATCAACGAAGACCGAGAGATCGTCGGTCGTTGCCTGACGGATACAGGAGCGAACGTGGTCATCGCGGCGGAGAACGCCTTTGCCGAGGCGCTCAAGACCAGCGGCATCCGCGAAGAGGAAGTCGAATATGTGATCGGCACAGGCTACGGGCGTTACCGCGTCACGTTCGGCAACACGCAGGTGACGGAGATCTCCTGTCACGCGCGCGGCGCGGCGCAGATGTTCCCTGGCACAAAGACCGTGCTGGACATGGGCGGGCAGGATACCAAAGCCATCCGCGTCAGCCCCAAGGGCGAAGTGCTCGACTTCTGCATGAACGACAAATGCGCGGCTGGCACGGGGCGCTTCCTCGGCGCGGCGGCGGCGGCGTTGGATATTCCGCTCGGCGAACTGGGCAACGTGGCAATGAAAGCGGAACGACCCGTCAAGATCAGCACCACCTGCACCGTCTTCGCCGAGTCTGAAGTCCTTTCGTGGCTGGGCAAAGGCAAAAAGATCGAAGATATTTTATGGGGCGTGCATCTCTCCATCGCCTCGCGCTCGACCGCGTTACTGCGCCGCGTCGGCATCGAACACGAGATCACCTTCACAGGCGGCGTCACGAAAAACGCGGGCATGATCAAATCGCTCGAACAGGCGTTGAAGACCAAACTCAACGTCAGCGATGATTCGCATTACATGGGCGCGTTGGGCGCGGCGCTCTTCGCGCTCGACCACATCCTTGCGGGGCGCGTCCCCACCGAAGAGAAGGAGGCGGCATGACCACCTACACCACTGGCATTGACGTTGGCTCCACCTACACCAAAGCCGTCATTGTGAAAGACGGCAACGAGATCGTTTCGCGCGCCATGCTCAACACGGGCTTCCGCCTTGAAGAAGCCGCGCGCAAAGCCTACGACGCCGCGCTCGAACAGGCGGGACTGACCGAATCCGATTCGTCCTATCTCGTCACTACTGGTTTCGGGCGCCATCTCGTCGGCTTCCGCGACGTGAACGTGACCGACATCAACGCCAGCGCGCGCGGAGCGGCATTCCTCTTCCCCAAAACGCGCACCATCCTCGACGTCGGCGGGCAGACGATGAAAGCCATCCAACTGACCGAAGACGGCAAGGTCAAATCCTTCCGCCTTAACGACAAATGCGCGGCAGGCACAGGCGCGTTCCTCGAAAAGACCGCCCGCTACATGGGCTACAAAACCGAAGAGATCGGCACGCTCGCGGCGGTCTCCAAAACGGTGGTTCCCATTTCGGGCGTGTGCGCGGTCTTCGCCGAATCCGAAGTCATCAACCATCTCTCGCAGGGCATGTCCCCGTCCGACATCATGTACGGCTCCATCGTCTCGCTCGTGGCGCGTTCGGTGCAACTGCTCAAGCGCGTCGGCATGAATCCCGAATTCACGCTCATCGGCGGCATCCTGCGCTTCGAATCCATGAGCCATGTCGTGCGCGAACAGATCAAGACCGAAGTCAACGTGGCGGAGGGCGACCTCGTGCAATACGTCTCCGCCCTCGGCGCGGCGATCCTCGGCTATCGTCGCTTCGGAAAACTTCAAAGCGAAGGACAACCCGCAATCGCAGGCGCTTAGCCTGCGATTTTTCAGTTCAGGAGACGCGCCGTCATGTCGCCGATAACGCCATCTGTCCGCACTCAATTTTTGATATTCACCCTCTTCGGCGAATTCATCCTCCCGCGCGGCGGTTCCATCTGGACCTCGAGCCTGCTTCGCCTGCTCGACCAACTCGGCGTCGGAGAGCGAGCCGCGCGTCTCACGCTTTCGCGCATGACGAGCAAAGGCTGGCTCTCGGCGCGCAAAGACGGGCGGCGCAGTCAATACTCGCTGACCCCGCGCGGCTGGTCGCTCCTCGTCCAGGGCGGACAGCGCATCTACGAAGGTCCCGTCAAAGAATGGGATGGGATGTGGCAAATCATTGTCTTCTCCCTGCCAGAAAAGAAGCGCAGTCTGCGTCATGCCTTTCGCACGCGCCTCCCTTGGTATGGGTTCGGTCAACTCGCGCCGAACATGTGGATCTCGCCTCGTAACCGCCAAACGGACATCCTCGCGCTGTGCAATGAACTGGGGATACAGGACTACATCGAGATATTTTCAGGCATCCACATGGGACCGTCCGAAGACCAGGAACTCGTCCGCCGCTGTTGGAACTTGTCTCATCTTGCCGCTCAATACAAAAAGTTCATCGCCAAATTTGAAAAAGAATATCTCGCCCGCAAAAACAATGGACATACCCCGCCAAAAATGGACGAGAGCTTCGTCAGCCGCTTCTGGCTGTTGCATCATTTTCAGGGCTTCCCGCTCATAGACCCCAACCTGCCCGCCGCCCTGCTCCCGCCCGATTGGATCGGCTTCAAAGCGCGGAAGTTCTTCGAAGACTATCGCGGCTTGTTGGAAAAACCCGCCAACCAGTTCGTGGACGAAATCGTCGCCGCCGAACCCGCGCGATAACAAGTAACGCAAGATTCATCTTGCGCTTCACGACAACGACACAAAGCGCGCAAAGGAAAGGAAATTATTCTTCAACGTTTTTCCTTCGTGACCTTTGTGTCCTTTGTGGTAATGGTTTGAACGAATCTTTTTTCAAAACGGAGACCAGCATGGATGTATTGAAAGACAAAAAGACCGACTTCAAAGAAATTATCTACGAAAAAGCGAACTGGGTGGCGCGCATCACCATCAACCGTCCGCATGTGTACAACTCATACAGCACCAACGCGCTCGAAGAACTGGCGCAGGCGTTCCGCCAAGCCGCGTTCGACGATGAAGTGGCGGTCATCGTGTACACGGGCATGGGCGACAAAGCCTTCTGCACGGGCGGCGATGTGAAAGAATATCAGGAACGCTACACGCGCTCGCCGCACGACTATTGGAAATACATGCGCCTCTTTGGCGCCTACATCGAAAGCATCGTCAACACGGGCAAGCCCGTCATCGCGCGCATCAACGGCATGGCGGTCGGCGGCGGCAACGAATCGAATCTCGCCTGCGATCTCGCCGTCATCGCCGAACATGCCTGGGTGGGGCAGGTCGGCGCGGGAGTTGGAAGCGTGGCGGCGGGCGGAGCGACTCAATGGCTGCCCATCACCGTCGGCGACCGCCGCGCCCGCTACATGTTGATGACGAACCGCCGCATCCCCGCCTACCAAGCCCTCGAATGGGGACTCGTCAATCAGGTCGTGCCGTCCGTCAAAAAGGACGGCGCGTTCATCGAACATGCCACGCCCGAACAAATTGCCCAAGCCCAAAAAGGCGCCGACGGCTACAGTATTGACCTCTCCAAACTCGACGAAGCCGTCGAAACGCTCGCGCAGGAACTCGTGGACAAATTCGCCGAGTGCATCCGCTTCACCAAAGAACAGATCAACTTCTGGAAGAATTTCAGCTGGCATCAGACCATCGGTCCCGCCCGCGACTGGCTCTCGATCCACTACACCTCATGGGAGCCGCTCGAAGGCATGAGCGCGTTCGTCGAAAAACGCCCCGCGCGGTATCGCATGTTGCGCGAACGCGCCGCGCAAGGCAAAAGCAGCGAGTTCATCTGGGGCGCCTACGAAAAGACTTGCCCCTCCTGTGGCGCGAAAGCCTTGCCCGAAGAATTCACCCACTGCGGCGTTTGCGGCGCGGATTTGAAATGATCCAGTTCGCCGCTCTTTCTATTTTGGACGCGGAAAACGCGGATTTTCAAAAACTTTTTCCGCGTACATCTGCGCTCGTCCGCGTCCGCCAGAAGTGAAAAAGAGATCAGATGACCGACTCATTCATTTCCGTTGAGACGAAGAACGGCGCCTCTTTCCTGACCTTGAAGCGGGCTCCGCTTAACGTGCTTGACATCGCCACCCTGACTCAACTCGAGTCCGCGCTGGCAGAGTTGACTCGCGACGAGTCGCTTCGCGTGCTCGTGTTGAACGCCGAAGGGAAGATGTTCTCGGCAGGCGTGGACGTGGCAGACCACACGCCCGACAAAGTCGGCGGCATGATTCCGCTGTTCGACAGAGTCTGCCGCGCGTTGGCGAACTTTCCCGCGCCGACGATCGCCGTCGTTCACGGGCACGCCCTCGGCGGCGGATGCGAACTGGTTCTATGCTGTGACCTCGCCGTGATGACCGACAACGCAAAGATCGGACAGCCCGAAGTTCAACTTGCCGCCATCGCCCCCATCGCCGCGATGAGACTTCCGCAGTTGGTCGGCTATCGCAACGCGGCGGATATTCTCTTCACGGGTCGCGCGTTGACAGCCGACGAAGCCTTGAAGATGGGATTGGTCAACGCGGTGGTTGCCGCCGACGGGTTGGAAGCCTGGGTCGAAGAGAAGGTAACAAAACTTACCTCCCTCAGCCGCGTGGCGTTGACGATGACCAAACGCGCCCTGCATCTCGGCTTCGGCGCGTGGGACTCCTCCGCGATGGAACTGGAACGCTTGTATCTGGACGAATTGATGAAGACCGAAGACGCGCATGAGGGCTTGAGCGCCTTCATGGAAAAACGCGCGGCGGTTTGGAAGCACGTGTAATCGGTGACGCTCGCGTAATCGGCGTTCTCTAACGCCGATGGCATGGCGCAGAGCATTGCGCTAGAGAGCGCAATCTACACAAGCAATCTACACAAGCAATCTACGCAAAGACGAAAAGGAAACATTATGGCATCACGCGGACTGACATACGAGCAATTTGAAATGGGCGCGGTCTACCCGTCGCAGGCGCGGACCGTCACCGAGGCGGACGTGGCGAACTTTGCGGGGCTTTCCGGCGATTTCAACCCCCTGCACACCGACGCCGAGTTTGCAAAGACCACGCCGATGGGCGAGCGCATCGCGCACGGCGTGCTCATCCTTGCGATGGCGACGGGCATGGCGAACTGGATGGGCATCTTTGAAGGCACCACGCTTGCGCTGATGGAACAGGTGACGCGCTACAAAGGCGCGGTGAAATTCGGCGACACGATTCGGCTGGAGATGGAAGTCATCGAGAAGAAGCCCACCTCCAAGCCTGAGAAGGGCGTGGTGAAGTTTGCCGTCCGCGTGAAGAACCAGCGCGATGAAAATGTGGTTGAGGGAGAATGGACGTTGTTGATGAAGGCTGTTTCGCAAACTTAAGTTTGCGGCACAAATAATCGGAGGGCAGTATGTTACTCAAGGATAAAGTTGCGTTGATCACGGGCGGGGGGAACGGCATTGGGCGGGCGATTGTCCTGCGCTTTCTTCAGGATGGCGCGAAAGTCGTCACAGTGGACCTGGATCAGGCTGGGTTGGAGGAAACGCTCAAAGAGGCGGGGCAGGCTCAGGGTCAGGTAAGAGGCGAGATGGCGAACATCACGAAGCGCGAGGACGTTCAACGCGTCGTCGATTCGATCGTCAAAGAACACGGTCGGCTCGACATCCTGATCAACAACGCGGGCATCACGCGCGACGCGCTCACGGCGCGGGTGAAGGACGGCGAAGTCAAGTTGATGACCGACGAGCAATGGGACGCGGTGCTGGAAGTGAACCTGAAGGGGACGTGGCTGTGTTCGCAGATCGCGGCGGTGGAAATGATCAAGCAGAAATATGGGCGCATCGTCAGCACGGCTTCGGTGGCGGCGATTGGGCACATGGGGCAGTCGAATTACGCGGCGTCGAAGGCGGGCGTGGTGGCGGTGACGCAAACGCTGGCGCTCGAACTGGCGCGCTTTAACATCGCGGTGAACTGCATCGCGCCAGGCGGGACGAAGACACGCATGACGGCGGCGATCCCCGAAAACATCATGGCGAATTTGATTGAGCGCATCCCGCTCAAGCGCTTCGCCGACCCGCGCGAGATCGCGGCGGTTCACGCTTTTCTGGCGAGCGACGAGGCGTCGTTCATCACGGGGCAATGTATTTTCGTGGACGGCGGTCAGACCGTGGGAGCGTGAGATGTTTGCGAAATCATACATTCCCTACGGCGGGTATTGGTGTTCGCCGTTCGCGCGCTGGCAGGGGAGTTTCGCCAATTTGCATACGATCAAATTCGCGGCGGATGTGACGCGCAAGGCGTTGGAAGCGCGCATGATTTCGCCGTCGTCGTTCAGCAACGTCTATCTCGGCATGACCGTGCCCGCGCCCGCTTCATTTTATGGAGCGCCCTGGCTGGCGGGCATGATCGGCGCGGAGGGGATCACGGGTCCCGTTTTCTCGCAGGCGTGCGCCACTTCGGCGCGGGTGATCGGGAGCGCGGCGCGGGCGGTGGAGACGGAGGACGACGCTTCGATCCTCTGTGTGACGGCGGACCGCACCTCGAACGGACCTCACCTGCTGTATCCGAATCCCGCCAACCCTGGCGCGCGCGGCGACTCGGAAGACTGGGTGTGGGACAACTTCAACCGCGACCCGTTCGTGGGCAACGCCATGATCCAGACGGCGGAGAATACCGCGAAGGATTGCAACATCACCACCGCCGAACAACATGAGGTGATGTTGATGCGTTACGCTCAATATCAAAAGGCGCTCGAACACGACGCGGCGTTTCATAAGAAATATATGTCGGTTGTGGAGGTCAACCCGTCGGGGAAGAAGGTCGTTGCTACGGTGACGGACGATGAAGGCGTGTTCCCG
>WBZL01001001.1_pt2 | contig 16054 bp, 23 predicted proteins | sample 5204291 | NCBI WGS metagenome assembly WBZL01 (sample SAMN12344345, study PRJNA552823) | activated sludge metagenome | biome: Activated sludge suspended growth; feature: Nitrification reactor; material: Wastewater; isolation source: activated sludge from nitrification reactor of wastewater...
AAGGTACTCGAACGCCCGGTTCCCGCTGCGCCATCCTCGACAGGTCGTTCGCCGTCACTGTCGGACAACAAGAGCCTGGTGGCGGCGGTGACGAACACCTATTCCTTCGATCTCGGTGAGGTCAATCGAAACATCTCGGCGGCCGACGTGCAGGGACAGGTCCGGCGCCCGATCACAGGATCAACGCCGTCGGCTGCAGCACCGCTGAGATCGGCGTTGCCTCAACCGGCGGTCACCTACGAGGAGCCCGATTGGATTCTGCTGGAAGATTGTCGCTATGCCGCGTCGGATGGATGGAGCATCACGGCCAAGCGTGGGTTCAGGAGCGATTTGGCCAGCATTCCTCGTCTCTTCTGGGTCATCATCGCGTTTCACGACCTGTCGTTGATCGCGCCGATTATGCATGACGTGATCTATCGATGCGGGGGCCTGGTGGTATTGCCCCACGGTGAGGTCGAGCCGGCCGGCAGACGATTCGAGCGGAAAGATGCCGATGATCTCTTCCTGGAATTGATGACCAGATCGAACATCTCCTATTGGAAACGGAACGTGGCGTATCTGGCCGTGCGAGCGTTCGGCCAGTCGTCCTGGCGCGAGGGCTAACCACGGGCGCCCTGAGCCCTGACGGCAACATCCGTTCGGGATTGTTGATGTGGCGTCCTCGTGACGGTTACTTGACGAACGGCTGTCCTGATTTCTGCCACTCGTCGAGGTTCATGAGCACGGCCGTCGTCTGCGTGAATCCAAGTTCCGCAAGGGATCGGGCCGCGAGGGACGCACGGTTCCCGTTTTGACACTGAAGGTAGAGGCGTTTCGCCATCTGCGGTGCGGCCGGCGACCCGACATGTGTCCAAATCTTGAATTCGAGGACGCCTCGGGGAATGTTCACGGCGCCGGGCACGTGACCGGCAGCATACTCGTGCGGTTCGCGCACATCGATGATGAGGGCCCCGTCGGGACTCTCCACAACTTTCCGATAGTCGTCCATCCCGATCGTATTGACCTGCTGTTGCGCGGCGTGAACCTTTTGCATGACGGCGGGGGGAGGAGTTTCCGCGAAGGCTCCGGGCGAGAACGGCAACAGAACAGTGGCACCAGCGATCAGGGCGAAGCTTGTCCGGCGATGCATGGCATGATCCTTTTCATGGTCAGAACGTGGTGAAGGGGAGGAGCCCGAGACCGGTCGTGACTCTACGCCACTCATGAGAGAGGCTCAAGCGACGGATTGCGGAATGCAATGGAGTAGTCGTCGGCACAGGTCCAATGCGGACGGAATGATGATCTGTCGTTTCCGCACGGTGCGTGGCGAGCGAAACCGCTCATGCTCTCTCGTGAGCGGGCCACGTGATTCAAGAAGGCCTCGCGTCTTGGCCTGCAATCACCACGAGCCGGCGTCGCCCTTCTCGATACGGTGAGTGGCATGCGATGTGCTCGTGTCCTGATGATAGGCAGGGAACACGCTGCTCGATGACCCGTGGAGGAGAAGATGACGAACGTATTCGTGTTCGGTCTGTGCCTGGCGGTGTCGGTGCCGGCAGTCAGTGAGGCACGATGTCGGACCATCGGGGAGAGTGCCAGTTTAGGCAGTGAGTACGGCACGTTCCCGCTGTATCCGGCGGAACAGGTGGTCGCGGCCGGGCAGAAACGCGACAGTGTGGCCATGCAATGGGCTGGTTATGGCATCGGGGTGCCGTTGTTTGTGGTCGCGATGCCGTTTGCTATGGTGGGTGCGGTTGCGGGCGCTGTGTCACACCCGTGGACGCGATGTCAGGAGATTGAGGGGCGAGGTGAGACGGCACACGAGCAGCGTCATCTCGGGCTTCAGCCCACGTCCGGCTAAGTAGCCGTCTTGCCTCCGCACACGGCTGTCTTCCCGGCTCCTCTCGAATGGCTGCGAAATCGAGCCGGCGGGAGGCCGAACGCCCGCTTGAAGGCGCGGTTGAAGGAGGGTTCCGACTCGTAGCCGACTTCTCCGGCCACTTCGGCGACACTTTTAGATGTCGAGGCAAACAGTTGGGCGGCCAACTGCAACCGCCAGCGCGTGAGATAGCCGATGGGGGTATCCGACAGGTAATGCCGAAATCGTTCCGCAAGTACGGAACGGGATAATCCCACCTCGTCGGCCAGCATGGCGATCGTCCAGGGCCTGGCCGGATCTCGGTGCAGACAGGCCAGGGCCTTGCCCACTTCCGGGTCTCGCACACCCGCCAGCCACCCGCTCTGCGCGGGGGGTAATTGCGCCACGTATCGTCGCAACGCCTCGACGAACAACACCTCAGACAGCTTGGCGATCACTGCCTTTCCGCCGGGGCCTGCCGCCTCAGCCTGTCCCACCGAATAGCGGAGTGAATCCTCCAGCCAGCGGCCGGACGGTTCGTCGCGAATATGAAGTTTCACAATCGGCGGAAGTCCCGCAAGGAACACCTGGCTGAGGTGCCGTTCGCACGTCAGGTACCCGCAGATCAGTTTCGTCATCTCGCCGCCGCCGCCGTATCGAGTCAGCATGCGGCCCTCGGCTAATACCTGTTGAAGCTGCGCGGCACTGTCGACCGGGGACACCGGCGGGCCGTTCCCCATGAGATGCGCCTCGCCGTGCGGAAAGATGACGAGGTCTCCCGCGACCAACGACAACGGGCGCGTCTCGCCTTCAAGACGGGCATGGCCTCGTCCTTCGGTCAACAGATGAAAAATGATCACGTGTTTGGAGTCGGCGGAGAGGTAGGACGCTATCGTGTCGGCGTCGGGCTCGCGCATGCACCAAGGAGCCGAAAATTCACCGTGAAAGAACACCGCGCCGTCGAGCTTGACGGCTTGTAATACTTCGGAGAGGACATCCATATCCGCAAGGCTCGTGATGGGCGGCGTTCCGGCTAATCGGACCGGACGCCGGGATACACAATGCCGCAGGGTAGCATGCCCCTGCTAAGAGAGCCAGACGCGCGGAGAAGACGGCTGGGCTGTTCCCCGCTAGAGTGGTGCCATCACAAGGGGCCGCAGACGATCGCTTCACGACACATGGAGGAACATATCATGACGACCAGCACACTGATGACCGACTTCGATGGATTGAAGCAGAAGCTCCGGCAAACGTGGTCGGCCGGAGATTACGATCGATTTTCCCGCTACCTGGAAAGCGGCGCACGAGAGTTTTACGAGCGGTTGCCGGTGGCCCCGGGCGCGACATTGCTCGATGTCGGCTGCGGGTCCGGCCAACTCGCGTTGATCGCCGCCAAAGATGGGCTCAAGGTGACCGGTGTGGATATCGCACCGAATTGGGTGGAGCGGGCGCGCACGCGGGCGCAGGCCGAAGGGCTGCGAGCCACGTTCGAGGAAGGAGATGCGGAGGCATTGCCCTATGCCGACACGTCGTTTGATGTGGTGGTGAGTCTTCTGGGTGCGATGTTCGCGCCACGACCGGATCTGGTCGCCCGAGAACTGTTGCGGGTGTGTGTGCCGGGCGGCACGGTGGCCATGGCCAATTGGACCGCCCAGGGATTCGTCGGGCAGATGTTCAAGACCGTCGCGAAGTTCATTGCCCCATCCGGGATGCCGTCGCCGGTGCTGTGGGGCGATGAAGCGACGGTACGCGAGCGACTCGGACCGGGTCTTTCGACGTTGCATCTGGCGAGGCGGATCTATGTGCTCGACTATCCGTTTCCGCCGGCCGAGGTCGTGGACTTCTTCCGTCGCTACTATGGCCCGATCAATCGCGCATTCGCTTCGGTGGACGACATCGGCCGGGAGCGCTTGCGAACGGAGTTGGAAGGACTCTGGTCTGAACACAACCGGGTGACGAACGGCGCCACGGTGGTGGGGGCGGAGTACTTAGAAGTTATCGGCACACGAGTCTAATACAGCCACAGGAACCGACACAGGAGGATCATCCTGTCACAGACCTTGACCAGCTCGGAGCAGGAACAGGCCCGTGCGTTCTACGATAGGACCAGTCTCGGCAAGATGAGGAACCTCGCCGCCCTGGCGCCGGAGGCGATAAATGCGTTTGTCGCGTGTGATCGTGCCGCGGTGGCCGACGGAGCGATTCCGAGGACGTACAAGGAATTGATCGCACTGGGGGTCGCCTGTACGACACAGTGTCCCTATCGCATCGAGCTTCGTACGAACAGTGCGAGGACTCTCGGTGCCTCGGAACCGGAATTGGCTGAAACAGTGCTCGTGGCCGCGGCCTTGCCGGCTGGCGGCGCCATCACCCATGGCACACACGCTTTGAAGTGAGCGAACCGCGCAAGTGGCGAAGGAGGGAGGAAGCATCGGGCCGTGCGTGAGGCCACGAGCTTCCTCCCCGGGAGAACCGGCGTCATCGTCATCGGGCACGGACTCGATTTGTCGTGTGGCGTGTCCAGCAGGATGCGGAAAACGTCCGCCGCCGGCGTGCTCGCATCGCTCAGCGGCTCACCGTACGGCGGGAGGACGATTCGCCACGTCGCCCGCTGCGGCCTTGCTGGACGGCCGTTGTGCGCATCCTGCGGGGTATTCTGCTGCCGATACGGCGCATGAGATGATCCGAGCGTATCGGGCAACACACGAGTGGTTCCGCAGCCTGCTAAGACGCAGGATTCGGATCGATGACTGCGTGGCTTCCGAACAGCAGCACAAATTCGGATCCGCCGCCTTCCCGCGGTTGCACCCAGGCTCGTCCGCCGTGCCGTTGCGCAACTTGCTGGACGATGGCCAACCCCGCGCCGGTGCCGCTCACCTCGCGTCCCACCCCCCGTTGAAATAATTGGAAGATCCGTTGGGCTTGGTCCGGGGCGACCCCGGGTCCACGGTCGCGCACGACCAGACCGACCTTGGGGATTGCGTCCTCCATTAGGCGATAGGGCGCCAAGTCGATTTCAGGGACCGCTCCAGGCTGGTGGAATTTGAGCGCATTGGCGATCAGATTGTACAGCGCTTGCGTGACCCAGGTTTTATTGACACGAAACGAGGGAAATTCGGCGGCCACACGGACGTGCGCGCCCATCCGCCGAATCGTCTCATCCAGTTGAGTCAAGGCCGCCCGGACCAAGTCGTCGCCGCGGACCTCTTCATACGGCATCTCTAAGCGTTGCGCTCTGGACAACGTGAGCAGATCCTCCATCAGCTGATCCATCCGCTGCGCGGCCCGAATGACGCGATCGATGTAATCGATGCCCTTCGCGTCGAGACGGTCTCCATACCGCTCGCGGACCAATTGGGAGAAGTTGGAGATCGATCGCAGGGGTTCACGTAAATCGTGCGAACTGACATTCAACAGGGTTTCCAAGTCGCGATTGCGCTGCTGGAGTTCTGCCGTGCGCTCCTGCACGCGATGCTCCAACTCCTCATGGGATCGTCGTAACGCTTGCGCGGCCTCCTCACGGTCGGTGACGTCGCGCGCGATGGCATACAGACTCCCATCCGTATGCGGCGAGGATTTCCACGACAACAACCGCCAGGAGCCGTCTTGGTGTTGATAGCGGTTCTGAAATTCCAGGACCGGTTCCCCCCTGCCGATCTGGCGCTCGACTTCGAGAAGCGTGCTTGCTCGATCGTCGGGATGGACGAAATCGAGGAACGGTCGGCTCATCAATTCCTCGAGGCTCCAGCCCAAGGTGCGGGTGAAGGCGGGACTCAGCCGGACGAAATAGCCCTCGGCGTCGGCAATGCAGAGCATGTCCAAGGACAGGTCGAAGAAGCGGTCGATGTCCGTTTCTGCTTGCCGGCGGGCAATCAGCTCGTTGCTCAGCTCGCGACGGAGCAACTGCACCTGGGGGTTGTCCTGTGGGGAAGGAGAGGAGAGCGGCATGATGGCGAGATCTTAGTAAAACCGCTACCATCGTGCAAGACGTTCCTGCTTGCGTGAGCCGCCGCTGCCTTGACGTCGTGGGTGCATCCCCTATACTTCCGGTCGGCCTGGCCGGATATGCGCCGGCTGCTGCTGTTGGCGCTCATAGTGGAGAACTGCGATGCGGACGACATGTGCTGGTTGTGCCCTTGCCCTGACGGTCATCTCGTTGTTGAGTGGAATGCCGGATGCGGCGCGAGCCGATTGTGTGGACGGGGTGCGAAACGCCACGCCGGAGGAATCGGCATTCGCGGCTCGTGCGGAGGCAGCCTTGGCCGCTGCGTTACCGTCACCCATCCCGAACAGCGAGCGTCGCGGTGGACCGTATGATTTCTCCCGGCAACCGCGCCTCTCATTTTGTCAGGCGGATCAGGTGGGGGCGTTTGCCGTGAGTGTGGGCGGAGGATATCTGTACAAGTTTCCCAAAGCGGAAGCCGACCGTCTGTCTGCCGAACGCAAGGGCATCGAGAAGCAAATTGAGGATGCGGAAAAGTTGCCGCCTGAAAGAGATGCGGAGTACAAGCAGTTGCTGGCTCAGATGAAGTCCGCCTACGACGCTGCGCCACGTCGGAGCCGGAAGGATCCTCCCTTCACGTCCGAGCAACAGGCTCAGGTGGATCGTGCGATGGTCGAGGGAAAGAAGCTGGAGGATGCGGCGAAGAAGGTCGTCACCGACCATGTCGCCGCGGTGAAATCCCGCACCGACCTGCTGCGTGCGCAAGCCAAGCGCTTGGAATCCTACCCTCAGGAACTCGTTGTTCGTCTGGCCATGAATGTGGAACGATTCCCGGAGTCCAACGCCACCGTGGCGACATTCGGCGCGCCGAGCGCCCGTCGTAGCGGCGGCCTCGCCGTGCACAATGTGGTGGTGGCCGTCGAGGGACCGGATGGGGCTGCACGGCAAAACCTGTTCGACGCGGTGGATAAGGCCTACCTCCAAGGATTGGTCGGGCGGCCGTTGCCGGAGATCGAGGCGTCGAAGGCACGGGCTGAACATGCGGCCCAGGCTCCGGCCCCTGGGAAATAGCGGCCGAACGCGAAACTCCTTGGTGCCCTCGTCGTCCCAGGCTACACTGGGACTATGGAGACAACGCACCAGACAGGCAGGCGGACGAGCCTGGGTATCTTCGTCGGGTTTCTGGCGGGGCTGCTCTGGTTTTTTCTGTCGTTTGCGGCCCTGTTCAACGGCGTCATTGTCCTGCTGCTGTTGTTTCTTCCCGCCTACGCTCTATCAGGAGCGCTCCTCGCGTGGGTCTTCCGGCTCCCTCCGATTCATGCGGCGTTGTCGCTTGTCGGGTCGGCGTTGCCCTGGGTGGCCTGGTTGTGGCCCGCAACCATTTCAAGTTCCGGATGGCTCACGTCATTGGGATGGCCCGCCTGGCTTGGTGCGGCGTTTGGATTGAGTGTGCTTGGTGCGCAGTTCGTGGTTGCCAGGCGGCGTCGCAAACCGACCCAGACAGACCCTGCTCTCGCATAGGGGCCCATTGCCGTGCCCGGCCCTCTCACCATGGTGCATGAGTGATGAGAGGGCAGGTGCGCGGCTTGATCCTCCCGAGCCGCCTGGTATATCCTCCGGTGCGCAGTGAGTGTCACATTTCATTCTTGACCCCACATGACCATCAACCGGCAGGACATCGGCATGAGCATGGCGGCGGCGATCATGATCGTCGGTCTCGCCTGAGCCTTCCTGCATCGAACCTCGTATCTATGCGGTAGAGGCCCCTGGCGGAATCAACCCCGTCAGGGGCTTTGTGTTGTGTGAGCGAACGTCGTAGACCGGAAGGAGATCTGGCATGGTGACCCTGCAGTCGATCGAAGCCGCAGCCGCGCGCATCGGACCGTCGATCTATGAATCCCCGCTGGTGCATTCGAGGACCTTATCGCGGCTCACGGGCAATACCATTTTCCTCAAGCTGGAAAACCTTCAAATGACCGGGTCCTTCAAGGAGCGGGGCGCCCTCAATCGCATTCTCACCATGACCGATGAGGAGCGCCGTCGCGGCGTGATTGCGGCCTCGGCCGGCAACCATGCGCAGGGAGTCGCCTACCATGCGACGCAACGGGGCATTCCCGTCCAGATCTGGATGCCGCGTTCGACACCGCTGGTGAAACTCTCGGCGACCCGTAATCACGGTGCGGACGTCGTCTTGTACGGCGAAAACTATGATGAGGCCTGTCGGGCGGCGATGGACAGAAGTCGGGAGCGGCAGGCCACGTTTATCCATCCGTTCGACGACGATGAGGTCATCGCCGGGCAGGGGACGCTCGGTTTGGAATTATTGCGCCAGAACCCGGCGTTGGACGTGATCGTGGTGCCGGTCGGGGGCGGCGGTTTGATCGGCGGTCTCGGGTGCGCGGTGAAAGAAGGGGCGGCGACGGTAGAGGTCGTGGGTGTGCAGACCGCTCGCTTGCCGTCGATGAGTGCCGCGCTGCGCCACGGGACTCCGGTAGAAGTCTCTGCCGGCCCGACGTTGGCGGACGGGATCGCGGTGCGCACAGCCGGCGTTCGCACGCTGCCGCTGGTGCAGCAATACGTCGATCAGCTCGTGACGGTGGACGAGGATGAAATCGCCGCGGCCATCCTGACGTTGCTCGAAGGGGAAAAGACGGTGGCGGAGGGGGCCGGAGCCGTGGCGCTGGCGGCCATGCTGCAAGCCAAGACGGGGCACCAGGGCAAGAATATCGCGGTGCTCGTCTCCGGCGGCAATCTGGATGTGAATTTGCTGGCGCGGATCATCGAACGCGGCATGGTTCGGGACGGGAGACGGTTGCGCTTGCGCGTGCGGCTGCCGGACTATCCCGGCTCCTTAGAAGGGTTGACCTCCGTCATTGCCAAGGTCAGCGCGAACATCGTGGAGACATCCTACAACCGGGCACATTATGGCGTCGGGTTGAACGAGGCGGCACTCGACGTGACGATGGAAACGCGCGGTCGCGAACATGCGTCGGAGGTGCTGACGGCGTTGCGCGGTTCCCGCTATGAGTTCAGCCTGATCGAGTAGCGGGCACGGGGCACGAGCGAGGTGTGTCGGGAGGAACTCTCACCGGTGAGACGTTGATTCGGTGCTCGCGGTACAGCAGGCGACCAGCCCTCACGTAGACCCGGCGTCTATCGCCTGATGGCCAGCGGTTGGAGGGCTTCGGCGAGTTGGACATTGACTCGCACGACGCCCTCGTTGAGATTCCTGTACGGATACCGATCCGTCATGAGCGGGAGACTATCGGCCACGTCTTGCGTGGTCACAACGGACAGCGCGGGAACATAGCGGCCCGAGGCGATCTTCACGCCGATGATTTTAGCCCCCGGCTCGACGACGACACGGTTGCCTAATTCTGCCCGAAACACCAATGCTTGCATTCCGACAAAGGTATCGTTGCCGATCCGGGCCGGTCCATGGACTTGGGATTGGTGGGCCAGCGACACACGATCGCCGATGTAGACAGAATAGGCCTTCTCGTCCACCACGACCTCGTTTTCCGGGAGTTCATGGTCGCCCTCGAACGTCTCCAGACCATGGACCACGACTCCGTCCTGCACATTGCTGTCGTTGCCGATATGAATGTGTCGTCCCTCATCACCCCGGACTGAGGCGGCCGGCGCAACGAACACCCGATCGCCAAGAGTGACCGAGCCGATGACGATGCCGAGCGGGTGGATTCTTGTGTGCTTCCCGATCACCGGTGCCTCCACTTCAGGCATGAAAGTCGTCTTGACACTGGGGCCGACGTAGCCGGTCAGGAGGAAGCCCAAGAGGGTGACGTTCAAACAGAGGGAGAGTTTCAAACAGTGAGACATGACTCAGGTTCTTTCGTGTAGAGGAATACCAGTATGGGTTGTAATGTAGGAAAGTGACCATCGTCGCTATCCGGGACATTGTAGGACAGAGCGCGGATGTTCACAAGCGCGGACGGAGAAGCGGCACTCGCGGCAGAGGGACAGCGTACAGCCGAGCATTGCACCCAAGCGCCAACAGGTCGGATCGATACGTTGCTGGTACCGTATCGTGTCCCTTCCACAGAGTGCCGGGGAGTTCAGGCGGGGTTGCACAGTGGAGGGTAGGGGACGGGGTGTGGCACCATGAGGCGAGCGGAGGTAGAACGGATGGAATCTTCGTTGATACGTCCCACTCCGGCCGTCATCGGGGTGGTGGTGCGAGCAGGAAAGGTGCTGCTCGTCAGAAGAAACAATCCACCCGATGCAGGCAAGTGGGGATTTCCCGGCGGAAAAATCGAGTCGGGCGAAACTCTTCGTGCTGCGGCGGCGCGGGAAGTGAAGGAAGAGACCGGGCTGCTCGTCAGCCCCGATCAGGTGATCACGGCCCTCGACGTGCTGGATCGCGACGCGCAGGGCTCCTTGCGGTTCCACTACGTGTTGATTGCGGTGCTCTGCGACTGGGTTTCCGGGGTGGTGGAGCCGGCCGACGATGTGTCTGATGCAGCCTGGTTCGAGATCGCGAGCATCGAGTCTTGCGAGCGTCCTCTCAGCGCCAGTGTTCCCACAGTCGCGGCTATGGCGTACACGCTGTGCGGCGGACGGTAGCCGGCGCCATACGAGTCGCAACATGTTCCCATCCTACCGCGGATGAGTGAACGGGCAATGCCGTATCGATCGGTGATGAGGCGGCAGGGGCGCTTCCGCGGCAGCGTGCGGCGGCAGGAGTCAGCGTGAACTCATCGCATCGATAGTCCGGTGGCTCGAGCGTCATTGCACGGTCCCGGTCCGCCGGTATCGTTACAACATGCCCCGTTCGATCTCGTGTAGGTAGAGAAAGTCGGGGGCTTTGACGCCTGCCTGCTGTCTGATGTCCACCAATTCCGGCGATTCGAAAAAGCGACGTGCCTGTTCCAACGAGGACCATTCAGAGAAGTGCACGATCATATTGGCATGCCGGTCATGCCGGAGGAGTTGGTAGCAAATCTCGCCCGCCTGCTTTCTGATGTCGGCCGCCTGGTCGAAGATCAGTTTCCACGCCGGATAGGCTTCGACTTCATGAATGATCAGCACATGGGGCATGTCCTCTCCTTTTGTTCGTTGCTGCTGGAGTGCAGGAGGGTGCGGTTCTGGGGCCGGACCGACGTAAAGCCAGAACCTCTCAGCGGGGGGCGCCCTGGCGTATCCGCATGGGGGCGGTCACGGCTTGTTGCGTCAGTTGGCCATGGTGCGGAGAGAGCGTTGCGTAGGTCGCTGGGTGGGCGTCATGGACGAAAAAGCGATACTCTTTGCCGTACGCCGGCTCTGATGGGACCTCGACGAGGACCTGTCCGATATAGACGACGCGGCCCGCTTGGCTTTCGAAGACCAGATTGAGGTCTCCCCCTGTGCCGTCCATGCCTGTCCGATGAAAGTTCTTCATCAGATACTGTCCCGGCCGCAGGCGGGAAACGAACGGGCGTTCCTGACCGGCTATCGTGTCGATATGGTAGCGGGCGGCAGAGAAGGTTTCTCCGTTCGGGTCCGTCGGCTGAATCTGCACCACGTCGAACGCGTACTTCGCGGGCCGATCGCCGGTCGCTGCTTCAGGGGACGAGCTGGTATCGGTCTGCCGCACCAGCACGGAGCCGATGACGATACCCCAGTCGGAGTCGGGTGCGGCCAGCCGTCTACTCGACATATCGAGGGAAGAGGCGCAGGCGGAGAGTGCCAGTGCCAGCGATGCGAGGAGGACGGAGCACACATGCATACGCAGGCGGGTGTGGTGAACAGACAGCATGCTCCGCACTATCGCCGGTTGGGTGTCTCCAGTCAAGAGACGGCCGCCCATTCCGTCACGATGGCTGATCGTAGGCTCGTCTGATCGCAGCAAGATCCGGCTTAGACATGGTCAGGATGGCCTGCATGACCCGCTCCGCCCTGGCGGCATCGTTGTCGCGCAACATGTCGTTCCAGTCCGGCGACACGATTTGCCAGGAGAGGCCGAATCGATCCTTCAGCCACCCGCAAGGGCCTTCTTCTCCGCCCTTCGACAGTTGTGCCCACATCTCGTCGATCTCCGCCTGGTTCTGACACTTCACCATCATCGAGATGGCTTCGGAAAATGTGAAGAGCGGGCCGCCATTGAGCGCGACGAATTCCTGGCCGTCTAACTCAAACGTCACGGTCATCACCGATCCCTGTGCCAGGCCGGACACCCGAGCGCCCGCTTCTCCATAGTACGTGACGGGGCCCATCTTCGAGTGTTTGAAAATCGATACATAGAACGTCGCGGCTGCTTCGGCTTGGTTGTCAAACCAGAGGCAAGGAGTAATACGATTCATGGGTGGTCCCTCCGCACATAGGGGTGGATGATCCTGGGATTGGCTTCTACCATGTAGTCGAACGGGCGGCGGGAAATCGACATCGAGACCGAATGGCTTGATGGGGTCATGGGCGTGCTACTGAGGGGATCAGGCGATCGAGTCTCGGCAAGCTGTCACGGAGTGAACGCTGCGATCGAGCCGCTCATCCTTATCGCGTCATCCGCCCGGCCCGGAGATTCGCCGGAACGGCGACATCGATTTTTGCCGGCTTGGGCTGCCTTCGCTGATTCATCAATTCGATGAAGCTGTCCCGATCAATCGAGAGATTGAGCCGTTCGTTGTAGCGCTTCTCCTCGCCGATGGTGGAGGAGACCCTGCCATGATAGTCGTGGCCGGGATAGACGACCGTGTCGTCCGGCAGCGCAAAGAGCCTGTGACGTACCGATTCGAAGAGTCTGGCTGCGGAACCCCCTTGGAGATCCGTTCGACCATTGCTTCGAATAAACAATGTGTCTCCCGTGAAGACTGCCCCGGGCAGGACATAACTGGTGCAGCCGTCCGTGTGACCGGGCGTGGCGAGTGCGTGCAAGGCGGTATTGCCGATACGGAGTTCCTGTCCGTCAGGAAGAAACAGATCGGCTCCCGTCACCGCGCCCGCCGCGCCGCCGCCATAGACGATGTGCGCGCCTGTGCGATCTTTGAGGAGCGACGCCCCGGTGATGTGGTCGGCATGCACGTGGGTTTCGACCGCAAAGCGTAGGGTGAGGCCGAGCTCCTTCAGGATTCTGGCATCGCGTTCGACATTCTCGATCACGGCATCGATGATGACGGCCTGTCCGGACTCACGATCGGCCACAATGTAGCTGCGGCTTTCCGCCCGATCGTCGACATCTTGCGTTTCGTTCACGTCCAGCAGAACGGTCACGGTATAGGTCTGGCTTGTTGCCATGGATGGACTCCGGTTCAAGAGGGTATGCCTGCGCAGGACCCGCGCATTGTAGGGCGACCGCGCCGGCCCGGTCTATGGTTTTGTGCGGGGCGAGGCCCGAGCGGGAGTCGGTCGTTATGGGCGCGTGCGGACAGGTCGGCTCATTCGCGCACCCGTTCGGGTTTGAGCAGGGGGCGACCTTGTTGTAACAGGAACCAGCCGTACAGGAGCAACAGCAGCGTAAAATTCGGAATGAGAATGGCCGACTGGCTCCATTGCCACCCATCGAACTTCCAATCGGAGAGCGGCCAGAGAAACGGGGTCGGGAAAAACGCGAAGGAATGAGTCGGAATGTCGATCAGGACGTGCAGGCCCCAGGCGCCCAATTCCCAGACCGGCCGCTTCAGCAACAGCCACAGTAGGGCGAACAGGGCGAGAACGACCATGAGGCTATGCGTCACATCGTAGAGCCGATGCACATAGAGCGGAATGGTGGACTCCGGCGGGGTGCCATGACTGAAATCAGGCATCGGAGACAGGCCCAGAGTGGCGGCGATCCACAGGACGCCGAACGAACACAGATCCGGCGCCAATCCGATTCCGAACGCCAGCCAGAAACTCGTACGACTCCTGCGACCGAAGGCCAAGGCGCCCCACAGACCATGAGAAATAATATCCACGCGACATTTCCCTCGATGCGACGAATCGTTACACGAACCGGCTTCGTTCCTCTGCGGTGGGGATGCGGCAGGTCTCGCTCTTGCCCATGAAGCGGTATCGGTGGCGTGCCACAGAGTCGTACAGGATATCCCGCAACGGGCGGGGCACGAGAATGCAGCCATACAGCAGAGGCCAACAGCCTGAGAGTTGTCTGGCGATTCTCAAGGCCGCGGTGGATTTCGTATACACATGGCCCCGCTCCAGCACAAGAAACGTCTCGAATTCCTGTGCGGGCAAGTCGAGCAGTCTGAGCAGCTGCTGCCCCTTGTCGGATTGCAGTGTGGCGAAGTGAAAGCGCCCACGGTCGCGGGCCATCGTGAAATCGACCCAAGCATTGCACCAGTTGCAGATGCCGTCGAAGACAATCACCCGCTCAAGCCTCGCCCATTCATGCGTGCTGGGATCGATCGATGTCATCGACTGCCTCTGGTTGCCCTTTTCATGAACGGTATTGTGAGTCGCCGCGGGAAAGAATACCACTGGAGAATCGATGTCGGCTGTATGACATCGCGCCTGCCCTGCGCTAGAATGCGCCAGAACGTGTATGGGGAGGTGCCTCATGGCATTTAATCAGGTCGGAGATTTCTGGCTGGCGCCCGGTGAATCCACCAGGATCCATCTTGCCCTCGGGGGTCTGATCAATGAGGTGGAGTGGGGTGGGCACGATTTCGGTGCCCAGTGGATCATGGCCGATGGTGTCGGGATCAACCCGGTACGGCTGATGGTCAGCGAGCACACCAAGGAAAAGAAGCCCATTCGCCGGCGTCCCGGCTCACCGAGTCCGATCGTCTATTCGGTGACGGTGACCAATATCGGCGAGGAGCCGGCACATTTTACGATACAGGGTGGCGGAAATGTGTAAGTGTTTCGAAGGAGGTCGCACGTGAACGCGAAACGGATCATGCATGTGCTGACGAATTCGAAGGGCGCAATTGTGGGAGGAGGCATTCTTGCTCCCGGCAAAGATCATAAGGGCAAGCCGGTGCACATTCAGATCGAGCCGATGAAGGGGCAATCGTTGAAGGAGGTCGCGATCCCGGCTGAGCTCGTTCGGCTGAAAGGCGCAGACTTCTTCAGCCGGTTGATGGGCGAGTATCATCTGCCACGGGGAAAGAAAGAACTGGTGCGGAAAAGGAGCAAACGGTAGAGCAGGGAGGCCTGTGATTGTACCCCGGGGACAGGGACAGAAACAGCGCGATCCCGCCGCGCTGACGGAGAGGGGGCGGGATTGGCACTCACGCCCCGCTCTCCGTCCATACGGCGTCGCTCAGGAGAACAGCTAACCGAGTCCCGGCAAAGTGCCCACACTAGTTTTTGCCTGCTGGCCTCCCTTCTCCAGAGTTCCCAGCATATACACCTTGAACCCGCTATCCCATTTCACATCAACCGTTACCTTGGACAGCGTTTTGAGTGTGAGCAGCCAATGGTCCGCAGGAGGACTAAAGTTGAACGTGCTCTCCGTCCAGCCCTTACTCGCGGCTTGTTTGGCCCAATTGGTTTTGATCTCATTAAACACTTTAGTCTTGTTCTTGGACTCTGCGATTGAGAGTGGCATCCTGATGCTCCTTGTGTGGCGTGACTGAGAGGGCGCGCTGCTCACGTTTGTGAAGCTGCCCATCCAGTCGTGACGCTTATCTATCCTTCTTTCTTATCCGTGAGCCTGACGGTGGCGCCATTCCCTGTGATGCCGGAGATATACATCGGTTTGGCAAAGGATTTTTCCGGGACCCCCGCATCATGGATGACGGCTGTCAGTGTGACGTGCTTTTGAAGACAGTCGATCGGTTGCGGCACGGTCCATTTGATTCCCTTGGTCAGCTTCACCGTGGTCCGATCCGTACTGGCCTCGCCTTCTGTTGCGCTACAAATGGCGCTGGTCCCTTGCTTCAGTTGGATGACCGTCAATCGATTGGGCACATCAGGCTCCTTTCTGTGTGAGGATGGTGGACATGTGTCAGTTCAGTCCGATGGATCGTCTCTGCTCACAGCTACTGAAGTCCAAGCTTGACGCACTCGACTTCTCTGAGTGGCACAAAGGCGGTGACATCCGCGCTCATGATCCGGAGCGAATCGCCTCGACCTTTCGGGGCCTCGCCCATCTTGGCCGTGCCGACATGGATGGCACCGGTCTCGCTCGGCGGCTTGGTATCGCATTTCATATACAGATGAGCCACCAGTGTTGTTTCACCGCTTAACTCCATCAGCGACGAGAACGTGCCCCGGTATGAGGCGCCAAAACTCTTGGAGTCGGGCTCTCCGATCAAGTTGACCGTTGAGTCCTGGACTGTGATGTCCCTGGCGATCTGGATGTCCTTCTCGGTAAAGGTCTTCACGATAAATGGTGG
>WBZL01002928.1_pt1 | contig 16054 bp, 13 predicted proteins | sample 5204291 | NCBI WGS metagenome assembly WBZL01 (sample SAMN12344345, study PRJNA552823) | activated sludge metagenome | biome: Activated sludge suspended growth; feature: Nitrification reactor; material: Wastewater; isolation source: activated sludge from nitrification reactor of wastewater...
TTCTCGTAGCCGTACCGAGCAATTTTAGGTAATTAGGCTGCAGCGGGCGACTTTTCTTTGCCAAGCTTTCTTTTGGTCGTTCAAAAGAAAGCGGAATAACTTCTTGCTTCATATCTACATAAACATTTCTCCTGAAGAAATTTAAAACGATTTTGACAGATATAGAATGAAATTGCGGAACCGAATCGCCGGTAATTTCACAAGAAGATTGTAATGAGATCAGCCGATTCATTCAATTGAGTATTTCCGAAAATTTCTCTGACAACCAATTGCGCACTTTTTTCATATCTCTGTTTTTGAGTTTGTATCTGAGATCCGATTTGCTGAGCATTCCTTCTGAGTACTTAATCAGCAACATTATGTCTTTGATATATTCCTTGTAATCCTTAAGCACCGTTTGTGGAATTTCCTTGTGATAGTTCAGATATTGCTTAAGCCGTTCAATTACCAAATAGGCCTTTTCAATATTCTTAAGTTCAATATAGGATCTGACAGAAATACTGAGCGTATCAGTATAGTGCAGATAATTTTTCCTGCGGACCTTATCTATATGCTTCAGAGCATCAGCAAATCTTCCTTCATATTGTGCAATTCTTGCAAGGGAAATCCTTACTTCATCTTCTCGGTATGAATCAGGAAGCATTGGAGAATACTTCTCAACAAAGTCTTTTGCCCATTGTACCTTTCCTTCTGCCAAAGCTATGATTACATAGTCCCTGAAGTTGTTCACGGGATAATTGTCCATCATCAATTCGTCACAGTATCCTGCATTCAACTTCTCCTCTATTATGCCGAATAAAACTTTGTTGAATTCTCTCTTTCCGTATGCAAGCTGATTTATGGAATATGTGATCATTGAAAAGTAAACCCCCTGGTTTTCGGACCGCGTTAGCTTGCCGGCAATTGCGCCGTGAATCTTTCTTGCATTTGTGAAGCTTTTGATATTTGTGCTGTCATGAAAGGAATCATGCAGGCATTTGTAGAGCATCACATAATTATAAAGGAATGTATCTTCATCCTTCAAGAATTTAAGAAAGGATTCAATATCAAAATTCTCAAGAAGAATCTGTGAGTAGGATTTGCTTTGTGACATTCCGGAGATCATTTGCTGGAGGTGTTCATTTGAATCCCTTAACATGCTGATCACGTAATGAGCAGTATGGTAAAGTGACTGAGTCGATGACAGCTTCCGAAACCTTCCGTAATTTCTTCTTTCAAATGCTGCAAGTAAGTCAAGATGTCTTGTTATGAGCATATCATTCAGGGCATCCATATCCATTCCGGAAGTCTCGCTGTGCTTCCTCAATTTATCAGCAACGTAATCAAAGAGTTTCAGACTCTTTCTTTCATATAGAATCCTCAAAAGCAGTTTGTATTTTTCGCTGGAGTCTTTCTGCAGAGATTCCATCAGAAGGAACTTTTCAAAGATCTGATATAATTCAGACAATCTGTTAAGAAGGCTTCGAGTGCTGATTCGAAGATCTTCCGACAATTGCGAAAGTAATTCCGAATTTGAAATGCCGCTGAATCCTTTTGCATGATACTTCTGAAGACATGACAAAGTCTTTGCATAGTTCCTGTCTCCGGAAAAATACTTTGAGCCGGCAAACTCAATGAAGCGCTTCATTTCATTTCTTGAAAGAAGGCTGAGAGACATTACCAGCTTAATATTTGGGGCTGGTGAAGATTTCATATTTGTTTCCATTTAATTTACCACAATAATACAAAAAATCAGCATAATAAGGTGGTGAAGATTTCCGGTTTTGCTATTTGCAAAATCTATCGGACTAACTTAATTTTGTATTGATAACGAATAGCAGATTTGAGTCGGTGAAATGATTTAATATGTAACTTTGAACATGTAGGGAAACGAAATGATTTTCTAAGTTTTTGCATCAAATTTACTTGCAATACATTTTCATAGTTGATATTCAGATTGGGTGGTCAGGGTGTTCCGAAAGTGCTTTCCTTCCTTAGCACTTAAGACGGGACACCTTACTTTTTTTAGCTCAGGTTTGAATTCAGAATCTGATTTTTAGTTTCAACAGTTTAGTTCCTCCTCCTCCGAAACTGCCGTGATTATCCCTTTACACGGCAGTTTCTTTTTATATATGGCAAAATCAAAGTAAAGTTTGATTGATATTTGTTATATTAACTCATCAAGAAAAATCTCATCTAACTAAATCTAAGGAGCACCCAAATGTCAAAACTTACAGTAATTCTGCTTTTGCTTATGCTGGCAGTCTCTGGCACATCAAATTCTTCTCCATTGATAGGATTTGAACAGCTAATGACAAGAGCGGAAGAAAATCCTTCAATTGTAATTAACGCAAGGATCGAAGCTGTCAGGCAAAATCTGCCTGTAAGCATAATGACGACAGACAATGTCATTGCAGAAGTAAAATCAATTGAAAGCGGAACACCGGTTTATGCGGTGATCACAGACTTGAGGGACATTTATAACGGAAGTTACACTGCCTTTTTTTACGAGTTGCGTTCGAGAATAGATTTGTCGAAAGCAAGAGTTGATTACGGAAACGGCAGAGTGGTTGACAATACAGGCGGACAATTTGATCCGAAATTCGGTGACAAAGCCGGAGTTTCAAAGGTATTACTTGTTACTGACTGGACCGCTGACAGAGTTTATATGTTTAATTCCACAAACGGAGATCTTATAGACACAGCTTTCATACCAAGATCAAGCCCTCTGCTTCAGAGTCCTCGACACGCTTTGCAGCATCCCAATACCAAAGACATACTTGTAACAGATCAGCTTTCTGATGTAGTGCAAAGGTTCAACAGGAACGGAACCTACAAAGGAGTGTTTGCTCCGATTGGCGGACCTATTACAACAATTCTTGATAACATAAGAGGAATGAGTTTCATAGCAGGAAACAATCTCCTTGTTACGGTAGGAAGCGGAGCGAATCAGAATACAGTTCAGCAATTTGATTCGGCAGGAAATCATCTTGGAACATTTTTGCCGACTACAAATCTCAACAGCCCGTTCTTTGTTACGCTGAGAGGATCTGACATGCTTGTTTCAAATTTCTCCGGAACAAACAGAGTTTCCAGCTTTGATCTTTCCGGTAATTTCATTTCTTATTTTTATGTGGGTTCAAGCTTTGCCGGTCCACAGCAGATCCATGAACTGCCAAACGGAAACGTGCTTGTTGCGGCTTTCAGTCCGCCTTCAGGAATCGCTTACCTAACGCCTTCAGGCACATTTGTCAGATTGATAAACGCATCGATAACAGGAAACAGGTCTGCATATCTCCTTGGCAACGGAAACTATCTTACTACAAACGGTGCCGGTGTTCATGAAATTGATTCTGCTTCAGGTGCATTGGTAAGAACGGTTACTGCAGGAGCAAACTTTCAGTTCATTTCCGAACTTCCGATCTCAGAAACCGAATTCAGAGTCAACATGAAATTCCAAGCAATCAATGCTCAGGATACAATTACAGTTGAGCTTAGAAACTCGACATCACCTTATGCACTTGTTGAATCACATAGAACACTTGCAGGTCAGGGACTTCCTGCGGTTGTAAACTTCAGTTCAGTAACAAACGGAACACCATACTACATTGTGCTGAAGCACCGCAACTCAATTGAAACATGGAGTTCCACTCCCAGAACATTCAACAGTGATTATATGAGATATGACTTCACAACATCACCAACGCAGGCATACGGAAACAACATGTACGATCTCATAGGAAGCATGGCTTTGTTTACGGGTGATGTTAATCAGGATGGAACAGTTGACGGCTCTGATGCGGGTCTGATAGATAATGATGCTTTTGGCTTTGTTTCCGGATATGTATCAACAGATTTGAATTATGATGACATCGTTGATGCAACAGATGCCTCACTTGCTGACAACAATGCTTTTAACTTTGTTGGTGTGGTAAGACCGTGAAGCAGGAATTAGAAATTAGAAATTAAAAATTAGGAATATTGCTGCTACTGATTCTGAGTTGATTCCTGATTCTACGCGATAGTAAAAAAATCCCGCCTGTTTAATATGGGCGGGAATTTTTTTAAATATCAATTAAGAAATATTAAAACAGATTTATTCTTATGAAACCGGAAAAAAAGTTTTACATTTTCGGTTGTTCCGGCGCAGGTGGTACGTCTGGAATCTTGGTTTCCGAAAAGCGATTCCAAAAGCCGAGCAGAAATCCTGACATAACAAATGTTACAAACGATTTTCCGGCGTTGATCCACGTAAGTCCGTAATGTCTCAATTCCATCTGGTCAATTGTCAGAAGTTCACAGAACAAGAACCCAAACCAAAATACGATTGCATAAAATATTCCCTTGATGAAACTCTGAATCTGAAGTTGTTTGAAGACCCATGCAATTGTAAAAATCGTGAAAACAGATGAAATAAATGCAACTATGAACGGCATGATGCCTGCATTCTGGAAGAAAGACATATCCTTGCCCAATAATCTCATCCATTCGTTTCCGAATATATAAGGCGAATACCATATGAATCCCAAAATCATGTTAAGCAAAACAAGTATCAGAACTGCGATGTAATTGATTTCTACTGTCTTTATTGTTTTCATTCTTCTCTTATTTTTTCTCAAAATAAATAATTGAATTTACTAAACCAATGTAAGTCATAATGAGATTGTCGGTTCAGCAACATATCTGTCCAAAACGTTGTTGCATTTCGAAAAATCTTTCGATATCAAACTAGAAAGTTAGAAGAAATTAAGTTCGGAAAAACAACCCGCCTCAGCCTAATTGCCGTTAAGAAATTGCGAGGGACGGCGTGAACGAGAATTTCCTGTTTGACGAATCCAAACGTATTAACGTTTGGGTGAGGAGTTGAAATTCTCGTAGCCGTACCGAGCAATTTTAGGCAGTTAGGCTGCAGCCTGCCCGAAGAATACTGAACTATGACACTTTTCGCAGGCGGGCGGGCGACTTTTCTTTGCCAAGCTTTCTTTTGGTCGTTCAAAAGAAAGCGGAAAATAATTTTATTCTATGAAAATAGTTCAGGCCTTCTGCTTTCGAAATAATATGTTTTGGATGGATGTGATTCAGCAAGCACGCTTGTCGTTGTCAAACCAGAACTTGAATGATTGAGTAGATAACAAGATTAGTTCATTAAGTCTTAAAACGAAATAATCTATATTTGTATAATTATTACTCAACAAAATCATCTCTAAATGAAAACTGCTCATTTCCTTTGTGCGTTTCTTTTTCTTATTACATCAGCATCATACTCACAAACTGACACAACCCTGAAACCCGGATGGAACCAAAGCGGGATCATTTCTTTAGGTCTCAATCAGGTTGCGTTGAGCAACTGGGTACAGGGCGGTGAAAATATTATTTCTCTTTCCGGTGCAGGTGATTTTCGTGCTACTCAGCTTGGAAAGAAATCAATCTGGAGCAACCGGCTGTTCTTCAACCTGGGCTCTACTAAAACGGGGGGTGGAAATTTTCAGACAAATGACAACAACCTTGTTCTCGAAAACATACTTGCATGGAAAGTAGGTTGGGCAGTGAACCCGTTCATTTCAAATTCCATAAGAACTCCGATATTGAACGGCTATGATTATTCAAAAGATCCTGCTGAACAATCGGCAGCATTCTTTGATCCGGGATATGTAACTCAAAGCATTGGCTTCACTTACGGCACAAAGGTCTTGAACACAAGGCTGGGGCTGGCATTTCAGGAAACTTTTACCAATAAGTTCAGACAATACACAGATGATCTTGAAACAGCGGACGAGAGAGAGGCATTCAAATTTGAGACCGGTCTTGAATCTGTGACAGAAGCTAATTATGGTTTTGCAGAGAACATGGCTTACATATCACGCCTAAGATTATTCTCTGCATTCGACAGGTTTGACACATGGGATATTGCATGGGATAATGCGATAGTTGCAAAGGTCAATGATTTTCTTTCAGTGAATCTGAATTTTACTCTGTTCTTTGATAAGGTCCAATCGCCAAAGACACAATTCAAAGAAGGAATTCAAATCGGAATAAACTACGCAGTCCTTTAGAATGAATTCAATGAACAGTATAAAGGAACTCGGGAAAAAGTCGGCAGCCAACAAAGCCGCAGAGTTTGTTGAGAGTGGAATGATTGTGGGATTAGGTTCCGGCTCTACGGTTTATTACGCGGTTATCCGGCTCGGTGAACTTGTCAGGGATGGACTTGATATAACTTGTATCTCAACTTCAAGCGTAACAACTGCGCTTGCACGAGAATGCGGCATTAAGCTTATCAGACTTGAAGACACAAATACGATTGATCTCACGATAGACGGCGCTGATGAAATTGATTCTCATCTTAATGGAATAAAGGGCGGAGGCGGAGCATTGCTGTTTGAAAAGATAGTAGCGCTCTATTCAGAAAAAAACATCTGGATCGCGGATTCATCAAAGCTTGTAGAAACACTTGGAAAATTTCCATTGCCATTGGAAGTGATTCCATTCGGACATGAGCGGGTTCTGAGAATTCTTGATGAGATGAAACTGAATCCTGCAGTCAGAATGAAAGACGGTCAGGTATTCAAAACGGACAGCGGTAACATTACAATTGATCTGAGTGCAGGAGACATCAAGGATCCGCAGTTGCTTGACAGAGAATTGAAACTTATAACCGGTGTTGTTGAAACCGGCATCTTTTGCGGCATTGCTGATTTGGCGGTGCTGGCAGAAGGAGAGAACATCAGAATATTGGATAAAACTTAAAACAAGGAGGATGACATGAGAAAGGAAAGCTTTGAATTTCTTGAAAGATATCTTAACAATGCTTCACCCGTGGGATTTGAGATCAACGGACAAAGACTATGGCTCGACTATATTGAGCCGTATGTTGACACATGTTTTTCTGACACGTATGGAACAGTTGTAGGAGTAATTAATCCCGATGCGGAATATAAAGTAGCTATAGAAGCTCATGCAGATGAGATTTCGTGGTATGTCAGTCATATTACACCCGAAGGAATGCTGAACGTTGTAAGGAACGGATACACAGACCATCAGATAGCGCCGGCCAAAAGAGTTAACATTCATACGAAGAACGGCATCGTGAAAGGTGTGTTCGCGTGGCCTTCCATACAGATCAGAAACAGGAAAAGCGATCAGAGTCCTTCGTTATCAGACCTCTCAATTGATTGCGGCTGTGATTCTGCAAAGGAAGTAGAAAAACTTGGGATACATGTCGGCACTGTAATTACTTATGAAGATTCTTTCATGGTCATGAACGGAAAGTATTATACAGGAAGAGGAATGGACAACAGGGCGGGCGGATTTATAATTGCAGAAGTCGCAAGAATGCTTCATGAAAAAAAGAAGAGACCGAAATTCGGAGTTTACATTGTAAACTCAGTTCAGGAAGAGACCGGACTCAGCGGGGCGAAGATGATCGCTAAGAACATCAATCCGAATGTAGCCATTGTAACGGATGTTATTCATGATACACAACATCCCAATTATACAAAAGCAATTGACGGAGATATCAAATGCGGTAAGGGTCCCGTTGTTTCGTTTGCTCCCGCTGTTCACAGAAGGCTTCTTCAGGTGCTGATTGATACTGCAAAGAAGAATAAGATACCTTATCAGCTCAAGGCAGCTTCGCAGGAAACTTATACTGATACCGAAGCTTTTGCTTACTCAAACTTTGGTGTTGCTTCGGCACTCATCTCACTTCCTTTGAAATATATGCATACCACTGTTGAGATAGCACACAAGGATGATATTCAGAATGCGATCAAACTGTTCTATGAATTTATTGTGCAGCTAAAGAGCGGAACTGATTTCAAATATCTTAAGTGATATGATTTGGAACAATGCTGTCGAAAACCTTTTTGCATTTTGGAAAATTCTTTCGAAATCAAACTGGAGAGTTAGAAATATCCGGTTCGGTAAAACAACCCGCCTCAGCATAATTGCCGTTAAGAAATTGCGAGGGACGGCGTGAACGAGAATTTCCTGTTTGACGAACCCAAACGTGCTAACGTTTGGGTGAGGAGTTGAAATTCTCGTAGCCGTACCGAGCAATTTTAGGCAATTAGGCTGCAGCGGGCGACTTTTCTTTGCCAAGCTTTCTTTTGGTCGTTCAAAAGAAAGCGGAAATGATTTTATTCCATGAAATTAATTCGAGCCAACTTTCTTTCTAAATAAAACGTTTTGGACGGATGTGCATTCGGAATGATAGACGTGGATGTTTTGTAATTTCAAATTATTGAGTTAACGAAGGCAGTCAATGAATGATTAAAACCAAAACTTTTTACTAAACATATAATCAAAACAATGAAGATAAAAGACTCACGGATCCTGATCACCGGCGGCAGTTCAGGTATTGGTAAGGCGGCAGCAAAATTATTGTCTGCCGAAGGCGCCAGGGTTGCAATTACGGGCAGAGACAAGGCCAAGCTCGAAAAAGTTGCAGCGGAGACAAACACTATCGCTATACATGCCGATGTGGCAAAGGAGAGTGACATAGAGATGACATACAAAGTTGTTGCTGAAAAACTCGGCGGGCTTGATTGTCTTGTCAACAATGCGGGTATAGGAGACTTTCCGGCGATTGATGAACTGACTGTTGAAGCATTCATGAGAGTGTATTCGGTCAATGTGTTCGGAGCAGCTATGATGGCAAAGAAGGCTGCGGAAATATTTAAGAAGCAGATGAGCGGCAACATAATTAACATAGCATCGACAGCATCTCTAAAAGGATTTGCAAGAGGCACGATCTATTCCTCGTCAAAGTTTGCGCTTCGAAGCATGACAGAGTGCTGGCAGGCAGAACTGCGCCCGTTCAACATAAGAGTGATGCAGGTCAATCCCAGTGAGGTTACCACCGCATTTGCTAATGCAGAACGAAAGGAGCGCGATGAGATCCCGAACAAGCTTACGAGTGATGAGATCGCACACACGATCATGTCGCTTCTTGAAATGGATGACAGGGGAATGGTGCCGGAAGTTACTGTGTGGGCAACGAACCCCTTTAAGAGCAATTAAAAATTAAAAATTAGAAATTAAAAATAGATTTACACTGTCTTTTGGTGTCAGAGCATGGATGATCTAATATCAGTTGTGTCTTGCACGTATTTCTAATTAAGAGCAATTAAAAATTAGAAATTAAAAATTAAAAATAGATTTACAGTGTCTTTTGATGCCAGAGCCATGAAATGCGTATGTTGAATGATCTGATTTCAGTTGGGTCTTACACGTATTATTAATCAAGGGCAATTGTAAATTGAAAATTAAAAGTAGATTTGCAATGTGTTTTTATGCCAGGGCAATGAAATGCGTATTTTGAATGATCTGATTTCAGTTGGATCTTACACGTATTATTAATCAAGGGCAATTGTAAATTGAAAATTAAAAGTAGATTTGCAATGTGTTTTTATGCCAGGGCAATGAAATGCGTATGTTGAATGATCTGATTTCAGTTGGGTCTTACACATATTTTTAATTTCTAATTTTTAATTTCTAATTATGATCTCTAAGTTGCCTTCAACCGGCACTACGATCTTCAGTGTCATGTCTGCACTTGCAAATGAGCAAGGTGCAATAAATCTTTCACAGGGATTTCCTGATTTTCCGGTTGATCCTGAATTGAATGAGCTTGTCTATAAAGCAGTCAGAGACGGACATAATCAGTATGCTATGATGAGCGGTGTGAAGACTCTGCGCGAAGGCATTGCAAATATGATCAATGATGTTTATTCAGTGAAGATTGATCCGGATAAGGAGATAACTGTCACATCAGGAGCAACGGAGGCATTGTTTGCGGCTGTCAGCGTGATCGTCAATCCCGGAGATGAAGTGATAATGTTCGATCCGTCTTATGATTCCTACGAGCCGGCGGTTCTGCTTAACCGGGGAATTCCTGTACGCATACCTCTTACATTTCCGGATTACCGGATTGACTGGAACAAAGTACTTGATGCCGTCAATCCGTCAACCAGACTCATCATTGTAAATTCTCCTAATAATCCTTCCGGCTCGGTTATAAGTGAGAATGACATTGCTATGCTGAAAGAAGTTGTGAAACAGAATGATGTTTACATTTTGAGTGATGAAGTATATGAGCACATAATTTTTGACGGAAGGAAACATCTCTCGTTGTTGCAGGATGAAGAGTTGTTTGAAAGAGCATTTGTGGTTTCTTCATTCGGGAAAACTTTTCATATAACGGGTTGGAAAGTCGGCTACTGCACAGCTCCGGAGCAACTGACATCCGAGTTCAGGAAGATCCATCAGTTTCTTACATTCTCAACATCAACCCCTTTTCAGTATGCCCTTGCCGAATATATGAAAGATACACGGACGATAAGAGAGCTGAGCAAATTTTATCAGGCAAAGCGGGATAAGTTTCTTTCACTGATTGCCGGAACTCAGTTCAGGCCGCTGAAATGTGAAGGAACATATTTTCAGACATTGGATTATTCAGCTATTACGGATGAGAATGATCTTGATTTCGCTGTCAGACTTACACGAGAGAAGAAGGTTGCATCAATACCTTTTTCGGCATTTTACAAAGACAAGACAGATAATAAAGTGTTGAGATTCTGTTTTGCAAAAGAGGAGGAGACTCTGGAAAGAGCTGTGGAGAAGTTGAGAGGTGAGAGTTGAGAGGTGAGAGTTGAGAGGTGAGAGTTGAGAGGTGAGAGTTATGAGTTGAGAGTTGAGAGTTATGAGTTGAGAGGTGAGAGTTGTCTGTTCGTCGCAGCATGCTGTCTCGAAGCAAGGAATCGCTTACAAAACATTTATCCCATTGTGAATATTTATACAACCTAGAATGTCATTCCTGCGAATGCAGGAATCTACTAAGGGAGAAGCCACCATACACTCAAACTAGTAAAGCTTTGGATTGAGAAAGATATGATTTTTAAGACATCCTCCGCAAATGGAGAATTACACAGAGTTACACTGAGAGTCACAGAGCTACACAGAAATGATAGAGATATATATATAAGAATTGATATGATGTTAAAAAATTACAAGCATAGATTTTCTTTGAGAGAGGTATTGTTAAAGCATTTCATTCTGCATATAACAATTGCGTTCCCGATTCTTGATCAAACAATGCGCAATTTTGTTTGGTATAACCGAGAACGCAATCTAGAAAATTAAGAACTTACAAAACTTATGGCCTGACCAATCCTACAAAATTATATGCATTGTTATCTGCAAGAGATGCATCTGTTGCATCTACAATATCATCATAATTCAGATCAGTAGGAATGTATCCGGAAGCAAAATTGAATGCATCATTGTCAATCAACCCTGCGTCAGTTCCGTCAACAGTTCCATCCTGATTTGCATCTCCGCTGAAGTTTGCCCATCTGGAACCCACCGGCTGCATGTTTCCACCGTAAGCTTGCGATGAAGCGGTTGTAAAATTATAGGTCAGGGAATTGGAAACAAAACTGTTTCCTGAAGCGCTCCATGTTTCAATAGAATTTCTGTGTACGACCACCAGGTAGTATGGTGTACTGTTGAGCGCGTTTGAAAATGTAAATACACCGTTCCCCAATGAATTTATCACAGCTTTTGACTGGTCAACTATTGCATAAGGTGATGTCGCATTTCGAAGATAGACAGTCGCAGTATCACTGATCATAGTATTCAACCCCGGATTATAAAGTGCCTCTATTAGCGCCGTGAGGTTTAAAGTCTTTGGAGGCTCAATAATATTTATGTGCCGATTTACTGACCAATTCCATTCATCACCGTCTTCGCCACCGTTGCTGTTTGATGCCAGGCCGTTAGACCAGATAGTGTCAACACCGGCTGTAGCAGGTGCCGTGTAGTTGAACAGAATTGTTATAGCTCCTCCTGACATAGTGAGATTGTTATTGTGAGTGATTTCTCCGCTCGAAAGTCTCGTGCCTGAGGTTACTGCAGCAAGAGTTCCTCTGCGCGTTGCAATGTCAAGCCCTGCTCCTGTCTTTCCTGCTCTGTTGATTACCAATGAGAATTGCACAGTCTGACCTTTTACCACAGCAGTCGGACCGCTAATGGTAGAAGAGACGCCTGATACAGCAGACCCGTGGCAACTGCAGCCTGTTGTTGAAGTCTTTCTGGTTCTTCCTGTTCTGCCGCCTTCATCACCATAAGTTGAAATGCTGATTGAAAGAAAGGCAAGGATGAGAACCGCAAGAGATGTCCTCATCAATGAGTTGCTTTTGATCATAATGTTTTGGATTTAATTAGCGCTCCAATCTTGGAGACGCAAAATACTGTGAAATGCAATACCTTGGGGATACTTTCTTGTTATCATATATCGTGCCACAAATTTATTGTTCTAATCAAGGGTCATAATTAAATCATCCCGGTATTCTAAACAACTATGAAAGGGTATTTTATCTACACCCGGGGGATAATTTCCCCAAAAGGTTCATTATATGAATATCTCTGTTTCATTGCAGAAAAGGGTTCACCACATTCTTTCTTGCGGTAAACCCTTATAATATGTGACAATCAGATGAATCTGTTACAGGAGTCGAAGAATTTGCCTTTCTGCTATTTGAAATAGTTATTAAACATCTCCATTCTGAAACTCCATTATTCTCTACTCACCCAAACTCTGATTGGATCAGGGTTGTAGCTTTGACCAACATTCATTATCTGACAGTCATCGGCACTTCCATCAGAAGAATCTCTGAATCAGTCTTCGTAGAAATTTCAAACGAATCAGTATCTGTAATTCCCATGCCGTCTCTTGCATGCAGATCGTTTCCTGCGATAGTTACATCTCCGCTGATCACAAATGCATACACACCGTTTCCTTTTTTCTTCAGGTTGTAATTCAATTTCATTCCTTTATCAAACTTCCCGAGATGAAACCATGCATCCTGATGGATCCATGTTCCGGCGTCATCGGGATTTGGTGAAACGATCTGCTGAAATTTGTTGTGCCTGTCGTTCAGATCGAGTGTGATCTGATCATATCTCGGTTCGACATTCTTCTTATTTGGAAAAAGCCAGATCTGAAGAAGTTTCACCGGTTTGTCAGGATTGTGATTGAACTCGCTGTGCAGAATTCCCGTGCCCGCGCTCATTACCTGAACATCCCCGTGCCTTATTACTTCAGAGTTTCCCATGCTGTCTTTGTGCTCAAGGTCTCCTTCAAGCGGGATAGTTATGATCTCCATGTTGTCATGCGGATGCATGCCAAAGCCCTTTCCGCCTGCTACCGAATCGTCGTTCAAGACTCTCAAAACACCGAAGTGAACTCTTTCGGGGTGGTGATAGCCTGCAAAGCTGAAAGTGTGTTTTGCATTGAGCCAGCCGTGATCTGCGTGACCTCTAGTGTCTGCTTTGTGAATGATTGTGTTTGCCATTGTAAGTTAGTTAATGTTTTTAGTTGTACAAAGATAAGAAGATTATTCCGGCGGACAAATAATCTAGATTAAGAAAAGGAGAAAAAATTGAAAATTGAAAATTGAAAGTTGAAAATTGCTCCGAAGGGGTCCCTTTGGGAAAAGTCAAAAGTTGCCTGCCCGTCGCAGACGGGAAAGTTGCCCCGAAGGGGTCCCTTTGGGAAAATCTGCTCGCTTGACTAAGTAGAGAATGTCATAACTGATACCGATTGACGACTTCAGAAGTTTTCAATTTTCAATTTTCAATTTTCAATTCTTGATTCCCCTTCAGCTTGCTCAGAAACTCCGGCGTTACGCCTATGTATGATGCAATATGCTTTTGCGGGATGGTATTGAATACGGTTGGATATATTGAACAGAACTTTTCATATCTCTGCTTTGCGCTTAAGCTGAGACTGTCAATCACACGCTGTCTGCTTGCAACGAGGGAGTTTTCCGTGATGATCCTGAAGAATCTCTCGAATTTCGGGATATCTGAATAAAGCTTTTCCTGATCTTCTTTAGACAAGAGCAGGACTTCTGATTCTTCCATTGCTTCAATAAAAAGATTGCCGGGTTTTTGAGAAATAAGACTATACATGTCAGCAATCCACCAATCAGGAGGTGCGAATTGAAGTATATGCTCGAAGCCGTTCTCGTCAATTGTGTATCCGCGCAGGCAGCCGGAAGTCACAAAGGCAGAATGTGTACAGACCTCTCCTGACTGCAGGAGAAACTCCTTTCGCTTAAGTTTCCTTAATTTCAGAAGTGAATGAAAATGATCTTCTTCGTTCTTGTTCAGTGAGATATGTTTGGAGATGCTATTTGATATGAGGCTTAATCGTGAACTCATTCTCCGGCTCTTTTATAAATTTCAAACTCAAGCTCTTCAGTCATTCTGAAGTTTGTATTTTTGATCTCTTCTATAAAAGGTTTCACTTCTGTTATTACTCCGGATTTTTTGGCATGAAGAATTATGCCAAGTGAACCGATATATAGAATATTCAATTGTCTGGCAACGCGTCTTGCTTTCAGATCATCAATGACCAGGAGTTTGTCTCCTTGCTCCATTGCCAAAGCTATTGATTCTGATTCTCCTTTTCCCGGGTGTTCCTGAATAATCCTCATATATGATTGTTCCGAAGGTGACACAATAGTGAACCAATTGGGAATCTCCTTACCGTATTCTTTCCTGACTTGTGCTGTAATCGAAATTTTGCTGAAGAGTGCTTCTAAGAGATACAAGTGATGGATTTTTTCGAGAAGTATTATGCAACTTGAGTCACAGATTACCCTTTCCCGAAAGGAGGACATCGTTATCGAGCTCATCAGTATCGTAATTGAATATTGACACATCGTAATTTCCAAGCATATCCATGAATTCACGTTTTGCAACACCTGCCATTTCTGCCGCTTGTCCAAGTGACAGACTCCCTTTCTCATAGAGCTTACAAGCAAGAAAGGTAATTATCTCACTTTCGTTGAGCTTAAGACTTTCCGGTAAATTAATAGTAAGTGTTCTCATATACTGTTGCAAATGTAAGATTTGCGGTTGCTTTAGTAAACAATAATTTTTCACTCCACAGATTGCTTAATATAATTTTCTAATTTCAAATTTGAAGCGGAAGAGTTTTTAAAAGACATAGTTCAATTGAACCATTTTGCGTTCATCAACTAAGCATTTACTAGATCTTGATTGTTTTCAGTCTTATGGAATTCCATCAATTCTTGACTTGAGATGAAGGTTATGAACGTTCTTGCGTCAGGACGAAACAGACTGTCCGAAAACAAAAAGTTTGTCATTCCCGCGTGCTCCTGGCGGGAATCTGCACCGAAATTCAACCATATAAGAGTTGTCCCCGATAGAAACATTCGGGGACGACATGTATTCGGACAGACTGGAAAGTCCTGACGCCACGATAAACGAGCTTCTATTTGCTTTTTGTGATTATAAGAATTGCTTCAAATTTAACTCTTATTTGGAATGAATTTACCTCACTTATTTTGCTAATTAGTGGACATAAATCCAACTCAACAAAAAGGCGGAACCATGAAAGATTCACAGTTCCGCCTGAAGGCACATCTAAACTTTTGGGATGACAAATGTCGTTACTTCATTAAAATCATTTTCATTGTCTTGGAGAAATCGCCTGCCGTCAGCTTGTAATAATAAACTCCGCTTGCCAGTCCTTCGCTGCCGAATGTGATGGAGTAACTTCCTGCAAACTTCTGCTCATTTACAAGTGTCCTCACAAACTTTCCGGAAGCATCGTAAATACTAAGTTCTACAAAACTCTCTTTAGAAATGTCATATCCAATACTTGTTGACGGATTGAACGGATTCGGATAGTTCTGCCTAAGATTGAAATCTTTCACTTCAGAGTTGGAACCGTTGATGCCGGTTGCAAGCTTGACATAAATGCTTCTGTTGGCAGACCAATTCCATTCATCTCCTCCGGTATTGCCCAGACTGTTTGTTGCAATTCCCGTTGCCCAGATCGTATCAAATCCAACTATTGCAGGAGCGTTGTAGTTGAAGAGAATCGTTATGGTTCCGCTGGTCATGGAGAGATTGTCATTGTGTGTTATCTCTCCGCTTTGGACCCTTGTGCCGGAAGTAACTGCACCGAGTGAACCTCTTCTGGTTGAAACGTCAAGTCCTGCTCCTGTTTTTCCTGCTCTGGTGATTACGAGCGAGTATT
>WBZL01002929.1_pt1 | contig 16052 bp, 14 predicted proteins | sample 5204291 | NCBI WGS metagenome assembly WBZL01 (sample SAMN12344345, study PRJNA552823) | activated sludge metagenome | biome: Activated sludge suspended growth; feature: Nitrification reactor; material: Wastewater; isolation source: activated sludge from nitrification reactor of wastewater...
AATCCGGTCACTACGATGGGGATATGGTATTGTTCTGTCAGCGGATAATATTCACTGATCCCCATAATGGTGCAGACATGCCCTGCGGCCAGAAAACCCTGAATATGGCTGTCCTCGTCGTTCATAACGGCTTCAATGGCAGGCGGCACCAGCACATGCGAGGCCAATATCGAATAATTGGGAACACCGGCCCGGTGGGCATGCAGGACGGACAGCGCGTTGGCAGGCGCGGTGGTTTCAAAGCCGACTGCAAAAAATACGATCTCCCGTCCGGGGTTGTCCCGCGCCAGTTTGACAGCCTCAAGCGGGGAGTAAAGGATTCGAACATCCGCACCGGCAGCCTTGGCTTCCAACAGGCTTTTTGCCGAACCCGGCACACGAAGCATATCGCCGAAGGAACACAGGATCACGCCCTTCTCTTCTGCCAGAAATACCGCCTTGTCGATCAGGTTTAACGGCGTCACGCAGACCGGGCACCCCGGCCCGTGTACCATTTGCACCTCCTCCGGTAACATATTGAGGATACCGTTTTTGACCAGGCTGTGGGTCTGACCGCCACATACTTCCATGATGGTCCACGGCCGGGTCACGTTTTTTTTGATCTGTTCAAGGTATTGGGCAACCATTTCCGGGTCGCGGTATTCGGTCAGGAATTTCATAACGCTGCTGTTAAAGTGAAAAACAATCTGCCTGCGACAAATTATGCGCTCCTGTTCAACTCCACCTGGTCGTCATCAGGTCCCGGTGTCTTCCGGAAGGTAATCATGGATCTCTCCCAACTCCTCCAGTTCTCCGATCTCCCTGAGATATTGGAAAGTCTTATGGGCCTCTTCTTCATCCACCAGGCTGATGGCCACCCCAACATGAACCAGAACATAATTGCCCACAGCGGCCTGCGGGACCATTTCGAGGCTGGCTTCCTTGACAATTCCGCCAAAAGAGACCTTTGCCATTCGGAACAGGCCTTCAAACCGGTCCTCAATCGACACGATCTTACCTGGAATCGCTAAGCACATAGTTATCGGTTTTATCTTGAACAATGGATTTTTTCCCCTTGCAGACCTGATACCAGACCAGTTGACCAAAGGATACACTCTCGTCATTAGGTGCCAATTCCCTATGGAAATAAAGATCAAATTTGCTGTTTAGGTGGAATACGATGAGGTCAACAAGGAGGCAATTCTGGAAAACTCCGCCGCTAAAGGTTATTTTATCTGTACCGAGGCTGATGGCCGCATTTTCAATTAGTTCAACCAGAGAATAGTGAAACCGGGCGGCAATTTGATCCTTTGGTTTTCCATTAAGCAGGTCAGCGATGATGTTCTCCATCAAAACCCGGGTCGGAACGACTGGGAAACCGGGTTCTTTGGGAAAATACCCTTCGCCAAAGTTCAAGCCGTTCCTTCTACAATAACCCGCAGCCAGCCGCTCCAATTGCATGGCTGCCTCGCCTTCGTAAGTCTGGCGGTCCATTAAACCCAGCAGGGAAGCCACGGCATCGAAGAGTCGGCCGACGCTGGAGGTCTTAAGCGGGTTTTCCTTCGTCAGGATTTGGCGATAGACCGTCCATTCGCGCTGAGTGAACCTGGTCTCCAGAATGTCATCGGCGCCGGGTAGGTCATGGCAGGCTGCCAGGGCCGAAATCCGCGGTTCCTTTGGCATTTTGTCACCCAGGATAAAGTCAAAATATTCGAATTGCCCGCAGCGACGAAAGGCGGATTCTTCAAACAAGAAAAATTCACCGCCCCAAATATGGCCGTCATCTCCCAGGCCTGTTCCGTCCCACACGACTCCAAGAACAGGTTCCAGGCAGTCGACCAGGTCATTTTCCCCCAAAACTGCGGCAAAATGAGCAATATGGTGCTGAACCTGCTCCATAGGTATATTCAATTCAGCAGCCAGTTGCACCCCGTATTCGGTTGAGGGATAGGCCGGATGTTTATCTGTCAGGATGAATTCCGGGAGGGTATTGAACAGTTGAAAGAAATGCTGCACGGTATACCGGTAATTCTCCTGGGTATCAAAGGCTTCCAGGTCGCCAAGATATTGGCTGACGAAGGTATTGCCCCTGTGGAAATAGGCGAAAGTGCTTTTGAGCATGGCGCCGGTGGCCAACACGCAATCGTGCGGCAGGTCCGGCGAAATACCGGTGAAATTGGGAGCAAAACCGCGCGAACGCCGCAAGACGATCCGCTTTTGGGTAAAAGGTGTAAACCGGACCACACTGTCGTCCTGCGGCACAAGGATCTCCCGGTTGTTAACCAATACACAGTCCGCAATTTGCCGGAGTTCGTCCAGCGCTTTATTATCCTGATACACGATCGGAGCGTTGCTGATGTTGCCGCTGGTCGCTACGATGGGTTTACCAAATGCATCCATCAGTAATTCATAGAGCGGGGTATAAGACAGCATAACGCCGACCTGATCCAGGTCAGGGGCGATAGCATTGGCCGCCAATGATGCCGACGATTGTACGGCTTTTTCCAACAGGACGATGGGCGCGGCGGGTTGGGTTAATTCAGCCAATTCAGTCTTGGTCGGCGAGAGGTCTCGCTCCAGTGCGGCCGCTCCCGGATACATGAGGGCAAACGGCTTGGTCGGCCGGTGTTTCAGATCGCGAAGCCGGGCGATAGCTTTTTCGTTGGCTGCATCGCAAGTGAGCAAATACCCTCCGATACCTTTGATCGCTACGATCTCACCCGCGGCCCAAAGCCGGGCAACGGTTCCGGGTATCCTTTCCTGATCGGTTTCCACCGGCCGGTCTCCTTTTCCCCAAAGGGTGAGACTCACGCCGCAGGCCGGGCAGGAATTGATTTGGGCGTAATAGCGCCGATCAAGCGGATCGTTATATTCCCTGGCGCAAACCGGGCATAAGGCAAACGGCGCCATGGCCGTATTTTCCCGGTCATAAGGCAACCTGCTGATCACCGAATACCGGGGTCCGCAGTGCGTGCAGGTGGTAAAGGCATAGTTTTTCCGTCGATTGCCTTCCTTGTACAAGTCGGCGGAGCAAGCTTCGCACAGGGCAAAATCTGGTGTGATCAGCAAGTTGGCATTTCCGGAGGATGTACTGGAAATGATCCTGAAATCGGAAAAATAACGGGATTTGACCCGCTCTATCCGGTGTCGGGTAATTCTGGAAAGTTGCGGCGCCCGGTCGATGAGGGCCCTGTAAAAGCGGTTAACGTATTCCCACGGACCGTTGGTTTCCACATGCACGCCGTCAAGGGTATTATTAACTGTACCTGTCAGGCCAAATTGCCTGGCCAGGATATAGACATGCGGGCGAAAACCTACGCCCTGCACCTGACCCTCGATATGGATATGCCATGTGGTCACATTACCTGAATTTCTTTGAATGCCGTCTGCTTTTCCCTGACTTTTTCCACCAGCCAACTGCACCATTCATCCAGCCCTTGCCCTGTGGTGCTGGATATTTCCATTACGCTGATATTCGGGTTGATATCCCGGGCATCCGCCACGACCGCATCTACTGAAAACGGAAGGTAAGGCAGCAGGTCTGCTTTTGAAACCAGCATCAACTCACTGGTCAGGAACATCCTGGGGTATTTTTTGGGTTTGTCGTCTCCTTCTGTGGTAGCGATGAGGGTTACCCGATAATCCTCGCCAAGGTCGAAAGAAGCCGGGCAGACCAGATTACCCACATTTTCGATAATGAGCAGTTCCACACCCTCAAGGTCGAGGTTTTCCATTCCTTGCCAGATCATTTGAGCTTCCAGGTGACAGATACCGCCGGTAACGATCTGGAGCGCGTCGGCGCCGGCCTGACGAAGGCGGTCTGCGTCGCGTTCGGTCTCCAGGTCACCGACCAGGATCTTCATCCTGACGCGGTCGCCGATCCTTTTTGCGGTTTCCTGCAGCAGGGTCGTTTTCCCGCTGCCCGCAGAAGAGGTTATGTTGAGGAGCAAAATGCGCTGATCGGCCATACGCTTCCGAATGCTTTGGGCGACAAAATCATTGGCCTGAAGCAAGTGAAGGGTAGTGTTGTCACACGCAACCGTTCCGCGGGTTGTTTTTGAAGATTTGGCAACTTTATGGTCCATTTTTTGATCATTTTGACTCAGAAACCGGGATCTTGTCCATCTGCGGAGGTATTCCCAAATATAAGAAAATTAATCTTTTCCGCCACTAAACCAGACGATGATATACATCAGGAAATGCAGTGACATTCAGGTGGCAAAGTGTACGCAGTGAATCAGCAATTCCAGGCCTTTTACCACATTGTTATTGGGTTTGCCGCAAGACCGGCACACAAATTTGTAATGGTCAACGACGGAATTAACGCCGCATAATTCGCAATGAACTTCAATCGGCACGGTTTCGACATTCAATTTTACATTCGGAAAAACCTCTTCAGCTGAGCGGACAGCATCGAAAGCGTTTTGCATGAGCGTTGGTTCGACATTGGACAGCAATCCGATCCGAAGGTCGATAGCGGTCAAGGCCGTTAACTCTTCCGGCGAAAATTCGGCTTCCAGCGCGTTAAAGATGCTCCGAACCAATGATATCTCATGCATATCGGATTATTTTGCCGTTGTTGCCCGAAGCTCGCGCAGCATTTCGAGGTGTTTATCCGCTTCCTCTAACAGGCGTTCGTCACTGACCAGCGCAGAAACTTCCTGCGCTTTGCCGAGCATATCGGCATAGCGGTGTTCGTTGAAGGCTTCATCATCGTTGCTGACGTTCCAACTGGCTTCCAGGAAGTTCAGCAACGTTATGGCCCTTTCATAAGGCAATCGCGACGTGCGCACATCCAGCGCTTCCTGGTAGTAAAACAGTGCCTTTTCATAATTATCTGTATGGAGAGCCTGTGGAAATTTTGTCAGGGCATTGCCAAAATTATTGCAGATCATCCCATATTCATACGGAAACTGATCTTTGGAATAATAATCCAGCGCTTCCTGAAAAGATGCTGAAGAGACCCCAGCCCAGATACTTCGTTTTTTGGGTTCCGCAGGCATCTCCGAATAAAGCACTGCCAGATTGTGGTGGATATCTGCAAAGACATCGGGCACCAACTCCTTCCGGAAGGTCTTCAGCGCCGTCTGGTAACTTTCGACAGCCGGCTTATAGAATTGAGGATTACCGTTTTGCGCCCATGTATAAAGGAGTGTACCTTTGCGGAGTTGCGCATTGCCTGTCAATTCGGTGAGCTGTTCCCTCTCAAAGATAGCGATCGCCCGGTTGATATATCCCAACGCCTCGGCGAAACTGCCCGAGATATTGGCGACATGGGCTGCATCGGTCAGCAGCAATCCTTGTTCGGCCAAATGCCCGTGTTTTTCAAAATACTTCAAGGTTTCCCACAGCGTATCCTTCAATTTTGCCAGGAGCTTCTGGTCATAAGGTACAGCCAGTTGTTTCATCCATAACTGCGTCTGCAACCATTTCAGTCCATATAACGCGTTCTCCGAAATAGCGACAAGCAGGGCTGATGACAACAGATCCTGCGCAGCGTCCAAATCGCCGGCGTCTAGCAAAAGGGTGGCAAAATGCTTGGTGGTGAACGCGATGTATTCACCATTTTCAGCATGCTCCAAAGCCTGTCGATAAACTGCAACAACTTCTCCCAGGCCGATTTCTTCCTCCAGGTATCCATAATGGCGAACCACTGCGGCGTTATGCAACCGGCGGTAAACTTCAAATTCCGATAAATGATGCGGAGCGGGCAGCAACGCAGAAAGCATCCGAAGGCTGATCTGAAAACCGTACTGCAATTTGGAGATCAACCCCATTTCTAATTGCAAGTCATTTTGTCTTTCAAGGCAGGTCCAGGTTTTTTCATCGTTTCCCAACAGGTGAAATACCAAGCCGAGGAGAATGTCTTTTTTCAGCGCAAGGGGAGCGGGCAACAGGTAGGGCGGTTGCCGGTTATGCCAGTCGAGAGGATACAGGATACCGCGTTCGTCAACCATTAAATGGTACCCCGAATGGTCAACATTGGATTCGGTCTGATCCCGGATATCCACCAGCTCAGAAAGCCGGTCCTCGGTCAGGATCATCTCCCGGACCCTGTCCAACAATTTTGGGATGACAAAAATAGTCAGCATCTGGATGTTTTTAGTCGGTGGTTCAGATAATCAGAATTTAACGCTCAAAATGCCCAACCTGGGCGGAAAATCGAATTCCAGATCCCGATCGGCATCGTCAATTTGGTGATCGATCAGCATCTCGTGCAGAGCTACGGATTTATCTCCCTTCAGGTTGCGGTCCTTCAGCATGAGTTGAGAAGCCTTATGCAGATTCTTAAACAATTCATCGCTAACAGGAGCCATCATTAAAGTCCGGCGCTGCGGGTAATAAACCACATAGGCATTTTGCTCCCCGCCGAATACTTCTGCCGCCAGCGGGGTTTCGATGATCAGGTGAGCGGAACGCAGATAGACTTTGCTCCCGGCAGCAGTTCCCGGATCATTTGTTCTTTTGAAATCGGCAGGTGGAATGAACATAGCACTATTTTTACCAGGTCATTTCAATTCATTCAGCAGAAGCTCTACCACCTGATCGCCTGCGCTGACCGCCTCGGGGCCCATGCCCACATTGAACCGGGTATCGTTCACCGCAATCAGGTAAACTTCCACTTCTTCGGGATACGCCTCACCCAGCATTTTTTTGGCGTACGACAGCGCCTGGCTCCATTTGAGACTGTGGAGAAAGACCAGCGGATCTTCTTCAATCTGGCTTTCGATCTCGGCAGCTGGCAATTTGTAAAGCGTACCAACCGGATCGCCGGTATTGACCACAGCGTCAATAAGGATGATCCGATTATGATCTCTGAGCTTGAAAAGAACCTCGAATGCCGAAGTCCCCATGTCAAAGATGCTGATGCGCTCCTGTTCGCCAAGCAATTGGGCAAGCCGGTTAACAACGTGGATTCCAACCCCGTCATCGGCCCGAACGGGGTTGCCGAATCCCAGCACTGCTGTTTTGGCGACCTTTATTTTTTTAGCGGTTGTCACTCTTTAAAGTTAGGGATTTTTTTAGAAATTTAAGACCTATCCAAGTAAAGAAGCCCTCCAAAACAGTTGGGGGGCTCCCTGGATTCAAAATAAAAGGAGAAATGGGGGAAACTATAACTTAAAGTTTGCTAATTCCTTACCGGACTTGTTATCGTGGGCGTGAACCGTACAAACAAGGCAGGAGTCAAAAGAACGTGCAACCATGCCGACCTCTACCGGATCATGCGGATCCTCGATCTCAGTCCCTTCCAATGCGGATTCAATCGGACCGGGTTTGCCGTCCTTGTCGTTTGGTCCCACATTGAAGGTTGTAGGTGCGATGATCTGATAATTTTCGATCACACCGTTTTTGATCTTAATCCAGTGCGCCAATGCGCCGCGAGCGGCTTCGGTAGCGCCCCATCCTTCACCGTCTTTTTCCTCGGGTTTGATATAGAACGGTCCATCCAGATCAATCTGCCGGAGCCATTCATCGATCATCATGTAAAGACGAGGGGCTTCATGCATCCTGGCAAGAACACGAGTGAATACGCTTGGTCCTTTCTTTGCCATAATATCGCCGAAGAGCGGATCACGGAACTGATGCTGTTTATTAGCCGGATTCGCAGCCATAATTACCCTTGCCAGGGGGCCGGTTTCAGCAGCATGCCCCATGAATCTCGGGGCTTTGGCCCAGCTGTACTTGCCTTTGAAATCAGAATGCTCCAGGTTTGCAGAATCCAATGACGGCGTAGGAACAGGCTGTTCGAAGGGATGCAATGCATCTGCCTGATTAGTAAACCAGGAATGGGTGACATGTTCAAGCACATGACGCTGGTCTGCATCGAAATATCTTTCACCATCGAAAAAACCCGCCGGGCTGATGGTTGCCGGATTCCTGCCTTCGATTGTAGGATTGTTGTACATGTCCTTGTGCAGATAAGTGCCCCAGGCCAGGAATTTACCGACACCCTGTCCGAATTTGTCCAGGCCGAATTCCAAGCCGGCGCGCAGGTAGAGGCCCAGGTCACTGTTCCGATGGGATTCATTTTCATCCAGCCATTCCATGAGGTCGTCCCAGGACTGGATCTGCATGTACCGGTCAATGGAACAGCCTAACCAGACGGGTTCCAGCCAGTCATTCCGGAACTGATTCATGATTGAATGGGCACGGGTAATATCCTTGAGCGTTGGTGCGCACATGACACCACCCGGAATCATATAGCTCGAGTGCGGCCATTGCCCGCCGAATAGCGCGTATACCTCAACCGGCCTGCCGCTGGCGGTAACCCCCTGCTGAAAGGAAGTGCCTACGTATGCTGCAAATCGCTTTACGACCTCTTGGTAGAGCGGTTTGTTTGCAAATTTCTTATTTGCCATGTCGGTAGCGAAAATGGCATAAAACCAGCGCGGAATACTCTGGATGGTCTCTGTGGACTGACCGATCGCCCGCAGCAAAAGAGCATTGGGCGGCAAGGTAGTCTTCCAGGCAACATCCAGGGCCGAAGAGGCGCAATACAGGTGCGACCCGCCGCAAATCCCGCAAGCGCGGGGCGTTACGATGAGGCCGGATTGGGGATCTTTACCTGCAAGGATTTTTTCAAACCCCCGAAACATGGCGGCTTGCGTGTGCGCGCGGGTAACCACGCCGTTTTCCATATAGACTTTCACATCCAGATCGCCTTCTACACGGCCTACCGGTGATATGTTAAGTTCCTTTAAAGCCATTTTATATTGATTTAAGCGTGGGTTAATTACTTGGAGTGGGTCTTCAGCGATTTCGGCGTAGGTGAAAATTTACCGACACCGGCCTTGAACCAATACATCAGCTTGCTTTCTCCTTCCGGCACTTCGCGCGGCAGGAATCCAAGGTAGGTCATGGTTTTGAACACGCTGCCTTTTTTCAGATCGTGGTGGGGAAAGCCGGGTTCGGTGCACCCCAGACAAGGATGGTTGACTCGCGTTTTACTGGATTGGCGGTTCCAAAGGATGCGGTTGCAACTGGCGTGCGTCATCGGGCCCCTGCAGCCAACCTCATAAAACAGGCAGCCGCCACGTTGACCGAAATGGCCATCCAGTTTTTCTGCAAAACTCCTGGCGTTTGTACAACCGCTCTGGACAAAATCTGTAAAAAAGGTTTTGGGGCGGTGGAAATCATCGAGTAGTACGTCGCCTATCCTCCCCGTCGCGATGGCAACCAGGATTTGAGTGATCCAGTCCGGGTGTGCTGGGCATCCGGGAATATTAATAACCGGCAAGCCGCCTTTGGATTTGAAACCCGATCCGAGAAAACCGCCTTTATTCCTTTTATGGAACTGCATACCAGTGGATTCGCTTGGGTTGGGCGGAACGGCGGGTATGCCGCCCCATGTTGCGCAATCTCCTATGGCGACTACGAATTGTGCGGCAGCAGCCAGATCCTTTACCCAATCCTTCATCGGGCGATCGGCAAAGTAGTTCATCTTGCCGGATCCGTTGGGCCCTTGAATGACCGTCCCTTCAAACACAAAAATATCCAGTTGGGTTTTGCCGGACAAACAATCGTTGAGCAGATCGCTCACCTGATGCCCGATCTCCAGACCAACGGTAGGGTGCCAGAGAATATTGATGCCGAAATCTACGATGAGTTCGACTACAGTAGGTTCTTCTGCATCCAGAAAGGACATGGTGTTGCCGCTACATGCCCCTCCTTGCAACCATAAGACATTTGCCATAATGAAAGGAGTTTTGGTATATTAGATTTATTCTAAACCTCCAGCGAAAACTAGAATCTTATTTCATTCCGGGTAGCCGATGCCAAATATAGTAACAATTATTTAATTAGAAAATTTTTTCTAAAAAATTTAGTAAAAACCATCTAATTTATAGAAAAAACCACCTATGCAATTACTTGGAGGAATGTATTTCCTTGTCGGCAGAAAAGATTCTGTTAACAGAAGACTTGAAAAAATAGGCCAACCGGTTTTCACCTTCCGGGATTTCGAGCGGAAGATCTCCCAGGTAACTCATAGTATTGAAGATACTGCCTTTTTCCAGATCATGATGGGGAAAGCCGGGTTCGGTACAACCCAGGCACGGGTGATTGGCTCTGGTCTTGCTGGAGGTGCGATTCCATAGGATCCGGTTGCAACTGGCATGGGTCATCGGCCCCCGGCAGCCGACTTCATAAAACAGACACCCGCCGCGTTTGCCGAATTCCCCGGGTATCCTTTTGGCAAAACTGGCCGTGTTCGGACAGCCGGTCTGTACGAAATCGGTAAAAAAGGTCCTCGGTCGGTTGAGTTCATCCAGGGTTACATCTTTTATTCTTCCGGTGGTGATGGCGACCAGCATCTGGGTCATCCAGTCCGGATGAGCGGGGCAGCCCGGAATATTGATCACGCCCAGCCCGCTTCCAGACACGAAATCAGGCCCCAGAAATCCGCCTTTTTCGCGCTTGTGATACTGCATGCCTGTTGATTCGGTGGGGTTCGGCGGTACGGCAACGATCCCGCCCCAGGCAGCGCAATCTCCGATAGCCACCACATAATCCGCCACAGCAGCCATATCCCTGACCCAATCCATCATCGGCCGGTCGGCAAAGTAGTTCATTTTGCCTGTGCCGTTGGGACCTTGAATAACCGTCCCTTCAAACACAAAGATATCAACATGGACCCGGCCGGAGAGGGCGTCATTCAAAACTTCCTTCACCTGCTCGCCAATCTCAAGACCGATAGAAGGATGATAGAGGATATTGATCCCGAAATCCATGACCAACTCAATAACAGAGGGTTCCTCTGCATTCAGGAATGACATGGTATTTCCACTGCATGCCCCGCCTTTCAGCCAGATCAGATTGGTCATGGATCTATTGGGAATGTTGGTTCAAAAGCGGCAGGATCAACTGTTCGTATTCCGCTAACCCGGTATCGGTCAGGTAAGGGTAAATCTGATTGAAGATAATTTTCTTGAACGGTTCGGCACTGATCAGGGCGTCCTTTTCCCGGATCAGATGTTGCGGCATCCAAAAAGTGATTAATATCCAGATGGCGTGCGTTACGCTGTCGTAAAGTCCGGGGACAGGTTCTTTGCGGATCACTCCTCGTTTGATGTTAAAATCAAACCGTTTCCGGATCTGGCTGATCATTTTGGCTACCTGGTTGCGCCGACGAAACGAAAACTCCGGATAAACCCGCTCAATCTCCAGAGAGTCCATAAAATAGAATGGGTATCGCTGAAGAAACGAAAAGTACTTGGAGAGCTGATTGTCAAAATCGATCAGGTTCGGAAAGATCCGGTAGGTAGCCAGGATTTCTGCGATCTCTTCCTCCATGTTCTCGACAACGGCATCGAGGATGGCTTCTTTATTGCGAAAGTGATAAGCCAGATTGCCGACGCTTATACCAGTCTCATTGGCAATCTGTTGAAGCCGTACGTTGGCCAGTCCGTTTTCGTTAAACAGTCTGATAGATGCGTTTAGGATTTTCTGCTTGGTATTGAGATCGGCCATCGTTTATTCTATAATTTAGTGAGGCAACAGCATCCTGCCAGTTCAACTGGAACACAGTCTGAAATCTTCGATATTCACCTTCAGGGTACCGCGCTGGTCTTTTGCCGCTAATCTTCGCATATAGCAGGCACTTAATTCAGCCTTGTCCTTACAGCTATGCCTGGAAATCACCCGTTTGATCAGTTTATGGGGTTCCAGGTAATGGGCAAATACCAATTGGATTTCCCACATTCCCTCCCGTCTGACGATATTTTCAATAACGGCCGTATCCCGGAGCCACCAATCGTCGGACAGGAAATCCATATCCGAAGGCATGCCGGGTTGTTCTGTAAAGTGCTGGTTGTTCAGCAAGTTCAGCATTTCGTTATAGGCAGCTTGATCCAGGCGAAAATTGTCCATAGGATGCAAAATTTACGAAATATCCGGGTCTGTCCCATGCAAATTTAATAAAAAACTGTGGGCTTTTCAGAAAAATTCGCTGCAAAGGAAACTTGGCGGCGGATACTGATGAGTGGATATTCCATACTGACGGCAGCATACATCATACCGGCGGGTCGAAAGAGATGCGGGAGAAATTTTTCAGGCCGGGTTCCCCATATTTTTATAATTTAGTGCCATTACCCCGCATCCGAACCGGGAACCAGGATCCAATTCGCTGATGGAAAAAATCGAGACGCTGTTTTCTTCTTTCGAAACCCTGCTGGACGAAACCATTGAAAAAACATGGGAATCGCCCAGGTATGCCGAGGCCCTTTGCGACGGGCTCCGGCAACTGCAGCAATCTGTTATCGACCTCGGAGAGACCCATGCCGGGCGTCTTTCGGCCGGCGCAAAGGGCGATACTGCGCTTTTCGGCTCTTTTCTGGTCATTTTTTCCTGGGTAGAATCCGCAAAGTCCTTTCTGATCCTTTGGCGGGACGTGTATTTCCAACAATTAAAAGCCCAGGTGCTGAAACTGGACAAATCGGTCCGGCCGGATGACCTGAAAACGCTCCGCGAGCAATCCCGGCAAACCGTCCTGTCCGCGGCAAGCGCCCTGAAAGACATGCCGAAGAAGGAAGCCGCTTATATCCGCTCGCAACACAAAGGGATCAGCCGGCAGGTCGAACGGTGGGAGCGGCAGCAGTCGCCGTGGCCGACGTACAAGGCGCAATTGGAGCGCCTGCCGCAGCAATGCGATCAGTTGACCGAGCAATACCGGCAGCTTCGGGGCGTTTCGTCCACTTTTCAAGATATCCGGGCGTTGACAGCCCGTACGATTGCCGGTTTCCACCGCGAGCTGGAGCAATTCCAGACCACCTCCCGGAGCGCTGTTGATTTTATCCGGGAGAACATCCAGGACAAACCGGGTCGGATCAACAGCCACCTGGAAACCCTGGAAAAAGAGATTCCGGCAACCGGGCCGCTGGCTCTTTACCAGGAAGAACTCGACAAGGAACTCCCGGGGCTTCCGCTCAAATTGCAACCTGCAGTCGGCACGGAAAGCGGGATGATCCTGTTCCGGGAACTTAACCTGAGGCGAATCGCCCGCCAATGGATGGAATCGGAGATCCTGCCCTTGCTATACGACAGCGGCGAATCGATCGAACAGGTGCGGAACATGTTCAAACTGTCGCTGGCCAATATCTGCAACCGGGCCATCCTGCTGGCCAACGACAGCCCCGAAGACCGGAAGACCCACCTGGCTTCCATGGATATCTACCAACCGATGGAAGGGTTCAGGCAAAAGCTGGCGGCCTGGAAGGCCGAGATTGAAGGATTGGACCGGCAGGTAAACACCCGGATGCGGGCCGCATTCCGGATATCCGGCATCTATGACACCTCTGCCGAGTTCCTGGCCCTGACGCTCCAGTCGTCCATCAACCAGTTGAAGATCAACCGGAACCAGTTGCTGACCCGGATCCAGGACCAGTATGCCCAGGTGCTCCAGCGGTTGCGCAGGTTCAAAAGTTCGGTTGAACAGGAGGAAGCCCTGAGCCTTTCGGAAAAACTGGTGCGGTTCATACAGATCCGGACCGCCGACCCGGAAAACAGCCAGTATTCCAGCATTTTCCTGACCAAAGGTTATATCGGCGAATCGTTCTGGGTGGGGCGCGAAGCGGAGTTGAACCGGATTGAAAAACTGATCGGCCAGTGGCGGAACGGTTTCCGGGGGGCGGTCTGCCTGACCGGGCAGCGATTTGCCGGAAAATCCCTTTTCGGCGACCTGGTAGCCCACCGCTATTTTGCCAAAAATACGATTGTCCTGACCCCGGACACGACCATCGCCTTCCAGGGGCGGAAGTTCACGGTAACCCATAACCTGGGTGAAGCGCTGGAATTCATCCGGAAATACGCCATCCAGCGCAGACCGCTGGTCTGGATCGACGACCTGGAGCTGTGGCAGGATTTTCACGCCAATATGCAAAAGCTCCTCCGGTTCATCGACAACCACTCCGGCAGGTTGTTCGTCATGGTGGCCATGAGCAACTGGCAACACGCGGGCCTGAACCGCATTTACGATATCGGCAAGTACTTCCAGGCCAGGATCAACCTCGACCGGATGGGGGTTGAAGATATCCGGCAGGCGATCCTGATCCGGCACGGCGCCACCCACAAAACCCTGTCGGATGCGGAGGGGACGGAGATTTCACCGGGTCAGTTTACCAAAATGACGGAGGTCATTTACCGCGTTTCCGGCGGGAATGTGGGCGAGGCGTTGAACCTTTGGTCGAGTTTTACCCGAAAACTGGACGACAACAAGGTCATCCACCAGTACCGGCCGGGGTTCCCGATGCCCGATTTCATCAATCCTGACAACGGGATCCTGCTCACTTCGGTCATGATGGAAAAACATACGACGGAATACCGGTTGCGAAAGCTTTTCGGGCCGGCCTTCAGCGATAAATACAGCTACGTCCTGCAGCGGCTGCTGAACGTCAAATTGCTCATACGCAGGATAGACGGACAGGTTGAAGTGAACGAAGTAACGGCCAACGAACTGGGCCGGCTCCTGGAAAGACATAAATTCATAACCTTTCAACAATAGATGGAAGCATTGCTGACCAGCCGGTTTACCTGGGGGGAGTTGCTGTCATCGGCGCTCCTGGCGGGGGCGGTTTACCTGCTGCTCCGGTTTGCGGCGCGCCTGCTGGAAACAGCCCGGATCTCGGGTTATTTCGGGCCTCAGATCAACCGGTGGATCCGCAAGGCCCGCTTGTTGTACGAACCCGCCGCACTGGTCTTTCTGGCCAGTCTTTTTATCCTGATCAATCCGGTTTTCCACGGGCTTATGGCCTTGCTCGTACTCCTTACCGGGTTCAACCACATCCGGAATTACCTGAACGGCCGGATAATCCGCTTTACCAATGCCGTATCCATCGGAAAGAGCATCCAGACCGCCAACCTGCAGGGTACCGTTTTTGAAGTGGGCAATTTCGGGGTGCAACTGAAGACCAACAAAGGCGCCCATTTCGTTCCGTACGGGCTGCTGCTGAAAGACGGCTTCACCCTCAAGTCGGCTGAGGCCGGCGGCGGCTTGTACCATTTGATCATCGAACCGGCGGGCGCCGACCAGAAAGCCAATTCGCCGGCCAGGTTCCTGGAATTGCTGCGTTCGGCGCCTTATCCGGACTGGGCTCACCCACCGGAACTCTCCGCCGTTGACGACTCCGCCGGAGCATTCCACGTCAGAATCCTGGTTCGGGAAGAAGGACACCTGAACGACCTCATGGCCTTGATCCGGGAATGGGGTTATTCCTGTAAAATCTCAAAAAAATAAGCCTGCATGACAGATATCCTAACCTCGTATAATGTCATCATTGAAGTATCGGTCATCGTTATTCTGTCCTTCCTGTTCAGCGAGATCTCGCGGAAGACGAATATCCCGGCCGTCATCATGCTGATCGCACTGGGCATTGCCTTACAAATCGGGTTGCAGGCGGCCGGATTGCAGGATCTCGATTTTTTGCCGCTCCTGGAAGTGCTGGGCATCATTGGGCTGATCATGATCGTGCTGGAAGCCGCCCTGGAGCTGGAGCTCAAACGGGAGAAATACGTCCCGATCGCCAAGGCATTCGTCATCGCCCTGATCGGATTGTTGGGTTCGATGTGGCCGGCGGCCCTAATTTTGCATTACTCGATCGAAGGGATGACCATGAGCGCGGCATGGCTGTACGCTACTCCGCTGTCCATCTTGTCGAGCGCGATCATCATTCCCAGCGTTTCGGGGCTGAAAACGGACAAAAAGGAGTTTCACATTTACGAAAGTACGTTTTCGGACATCCTGGGGATCATGATCTTTTACTTCCTCAGCGGCCAGATGGATGCGTCCGAAGGGAGCCACGGGGTAGCGGGATTCGCCGGAAATGTGCTGCTCACGATCGTGGTTTCGCTGGTCGCCAGTTACATTATCCTGGTCATTTTCCAGAGCATCCGGAGCAATACCAAGTTCTTTTTGCTCATTTCGGTGCTGTTGCTGCTGTATTCAGTTGGGAAGATCTACCACTTGTCGAGCCTGATCATCATTCTGGTGTTCGGCCTGCTGATCGCCAATATGGAGTTGTTTTTCCGAGGTCGCCTGAGCAAGTGGCTGCATCCGGAGCGGGCCAAAGGTATTTACGAAG
>WBZL01002930.1_pt1 | contig 16051 bp, 15 predicted proteins | sample 5204291 | NCBI WGS metagenome assembly WBZL01 (sample SAMN12344345, study PRJNA552823) | activated sludge metagenome | biome: Activated sludge suspended growth; feature: Nitrification reactor; material: Wastewater; isolation source: activated sludge from nitrification reactor of wastewater...
CCCGGCCATGCACGCCGAAAACGCTTTGCGCGAACAGATGCTGCAAGGCCTGTTCACAGGTCTGGCGCTGTCCCTGTGGATCTACAGCCTGGCGCAGTGGGTCAACCAGCGCGAGGTGCTGTTCCTTCAGTACACCTTGCTGATCTCGGGCAGCCTGCTGTTCTCGCTGCATTTCTTTGGCGTGGGAGCGCAGTACCTGTGGGGCGGCCTGCCCTGGTTCGAGCAGCACGCCAGCGGCATGTCGGCCCTGATGGCCACCTGCGGCTCTTTCTTGTTCATAGGCCAGGCCCTGGCGGCGGGCAACCCACGCAACCGGCTGATGCGCGCCATGCGCTGGGGCGCCGCGGGCACGGCGCTGCTGGCCCTGGCCTTTGCGCTCGACCTGTTCGACACCCGCGTGCTGGCGGCCATCGTCAGCGTACTGGGCCTGGTGCCTGCACTCATGGGCATTCCCGGCGCCGTGGCGCGCATGCGCCAGGGCGATGCGGTGGGCGGCACGCTGCTGCTGGCCTGGCTGGTGTACTTCGTGGCCACGGCCACGGTGATTGGCGTGATCCGGGGCTGGGTGCCGGTCAACTTTTGGACGCTGCATTCCTTCCAGTTCGGCGCCACGCTGGACATGCTGCTGTTCATGCGCGTGCTGGGCCTGCGCTCCAAAGCCCTGCGCCTGGCCGCCGAAAACGCCCGCACCGAGCGCGACACCCTGCACTGGCTGGCCCACACCGACCCCCTGACCAACCTGCCCAACCGCCGCGGCATGCAGGAAGCCCTGTCCAACGCCCTGCGGCTGTGCTGCCACGAGCAGCAACTGGCCGTGTACCTGTTGGACCTGGACGGCTTCAAGCCCGTCAACGACGAGCACGGCCACGATGTGGGCGATGAACTGCTGGTGGCCGTGGCCCGCCGCCTGCAAGGCCATGTGCGCGCCACCGACCTGGTGGCACGCCTGGGGGGCGACGAATTTGTGGTGGTGGCCAGTGCGCTGGAAAGCCCGGCCCAGGCACACGACCTGGCGAACAAGCTGCTGGATGCATTCCATGCGCCCTTCACCCTGTCATCCACCAAGGTGCAGGTGGGCCTGACCATTGGGTACGCACTGGCGCCGCTGGACGCCTACGACGCTGCCAGCCTGCTCAAGCTGGCCGATGCCGCCATGTACCAGGGAAAACAGAACGGCAAGTTCCGCGTGCAGCGCAGCACCGAGCAGTTGGCAATGCCCTGAGAGCCTGTCCAGGCTCTGGGAGCCTCAGCGGCAGCAGCGGTAGGCCAGGCCCAGGCTGATGCCGTAGTTGTCGGGCTTGACCGCCAGCGGGCTGCGCCGTGCGTTGCCACGCAGTTGCGAATAGCGCACGCCGCCAAACACCACCCAGCGGTCAGACACCGCGCTCTTGAACTCCAGCCCCACGTCCTGGCTGAACAGCCCGCCCCCCGGTACATAGGCGGGCAACGGTGTGCTCACCCCGGAGGCACTGAGCGGCACGCCCATGCGGCCTTGCATGTAGGTGCTGTCGGCCAGCGTGAAGCCCAGGGCAAAAGCGATTTCACTGTAGGGGCTGACCTGGATTTCATAACGCGCCGTGGTCTGGAGTGTGGCCCCGCCATCGCGGCCCAGCAGGTCCTGGCTCAGGGTGGAACGCACCGAGGCATGCTTGTTGAAGTCATAAATGACGCTCAGGCGCCCGCGCAAGGTGCGCTCCACGTCGGGCAGGCCCTGGAGCATCGGCTCGTCACTGCCCTTGCGGCCGCCATCCATGCGCAGACCGGCGCTCAGGCGCAGGTTTTCCCACTGCAAGAGCTTGGCGGTCACGCCCGAGTCGCGTGCGTCCAGGTCAAAGTCCAGCAAAGAACCACCGCCGCCCGAGCTGAGGGTGAAACGCCCCACCTCCAGCCCGATGACGGGCCGGATGCCCGTGCTGCGCTCGGTGCTGCCGGGATAGCTGGCTCCGTTGCTGATCGACGCCCCCAGCGACCAGGTGTAGCCAGAGCGACTTTCCTCGGGTACGGGCATGCGCAGTTGCGCCGTCGCCAGCGCAGGCAGCGCCAGGCCCAGCGCCAAGGCCCAGGGAGCACAGGTGATAGAGCGTTGCATGGCAGAGATTATCAACCGATCTAGGAGCCAGTCGGACTTGGGGCGTCGAAAGCGAAAATGGGCCCCAGCGAGGACAGTTTTCGCCGGGTTTGCAGCCCCATAGCGGGGCTATGGGGCAAAAAGACGGTGAAAAATGGATCGCTGCAGCCCATTTGCAGCCGACGATTCCCAAGTCCGACAGGCTCCTGGGGCCATCAGGCGCTCCAGGGAATCCATCCCGTCCAGGCCGTCACCAGCACCAGCAGGCCAAAGGCTATGCGGTACCAGGCAAAGGGCACAAAACTGTGCGTGCTGATATAGCGCAGCAACCAGCGCACACACAGCCAGGCACTCACAAACGAAAAGAACAGCCCGACGGCGAACATGGGCAGATCGGCCACCTGCAGCAGCTCACGCTCCTTGTACAGGCTGTACACCCCGGCGCCGATGAGTGTGGGAATGGCCAGAAAGAACGAATAGTCCGTGGCTGCCTTGCGCGACAGGCCCAGCAGCATGCCGCCAATGATGGTGGCACCGCTGCGGCTGGTGCCCGGCACCATCGCCAGGCACTGCACCAAGCCCACCTTGAGCGCATCGACCGGCCCCATGTCGTCCACTTCGGCAATGCGCGTGGCCGACTGCGGGCGACGCTCGGCCCACAGGATGATGACGCCACCGAGGATGAAGGTGCTGGCCACCACGGTGGGCGTGAACAAATGCGCCTTGATGGCCTTGCCCAGCAACAGCCCCAACAGCACCGCCGGGAAAAAACCAATCAGCACGTTGAGCGCAAAGCGCTGCGCACTGCGCTGGCTGGGCAGTGCCACCAAGGTGGCACGAATCTTCTGCCAGTACACCAGGATGACGGCAAAGATGGCCCCGGTCTGGATGGCGATGTCGAAGACCTTGGCCTTGGCATCGTCAAAACCCAGCAAGGCCCCCGCCAGGATCAGGTGGCCCGTGGAGGATATGGGAAGAAACTCGGTCAGGCCCTCGACCACACCCATGATGGCGGCCTTGACCAGCAATACGATGTCCACGCGCGTCCTTGTTCAATCAATGCGAAAGCGCGGATTATGTCCGCTGGGAGCCGCCCTGCCCCCGCCAACGATCACAGCTCGCTGACCGGGATCTGCCGGGTGGCCACGATCTTGTCGATGGTCTTGCCGTCCATGTCCACCACCTCGAAGGTCCAGCCCTCCCAGGTCACGGTGTCGGTCTCCTTGGGCAGCCGTCCCGTCAGCAGCATCAGCATGCCGCTCAGGGTGTGGTAGCGGCCGCGCTCCTCTTCCGGAACGCTGTCCAGGTTCAGGCGGTCCTTGAGTTCGGGCACCGGAATATGCCCATCGAGCAGCCAGCTTCCGTCCTCACGCTGCACGGCCCACGAGGTCTCCGGATCGCGGGGCTGGAACTCGCCGGTGATGGCTTCGATCAGGTCCTGCAGCGTGACAATGCCCTGCACTTCGCCGTACTCGTCGATGACGAAGGCCATGTGCACATCCGACAGGCGAAAGTTGTCCAGCAACTCCATGCCGGTGATGGTTTCCGGAACGTACAGCGCCGCCTGCAGGGGCTGGTCCGCCAGCCCGTGCCCGTGTTCCTTGAGCCTGCGCGAGAGCCACTGCCGGGCATTGACCACGCCCAGAATATTGTCCATGCCGCCCCGCACCACCGGAAAGCGCGCGTGGTCCGATGTGTCGATGCGTTGAAGGTTCTCTTCAAACGACGCATCCATGTCCAGGCACACCACGTCGCCCCGCGGCACCATCAGGGAGCCAATCTGCCGGTCATCAAGCCGGAACACGTTCCGGACCATGGTGTGCTCGTGCGACTCGATGACACCAGCCGTCGTGCCCTCGACGAGCATGGCGTGGATCTCTTCCTCGGTCACGGGGCTGCCGCTGGTCTCCTTCACCCCCAGCAAACGCAACAGCGTGCGGGTGGAGGTGGACAGCAGGATCACAAAAGGCTTGGTGGCGACCGCCAGCAGGTGGATGGGCCGTGCCACCAGCCGCGCAAACAACTCGGGGTACGACTGGCCAATGCGCTTGGGCACCAATTCGCCCACCACGATGGAAAAATAGGTAATCACCACCACCACCAGACCGGTGGCCGCATAGTCGGCATAGGGCAACGGCACCCCTGCAAGACCCAGCCATGCGGCCAGGGGGCCGGCCAAGGCGGCCTCGCCCACGATGCCGTTGAGTACGCCAATCGACGTGATGCCGATCTGGATGGTGGACAGGAAACGCGTGGGGTCTTCGCCCAGCTTCACCGCAGCGGCTGCACCGCTGTCGCCCTCATCAATCAATTTCTGCAGGCGCGCCTTGCGCGCCGTGACCAAAGCGATCTCAGACATGGCAAAGAGACCGTTGAGACAGATGAGGGCGAACAGTATTGCTATTTCCATACGACGGGCTTGTGTTTGCCCTGAGAGTCAAGAAGCAACGGATTGTACGAACTCGCCCCCGCAAGCCTGCATTGGCATGCCGAGATGCTCACTCGTGCCGCAGCGCGACGATGGGCTGCAGCCGCGCCGCACGCCGCGCCGGGTAGTAGCCAAAGAACACGCCCACCAGGCCCGCAAAGCCCACGGCCAGCAGCACGGACCAGGGCTCCATGACGGCGCTCCAGCCGGTAGCGCGCTCCACCGCCCAGGTGGCCAGCACGCCCAGCGCCACGCCGATGGCGCCTCCCACCAGGCTGAGCGTGACCGATTCGATCAGGAACTGCGCCAGGATGTCGCGCCCACGCGCGCCCACGGCCATGCGCAGGCCGATCTCGCGCGTGCGCTCGGTCACACTCACCAGCATGATGTTCATGATGCCGATGCCGCCCACCAGCAGGCTCACGCCCGCGACAGCGGCCAGCAGCGCGGTCATCACGCGGCTCGACTCTTCCTGCGCCTGCAGCACCTCCGACAGGTTGCGGATGCTGAAGGTGTCGTCGCCACCCTCGGGCACACGCAGGCGCTGGCGCAGCAGCGTGCGCATGGACTCCTCGGCCCGCGCCATGTCGGCCCCGGCGCGCACCTTGACGTGGATGGACCAGATGCGACGCACGTTGCCGCCCGCATTCCAGATGCGGTTGCGGAAGGTGGACATGGGCACGATGACGATGTCGTCCTGGTCCTGCCCCACCGCGTTCTGCCCCTTGGCGGCCAGCACGCCCACCACGGTGAAGGGCACGCCACGCACACGCACCGTCTGGCCCAGCGGGTCGTCGTCGGCAAACAGCTCGCGCGCCGCAGTCTGGCCCAGCCAGGCGACCTTGGCCGAGCCCTGCTGCTCGGCCGCCTCGAACAGGCGGCCCGCGGCCAGCGGCCATTCGCGCGCCTCCAGGTAGTCGTTGGTGGTGCCGAAGATGGTGGTGTTCCAGTTGGCGCTTTGCGCCACCGCCTGCGCCGTGGTGCGCGACGAGGGCGCGGCCACCTGCACTTCGGGCACCTCGCGGGCCAGGGCTTCGGCATCCTCTTCGGTAAAGCGCGAGCGCGTCTGCGCCCCCAGGCGCACGCCGGCCGCGCTCAGGCTGCCGGGCACCACCAGCACGATGTTGGAGCCCAGGCCCTTGATCTGTTCCTGCACGCGCTCGGTCGCGCCCCGGCCCACGGCCAGCATGGTGATGACTGCGCCCACACCAATGATGATGCCCAGCATGGTGAGCACGCTGCGCAGCAGGTTGGCCGTGAGCGCCCGCAGGGCAGCGCGCAGCGCGGTGTGCAGGTTCATGCGCGCCCCTGCGGCAGCGCCGCGCTGGTGGCCGGTTGCTGCGCATGGCCGGGCTGGGCCTGGTCCTGCACGATGGCACCGTCGCGCAGCACGATGCAGCGGCGCGCCCAGGCGGCCACGTCGTGCTCGTGCGTGACCAGCACCACGGTGATGCCCTGGGCGTTGAGCTGTGCGAGCAAGGCCATGGTGTCCTCGGAGGTCTGCGAATCGAGTGCGCCCGTGGGCTCGTCGGCCAGGATGAGCGCGGGCTGCGTGACCAGGGCGCGCGCAATGGCCACGCGCTGCTGCTGCCCGCCCGACAGCTCCGCGGGGGTGTGCGCCGCGCGCTCGGCCAGGCCCACGCGCGCCAGCGCCGCGCGGGCGCGGGCCTGGCGCTCGGCCAGCTTGACACCGGCATAGACCAGGGGCAGTTCCACGTTCTCCAGCGCGCTGGTGCGTGCCAGCAGGTTGAACTGCTGGAACACAAAGCCGATGCGCCGGTTGCGGATGGCGGCCAGCGCGTCGGGCGCCAGCGCATGCACGGCCTCGCCCGCCAGGTGGTAGCTGCCACCGTCGGGCAGGTCCAGGCAGCCCAGGATGTGCATGAGCGTGGACTTGCCCGAGCCCGAGGCGCCCATGATGGCGACGAACTCGCCCGCGTCGATCTGCAGCGACACGCCGCGCAGCGCGTGCACGGTCTGCCCGCCCATGGCGTAGGCCTTGGTGAGCGCCTGCGCGTCGATCAGGGGTGGAGCCATGCGCAAGCCTTGCTCAGAAAGAAAGGCGCGGCGCACCGTTACGCGCCGGGGCACTGCTGGCCGGGCTGGCCACGCCGGTGATGACCTGGCGCCCCTCGGCCAGCAGCGCCGCCTGTTCGGGCGTGGGCAGCAGCTCGGTGTGGCTGCCGTCGCTCAGGCCCAGCGCCACCTGCAACGCGAGCGGCCGGCCGTCCTCGTCCAGCACGTGGAGGCGCCCACGTGCGCCCGCAGCAGGCTTGGCAAATTTTGCGTCTTTTTGGCCTGTAGCGCCCGCATTTTGTGCGCTAGTAGCTATATTTTTTGTAGCGTTCGGCACGGCTGTGGGCACGGGCTCCACGCCGGGCAGGCGCACGCGCAGCGCGGCGTTGGGCACCTTGAGCACGCCGTCGCGCTGTTCGGTCACGACGCGCACATTGGCCGTCATGCCAGGCAGCAGGCGCCCGTCGCGGTTGGCAAAGTGCACCGCCGCCACGTAGGTGACCACGTTGTTGGCCGCAATGGCCGCCTTGCGCACCTGGTCCACCTGGCCGTCAAAGGTCTCGCCGGGGAAGGCATCGACGGTAAAGCGCGCCGCCTGCCCAGGGCGGATGCGGCCCACATCGGTTTCGTCCACGCTCACTTCCACGCGCATGTCGCGCAGGTTCTGCGCAATCACAAACAGCTCGGGCGCCTGCAGGCTGGCCGCCACGGTCTGCCCACGCTCGACCGCGCGCTTGATCACGATGCCATCCACCGGCGAGGTGATGCGCGTGCGCGAAAGGTTGGTCTGCGCCTGCGCCAGTGCCGCCTCGCGCTGGCGCACGCTGGAGCGTGCGGCCTGCACCTGCGCGGCGGTGATGGCGGCCTGCGCCTGCGCCGCGCGCAAGGCCTCGGTGCTGGTGCGCACCAGGGCCTGGGCGCGCTCGGCCTCGCTCTGGGCGATGAAGCCCTGCGCCACCAGGTCGGTCTTGCGCCGCAGGTCGCGCCCGGCCTCGGCCAGATCCACCTGCGCGCGTGACACCGTGGCCTCGCTGGCCAGCACGTTGGCCTGCGCCACCAGCACCTGCGAGCGCGCGGCCTCCAGGTCGGCCTGAGCCTGGCGCACCTGGAATTCGATGAGCTGCGGATCGATCTGCGCAATGATCTGGCCCGCCTTGACCTCAGAGTTGAAGTCGGCAAACAGCTCGCGGATCTGGCCCGACACCTGCGTGCCCACCGACACCTGCGTGACCGGCATGACCTGCCCCGAGGCCTGCACCGACGCCACCACCGCGCCGCGCTCGATGGCGGCGGTGCGGTACTGCGGCGCCTGGGCGGCCTGGCGGGTGTACCACCACATGGCCCCGCCAAGCGCCAGGGCCAGGGCAATACCTGCTGCGGCATAGGTTTTGGATTGCATGGTCTGGATTCTAGAAAGCCCGCCGCCGCCGCTCACGCCGTCCAGCAAGCACTTGGCTCCCACACAAGGGCATTGCGTCGCACGGCGCTTGGCGCGACTGGGGCCTGCGGGCACAGTGGCGCCCAGGCCCCAAGGCCCCCTTGCAGGAGAAACACCATGTCCCACCACCCCCTCCCCTCCGCCCAGGACGCCACCGAACGCCTGGCCCACAAGCGCGCCAAGGCCAAGCTGGGCTGGTACATCCATGCCACGGTGTACCTGCTGGTCAACCTGTTCCTGGCCTTGGTGGCTGCGCGCCACGCCCAGGGCTGGGCCGCCTTTCCGGCGCTGGGCTGGGGGCTGGGGCTGCTGATCCATGGCGCAGCCGTGTGGCTGGCGCTGCCCGGTGGCTCGCTCTACGGCCAATTGCTGGAGCGCGAGCGCACCGCGCTGCAACGCCAACAAAGCCACTGACACCCACCGCGCTGGCGCACAATCGCGCCAGCCCGCCCCTTGCCCGAGATGACATCCATCGAACTCCGCCCCCTGCTGCGCCACGGCCTGCTGTCCGCGCTGTTCTGCTGCGCCATCGCGTTGGCCCTGACCCTGGCGGGCCATGGCCCGTGGGATGTGCAACTGGTGTACTCGCTGGCCATCGGGCTGGTGTCCTGGCTGGTCATCGACCTGGGCCGCATGCTGCTGACCGGGGCGGACTGCACCGGCTGGCCCCACGGCTGGCGGGGCCTGGCGTTGATTGCCGTGGGCACCCTGGCGGGCTTTGGTGTCGGCGGGCTGGTCGGCGACGCCTACAGCGGCGCGAGCCAAGCCCTGTGGCACCACCGGGCCGGGCCTGCGACCCTGGTCATCACCGTGGTCGCGGGCATCGCCATCTCGTTCTTCTTCTACAGCCGGGCCAAGGCTGAGCACCTGCAACGGCACATGGCCCAAGCCCAGCACGAGGCCACGCAAGCGCGCCTCAAGCTGCTGGAGGCGCAGCTGGAGCCGCACATGCTGTTCAACACCCTGGCCAACCTGCGCGTGCTGGTAGCCAGCGACCCCGCGCGCGCCCAGGCCATGCTGGACCACCTGATTGCCTACCTGCGCGCCACACTCAGCGCATCGCGTGCCACGCTGCACCCATTGGCCGACGAGATGGACCGCCTGCGCGACTACCTGGAGCTGATGGCCGTGCGCATGGGGCCGCGCCTGGCCTATGCACTGGAAGTGCCCGAGGCCCTTCACGCCATTCCCGTGCCCCCGCTGCTGCTGCAACCGCTGGTGGAAAACGCCATCCGCCACGGGCTGGAGCCCCAGGTGGAAGGTGGCCGCATCACCGTGCGTGCATGCACCGACGCCAACCAGCGGCTGGTACTGGAGGTGTGCGACACCGGCGCGGGCCTGGCGGCGGGCGCACCCGCCGCCCCCAGTGCAGCAGGCCGCAGTTTTGGCCTGGCCCAGGTGCGTGAACGCCTGAGCACCTTGTACGGGGACCAGGGAACTATTGAATTGATAGCGCAACCCGCAGGCGGGACGTGCGCCAGAGTCCAATTTCCTTACAAATCCACAAACCCATGACCGCCCCCCGCGCCCTGATTGCCGAAGACGAGCCCCTGCTCGCCACCGCCCTGCAGCAGGCCCTGGCCCAGGCTTGGCCCGAACTGCAGGTGCAGGCCACCGTGGGCGATGGGCTGTCTGCCGTGCGCCAGGCGCTGGCGCTGCGGCCCGAGGTGCTGTTCTTCGACATCCGCATGCCCGGCCAGAGCGGGCTGGACGCCGCCGCCGAACTGGCCGACGCCTGGCCCGCCGACCGGCCTTTTCCGGCCCTGGTGTTCGTCACCGCCTACGACCAGTACGCCGTGCAGGCTTTTGAGGCCCAGGCGGTGGACTACCTGCTCAAGCCCGTGCAGGCAGCGCGCCTACAAAAAACAGTGCAAAAACTGCAGCTAGCGCTTACCCCACAAGCGCCAGCAGCTATCAATTTAGAAGCAACCCTGGCCCAGTTGCGCAACCTGATGGCCGCGCCCGGATTGGCCGCACCCGCCCCGGCGGCGGTGACGCACACCGCGCCGCTCACCGTCATCCAGGCCAGCAGCGGCAACCAGATCCACCTGGTGCCCGTGGCCGAGGTGCTCTACTTCGAGGCCGCCGACAAGTACGTGCGCGTGCTCACCGCCGGGCGCGAGTACCTGATCCGCACCCCGCTGAAAGAGCTCGCCGCCCAGCTGGACGCGTCCGAGTTCTGGCAGGTGCACCGCGGCACGCTGGTGCGCGCCAGTGCCATTGCCAGCGTCACGCGCGACGAGGCCGGGCGCCTGCATCTGGCCTTGCGCCAGCGGCCCGAAACACTGGCCGTGAGCCGCCTCTACGCCCACCTGTTCAAGGCCATGTAAGGCCACGCTGAACAAAGCCCCCGCACGCACCCGCCAAACACCTGGCGGGTAAAATTCAGGCTGGGTGTACGCGCCGCAAGGGCGCGACAGGTTCATGCGCTGGTCGGGCCGCCGCGCGGCTTGCCTGCGACTGGAACCCATGGCACCCACCCCCCTGCAATGGATTGCCGCTGCCCTGTTCGGCATCGCGCTGCTCCACACCTTCTCCACCAAGCAGTTCGAGCGGCTCTCGCACCGCTTTCCGCGCCATGCGGGCCTGTTCCACCTGCTGGGCGAGGTGGAGGTGGTGTTCGGCTTCTGGGCCATGGTGCTCATCGTTGCCATGGCCCTGGTGGGCGGCGGCGCGCAGGCGCTGCAGTACGCCGAATCGCGCAACTACACCGAGCCGCTGTTCGTCTTTGTGGTGATGGTCATCGCCGCCTCGCGGCCCGTGCTGCGCACCGTGGTGGCCCTGGTGGACACCGCGGCGCGCTGGCTGCCCCTGCCCACCCCCATGGCCAACGCTTGGCTGGGGCTGGCTGCCGTGCCGCTGCTGGGCTCGCTCATCACCGAGCCCGCGGCCATGACCATCGCCGCCCTCATGCTGGCGCCGCAGATCTTCCGCACCGGGGTGCCCGAGCGGCTCAAGTACCTGGCGCTGGGCGTGCTGTTCGTCAACGTGTCCATCGGCGGCACGCTCACCTCGTATGCCGCGCCGCCCGTGCTCATGGTGGCAAGCACCTGGCAGTGGGACAGCGCCTTCATGCTCGCCACCTTCGGCTGGAAGGCCGCCGTGGCCGTGCTGATCAATGCCACCGCCTGCACGTTTGTGCTGCGCAGGCACCTGCCGCACGCCAGCGCACTGGAGGCGGGCCGTCAGGCCCAGCCCCCGGTGCCCGCCGCCGTCGCATGCGTGCACATCCTGCTGCTGGCCGGGGTGGTGCTGTTTGCGCACCATCCGGTGGTGTTCCTCGGCCTGTTTCTGATGTTTTTGGGTTTTGCCCAGGCCTACGAGCGCCACCAGAGCCCGCTGATCCTGAAGGAGGCGCTGCTCGTGGGCTTCTTCCTGGCCGGTCTGGTGGTGCTGGGCGGCATGCAGCAATGGTGGCTGCAGCCCATCGTCTCGGGCCTGGAGCCGCTGGCCCTGTTCGCGGGCGCGCTGGGCCTCACGGCCATCACCGACAACGCGGCGCTGACCTACCTGGGCTCGCTGATCGAAGGCATCTCCGACCCCGCCAAATACATGCTGGTGGCCGGGGCCGTGGCTGGCGGCGGCCTCACGGTGATTGCCAACGCACCCAACCCGGCTGGCGTGGCGCTGCTCAAGCGCGGCTTTGCCGACGAAACCATTGGCGCGGGCGGCCTGCTGCTGGGCGCGCTGGGGCCCACGGCGGTGGCAGCCACCGCCTTTCTGCTGCTCTGAAAGTGCTTGCGCTGGGCCCCAGCCTAGGGCCTGTTCACACTATTTTTGCCAGTGCGAACAGGCCCTAAAGATGGAAATCGCCCGCTGCTTCCGGCTGGTACAGCACTTTTTCGATTCGGATGTGGCAGGTTCGGTTCGGAATCCGCCAGTCAAAGGCATCGCCCTCTCGGTAGCCCAGGATCGCCGTGCCGATGCCAGAGCACACCGATAGCTTTCCGGCGCGGTCGTCCGCATCCTCGGGGTACACCAGCGCGACTTCCAGCTCCTCGTCGTCCACCTGCAGCAAGGCCTTGGAGTTCATGGTGACGACGTCCTCCGCCACATTCCATGGATCGACGACGATGGCACGCTCGATCTCGTGTTCCAGCTCAAAGATGTCCGAGCCCCGTTCGAATTCGACCAGGCTTCTGAGCCTGGCCTTGTCGAACTCGGTGATGTAGATGTCGGAGGTATGGACCGCAGGGCTTTCGCGCAGGAGCCGGAGATAGCGCTCCGAGCTCATGGCGAGCGACTTCATGGTGGGCGTTTCGCTGTCCGGCAAGAAGCCGCTGTGCAGGAAGGCCTTGAGCGACCGCGCGTTGTCCGGGTGGATTTTGGCGATCAGTCTCTCGGCCCGCATGTCGAAGAAGGCAAGCTTCATGCCTTCGCGGATGGCGCTGGCCCCGAGCTTGCGGCCCCAGTTGTCACGATTGCCGATGACCAGGACCATTTCGCAGTCCGTGCCCGCCTTGACGAGGCGCACAAAGCCGACGGGCACGTCATGCCGGTCGTAGGCCATGAAGAACCGGCCGCCCTGGTTGAACAGATGGGTCAGGATGGGCAACTGGACGCGCCCGATGACCTGCTCGATGAAGCGGGAGACATGGCGCGAGTCGCTCAGATAGCGGGTGACGTCTTCGTCCTCCAGCCAGTCCATCAGAGTCAACGCGTTTGCCCGGGAGATCTCTGGACACAGAGAAATGAAAGGCTTGTTCATCTTCACCACCTTTGGTTTCAAGAATGAAAGCCTTTCATGGCTGCGGCCATGACGGTTCTTTCGAGTGACTTTGCATTTTAAAGCCACAAGCAGGGATGGCCAAAGGGAGGCCATCAGTCCAGCTCGGGCAATTCGATCACCGCACGCCAGGGCACGCCGTCCAGCGCCTCGTAGTGCGCCACCACCAGGGCGCGGTCGGGCGCCTGCGCCGTGTCGGCCAGCGCCTGGCACAGGTAGCGTATCGAGGCGCGATCCAGCCCGGCCACGGGTTCGTCGATGAGCGTGAGCGGCGCCCCCGAGGCCAGGGCGGCGGCCATCAGCACCTTGCGGCGGGTGCCGGTGGAGAGCATGTAAAAGCCCTTGTCCAGGTGCGGGTGCAGATCAAAGCCGTCCAGATGCGTGGCCAGCGCCGGTGCGTTCCATTCGGAGTATTGCGCGGGCAGGCCTTGCAGCCAGGCCCGCACGATCAATGCGTCCATGGCGGGCGAGCGCGGGTCGGCCCAGAACACCTGGCGGCGGTAGGCCTGCGGCGCATCGGCCAGGGCCACCTGCCCCAAGCGCAGGCTGCCCGCGCTGGGCGGCAGTTCTGCGGCCAGCAGGCGCAACAGCGTGGTCTTGCCACTGCTTTCGCCACCACACACCAGCGTGGCGCCCGCACCCACGGAGGCGCTCCAGTCCAAACACACCGGCCTGCCCGGATGGCTGAAGGTCAGGCCCTGCACCTGCAGCAGGGCGCTTGCGTTGTTCATGCTCATGTTTCCTGTTCTGTGTGTGGGCCGGGCGCACAATGCCGCGCATGGCCCTGCACTACCTCGATTTTGACTACAGCGAAGACGACGATGGCAATGGCACCTGGGACGCCATGGCGTCGGTCACGCCCACCCACCTGAGCGCTCTGCTGGCCGAGGTGGCCGAGGTGCTGCGCTGGGCGCACCGCGATTTTGGCGGCAGGCCCGCGCCGCTGGACGAAGGCGGCGACTGGGACTGGGCGCTGCACAGCCTGCACGAAGAAGGCGCTGCTCCGTGCGCACTGCACTACGACGCGGCCAGCGCCAGCGTGGTGCTGACCCCCGCCAGCCCCCTGCCCGCACGGCTGACGCTGACGCTCACACTGTGCGGCACGGCAGCCTTTGGCCAGGCGCTGCGGGCGCGCTTCGCGGTCTGACGCTGTTTGCCGCGCTGTCTCGTGCGAGACAGCACACCAGAAGTTCCAACGGAAAACCCTTAGCGACAAGCCGGGAGGCCGCCGCTATAAACCATGCACCAACCGCATCACACAAGGAGACGGTAGCGTGCAGATTCTGCAGTTGATGATCAGCGGCGTGGCGCAGGGGTGCATCTATGGCCTCATCGCGCTGGGCTTTGTGCTGATCTACAAGGGCACCGAAACGGTGAGCTTTGCCCAGGGTGAATTGATGATGCTGGGCGCCTTTCTGGGCCTGGCCTGCATGACGCTGATGGGCTTTCCGTTCTGGCTGGCCGTGCCCAGTGCCATTGCGGCCATGGCCGTCGTGGGCATGGGGCTGGAGCGGGTGGTGATCCGCCCCATCCTGGGCCAACCGGCGTTCTCCATTGTGATGCTGACCATTGGCGTGGGCTACACGGCACGCGGGCTCATCACCATGATCCCCGGCATTGGCACCGAAACCTATGTGCTGCCCGTGCCCTACAAGGACGAGATCTGGGCGGTGGGCAGCCTGGTGGTGAACGTGGAGCAGTTCGTCATCATTGCCGCCACGGCCGTGCTGTGCGTGCTGCTGTATGCGCTGTTCCGTTTCACCAAACTGGGCATTGCGATGCAGGCCTCGTCGCAAAACCAGTTGGCGGCCTATTACATGGGCATTCCGGTGCAAAGGCTCAATGGCCTGGTGTGGGCACTGGCGGCTGCGGTCGCCGCCATCGCGGGCCTGCTGCTGGCACCCATTACCTTTGTGCACGCCAACATGGGGTTCATCGGACTCAAGGCCTTTCCGGCCGCCGTGGTAGGGGGCTTTGGCAGCCTGCCGGGCGCCATTGTGGGCGGGCTGGTGATCGGGCTGGTGGAGTCCTTTGCGGGCTTTTACCTGCCCGACGGCATCAAGGACGTGGCCGCCTATGTGGTGGTGCTCATCATGCTGATGGTCAGGCCCAACGGGCTGTTTGGCGAGAAGCTGCGCAAGAAAGTCTGACCCCCACACACCATGCGTTTCATTTTCAAAACCGACTACCGCCAGGACATCCGCCTGGCCAAGCACCCCGGCCATGTGTTCTGGTACGGCCTGCTGTCGCTGCTGCTGCTGGCCGCGCCCTGGCTGCTGGCCGAATACTGGCTGGCACAACTGACCTTTGTGCTCATCTATGCCATCGCCGGGTTGGGGCTGATGCTGCTGGCAGGCTTTACCGGCCAGTTCTCGCTGGGCCATGCGGCCTTTCTGGGCGTGGGGGCCTACACGCAGGCCGTGCTGCTGGCGGCGGGCTGGCCGTTCTTGCTGGCGCTGGCCTGTGCGGCGGGGCTGTCTGCCGCCGTGGGCGTGGTGGTGGGTTTGCCCGCGCTGCGCGTCAAGGGCATCTACCTGGGCATGGCCACGCTGGCGTTTGGTTTCATCGTCGAGGAGGTGCTGGCACGCTGGGAGTCGGTGACCGGGGGCAACGCGGGCCTGCACGTCAAGGCACCGCAGATCATGGGCTGGTCGCTCTCGGGTGGGGAGACGTTCTACTTCCTTTGCCTGTGCATCACCGTGCTGGCCACGCTGGGCCTGCTGAACCTGCTGCGTTCGCCCACGGGGCGGGCCTTTGTGGCCATCCGCGATTCGGAGATCTCGGCGCAGAGCATGGGCATCCACCTGGCGCACTACAAGACGCTGTCGTTTGCGCTGTCTGCCGCGCTGGCGGGCGTGGCGGGGGCGCTGTATGCGCACAAGCTGCAGTTCATCTCGCCCGATCAGTTCAACATCCTGCAGTCCATCGACCTGCTGCTGATGATCGTGATCGGCGGCCTGGGCTCGGTGCATGGCGTGTTCCTGGGGGCACTGTTCCTGATCTCCATGCCGCAGGCAATTGCCATGGTCAAGGACTACCTGCCTGCCGCCATCGGCCAGGCGCCGGGCCTGCAGGCGGCCGTGTACGGCCTGGTGCTGATTGCCTTTGTGCTGTTCGAGCCCATGGGCCTGTACGGCCGCTGGCTCAAGGTGCGCACCTGGTTGCAGTTGTTCCCGTTCTACCGCAAGGGCATGTTCAAGCGGCAGAAGTCTTTCCAAAAATCGGATCGCCTCAAATGACGGATGTTCTTCTCAAAGCCAACGATCTGAGCGTGCGCTTTGGCGGCGTGCTGGCCGTCAACCAGGTGAGCTTCGAGGTGCGCAAGGGCGAGGTGTTCACGCTCATCGGTCCCAATGGCGCGGGCAAGACCACGGT
>WBZL01002932.1_pt1 | contig 16051 bp, 14 predicted proteins | sample 5204291 | NCBI WGS metagenome assembly WBZL01 (sample SAMN12344345, study PRJNA552823) | activated sludge metagenome | biome: Activated sludge suspended growth; feature: Nitrification reactor; material: Wastewater; isolation source: activated sludge from nitrification reactor of wastewater...
GCCTCGACCTCGGGGCTGGCCTGCGCCAGCGCCAGGAAGGGCCACGGGAAGGCCAGCAGCAGGCTGCCGCCCACCGCCAGGCCGAGCGCGATCCACAGCGCCTGGTGCAGCTGGTGGCCGGCTTCGGGCAGGTGGCCGGCGCCGAACAGCTGGCCGGCGATCGGCCCCACCGCGACCACCACCCCCATGAAGCCGATGAAGACCGTGATGTAGGCCGCTGCGCCGACCGACAGCGCAGCCAGGTCGGTGGTCGAGTGGCGACCGATCAGCACGGTGTCGACGGTGCTGAAGGCGACGACCGACAGCTGACCGATGAACACCGGCCAGGCCAGCGAACCGATGCGGCGGGCGCTGTCCCGCAGGGCGGCGCTCAACGGCGGCTCCGGGCCGGACTCTCGTCGGCGCCGCGAGCGTTGCCGGCCGCGGAGGCGTCGGCGCCGATGGCGGTGCCGCCCGGTGGCGCGGCGCCTGCCGCCACCGATGATCCGGTGCCCCCGGCCGCGGCGGCGCGTTCGGCGTAGCGGTTGAAGCGCCACGCCGTGCCCTGGTGGGTGATGCGATGCCACACGTCGCGCTTCTCGGCGGGGCTGTACGAGGTCCAGCGGCGCACCTCCTCGAAGCTGCGCCCGCAGCCCTTGCAGACCGCGTCGCCCTGGCTCGTCGAGCAGATCGCGATGCAGGGGGAGTCCGGCGTCGTGGCGTACCAGGCCAGCCAGGCCCGGCTGGCGGCATCGGGCAGTTCGCCTTCATCGCACGCGCTGCGCCGCTGCCAGGCCAGCGTGCCGTAGACCTCGGCCAGCGCACGCACCTCGCTGCAGGCCGTCACGCCATCGGGCGATGGCGACCGCGAGCGCCACCAGTTGATGGCGCTTTCGAGGTCGGTGATGTGCAGCGCGGCCACGGGGGCCGAGAGAATATCAGCGCGGCCTCGTCGCCCGGCCCCTGCCGCCATGCCGACGCGCGACGGGCGGGTGGCGTGCAGCAGGCCCGTGCGGTGCCGCGGCCCGCCCGCTCGGGCTCACTCGACCTTGCCGATCACCTTGACCGCATCGACCATCACCTTGGCGTCGGCGTCCCAGTAGGCCTGGAACTCGGGGGCGTCGAGGTACTCGATCGGCGAGCCGGCCTTGCCGATGGTCTGCACGACGGTCGGATCGGCAGCGGCCTTGCGCGTGGCGGCCCGCAGGCGGGCCACGATGTCCTCCGGCGTGCCGGCGGGCACGAACAGCGCCGACCATTGCGCGAAACGCGCTGCAAAGCCCAGCTGCGTCAGGCTCTGCACGTCGGGCAGCGACACCAGTGGCTTGTCGCCCCAGTGCGCCAGCGCGCGCAGCCGGCCGGCCCGGATGTGCTGGGCCACCGTGGACGGCCCGCTGGCCACCGCGTCGACCTGCCCGGCCAGCAGCGCCAGCACCGCCGGCCCGGCGCCGGTGTACGGGATGTGCACCATGCGGAAGCCGGCGCGTGCCTTGAGCATCTCCATCGGCACGTGCATCGTGCCGTAGTTGCCCGAGCTGCCGTAGTTGTAGGCACCCGGTCTGGCCCGGGCGGCGGCGATGAAGTCGGCCAGCGTGCGCCAGGGCGAGTCGGCGCGCACCACCAGCACGGTCGGGTCGGCCGTGATGCGGGCGATCGGGCGCAGTTGGGCCAGCGTGTACGAGGGCTTGCGGCCGAGGATGCGGTCGGCCTCCGGCAGGATCGAGATCGATGACAGCGCCAGCAGCAGCGTGTAGCCATCGGCCGGTGCATGGGCGGCGGCGGCGAAGCCCACGGCGCCCCCGGCGCCGGCGCGGTTGGACACCACCACCGGCTGCTTGAGCTCCTTGGCCAGGGACTCGGCGACGGGCCGACCCACGGTGTCGGCCACCCCGCCGGGCGGGAACGGCACGATCATCGTGATCGGCTTGTCGGGCCACGACGACTGGGCTTGCAGCGGCCCGGTCAGCAGCAGCGACGAGGCGAGGGCGGTGCGTCGGTTCAGGGGCATCTCAACTCTCCTCGATGAAGCGGTTCTCGAGCGTGCCGATGCCGTCGATCGTCACGCGCACGACGTCGCCGTGCTGCAGCCAGCGCGGCGGTTTCAGTCCCATGCCCACGCCAGCCGGGGTGCCGGTGGCGATGATGTCGCCAGGCCGCAGCGTGATGCCGCGCGAGCAGGTCTCGATCAGTGTCGGGATGTCGAAGATCAGGTCCTCGGTGCGGGCGTCCTGGCGCAGCTCGCCGTTGACCCAGCAGCGCACGCGCGTCGCGGTGCCGTCCAGCTCGTCGGCGGTCACCGCCCAGGGGCCCATCGGGCAGAAGGTGTCGAAGCTCTTGCCCAGGTCCCATTGCTGGTGGCGCATCTGCACGTCGCGGGCCGTCACGTCGTTGACGATGGTGTAGCCCCACACGTGCTGCAGCGCGTCCTCGCGCCGGATGTTGCGCCCGCCGCGGCCGATGACCACCGCCAGCTCGGCCTCGTAGTCGATCTGCGTCGAGATGCGCGTGGGCAGGTGCACCGCGGCGCCGGGACCGATCACGCACTCCGGCACCTTGGTGAAGACGATGGGCCAGGACTGCACGTCCTGGGGGCTGTCCTTGAAGACCGTCTCGCGCAGCTCCTTGGCGTGGGCGTGGTAGTTGCGGCCGACGCAGAAGATGTTGCGCTGCGGACGCGGGAACGGTGCTTCGAGCTGCACCGCGCTCAGCGCCAGCGGCGTTGCACCGGCATCCGGCGGCGGCAGCCCCTGCGCGGCGCGCTGCACGAGGGCCAGCACGCCGCGGTCGGCCTCGGCGGCATCGAGTGCCAGGGGCCGCAGGTGCTCGCCGTCGACGATGCCGACCTGCCGTCGGCCGGCGTGCTGGTAGGTGGCCAGGCGCAAGGGGGTCTCCTTCGAGTGGAAGGCCAAAGGTACCAATCAAGTACCAAATTGGCAAGCCGGAACAGTGCTGGGTATCATCGACGGCATCCCGGCCAGCCCGTTCGCGACCATGGACAACGCCGAGGCCTTGCGGCAGGCGATTCTCGACAACCTCAAGTCGCGCCAGTGGCGGGCCGGGCAGCGGCTGCCCACCGAGCGGCACCTGAGCGCGCAGTACGGCCTGAGCCGCTCGACGGTGCGCCGCGTGCTCACCGACCTGAAGCGGCGGCGCCTGATCACGCAGACCGTCGGCAGCGGCACCTACGTCGCCGACCAGGTGCAGCAGGCGCTGGCCGAGCTGGCCCCGGGCGGCCCGGCCCAGCTGACCAGCCCGGCCGAACTGATGAGCGCGCGGCTGGTGCTCGAGCCGGCGATCGTCGAGATGGTCATCGGCAATGCCACCGCCGCCGACTTCCGCCGCATGGACGAGTGCAACGCGCGGGCCGAGCAGGCGACGACGCTGGAGGACTTCGAGCACTGGGATGCGATGCTGCACGAAGCCATCGCCGATGCGGCGCACAATGGTTTCGTCTCGGCGGTGTTCCGCCTGATGAACGAGGTGCGCGCGCAAGGGGAGTGGGGCGTGCTCAAGCGTCGCAGCGCCACGCCCGAGCGGCGCCTGGAGTACGAACAGGAGCACCGCGCCCTGGTCGCGGCCCTGAAGGACCGTGACGCGACGCGGGCGCGGGCGCTGTGCCAGGCGCACCTGATGCACGTGCGGACCAACATGCTGGGCTACTGAGGCCTGGAGAGCGGACGCCGGGGCGTATCGCTTGCCAGCGGGTCCGTGCGAGCCGACCGTCGATCGGATCGCCGCGCGACGACCGGACGCCCGCGCGGGGTGGGTGAAAGTCCTTCGTTGACCCGCCCGCGGCACGCGGCTACATTGGGCAGCACCAGGGCCAAACAAGCCCAAATCAGACCAATTGAAAGGAGCACCGATGGACTCGATGGCAATCCGTGGCGCCGGCCGTGTTCGATCGGCCACCATCGCAGCGGCTACCCAGCGCCGGTCGTGGCGCTCCGCCTGGTCCCGTGGCTTGTCGCTGCTGATGGGCGCCCTCGGGGTCGTCATGTCGGGTCCGGTTCAGGCCCAGGACTACCCGACGCGGCCGGTCCGCATCGTCGTGCCCTTCGCGCCCGGCGGGTCGGCGGACGTGTTTGGACGTTTCGTCGCCCAGCGCCTGCAGGAAACGCTGGGCCAGAGCTTCGTCGTCGAGAACAAGCCCGGTGGTGGCGCGGTGATCGGCACCGACCAGGTGGCCAAGGCGGCCCCCGACGGGTACACGCTGCTGGTGATGTCGAACACCCACACGGTCAACGAGTCGCTGCTGTCCAACAAGCCCTATCAGTTGCTGCGTGACCTGGTGCCGGTGGCGCCGTTGAACTACTCCGATCTGGTGCTCGTCGCCCGCGCGGGTCTGGCGGCCAGCAGCGTCGCCGACGTGGTGCGCCAGGCCAAGGCCAAGCCCGACGGCATGACCTACGCGTCGTCGGGGCCGGGCACGCCGTACCACATGGCCGGCGAGCTGTTCAAGGCGCTGGCCGGCATGTCGATCGTGCACGTCCCCTACAAGGGCAGCGCGGGTGCCCGCACCGACGTGCTGGGCGGGCAGGTGGACATGATGTTCGATGCCATCCCGACGATGACCGAGCACATCAAGTCGGGCAAGGTCAAGGCGCTGGCCACCAGCGGCAAGACCCGCTCGCCGATCCTGCCCGACGTGCCCACCGTGGCCGAGGCCGGCGTGGCGGGCTACGAGACGACGATCTGGCTCGGCCTGATGGCACCCAAGGGCACGCCGCCGGCCATCGTGGCCAAGCTCAATGCCGAGATCGGCCGCATCACCGGCAACGCCGAGGTGCGCAAGGCCTGGGCGGCCCAGGGCACGACCGCGATGACCATGGGGGTCGACGAGTTCGCGACCTACGTCGCCGACGACATCACCAAGTGGGCGCGCATCGTCAAGGCCTCGGGCGCCAAGGTCGACTGAGCCGCGACGACGGCTTCGGTGGCGACCCCGACGACGCGACGACGATGACGTCCCTGCGCGTCAACGGCAGGGTGCACGAGATCGATGCGCCCGGCGGCACGCGCCTGCTCGACGTGCTGCGCGAGCAGTGCGGGCTGCTCGGCACGCGCGAGGGCTGCGGGGCCGGCGAGTGCGGTGCCTGCCAGGTGCTGCTGGACGGCCGCCCGGTGGCGTCGTGCGACCTGCCGTGGGCGGCGGTGGGGTCCTCGGCCGTCACGACGGTCGAAGGCCTGGGCGCCACCCCTGAAGGCGCCGCGATGCGGCGCGCCTTCGTCGCCGAACAGGCCGCGCAATGCGGCTTCTGCAGCTCGGGCCTGCTGGTGGCCGCCACGGCCTTGCTGATGCGCGACCCGCGCCCGGGCGACGCACACGTGCGCCAGGCCCTCGACGGACACCTGTGCCGCTGCGGCGTGCACAACCGCATGCTGCGGGCGGTGCAGCGGGCGGCGGCGGACCTGGCCCGGTGAGCCGACGCAGCTCCCACCTCGAGCGACAGCCCCGGCCTGCGCAGTGGCTGGCCTGGTCGGCAGACGGCGGTGTGCGCGTGCGCACCGGCAAGGTCGAGATCGGCCAGGGCCTGCACGACGCGCTGGCGCGCATCGTGGCCGACGAGCTGGACCTGGACCCGTCGCAGGTGCAGGTGGCGGCCGCCAGCACCGTGTCGGGCCCCGATGAGGGTGTGACCTCCGGCAGCCTGTCGATCCAGGAGGCCGGCGCGGCGCTGCGCTGGGTCGCCGCGGCGGTGCGCGAGGCTGCGCGCGAGCCGGCGGCGGAGCGCTTCGGCGTGCCCGCCGATGCGCTGCGTTTCGAGGCCGCCCGCTGGTGCAGTGCCGATGGTCGCAAGGCCTCGATCGCGGAGCTGTTGCCGGCCGCGTGGTATCACCGACCGCTCGACGCCGTGCCCCCGCGCGGCATGGGCCAGCGCCGCCGCTGGGTGGGGCAGGCCCTGCCGCGGCCGCGCGTGATCGCCCTGGCCGAGGGTCAGGCCCGCTTCATCCACGATCTGCGCTGGCCCGAGCAGCTCGAAGGCCGGGTGCTGCACCCGCCGCGCATCGGCGACCGACTCGGCGCCCTCGAGCTCGAGGCCGTGCGCGCGATGCCGGGTGTGCGTTCGGTCTGGCGCGACGGTGACCTCTTGGGAGTGCTGGCCGACGACGGCGTTGCCGCCGATGCGGCGTCGCGACGGCTGGCATCGATCGCCTCGTACCAGGCGGGGCCGCCGCCGCCGACTACCGAGCCCTCGCTGCGCATGATCGATGAACGGGTGGCTGAGGCAGCAGGCCCGACCGTGCAGGCATCGGCGGGTCCCATCGGGGCGCCGACCTGGACCGGGACCGAGGTCCCCACGTCGACGCCGACCGCGACCGCGACCTCGTGCGCGTCTGCATCGGCGACCATGCATCCGGCGCGGGCCACGGCCCTGCGCACGCTGCGTGCGGTGTACACCAAGCCGTGGATCGCCCACGCCTCGCTGGCACCCTCGTGCGCGTTGGCATGCTGGAGCGGCGACCGGCTGCAGGTGTGGACCCATTCGCAGGGCATCTTCAACCTGCGGCGCGACCTCGCGCTGGCCTTCGGGCTGGCCGTCGAGGCCGTCGAGGTGCAGCATGTCGAGGGCGCCGGATGCTACGGCCACAACGGCGCCGACGATGTGGCCTTCGACGCCGCCTGGCTGGCGCGCCAGGCCGGCGGGCGACCGGTGCGCGTCGTGTGGTCGCGCGCCGACGAGATGACCCGCGCGCCGCTGGGCCCGGCGATGCGCGTCGAGCTGGAGGCCGACCTCGATGCCGACGGCCTCGTGTGCGCCTGGCGCCATGACGTCCACAGCCCCGGTCACAGCAGCCGTCCGGGGCGCAGCGCCACGCCAGCCCTGCTGGGCAGCTGGCAGACGGCCGAGCCCCAGGCGCGGCCGGCAGCGATCGACGTCGCGTCGGCACAGGGCGGTGGGGCCGAACGCAATGCCGTGCCGGGCTATGCGCTGCCGGCATGGCGCGTGCGGGCGCATCGCGTCGACGAGGGCCGCCGGCGCTCGTCGGCCCTGCGGGCGCTGGGAGCGCTGGCCAACGTCTTTGCCGCCGAGAGCTTCGTCGACGAGCTCGCACGCCTCACCGGGCGCGATCCCCTGCGGTGGCGGCTCGACCACCTGGCCCACGACCCGCGGGCGCGTGCCGTGCTGCAGGCGGTGGCCGACGATGGCGGGTGGCCGCCGCCGCGCGGGGCCGAGGGCTTCGGCACCGGCCTGGCCTGGGCGCGCTACAAGGGCACCGGGGCCTGGTGTGCGGTGCGCGCCGAGGTGCACGCCGGTGCCACGCTGCAGGTGCGACGTCTGGTGGTGGCTGCCGACCTCGGCACCGTGGTCGATCCGGACGGCGCGGCCAACCAGTTGGAGGGGGGCGCCATCCAGGCCACCAGCTGGGCGCTGCTGGAGACGGTCGGCTTCGACGACGACCGGGTCACCAGCGACCGCTGGTCGGCCTACCCCGTGCTGCGCTTCTCGCAGGTTCCGACGGTGCTGGTGCACCTGATCCCTTCGTCCGAGCCCTCGGTCGGTGCCGGCGAGGCCCCGCTTGGGCCGACGGCGGCCGCGATCGCCAACGCGCTGCACGACGCCCTGGGCGTGCGGGTGCGCGACCTGCCCCTGACTCCCGAGCGTATCGTCGCCGCGATGCCGGGCTGAACACGATGCCGATGCCATGACCTCATCCACGCTCCACCTGTTGTGCGCCGGCGCTGCCCAGGGCCTGGTGAAGGCCTTGCAGCCGCGCCTGCTGGCCGAGGCCGACGCCGCGATCACCGGCCGCTTCGGCGCGGTCGGCGCCATGAGGGACGCCTTCGAGGCCGGCGAGCCTTGCGACCTGATGGTCCTGACCGACGCCTTGATCGACCAGCTCGTCGCCGCCGGCAGCCTGCGCGCCGATGCCCGTGCGCCCCTGGGTCGCGTGCGCACCGGCGTGGCGGTGCGCAGCGGGCGCCCGCACCCCGGGGTCGCCACGTCCGATGCGCTGCGCGAGGCCCTGCGCGCGGCCGACGCGATCTACTTTCCCGATCCGCAGAAGGCCACCGCCGGCATCCACTTCGCGAAGGTGCTGCGCGAGCTCGGCGTGCACGACGAGCTGCAGCCACGCTTTCGCACCTTCCCGAACGGCGCGACGGCAATGCGCGAGCTGGCGGCCAGCACCAGCCCGCGCCCGATCGGCTGCACCCAGGTCACCGAGATCCGCTACACCGAAGGCGTGGACCTGGTCGGGCTGCTGCCGCCGGCGTTCGAGCTGGCCACGCTGTACACCGCTGCGGTCACCGTGCGGGCCGCGTCGCCGGCGCTGGCCGAGCGGATGCTGGCGATGATGACCGGGCCGGATGCGCGCGCCCTGCGCGAAGCCGGTGGATTCGAGACCTGACCGGAGACGACCATGCAACGCCGACACCTGATCACCGCCGCCGCCGCGACCGCCCTGGTGGGCACCGGCGCGCGCGCGCAGGCCTTCCCGTCCAAGCCGCTGCGCTACATCGTGCCGGTGGCCGCCGGCGGCGGCAGCGACTTCGTCGGGCGCACGGTCACCGAACGCTGGGCACGCGTGCTGGGCCAGAGCATCGTCGTCGACAACATCGGCGGCGGCGGCGGGGCCATCGCCTGCCAGACCACCGCCCGCGCCCCAGCCGATGGATACACGCTGCTGCAGGGTTATGTGGCCACCCACGGCACCAGTCCGGCCACGCGCAGCAAGCTGCCCTACGACCCCATCGGCGACTTCACGCCGGTGGGCATGATCGGCGCCACGCCCAACGTGCTGGTGGTCGGCGCCGGCCTCCCGGCGACCCACCTCAAGGCCTTCATCGCCTACCTCAAGGCCAACCCGGGACGGCTGAACTACGGCTCGGCCGGGCAGGGGTCGCTGACGCACCTGACGATGGAGCTGTTCAAGCTGGCCATCGACGCCTACGTCGTGCACCTGCCTTACCGCGGCATCGCGCCGGCCTTCACCGACCTGCTGGGCGGCCAGACGCAGGCGATGTTTCCCGGGCTGGCAGCGGCGATGCCGCACATCCGCTCCGGGCGCGTGCGGCCGCTGGCCGTCACCGGGCCGACGCGTCACCCGCTGCTGCCCGACGTGCCCACGCTCATCGAGTCCGGCTTCAAGGGCTTCGACGCGCAGCAGTGGTACGGGGTGGTCGCACCAGCCGGCCTGCCCGCACCCGTGCTGGCCCACCTGAACCAGACCCTGGGCACCGTGCTGGCCGCGCCCGACCTGCGCGAGCGCCTGGCCAGCGAGGCCGTCGAGCCCCAGGCGATGAGCAGCGAAGCCTTCGCGCGCTTCATCAAGGCCGACATCGCCCGCTGGACCCAGGTCGCACGCGACCGCAACATCCGCCTCGACACCTGAACCCAGGACCCTACCGCCCATGGCCCGCAACACCCAGGTCGCCGCCGACCTCCACGCCCCGCCGGTCACGCGCGAGCTGGCGCGCTTCGTCGCCACCCACCCCTCGCACGGCTGGAGCGACGCCGTCGAGCACGAGGCGCAGCGCACGTTCGTCAACTGGCTGGGTTGCGCGGTCGGTGCGGCCGGGCACGAGTCGGTGCAGGCCGCGCTGGCGGCGGTGCAGATGCTGCAGCCGGCGCCGCAGGCCAGCGTCCTGGGCCGCGCCGAGCGCGTCGACATGGCCAGCGCCGCGCTGCTCAACGGCATCTCGTCGCACACCTTCGACTTCGACGACACCCACCTCAAGACCATCATCCATCCGGCCGGGCCGGTGGCCTCGGCGCTGCTGGCGCTGGCCGAGGTCACCGGCGCCGGCGGCCGTGCGCTGATCGACGCGCTGGTCCTGGGCATCGACGTGTCGTGCCGCATCGGCAACGTGATGTACCCCGAGCACTATGACCGCGGCTGGCACATCACCGGGTCGACGGGCATGCTGGGGGCGGCGGCCGGCTGTGCGCGGCTGCTCGGCCTGGACGAGTCACGCACCGCGATGGCGCTGGGCATCGCGGCCTCGCAGCCGGTCGGGCTGCGCGAGCAGTTCGGCACGATGAGCAAGCCGCTGCACCCGGGCGCGGCGGCACGCGCCGGGCTGATGTCGGCCTTGATGGCCCAGAACGGCTTTACCGCCAGTCCCCGCGCCCTCGAGGCCCCGCGCGGCCTGGTTCAGGTGGTGTCCACCCGGTGCGACTGGCGCGAGGCCACCGACGAGCTGGGCCAGCGCTTCGAGATCGGCTTCAACACCTACAAGCCCTTCGCCTGCGGCATCGTCGTGCACCCGAGCATCGATGCCTGCGTGCAGCTGCGCGCGCAGGGCGTGGCCGCCGCCGACGTCGAGCGCATCGAGCTGAAGGTGCACTCGCTGGTGCTCGAGCTGACCGGCAAGAAGGAGCCGGCCGACGGGCTGCAGGCCAAGTTCAGCGTCTACCACGGCTGCGCTGCAGGCCTGGTCTTCGGCCGTGCCGGCGAGGCCGAGTACGACGACGCCGTGGTGCAGCGCGCCGACCTCGTGGAGCTGCGCCGCAAGGTGGTGGCCACGGTCGACGATGCGATCGACGAAGCCGCTGCCGACGTGACGGCGGTGCTGAAGGACGGCCGGCGCGTGCACGTGTTCGTCGAGCATGCGATCGGCTCGCTGCAGCGGCCGATGAGCGATGCCGACCTGGGCGCCAAGTTCCACGCGCTGGCCGATCCGGTGCTGGGCCCGACGCGCAGCGCGTCGCTGCTCGAGCAGGCCTGGGCCGTGGCGTCGCTGAGCGATCTGCGGGGCCTGGCGGCTGCGGCCCGGCCCTGAGCGTGATCCCCGGCCCGGGCACGGGTCACCATCCAGGAGACCAGACGATGAGACGACGGCTGCTGAAGGGACTGGCGCGTGGAATCGCGCTGATGCTGGCGGGCACCTCGCCACTGCTGTGGGCCCAGGCGGGCGACTACCCGAACCGGCCGGTGAAGGTCATCGTCCCGTTCTCCCCCGGCGGGGCGGTCGACGGGCCGATGCGTGCCATCGCGGTCGAACTGGGCAAGCGGCTCAAGCAGCAGATCGTCATCGAGAACAAGCCCGGTGCCGGGGCGACCATCGGCACCGAGATCGTGGCCAAGGCGCCGCCGGACGGCTACACCTTGCTGCTGGCATCGCAGACCAACGCGATCAGTGCTTCTCTGTACAGCAAGCTCAGCTACCAACCGATCGACGACTTCGTGGGCATCTCGCTGCTGGGCCGCGAGCCCGGCGTGCTGGTGGTGCATCCCTCGCTGCCGGTCAAGTCGGTGTCCGAGCTGGTGGCGTACGCGAAGGAGCGGCCGGGGCAGGTGAACTACGGCTCGTCGGGCAACGGCAGCGGGCAGCACCTGTTCACGGCGATGTTCGCGTCGATGGCCGGTCTGAAGCTGGTGCACGTGCCCTACCGCGGCAGCGGGCAGGCCACCACCGACCTGCTGGCCGGCACCGTGCCGATGGCCATTCCCGGCACTGCGGCGATGGTCAAGCACGTCAAGAGCGGCAAGCTGCGCGCCCTGGCGACCACCGGCACGGCCCGTTCGCCGCAGCTGCCCGACGTGCCGACGCTGGCCGAATCCGGCCTGGCCGGCTATTCGGCTTATGTCTGGATGGGGCTGCTGGCGCCCAAGGGCACGCCGCCGGCCATCGTCGAGCGCCTGCACCGCGAGCTCAAGGCCTCGCTGGCGGCGCCCGAGGTGCAGGAGTACATGAACACCGCCGGCATCGAGGTCGTGGGCTCGACGCCCGCCGAGATGGATGCCTATTTCCGCGAGGAGCGCGACCGCTGGTCGCGCATCGTCAAGGAAACCGGCGCGAAGGTCGACTGAACGAGGAACACGACGATGACGACGATCACCGGCCAGGCGCACTGGACGACGAAGAAGACCGCCGACGGCGACGTGCGGTTGTACCTGTGGGAGAAGTGCCAGGGCTCGCCCGAGGGCAAGCCGGCCGTGCTGTTCGTGCACGGCTCGTCGATGGCCTCGACGCCGACCTTCGATCTGAGCGTGCCCGGCCGGCCTCACTCCAGCGTGATGGACTGGTTCGCCGAGCGAGGCTTCGTCTGCTGGTGCGTCGACATGGAAGGCTACGGCCGCAGCGACAAGCACCGCGACATCTTCTGCGACATCGCCAACGGCGCCGATGACCTGGCGGCGGCCACGGACTACATCTTCGCGACGCGTGGCGTGCGCAGCTTCCTGACCTACGGCATCAGCTCGGGGGCGCTGCGGGCGGCGCTGTTCGCGCAGCGCCATCCGGAGCGGGTGTCGCGGCTGGCGCTGGATGCCTTCGTATGGACCGGGGAGGGCGCGCCCACGCTGGAGCAGCGCCGCAAGAAGCTGCCCGAGTTCATGGCCAACAAGCGCCGGCCGATCGACCGGAAGTTCGTCTACTCGATCTTCGAGCGCGACCACCCCGACTGTGCCGACCGCGTGACGGTGGATGCCTTCGCCGACGCCATCCTGGCACTCGACGACTCGATGCCCAACGGCACCTACATCGACATGTGCTCGAGATTGCCGGTGGTGGACCCGGAGAAGATCAGCGTGCCCACGCTGGTGCTGCGCGGCCAGTTCGACGGCATCGCCGGCATCGACGACCTGCTGGCCTTCTTCAAGAAGCTGCCTTCACCGGACAAGCAGTTCACGGTGATGAACGGCATCTCGCATGCCAGCTTCCAGCAGAAGAACTACCTGATGGTCTACCAGATCCTGCACGCCTACTTCACGCAGCCGGCGCCGGTGTACACCTCGACGGCCGGGCACTGAGCCGGGGCAGCCAGGCTGCCGGCCGCCGACGCCGGCGGCGCGGCGTGTCAGGCGCTCAGCACGCGCTGCAGCCAGCGGTTGAGCGCCGTCACCTCCTCGACGCACACCGTGTGTTCCATCGGGTAGTCGTGCCATTCCACGGCATAGCCGAGCGCGGTGAGGGTGTCGCGCGCGGCCTGGCCGCGGCTCATCGTCACCACCGTGTCGCTGCGGCCATGGGCCAGGAAGATGGGCACGTCCTTGTTGGCCGCCTGGGCCTCGGCGGCGGTGGCCTCGGGCAGCGGCAGGTAGCCGGACAGGCCGGCCAGCCCGGCCAGGCGGTGCGGGCAGCGCAAGCCGGCCAGCAAGGTGATCGCGCAGCCCTGCGAGAAGCCGGCCAGCACGATGCGCCGCGCCGCCACGCCGCGTCGGACCTCACGATCGATCAGCTCGAGCACGCTGTCGGCCGACTCGCGCAGGCCGGCCGCGTCCTCGCGCCGGGCCAGGTCGGTGCCGAGGATGTCGTACCAGGCGCGCATGCGGTAGCCGCCGTTGATCGTCACCGGCCGGATCGGCGCACGCGGCAGCACCCAGCGCACCGGGCCGATCGACGACAGGTCCATCTCGTCGGCCAGCGGCAGGAAGTCGGTGCCGTCAGCCCCCAGCCCGTGCAGGACGATCACGGTGGCCAACGGGTCGGTGGGTGGGCAGAGCTCGAGGGTGTGGGGCCGCATGGACGGGCATGCTACAGGGCCGGCCCGCGGCGCTGCGGCGGGCTCGCGGCGGACCCGCGCGCTGTCACTGAGGTTCTCCGCACATGGAGCGACGCAGTGGGTTCAAGTGCCCGGCCCGCGCACGGCCCGTAGCGCGGACTGCAGCATGTGTTCGACCGGCTGGTCGGTGTGAATGGCGTGCGCAGCTTCGTCGTCGGCCACCGGCTCGCGATGCGCGAGCTGACGCTCCAGCACCGACAGGTCGGCATCCGAAGCGTCGCGATCCTCGAGCTGACGATGGCGCACCCGCGCGCGCAGAGTCGGCAAGGGGGCGTCGCACGCGAGCAGGGTGCAGGCTGCGCCCAGTCTGCCGGCCAGCTGCCTGAAGCCGTCACGCTCGGCGCGGCGAAGGCAGGCGGCGTCGACGATCACGTCCAGGCCCGCATGCAGCAGGTCCGCCGCCAGCGCGTGCAGCCGGGCATAGGTTTGCTGCGTGACATCGTGGCCGTACCACGCGGCCACCTGTGCAGGCGTCGGCCGCTCCCACGGCGCCACGCCCAGCAGGCGCTTGCGCTCGATGTCCGAGCGGATGCGGATTGCGCCCAGCGCCTCGACGAGGTTGAGGGCCAGTGTGCTCTTGCCGCTGCCCGACACGCCGCAGGTCACCAGCAGCCGGGGCGGGCCGGTGCGTGGCGCTGCCAGCTGCTCGGCCAGCGCCAGGTCGTGCTCGAAGGCGGCCATGGCCTCGGCGTCGTGCTGGGCGGCACGCAGGCGCGCCACCTTGGCCCGCACCATCGCACGGTAGACCGCAAAGAAGGGCAGCAAGGCCAGGCCGGCGTAGTCGCCGGTGTGCTCGGTCCAGGCGTTGACCAGCCGCCAGGCCCACGGACTCAGGGCGTGGCGCCGCAGGTCCATGAACAGGAAGGCCAGGTCGGCGACGACGTCGATGTGGCGCAACGCCGGATTGAACTCGAGCGCATCGAAGAGCACCGGACGCCCGCCGATGAGCACGATGTTGCCCAGGTGCAGGTCGCCATGGCCCTCGCGCACGAAGCCGTCGGCCCGGCGTTGCACGAGCCGCGGCGAGAGGCGGTCCAGATCGGCATGGGTCGCGTCGCGCAGCGCGCGCAGTCGCGCGGCGCGCGTGGCGTCGGACTCTGCAGCCTGCAGGCTGTCGAAGTTCTCGATCGCCCAGTGACGCACCGTCCCGACCTGGCCGTAGGCTGGCGGGGAGGGAGGCAGTGCCACATGAAAGCGCGCCACGACGTCGGCGAGGCTGTCGATCAGCGACGGGCTCAGGCGGCCCGCGGCTGCCAGGCGATCCAGCCGCAGCGCGTCGTCGAAGCGGTGCATGCGCAGCGCCCAGTCGATGACCGGGGCTGCGGCGTCCGCTCCGATGCGCGGGTGGTCCGGCGTGCCGATGACCGGCACGACGTCGATGTAGATCTGCGGGGCCGTGCGACGGTTGACTGTCAGCTCGTCGAGGCAGTCCTGGTGGCGCCGCTCGAGCGTGGAGAAGTCGAGGAACTGCAGCCGCAGCGGCTTGCGCAGCTTGTAGACCCGCGTGCCGGCCATCACGAGGCTCGAGATGTGGGTCTGCACCAGACTGCGCTGCGAGGGCGGCTCGGCCAGGGCCTGCGTGTCGTGCAGCAGGGCGGCGACCAGGCGGTCGTGCTGCTGCAGGCGATGCAGGGTGTCCTCGGCTGCCGACATGCGTGCAGCGTCGCGCGAATCGACGCGCCTGTCGAGCCCGGCGGTCAAGGCCGGCGGTCAACGCCGGCCTTGACGTTCGGCGATCAGACCGACGGCCCAGGCCGGCGGTCTTGGCCAGCCGTCGGGGAGGGCCTGCGCGGTCGATGCAGACCGTTCCCCGACGACACGCCAGGTCAGTAGTTCAGGCCCATGGCCTCGCGAACGTCCTTCATGGTCTGGCGCGCCACGGTACGGGCGCGCTCGGTGCCCATCTCGACGATCCAGTGCACCTTCTTGGGGTCGGCCATCAGGGCGTCGGCGCGCTCGCGCCAGGGCTGCTGCCCGCGCACGATGGCGTCGATGACCGGCTGCTTGCAGTCCAGGCAACCGATGCCGGCGGACTTGCAGCCCTGCACCACCCAGTCGCGCGTCGCATCGTCGCTGTAGACCTTGTGGAACTGCCAGACCGGGCATTTCTCGGGGTCGCCCGGGTCGGTGCGGCGCACGCGGGCAGGGTCGGTCATCATGCCCTTGATCTTCTTCTCGACGTCGGCGGGGGCGTCGCGCATCAGCACGGCGTTGCCGTAGCTCTTGCTCATCTTGGTGCCGTCGAGCCCCGGCAGGCGCAGCACCTCGGTGTGCAGGGCCTGCGGCTCGACCAGGATGGTCTTGCCGCTGCCGCGCAGGTGGCCGAGCAGCAGCTCGGTCTCGTCGCTCGTCCAGCCCTCCACGGCCGCGGCGGCGCGGCGCACCAGGCCCTCGCCCTTGCTCCAGGCCTCGGCCGAGCCGGTCTCGCCGAAGGCCTTGCGTTGCTTCTCGTAGTAGCGCTGGTCGTCCTTGGACAGGCGGGCCAGCGCCGCGGCGACTTTGGCCTCGAAGCCGCCCATGCGGCCATAGAGGTGGTTGAAGCGGCGCGCCACCTCGCGCGTCAGCTCGACATGCGAGCTCTGGTCCTCGCCCACCGGCACGTAGGTGGCCTTGTAGATCAG
>WBZL01002934.1_pt1 | contig 16046 bp, 16 predicted proteins | sample 5204291 | NCBI WGS metagenome assembly WBZL01 (sample SAMN12344345, study PRJNA552823) | activated sludge metagenome | biome: Activated sludge suspended growth; feature: Nitrification reactor; material: Wastewater; isolation source: activated sludge from nitrification reactor of wastewater...
GGTGAAGGTGAAGTGCTCCCCGGCGAAGTCGGTCACGTCCTCGCGCAGGAGGCTCCGCACGCACTGGACCGCCTCCTCGAGCAGGTCGAGGCGCCGGCCGGCGGACGGGAAGGGGAAGCCGTAGGCCTCGTACTCGGGCTTGGCCCACCCCGCGCCGATGCCGAACTCCACCCGGCCGTCGCTGAGGTGGTCGATGGTGGCCATCGCGTTGGCCAGCACCGCGGGGTGCCGGTAGCCGGCGCAGTAGACGAGCGAGCCGCACCGCACCCGGGTCGTCGACATCGCCAGCGCGGTGTGGGCGGCCACGGCCTCGAGGCAGTGCGGCCCGGTCAGGTCGGCCGAGTAGAAGTGGTCCCAGATCGAGATCCAGTCGAAGCCGAGCTCCTCGATGTGGTTCCAGAGCGAGGTGAGCTCGCCCACGGTGGTGTTCTGCAGGCCGGTGTGCACGCCCCAGGTCGGAGACATGGGCCGACCTTAGGTCCCGGCCGTACCCCCCGGTGCCGGGCGCCGCATGGGGACGTGGGGGATGCCGTCCTCGACGAACTCGGGGCCCGAGCGCTCGAAGCCGAAGCGGCCGTACCAGTCGACCATCTGGGACTGGGCGTCGAGCACCGCCGGCCCGGTCACCCCCACGAGCGCGGCGGTGATCAGCGCGGCGGCGTGGCCCTCGCCCCGGCGATCGGCGCGCGTGGCGATGCGGCCGAGGCGCACGACGCCGCCGGGGTCGGTGAGGCGGCGCAGGCAGGCGACCAGCACGTCGTCGTCGGCGACCCAGAAGTGCACCGTCGTGGGCTCGGCGTCCCGACCGTCGATGTCGGGGTACGGGCAGTCCTGCTCGACGACGAAGACGTCGCACCGCAACCGCAGCACGTCGTGCAGCACCTGCGGGTCGAGGTCCGCGAAGGCGCACGACTGCACGGCGAGGTCGATCGGTGCACCCACGCGGGCCATGCTCGCACGCGCCGCCGGACGGGTCGGAACCGGCCCGGGACCCTTCTTGACCGGTCGGTCAAGCACGGCGAGGATGGCCCGATGCCCTTCACCGACCGCAGCGGCGTGACGATCTGCTACGAGACCTACGGCGACCCCGACGACGTCCCCCTCATGCTCGTGTCGGGCCTCGGCATGCAGCTCGTGCGCTGGGACGACGAGCTGCTCGCCGCCCTCACCGCCCGGGGCTTCTTCGTCATCGCCCACGACAACCGGGACATCGGGCTGTCCGAGAGCTTCGCCCACGTCGAGGTCGACGTGATCGCCGCGGTGATGGCCGCCATGGAGGGCACCGCGGTCGAGGCGCCGTACCTGCTGAGCGACATGGCCGCCGACGCGGTCGCGGTGCTCGACGACCTGGGGATCGAGAAGGTGCACGTGGTGGGCACGTCGATGGGCGGGATGATCGCCCAGACCATGGCGATCGAGCACCCCGACCGGGTGGCGAGCCTGACCTCGGTCATGTCGACCACCGGGGATCCCGAGGTCGGCCAGCCCAAGCCGGAGATCCTCGCGACCCTCCTGCCCAACGGGGCCGAGACCCGCGAGGCGATCATCGAGGCCACGGTCGAGACCTTCCGGGCGATCGGGAGCCCCGACCACTTCGACGAGGAGCTCACCCGGGCCGCGGCGGCTCGCGCCTACGACCGGGCCCACGACCCCACCGCGCAGAGCCGCCAGCTCGTGGCCACCATCGCCAGCGGCAGCCGCTCGGAGGCGCTGCGCTCGATCTCGGTCCCGACCCTCGTGGTCCACGGCGACGCCGACCCGCTGATCGACGTGAGCGGCGGGATCCGCACCGCGGAGGTCATCCCCGGGGCGGAGCTGCTGGTGATCGAGGGCATGGGCCACGACATCCCCCGGGTGTTCCAGCCCCGGGTGATCGAGGCCGTGCTGGCCCTCGTCAGCCGCGCCGAGTCGGCCGTGGCATCGTGAGCGCCATGACCGAACGCAAGGGCCCGCTCTCGGGCGTGAAGATCGTCGAGCTGGCGGGGATCGGGCCCGGCCCGTTCTGCGCCATGTTGCTGGCCGACATGGGTGCGGAGATCATCCGCATCGACCGCGCCGGCGCCGTGAAGGGCTTCGACCCGGCCACGCCGTCGGCCGACCTGCTCAACCGGGGCCGCCGTTCCGTCGGCGTCGACCTGAAGCACCCCGACGGCGTCGAGACCGTGCTCGCGCTGGTCGAGCAGGCCGACGCGCTGATCGAGGGCTTCCGGCCCGGTGTCACCGAGCGCCTCGGGCTCGGCCCCGACGCGTGCCTCGCCCGGAACCCGCGGCTCGTCTACGGCCGCATGACCGGCTGGGGTCAGGAGGGGCCATGGGCCCTCGAGGCCGGCCACGACATCAACTACATCGCCCTCGCCGGCGCCCTCGACCCCTGCGGCCGGGCGGGCGAGGCCCCGGTGCCGCCCATGAACCTCGTGGGCGACTTCGGCGGTGGCGCCATGTTCCTGGCCTTCGGTGTCGTCTGCGGCATCCTCGAGGCCAGGACCTCGGGCGAGGGCCAGGTGGTCGACGCCGCCATGGTCGACGGCGCCGCCCTGCTCACCACGATGATGCACGGGATGATGGCCATGGGCATCTGGAACGTCGAGCGGGGGACGAACATGCTCGACACCGGCGCCTTCTTCTACGAGGTGTACCGCACCAAGGACGACAAGTTCGTCTCGGTGGGCTCGATCGAGCCGCAGTTCTACGCCGCCCTGGTCGAGCACACCGGCCTCGGCGACGGCACGCCGCCGCCGCAGTTCGACCGGGCCAACTGGCCGGCGTTCAAGGAGCAGCTCGCCGAGATCTTCCTCACCAAGACGCGCGACGAGTGGTGCGAGCTGCTCGAGGGTCACGACGTCTGCTTCGCGCCGGTGCTGACCATGGCCGAGGCGCCGGACCACCCCCACATGGCCGCCCGCGGCACGTTCGTGGACGTGGCCGGGATCCGCCAGCCGGGCCCCGCCCCCCGGTTCAGCCGCACCCCCGGTGCCATCGCGTCGCCGCCGCCCCACGCCGGCCAGCACACCGACGAGGCCCTCGCGGCGTGGGGGCTCCCCGCCGATCGCATCGCGGCGCTGCGCGAGTCGGGCGCCATCGCCTGACCTCGCCCGACGCGGCCGGACGGTCGCGACCGGCCCGTCGACGTCACCCGTAGGCTGCACGACCATGGCGACCCTGGCCTGCTTCCACGCGCACCCCGACGACGAGTCGATCGCCACGGGCGGGGTGATGGCCAAGGCCAAGCAGGCGGGCCACCGGGTCGTGCTCGTCGTGGCCACGCGGGGGGAGCGGGGCGAGGTCCAGCCCGGGGTCCTCCGCGACGGCGAGGAGCTCTGGCAGCGCCGGGTGGAGGAGACCGCAGCCGCCGCCGAGGTGCTCGGCGTCGACCGGGTCGAGTTCCTCGGCTACGAGGACTCCGGGATGATGGGCGAGCCCACCAACGACCTCCCCGGCACCTTCTGGACCGCCGACCTCGACGAGGCCGCCGACCGCCTCGCCGCCATCCTGCGCGACGAGCGGGTCGACGTGCTCACCGTCTACGACGAGCACGGCAACTACGGCCACCCCGACCACTTCCAGGTGAACCGGGTCGGCCACCTCGCCGCCGAGCGGGCCGGGATCCCCCGCGTGCTCGAGGCCACCATGGACCGGGACTTCATCCGCGAGGGCATGGCCGAGGCCGCGGAGCTCGGCGACCTGCCGGACGACTTCGAGCCGCCGGAGCACACCGAGGACAGCCCGTTCGGCAGCCCCGGCGAGGTCATCACCCACGAGGTGGACGTGACCGGCTTCGTGGACCAGAAGCGCCGGGCCCTGTCCGCGCACGCCAGCCAGGTGCCCGCCGACTCGTTCTTTCTCGCCATGGACGACGACGCCTTCCAGCGTGCGTTCGGCCAGGAGTGGTTCATCGACCCGTCCACCCCCCGGGCGCCGGGGGCGCCCCGGGTCACCGACCTCTTCGAGGGGATGCCATGACCGACACGCCCGCTTCCGGCCCGCCCACCTCCTGGGTCCACACCGGCTACGCCCAGCAGCTGCACTTCGGTGCCGGGGCCGTCGACCGCCTCGGCGACGTGCTGAAGGGCCTCGGCGCCCGCCGGGCCATGCTCATCACCACCGCCGGTCGGTTCCAGTCGGAGGAGGGCGCCCGGGTGCGCCACGCCATGGGCCGGATCCTCGGGTCGAGCTTCGCCGAAGCCCTCGCCCACGTGCCGACCAACGTGGTGCGCGACGCCGGCCTCGAGGCCCGTCGGGACGCCATCGACGCCGTGGTGTCCTTCGGGGGCGGCTCCTGCGCCGACCTCGCCAAGGCGGTCTGCTACTTCAGCGAGCAGGAGTCCGGCACGCCCGGCGCCTCCTACGCCGACCGTCCCGCCCTCCTGCACGTCTCGGTGCCCACGACCTACTCGGGCGCCGAGCTCACCCCCTTCTTCGGCATGACCGATCCCGCCACCCGCCAGAAGCAGGGCGCCGGCGGCCCCACCATCGCCCCGATCGCCGCGGTCTACGACCCCGAGCTCACCCTCGCCACCCCCGCCCGCGTGAGCGCCGAGACCGGCATGAACGCCCTCGCCCACTGCGTCGAGGCGGCGTGGTCGACGACGCGGACCCCCGAGGCCGAGGCCATCGCCCTCGCCGGGGCCCACCGCATCTTCTCGGCGCTGCCCCGCGTCGTCGACGTCCCCGACGACCTCGGCGCCCGCACCGACATGCTGCAGGGCGCGGTGCTCGGCGGTCGCTGCCTGCAGAACGGGTCCATGGGCGTGCACCACGGCCTGGCCCAGCTCGTGGGCGGGCGCACCGGCATCCCGCACGGCCTCGCCAACGCCATGATCCTGCCGCACGCGATCCGCTACAACGCCGAGGCCGTGCCGTGGGCCATCGCCGGCCTCGCCCTGTCCATGGGCGTGTCCGACCCGGCGGACGCGGTGGCGGACCTCGTCGCCCGCCTGGGCCTGCCCTCGGGCCTCCGGGAGTGCGGTGTCACCGAGGAGGACCTCGACGCCGTGGCCCAGACGGCGCCGTCGAACGGCAACGTGGCCAACAACCCGCGCCCGGTGTCCGAGGAGGACGCCCGGGCGATCCTCGCCGCCGCCTACTGAACGGCGGCGGGGTCCGCGGCGGCCACCAGGGGTCCGGTCACCGCGGTGGCGGTGGCGGTGGCGATGGCGGTGGCGATCGTGATCGGGGTCGCCGTGCCGGACGGCTCGGCGGGCACCGGCACCGTCGGCTCGGTCGTCACGGACGGCTCGGTCGGCACCACCGCCGCCTCCCGACGGCCCAGGCCGTCCATCCACGCGGTGATGGTCGCGGCGTCCGCCGGCCGGCAGACCTGGAAGCCCTGCACCACGTCGCAGCCCAGCGTGCGGACGAGGTCGAGCGACACCGGGTCCTCGACCCCCTCGGCCACGACCGAGAGGTCGAGGGTCCGCGCCAGGGCCACGATGGAGCCGACGATGGCACGGTCGTCGGCGTCGCGGGGGAGGTCCTTGACGAACTCCCGGTCGATCTTGAGCTCCTGCACCGGCATGCGCTTGAGGTGCGACATCGACGAGTAGCCGGTCCCGAAGTCGTCGATCGACAGTCGGGCACCCAGGGTGCGCAGCCGCTCCAGGGTGGCGACGAGGCTGTCGAGGTTGCCGGCGAACGCCCCCTCGGTGACCTCGAGGGTCAGGAACCGGGAGGGGAGCCGGGAGGCGAGGATGATCCCGTGCAGGTCCCGCGCCAGGCGCGGGTCCTGGAGGGCCCGGGGGGAGAGGTTGACCGACACGCTCAGGTCCCAGCCGCGCGCACGCCACTCGGCGCACTGGGCCAGCGCCCGCGTCAGGACCTGTCGGGTCAGGTGGCGGATGAGGCCCGTCTGCTCGGCCACTGGGATGAACTCGTCGGGTGGGATCCAACCCCGGTCGGGGTGGTGCCAGCGGGCGAGCGCCTCCATGCCCACGACCCGACCGGAGCGCAGGTCGACCTGGGGCTGGTAGGCGACCTGCAGCTCGTGGTGGTCGAGGGCGTCGCGGAGGTCGTTCAACAGGACGAGGCGGCCGGGCCGGTCCTCGTCGTCCTCCGGGCCGAACACCGCGATGCTCGTGGCGAGGCCCTTGGCCCGGTACATGGCCACGTCGGCGGACTGGAGCACCGAGGAGGCGTCGGACGCCTCGGTCGAGTGGCAGACCCCGATGCTCACGCCGACCGAGAGGGTCATGCCGTCGACCTCCACCGGCTCCTCGAGCGCGTGCAGCAGGTCCTCGGCGACGGCCTCGGGCCGCCCGCACCCCGGCGGGTCGTCGAGCAGTAGGGCGAACTCGTCGCCGCCCAGACGCGCCACGGTGTCACCGGCCGGGGTCGCCAGGCGCAGCCGCTCGGCGATCTCGCACAGCACCTGATCGCCGACGTGGTGGCCCAGGCCGTCGTTGATCTCCTTGAACCGGTCGAGGTCCATGAGCAGCAGCGCCGACTGGGGCGCCGTCGTCCCGTCGAAGCGACCCGCCAGCTCCCGCATCAGGTGGAGGCGGTTGGGGAGCCCCGTGAGCGGGTCGTGGAGCGCCTGGCGGCGCAGCCGCTCCCGGCTCTCGGCCAGCGCGTCGATCTGGCGGTGCAGGTCCTCGGTCAGGGCGGCGTTGTCGTGGTGGGTCAGGGCCTGGCGCACGATCAGGAGCAGCACGAGGGGGACGCCGACCCACGTGAAGACGTCGTCGAGGTGCCCGTAGTGGATCTGGGTCGGCACGGCGAGCAGGACGAACAGCGCCATCGGCAGGTAGGGCAGCGCGAGCAGCCAGAAGGGCTGCTGGTCCCGATGGGCGGTCCGGGGCGGTGTCATGCGGGCGTGGCGCGCCGCCACGGCGATGACGAGGAAGCCCGCCACCCAGCCCACGTTGGCCACGCTCGTCGTGTAGGCGTCCGTGGCCTGGAGGTACACGAAGGCGCTGTCGGACACGCTCAGCAGCACCAGGCCGCACCCGATCGTGGCGACGGTGGTCCGGTAGGCGTCGGCGGCGCGCCCGAGCGCGCTGATGGTGGCGACGAGGACGACCACGTCGCCGACCGGGTAGGCGAGGGCGAGCACGAGCTCCAGGCCGGTGCCCGAGGACTCGACCACGCGGCCGAGCACGAGGACCCAGCTCACGCCCAGGGCGGCGAGGGCCACCGTGATGCCGTCGACGAGGACGCGCACGAGGGTGACCCGGCGCTCGTGGGACGGGAAGGTGAGCATGGCCGCCGCCGCGAACGGCACCGAGAGCAGGTACCCGACGTCCGCCACGGACGGGAACGGCGATTGGCCGGCGATCGACTCGAAGTACGTCCATGCCGCCTGCCCGAGGCCCCACGAGGCCATCGACACCGCCAGCAGCACCCACGGCCGGCGGCGCCACGCCTCGACCCGCCGCGCGGTCACCCAGCAGGCGACGGCGGCGGCGAAGGCGGCGGCGGTCTCGACCACGTTGTCGACGTGGGTGGCGACGGTCTCCCCGCCGGGCTGACCGACCACGACGGCCACGTAGGCGGCACCGAGCGCGACGACGACGGCGGCGTCCCGCCAGAGGCGGGTGCGGGCGCGGTTCGCCTCGGGCACCTTGACCTATCGACCCCCGCGTCTCGGGGGTGAGGGCGCGTTCGCGCTGGCCTCGCTTTCCCTCGAGCACCCGCTGGGGGCGATGATGGGGTCATGTCGATCATCAAGATCAACGCCATCACCGTCGCCCCCGACAGCGGCGACGAGCTCGCCCACCGCTTCGCCGCGCGGGCGGGCGCCGTCGACGACCAGGACGGCTTCGAGGGCTTCGAGCTGCTGAAGCCCACCGACGAGCGCACGACCTGGCTCGTGGTCACCCGCTGGCGCGACGAGGAGGCCTTCCAGGCCTGGCTGAGCTCGCCGGCGTTCCAGCACGGCCACCGCTCGGAGGCCGAGGGCGCGGCGCAGAGCGGCGGCCACCCCGGTGGACACCCGGGCGGGCACCCGGGGGGTCACCCCGGTGGCGAGGCGGGCGGCGAGCGCCCGGTCGGGGTCAACAGCGAGGTGTGGTCCTACGAGGTCGCCGGCGGGTCGCCGGGCAAGGGCGGTCAGTAGCCGCCCGTGCTCACCCTCCACGCCGACTGGGCGTGGGTGGTCGTCGGGGTCAACGCCGTCGCCGGCGTCTGGGCCGTCGTCGCCCACTGGCACCGACCGTGGCGGACGCGCGCCCTGTGGTGGGCCGTCGTCGGGGGCTGGGCCACCGTCGCCGTCCAGGTGGTGCTGGGCGTCTACCTGACCGCCGGGGAGGGGATCGACGCCCCCCAGTTCCACGAGTTCTACGGCTTCGTGGCGCTGATCTCGGTGGGGCTGATCTACAGCTACCGCGCCCAGGTCAAGGAGTTCCAGTACCTGCTCTACGGCCTCGGCGGCCTGTTCCTCATGGGCCTGGCCCTCCGCGCCATCTACCTGGCGTGAGCGCCGCCCCGGCGGGCGGGGTGCCTAGAGGTTGACGACGGGGCAGGTGAGGGTGCGCGTGATGCCGTCGATGAGCTGGACCCGGCTCACGACCATCTTGCCGAGCTCGTCGACCGTGGTGGCCTCGGCCTGGGCGATGACGTCATAGGGCCCGGTGACGTCGTCGGCCGACCGCACCCCCTCGATGGCGCCCACCTCGGCCGCGACCTGGCCGCTCCGGCCGACCTCGGTCTGGATGAGGATGTAGGCGCGCACCGACATGGCTCCGATGGTAGCGGAGGACCCGGCCGTGACGGCCGGGTCCTCGGGTCCCCTCGCCGGTGGAGGTCGACGGGGGAGCGGGCGGGGCGGGTGCCTAGCCGGCGACCTCGAGGGCCCGGTCGCGGTCCTCGCCGCCACCGATGGCGACCTTGCGGGCCTTGTGCTGCTCGGCCATCGGGATGACGACCTGGAGCACGCCGTCGCGGTAGTCGGCCACGATGCCGTTGGGGTCGAGGCTGTCGCCGAGGAACACCTGGCGGGTGAAGCGGCCCTGGCGGCGCTCGCCGGCGAGGACCTCGTCGCCCTCCTGGTGGTCGAGGTGGCGCTCGGCCCGCAGGGTGAGCACGTTGCGCTCGACCTCGAGGTCGATGGAGTCGGGGTCGACGCCCGGCAGGTCGAAGGCCACGTGGACCTTCTCGCCGCGGCGGACCGCGTCCATCGGGACCGCGGGGGCCGCGGACCGGGTGCGCTCCGCCCACCGGTCGAGGTCACGGAAGGGGTCGTAGCGAAGGAGCATGGGTGCCTCCTCAGTCGTGCGGTGGTTCGTGATCGAGCGGTCGCTCGACGCCGAGTGTAACGCAAAGATGAGTCTCATGCACTCAGGTTTTCTGTTGTTCTGACCATCGCTACCCCTGGTCCCGGGGGATCGCCGCGGTGGGGCAAGCTGGCGCCATGCGCACAACCGGCCGGCGGGCCCTGCTCGTGGCTCTGACCGCCCTCGCCGGCGTCACCGCCGTCGCCGGGTGCGTCGGCGACGGCGAGGCGGCGCAGGAGGCGCCCGCGCCCCCGACGACCACCACGCCCGCCGCCCGCGGGCCCGAGATCCTGGTCGGTGGCGACTCCGTGGCCGCCTCGCTGGTGCCCGCCCTCACCGCGGCGGTGGGCGACCGTGCCCACGTCGACTACCTCGCCGCGGCCACCATCTCCTCCACCAGCGACCGCCTGGCGTGGCGCGACGGCGTCGAGGGCTACGACCCCGACCTCGTGGTGGCGCTCACCGGTCCCTGGGAGGTCCTCCAACCCGGCTTCGCCCCCACCGAGCCCGACTGGCCCGCCACCTACGCGCGTGACGTCCTCGACCCGCTCGCCGACGACCTCACCGCGGGCGAGGCCCGCGTCCTGTGGATCCAGATGCACTCGGCGTCGAAGGCGGCGACCACCCTCTCGTTCGCGGTGCTCGCTGCGCAGGTCCGGGCGCTGGCCGATCGCCGCGACGACGTGGACGTGCTCGACAGCGGCGAGTTCGTCGACCTGCCTGGCGACGTCCCGGCCGAGCTGTTGCCCGGTCCCGACGGCGCGCCCCAGCGCATCCGCCGCCAGGACGGCACCGGGGTGCACCTGTGCCCGGCCGGCGTGGTGCGGCTGGCCACGCCGGTGGTGGCGTGGATCGCCGACGAGGCCCGCCTCCCCGGCCTCGGGGCCGACGGGTGGCAGGAGGCGTCGTGGCGGTGGCCCCCCGAGCTGCCGAAGCCGCAGGAGTGCCCCCCGGCCCCGGCGCCGGCCGCATCGACTCCGTAGACTCGACGCTCCATGGGTGGGGCGTGGCGGTCGGTGGTGGGTGCGGTGGCCCTGTCCTGCGCCCTCGCGGGTGTGCTCACCGCCCCTCCGGCCCGAGCGGCGCCGGCGACCGGTGCCGGGACCGCGGCCACGAGGGGGGCGAGCGACGCCGAGGCTGCGCCGGAGGCCGCCCCCGCCGTCCCGCTGCCCCCGGGCCAGGACCTCTACCGGCCGCCGGCCAGCCTGGTCGAGGGGCCCGCCGGCAGCCTCGTCTGGTACCGGGGCGTGTACCCGCCCGTCCCCGACGCACGGGCCTGGCGGGTGCTCTACCGCTCCGAGGGCGCCGACGGTGAGCCCGTGCTGGTGTCGGGGCTGGTGGTGCGGCCGGCCGGGCGGGCGCCGAGCGGAGGGTTCCCGGTCGTCTCCTGGGCGGTGGGGACGCCGGGGATCGCCGACGCCTGCGCCCCCACGAAGGGGCTCCCCACGGTGCCCCGCCTCGCCCGGCTGCTGCGGGAGGGGTTCGTCGTGGTGGCGACCGACGGCGAGGGCCTCGGCACGCGCGGGCCGGCGCACTACCTGATCGGCGAGAGCGAGGCGCACGGCCTGCTCGACATCGCCCGGGCCGCCCGTGAGCTGCCGGGGGTCGGGGCCGGCCGCCGCGTTGCCCTCTGGGGCTACTCGTCGGGGGGCCACGGCGTCCTGTTCGCGGCCGAGCGGGCGGCGGAGTACGCGCCCGAGCTCGAGTTGATCGGGACGGCCGCGGTGGCGCCGGTGGTGGACGTGGCCCGCTTCGTGGGCCCCGTCGACGACCACCCGGGGTTCACGTTCCTCACCGTGGGGGCCTGGGCGGCGGTCCACGGCGTCGACCGCCGGAGCGTCTTCACCGTGCGGGCGAGCGAGCGGCTGCCGCGCCTGCGCTCGGAGTGCGCCTTCACGCTCGCGTTCGACTGGCCGTTGTGGCGCCGGGAGGACCTCGTGCGCTTCGACCTGCGGACGACCGAGCCCTGGCGGTCGTGGCTGGCCGACGAGTTGGCGGGCACCGACCCGGTCGCCGGCCCGCTGCTCGTGCTGCACGGCGACCACGACACCATCGTCGTCCCGGGCCCCACCCGCGCCCTGGTCGCGCGACAGTGCCGCTCCGGCGTCGTGGTCGACTACCGCCCGGTGGCGGGCCAGGACCACTTCATCGCGTACCGCACGGCCCGCCAGGTCGTGGACTGGCTGGTCGCCCGGGCCGCCGGCGCCCCGGCCGCCGACACCTGCCCCTGACGAGGTCGTCGGCCCACGGGGCGGGAACGGCGAGGGCGCCGGCCCCCGCGGGAGCCGGCGCCCTCGGTCAGGCGTGCGTGGCGGTGGTCGGCGTCAGCCGGCCAGGCGCTTCTCGAGGTTCTCGAGCTCGTCGCGGAGCGCCGTCGGCAGGCGCTCGCCCACGAACTCGTAGTGCTCCTCGATGAGCGGGATCTCGGCCCGCCAGCGGTCGTCGTCGACGTCGAGGAGGCGGTGCACCTGCTCCTCGGAGAGGCCGAGGCCGCTCACGTCGAGGCCGTCGTGGGTGGGCACCCGGCCGATGGCGGTGTCGACGGCCTCGCCCGCGCCCTCCACCCGCTCGATGATCCACTTGAGCACCCGGCTGTTGTCGCCGAACCCCGGCCAGATGAACTTGCCGGCGTCGTCCTTCTGGAACCAGTTGACCCAGAAGAGCTTGGGCAGCTTGTCGGACTCGGTGGCCTCACCGATCGACAGCCAGTGGGCGAAGTAGTCGCCGACGTTGTAGCCGGTGAAGGGGCGCATCGCGAAGGGGTCGAACCGGACCTCGCCGACGGTGCCGGCCGCGGCGGCCGTCTTCTCCGACGACATGATCGAGCCGAGGAACACGCCGTGCTGCCAGTCGAAGGCCTCGGTGACGAGGGGGATGGTGCTGGCCCGGCGACCGCCGAAGAGGATCGCCGAGATCGGCACGCCGGCCGGGTCCTCCCACTCGGGGGCGATGGACGGGCACTGCGAGGCCGGTGCGGTGAACCGGGCGTTGGGGTGCGCCGCCGGGGCGCCGGACTCGGGCGTCCACTCCTGGCCCTTCCAGTCGATGAGGTGGCCGGGGGTGTCGTCGGTCATGCCCTCCCACCACACGTCGCCGTCGTCGGTCTTGGCGCAGTTGGTGAACAGGCAGTTGGCCTCGAGGGTCTTCATGGCGTTCGGGTTGGTCGACTCGCCGGTGCCCGGTGCCACGCCGAAGAAGCCCGCCTCGGGGTTGATGGCGTAGAGGCGGCCGTCGCTGTGGAACTTCATCCACGCGATGTCGTCGCCGATGGTCTCGACCTTCCAGCCCGGGAGGGTCGGGATCATCATGGCCATGTTGGTCTTGCCGCAGGCCGACGGGAACGCCGCGGCCACGTAGCGCTTCTCGCCGTTCGGCGGGGTCACGCCGAGGATGAGCATGTGCTCGGCGAGCCAGCCGTCGTCGCGGGCCATCGTCGAGGCGATGCGCAGGGCGAAGCACTTCTTGCCGAGCAGGGCGTTGCCGCCGTAGCCCGAGCCGTACGACCAGATCTCCCGGGTCTCGGGGAAGTGCACGATGTACTTGTTGTCGGCGTCGCACGGCCACGGCACGTCGGCCTGGCCGGGCTCGAGCGGAGCGCCCACCGAGTGCATGCAGGGCACGAAGGCGCCGTCGCCGAGGACCTCGAGCACCGGCGTGCCGATGCGGGTCATGGTGCGCATGTTCACCGCCACGTAGGGCGAGTCGGTGATCTCCACGCCGATGTGGGCGATGGGCGAGCCGATCGGGCCCATGGAGTAGGGCACCACGTACATGGTGCGGCCCTTCATGGCGCCGGCGAAGAGCTGCTCGAGCTCGGCGCGCATCTCGGCCGGCTCGCGCCAGTTGTTGGTGGGGCCGGCGTCGATCTCCTTGGCCGAGCAGATGAACGTGCGGTCCTCGACGCGGGCCACGTCGCCCGGGTCGGACAGCGCGAGGTAGCTGTTCGGGCGCTTGTCGTCGGCGAGGCGCTCGACCGTGCCGCTCTCGACCAGCAGGGCGCAGAGCCGGTCGTACTCCTCGGCGGAGCCGTCACACCACTCGACGCGGTCCGGCTGGCACAGGGCCGCGGCCTGCTCGACGAAGTCGAGCAGCTTCTGGTTGCTGGTGGGTGCGCTCATCTAGCTCTCCGGGGAGTCGTCGCCGTCGCCGGACGCGGCGACGAGCGAGGGATCGGGGGACGCGTCGAAGCCCGGGGTGCCCATGTCCACCTCCGAGCCCAGGCGGATCGCCGTGGCCTGGCCGGCGCCGTCGAGGTCGAACACGACCCGCTGGCCCTGCCGCAGCATCCGGAACACGGAACCCGCCAGGGCGCCGACCGCGAGGTCGTATTCCTGCAGGTCGCTGTCACAGAGGACGACCCCTACCCCCGATGCGGGGTCGTACGTCTTCACCACGCCCTGCATGTCACTACCTCACGCACTCGACGACGCTCCTCGTGGCCGTTGGCCGGATGCGCCGCAGGGTAGCGAGCCACACCGAGCCCGTCAGATCGCGCCGGCCGGGCCGCGACGTCGGCGGTCGGGTGCCCCGTCCGCCCCGGTGCCGCTAGTGCGCCAGCTTCTGCACCTTGCCCGCCTTCAGGCAGGAGGTGCAGACGTTGACCCGCTTGGGGGACCCGTTGACGAGGGCCCGCACCCGCTGGATGTTCGGGTTCCAACGCCGCTTGGTGCGGCGGTGCGAGTGGCTGACGCTCATGCCGAACGACGGGTGCTTGCCGCACACATCACACACCGAAGCCATCTCGAGCACCTTCTCACGGGGGTTGGACCTACGGGACGGCCGACCACGCTACCAGCGGCTGGAGCGACTTCCCCAATCTCGACCGCTGGCCGCCATCCTCTAGTCTCGGCGCCCATGGCGTTGCTCGAACGACTCGGTGCCGACGATCTGCGGCGCGCGGTCACCGGCTACCGGGACGCGCTCGCGGCCCACCGCGACGCGATCAACCGGCTCAACGTCTACCCGGTGCCCGACGGCGACACCGGCACCAACATGTCGCTCACCCTCGAGTCGGTCGTCGCCGAGCTCGACGGCGCCGGTCCCGACATGGCCGCGACGTGCAAGGCCATCAGCCACGGCTCGCTCATGGGCGCCCGCGGCAACTCGGGCGTCATCCTCTCGCAGGTCCTGCGCGGCCTCGCCGACGTGTTCGCCGAGGCCGACGAGTGCGACACGGCGTCGTTCGTACGGGCGCTCAGCTCGTCGGCCGAGGCCGCCTACGGCGCGGTGATGCGCCCCGTCGAGGGCACGATCCTCACCGTCGTGCGCGAGTCGGCCGAGGCCGCCTCCGCCCACGCCGCCGAGGCCGGCGACGCCGCCACCCTCGCCACCGTCCTCGACACCGCCCGCACCGCCGGCGGTGCGTCGCTCGAGCGCACGCCCGAGCTGCTGCCCGTCCTCGCCGACGCCGGCGTGGTCGACGCCGGCGGCGCCGGGTTCCTGCTGCTGCTCGACGTGCTGCTGCACCTCGTGGACGGGCGCCCCGTGCCCGACGCCCCCGAGGGCACGGCCGAGCCGGTGCTCACGGCGGTCCACGGCGACGACCACGCCCGCTCGGCCGAGCACGACGCCCTGGCCGGCCTCAAGTACGAGGTCATGTACTTCCTCGAGGCGCCCGACGAGACCATCCCCGCCTTCAAGGACGTGTGGGCCGGCATCGGCGACTCGATCGTGGTCGTCGGCGGCGACGGCATCTGGAACTGCCACATCCACACCGACGACATCGGCGCGTCGATCGAGGCCGCCCTCGACTGCGGGCGCCCCCGCAACATCCGGGTCACGGACCTGCTCGAGCAGGTGGGCGAGGAGAAGTGGGTCCGCGAGGCCGAGGCCCACCCCGACCCCGAGCCCGACCTCGCCCCGGTGCCCTGCGCGGTGGTGGCGGTCTCCACCGGCGACGGCATCCGGCGCATCTTCCACTCGCTCGGCGTGCAGGGCACCGTCACCGGCGGCCAGTCGATGAACCCGTCGACCGCGCAGCTGCTCGAGGCGGTCGAGGCCGCCCCCGCCGACCACGTGGTCATCCTGCCGAACAACAAGAACATCATCCCGGTGGCCCAGCAGGTCGACGCCCAGACGTCGAAGACCGTGCGGGTCGTGCCCACCCGCGGCATCGCCGAGGGCTTCGCCTCCCTCCTCGCCTACGACCCCCAGGCCACCGGCGACGAGAACCTCGAGGAGATGACCGCCGCGGCCGAGGCGGTCGTGGCCGGCGAGGTGACCCAGGCCGTCCGGGACTCGACGTGTGACGTCGGCCCCATCGCCGAGGGCGACTTCCTCGGGATCGCCCGCGAGGGCATCCTCGCCGTCGAGCCGACCGTGGCCGAGGCCGCCATCGGCCTGCTCGGGGAGCTCATCACCGACGACCACGAGATCCTCACCATCATCGAGGGTGAGGGCGCCAGCGCCGGCAGCACCCGCCAGATCACCGAGTGGCTCACCGACGCCCACCCGGACGTCGAGGCCGAGGTGCACCACGGGGGCCAGCCGCTCTACCCCTACTTCTTCGGCGTTGAGTGAGCCGGCCCGCCCGCCCCTCACCCTGAGGGACCTGGCGGCGCTGCCGGTCACCACCATCAGCGGCATCGGCCCGAAGAAGGCCGACGGCCTCGCGTCGATCGAGGTCGAGACCGTCCTCGACCTCCTGCTTCACTACCCGCGCCGGTGGATCGACCGCACCAAGGAGGCGTCCATCGGCGACCTCGAGGTGGGGGAGGAGGCCACGGTGCTCGTGCGGGTGCAGAACGTGACCTCCCGCCGCACGCGCAACCGCAAGACCCTGGTCGAGGTGACCGTCACCGACGGCACCGGCACGCTGCGCTGCTCGTTCTTCAACCAGAC
>WBZL01002938.1_pt1 | contig 16033 bp, 9 predicted proteins | sample 5204291 | NCBI WGS metagenome assembly WBZL01 (sample SAMN12344345, study PRJNA552823) | activated sludge metagenome | biome: Activated sludge suspended growth; feature: Nitrification reactor; material: Wastewater; isolation source: activated sludge from nitrification reactor of wastewater treatment...
AATCACCCCAAGGAAGGACGCGGAGACGATCGCCGCACGCAAGACGAAACGCATCAGGAACAGCCGACCCAAGGCCTGCGGTTGCGCCCCAAGCACCGGCATCGTTCCGTCGTCCCGTTCTCCAGCGACCACCGCACAACCGGCACCGATGATCAGGAGTGGGAGGAGATAGACGACCACGAAGGTGGCGTCGAACCGCAGGCCGCTGGACAGGACGGGATTGACGAACTCGAGTCCGCTCAGCAGTTCGTCGTGTGTGCTCCAGATGGACACACGTGGATAGGCAGAGTGCACCTCGAAGGAGCCGGATCCCAACCTCGCCAGTGGTGCCACAGGCAGGGCGGCAATGTCGCCCATCCCCACGAGCTGGAACTGGTTGCGCGCGTCGGCCGGGACCTCTCCTGGCTAGCGGCCCGCCAGACACTATCGAGGTCGTGCCGGAGCCGGTTGTAGGTGCTGTCCATCCCCGAGAGCCTCGCGTCGAGGGCGGCCTCTCGCGACCGCACCCGGGCGCCACCGTCCCACAGGGCAGCGATACCCGCGAGCAACGACGCCGCGACGAGGACATGGGGGCGGTGTTGCTTCATCAGGAGGGCCCACTCGCCCCGCGCCAGCTGCCACCAGGACATCCTCATGCGGCGGTCCCGATGTGTCGCGCAGACCGGGCCAGGAACACGCACCCGAACAGGAGCCACCCGAGGGCCGCGGCCACGGCGATGCGCTGGTCGAAGAGTGCCGCGCTGAGCGTTCGCTGCGAGTACTCAAACGGAATGCCGGTCCGGTCCCACAACGTGCTGCTTGCCTTGTAGCTCCAGTCGCCGGAGCGCGAATGCGTCGTCCTGTCGACGTTCAACTCCCGCATCAGCCCCTGACGGTACCGCTCGGCCGCGGACATGAAGTCACGGAAGTGCCGGAGGTCGGTCCCGGTGGCAGCGGCCGACAGGCGCGCTACGGCGAGGGTCGGAGAGAGCACGGTGCCCGCCAGTTGGAACCGACCCTGCCGTTCCCAGGCGTCGTACAGGACGCGGTACTCCCGGTCGTAGATGCGAGCCGCGTATTCCTCATCAGCCTGCATGAGGAGCCCGTCGATGTTCACCGGGAGGTCCGCCACGGCTTGCGCCCGGTAGGCCTTCAGTACCGAATCGGTGAACGCCTTCGCCCTGGCTTCCAGGGGGTCGTGACCATTGATGCCCTCCATCAGGGCCTTGCGGGTGACCGCGTGCAGAATGGCGCGGGCCGTCGGCGTCGCGGTGGCGCTGACGGCGGTGGCGGCGAGTGATGGAGTCACGACCGTACTCACGGCCCACAGGACCAGCAACGTCAGCAGGGCCTGTCGCGCGGACGTCGCGCGCGCCGACACGCCGACGCTGATCGCCAGGGAGACGAACAGGTATCCGATGTACAGCGCGACGAGCGTGCCGAGGCGCAGCCACGCGTCGGTCGCAGCGCCGCTGGCGAGGAAAAGGACGGCACCCACGAGGGCGATGGGGCCGAGCAACAGGCCGAAGGCCGCCACGATCCCGGCGACCTTTCCCCAGAGTAGTGATCCTGGCGTAACGCCGGTGCTGAGCAGCAGGCGCAGGGTGCCTTGTTCGCGCTCCGCGGCAATCGTGGCAAACGAAAAGGCGATCACCAGCAGGGGCAGCAGGTACTGCAGCACCCGTGCGGCGAAGAGGTCGCCAAACCGGTTGAGCGGGGACGCGTCCTGCGCCGGTGCGAACTGGGGCTCGCCGGGTGAGTGCGCCTGGAGCGGGACGGCGACGCCGGTCACGAAGTCGCTCCCGCGGTCGACGAACGCCAGTGCTGAGACCGGCTTGAACGCGATCATCCCGGTGTGCCCTGCGTCGTGCGGATTCTTGTCCCCCTGCTCTCGCCAGCGCGTCAGGATTGCCTGCCGCGCCGACTCTCGATCCGCCGCATCGCGTTGTACCTCGCGTGCCCCGGCGAGAATCGACAGCGTGGTCGTACCGGCCAACACGAGGGCACCCAAGCGAAACCGTCCGTCTCGCCACAGCGATCGGAATTCGGTATGGGCAATGGTGCGCCATGAACGGGTCTGCATGCGCCGAATCTCCGCCCGAGCGCAAACGTGGCGAGCCAACTCCGGCCAGTGGACGAGGCGGACGGCCCACCGGCTCGCCTGATCGGGTGATCGGTTTCGTCGGCGATGAAACCCCGGGCGGCTATTCTGCCCGTCGACGCAGGGCCGCCAGGACCTGGGGCAAGGTGCGCAGGGAATCGGCCCCGAGCCCGGCACGAGCGACGGCATACCGTGTGTAGACGGCGCGTGCGCGGGTCTCCAGGGCGCTGTCGGCCTCCGACACGGCGGCGTCGGGTGCCACGGCATACACAAAGGTCGAGAGGGTGGCCGGGGCTCCCCGCGTCGCCGCGACCTTGCGCCAGGTCTCCAGGCGTCGGAACTGTCGCGGCTCAACGCGCCCCGTGGAATCCCCGCGGAGTCCGGCCGCGACGAAGAAGTCCACGGCCTCGTCCGGGAACCCGAAGAGGTACCCGTATCCGCGCCATCGATCCGGCCGTCGCGCGAGCTCAACCAGCGACAACACGCTCGGTGCCGGGGTGGCCGGCGTCACGCCGAGGCGCGTGAAAAAGTCGAAATGGCGCGACACCACGGCATCGACCGCGGAGGCGTCCACCACCATCAGCGACGCGGAGCGCCACAGGGTGTCGCCGCCCCCACGAAACGCTTCCGCGTACACATGAACCACGCCCCGGACCGCAGCACACTGCAGGGCGGGAGTCAGGGCGCGCAGGGTGTCGAGCTGGCGCCGCGCGAGGGTGTCGAGCGTTGGGGCGACGCGCCAGGTGACGGTTGCACCACTCGAGACCGGCTTGACGCCACCGACGAGGGTATAGAGCGCTTCGCTGTCCGCGAGGTCGAGGAGCGTGCGTTGCGCCGCCTGCCGATATCCCGCAGCGACGCTCGCGACCGAGAAGCAACTCGTCGGAGCGGTCGACAGGGTCGGTGGCCGGGGGGTCGCACACGCGACGACTGCCAGCGTGAACCAGGCGCTGCATCGGGCTCTGGCGCCCGGTAGACGCCGACGCGGGGGAGCGACCTGGTGCCGCGGCGCGTCCGTCCGGCCCGCGGTCCCTCCGGCGGGGCATCCGTCAGGGGTCGTGCGATCGTGCCAATCGGAGACATGTATCACGGGCGTATGCGCAGGAGTTGCATGGGGGGCGCCCACTGGGTGACCGCCAGCTCATCGCTGGCTCGCGCCCGGCGCGGATGCATGATGCTGAGGCCTGCGGGGGTGATCACGCGGGGGGTTCCGCCGGCCGCGGGGATCTCATACAACCTGAACTCTGCCTGACGGCCGCTGGAGACAAAGTAGATGGTGCGTCCGTCGCGGCTCCATTCCGGAGCCGAGTAACTCTCGCCGCTCTCCATCCGCGCGAGCACGCGGGCCGCCCCACCACTGGAGGGCAGGGTGAACACCACCGCACGACCCACGGTGTCGCGACCCCACACGGCGAGGCGCGATCCATCCGGGGAATAACGCGCCACGAGGGCAGAGCCGGCGAATCCGAGGATGGGCAGGCGCCGGGGTGGGCCCGTCCGCACTCCACGGGTAGGTGCGATCCCGACCTCGAACAGCCGCGCGGCGCCTCCCCCCGGGGCGGCACCGAAGACCACGCGCCGGCCACTCGGATGCCAATCCGCGCCGCCCCCTTCGGCGCCGTCACCGAAGTCGCTCAGCCGCCGTAGCGCGTGCGGCGTCGAGTCGGCGGGAAGAAGGAAGAGGTCATCAGCCCCATGCAGGTGAGAGTGCGTCGCGATCCAGCGGCCGTCGGGTGACCACTCCGCGGTGTAGTCTTCGCGATCCGACTGCACCGCGAGTCGCGGTGGCCCGAGCGCGTCCGGTCGCACGCGCGGCGCGACGTAGACGTCGAGTGTGTGGGGGAAACGCAAGCGATCCCAGGATCCCCCCGTCCAGGTCAGTCCGCCATCCGGTGCCCACGTGGGCAGGATACCGCGTGCTCCAGCGAATGGGGTGATCCCGACCTCCGTTCCTGGAAGCGGTGTCAGGACACCGATCAGCGGGCGAGGCGTATAGACGGTGATCAGCACACCCAGCGCACTCGCCGTGAGGCCCAGGACGTCCCCCTCGCCGGACGCAAGCGGTATCGGCTCACGGCCATCAAGTGGCAGCTGCCAGGCACGCATCACGGTGTCGGTCCCCCCCCACGCGCTGAGCAGGACCGCCGTGCCGTCGTGCGACCAGGTGAGCCGTGAGGGCCATCCGGTGCGGAGCGCACGGCCGAGTCGACGCGACGTCGCCGGGCCGCGCGGCATGGCATAGACCCGCGCCGTGTCTCCCCGCGTCATGAAGGCGAGTCCCGTGTCGTTGGGGGCCATCGCGATGCGCTCCACGTCCACGGGCAGCGTGACAAAAGGTTCAAAGCTGCCGTTGCTGGTGAGCCGCTCCACCCGCGTTCCGGTGGGCGATGAGCGGGCCACGACCGGTCGAGCCCCGGGGGCGGCACTCCACGCGACGTCGCGTACGCCATCGAGGTAGGTGCTGAGCAGGCGCCGGTCGCCGGTCTCCGTATTCACTTCCCAGATCCCTCGTGAGCTGTCGGCCCGGTCGAGGACCAGGAGCCGGTTGGCGGGTCCCCAGGCAAAACGTTGGTCGCCCGTCGATTGCCCGGAGACGATACGCCTCACGCCGGTGCCGAGCTCCTGGACCAGGACGTGTCGACGGGCCTGCTCCCACTCGACACTCGCTACCCGCGTCCCCGCGCTATTTGCCGTGGTCGGCGGCGCGGCGTACAGATCCCGCGTGGACCAGCTGGCAAGCAACGTTTGTCCGTGGCCGCTGCGTGGGCACGCGAGCGAAACGCACAGCAACACAGCGCTGCCCAGGGCGCGAGGGCGCCAGGTCGGCCCGGCGCGACCCTCGAGGGATCCGGGAGGCGGGAGGAGTTGTCCCATTCGTCAGACCAGCGAGAGGGCGCGGCATGTGGCGCTTCGGCCTGGTCGGAACGGAGCGCCACGATATCTGGTGCGCGCGCCGCCGGAGGGCGCGGTCGTTCAGACCGGTGGTCGCTTTCGTCGGGTGAGCGGTCGCTCCGTCGCGATGCACGACCTCACGTGGGGCCAATCACTGCGGATCCGGACCATCCGTCGCGTTCCCGCGACCACTCGTCGAGGGCGGCGTGTGCCGACGATGTGCGCGGCATACTCTGTGTTGATGATCCCAGGCCCACCGAGAGCAGCGCGCAGCGGAGTGGCGCGCTCGCGCCCGCGATTCGACCTGTCGCGCGTGACCAGTCGGGAGCATCTCCTCGATCACCAGCTCTGGTGTGTTGGTTGTGACATCCGGCGCGGGGATGGCTTGCCCCTGGCCTTCGGGTTCGAGCGCTGTCGCGCCACTGAGCCTGGTGGCGCGACCGCGTACACCATTGCCCTCCCCGAGACCTCGGGCCGTGTGATCGCGTGGGGATTCGGCCTCACCCTCGTGGGCGGTGGCGTCCCGATCTTTGTTCGGCGACACCCGTTCGCGGTGGAGCTGGATGAGGCGTGGGAACCCTCTCTGCTGGGCGGACGTCCACTCCCATCGCCCATGCCGCGGATTGCCTTGGGCACGCACGGGGAGGCGACGTCCCTCTTCGTGGGGTTGTGTCGCCTCTGGGAGGAGTACGAAGCCTGGGTCGAGCAGCGACTGGGACCGGCCTGGCGTGAGGCGAACTGGTTGGCGCGACCCCGCCGGATCCGCAGACACCAGACGGTCGAGGGTCGCCCGCTGGCGCCACTGTGGCAGGCGTGGCGCGCGCGCGTGCTCGGCGAGAGTTCGCCCAGTCTCACCGTCACTCATCCGTAGCGATTCGCCCCTCCTCGCCGTTACCCATCATGCATGGCGATCTGGACTACGTGCCGATCGCCCATGCGGAGCAGATGTTCCTGGGATTCTATCGGTTGCGAAGAACCCGCGATTCGTGCGATAGGCCGACGCTTCGCGCGCCGCCGCGTGCGACCCAAAGCCCCCCGTGACGCTCAGCGCTCGCGCTGCGGCGCGCGCGGCGGTCGGGGCCCCTCCGCGCCCCCCGCCACGCGCTTGCGCTCGCCCGGCAATCCCTGCCAGCTCACCCCTTCGCGAATCCACGCCGGCGCCGGTTCACCCTTGAGATAGTGGCCGAACCACTCGAGGATGCGCCGGTGATAGTCCACCTGGTTGGCGGGGCGCGTGAAGGCGCGGTTCTCCCCCTCGTACACGAGCAGCACCATCCGGCGCCCGGCGCGCCGCGCGAAATTGAAGAACTCCGTGGACTGGAAGAACTCCACCGTCCCGTCCTTGTCGCCATGCGCCATGAGCAGCGGGGTCTCCATCTCGTGCACCTTGTGCACCGGCGAGTTGCGATGGTGCGCCTCCGGATCCTCCCAGTACGGCACCGCCATGCGGGCCTGCCCCGTCTCCCAGTGGTCCACCTCGGCGTTCCCCGTGTTCCAGTGGATCTGCCCCATGAAGCTCACGAAGTCGGTGAGCGGGGCGCCGGCCACCGACGTCGCAAACAGTCGTGTGCGTGTGGGGGCGAACGCCGCGTTGTAGCCACCCCATGAATGGCCGATGAGCCCCACCCGTGCGGGATCGATGAGCCCGCGATCGCGGACCGCTCCCACCGCCGCCGTGAGCGTCTCCACCAGGCTCACCCCCGGGTCGCGCGCCCGGAAGACGATGTCGGGGAGCAGGACGAAGTAGCCACGCTGCGTCCAGGTCACGAAGTTGTAGTAGTCCCTCTCCGTCGGCACCTCGAAGAAGTGCGCCTCGTTGGAGAGTCGTTCATACGTATACACGATCATCGGGTATCGCTGCGACGGATCGTGGTTGGCGGGGTAGAGCAGCACGCCTTGCAACGCCATCCCCTCGGCGTTGCGATACGACACCAGTTCGGTGCGCCCCCAGGCGTAGTCGCTCGCGAACGTGTTGCTGGCCAGTACCGCTGGGGCGCTGCGCAGCGTCGCGTCGCCCGCGTGCCACACCGGGGGCACATCGCGCGCCTCGAGAAAATATGCGTAGACCTCGGCGCTGTCGGCCTTGCGCAGCCCGCCCACGAAGCGGTCCATGAGCAGGAGCCGCTCCACTGGTGCGCCGGGGCGCTTGCGTGCGTAGCCGCGTTGTTGCGATCGCAGGCCGTGCAGCGCGAAGTAGACGGGGCGCGTCGGGTCCACGGCCCGGCGCTCGCGGTCGAGGGTAACGAGGCGATGCTGCACCTCCTCGCGGCGACCATCTGTCAGCCGTACCGCCGGCGCGCCGTCGAGCGGCACCTGCCAGACGTCAAACGCGTCGTGCAGGAAGACGGCGCGATCGCCCGGTGCCCACCCCCCGATTCCCCAGGGGGGTGCGACATTGGTGGGATGATCATCGGTGGTGTCGGCGAAGGTGACGCCGAGGTCGGCGGTGAGCCTGCGGCGTCGGGCAGTTGCCAGCTCCTCATCCCAGAAGTCGCGTCCATCGAACCAGAGGACGTGTTCCCCCTCGGGGCTCTCCCACACGAAGCGCACCTTCTCCACCACCCGCCGGCGCGCCCCGGTGGACAGGTCCACGGCGTACACGTCCATGAACGGGCGACCAAACATCGTACCGGTTGGATACGGCGCACGCACCCGCTCGATCCCGAAGCGCCCGCGGGTGGGGACCGTGGCATCTTCCATGTAGTCACTGCTGACCGCGACGCTGGCCGGTGTCCCCACCGCCCATGACACGAGCAGGGTCCGTCGCATGTCGGCAGCGGCGCGCGCGCGTTGCGCCGCCACGAGGCGCACGTCGCTCGTATGCCAGACCTGCACTGAGGAGACGGTGTCGCCCACGGCGCCCGAGTCGGCGGGCGCAAGATCCCGCGCCGACCGGACGCCGAGCACCAGGCGCCGTCCGTCGTCCGACCACTCCGGTGCGCGGCCGTCGCTCACGACCAGGGAGTCGGGCGACGCAGCAGGCGTCCACTCGTGCCGCTCCGATCGGGCGGCCACACCGCGCCATGCGATCGCCGTGTAGCCGGGGCGACGCCCTCCCGCCGAGTCAACCGACCTGAGGACGGCGAGGTCGCTCGCCCCACGGCGCCACACCAACTGACGGTAGGTGGCGCCGCCAGCGTCGAGCGCTACGAGGCGCCCGGTGGCCAGGTCGTGCACTTGCACGCCATTGCCCCGCGCCGCGCCCGTCTCGATGGTCACGGCCAGCTGGCTCCCGGCCTGGCTCCATGCGAAGTCGCGCACGTTGCCGATGGTGAACTCCGTCCCGCCCGCAAGGTCCACCACCACGAGGTCTGCGCCGCGGCCGCGGGGCTGCTCGGGGTATGGCCCGCGTACGGCGAAAAAGCGCCCCGTGGCATCGAACGCACGCTGCTCTACCTGCGGAAAGCGTCTTTCCACCCCGGTGGCCAGGTTGCGCAGCGCAGCCGCGCGCCGCACGGGCTTGCGCTCGCGCTCCAGGCGCCGTCGTTCCTCCACGGACAGGTCGATGGTGTACGCGAGCCAGCGGCTATTGGCGGCGAAGGTCGGTTCTCTCCCCCAGGGCATGGCGACCACGGTGTCACCCGCGAGCGCGCGCAGGCGCAACTCCAGCGTGTCGTTCACGCGCCGGATCTCCTGCACGAGGTGTCGTCCGTCGGGCGAGAGCTGTGCGCTGGTACCGTACTCGAAGCGTCCGTAGTCGCGGGCGGTGAGGGCGGGCTTCTGGGCCACGGCGGCGGTGGGGGCCAGTGGCACGCAAAGCACGACGAGGGCGATGGCGGAAGGTCGCATTCTGGCGTTTCGGGGGCTGGGAGGACGCGGGGCCGGCGCGCCGTGTGCGCGCCGATTCATCGTGCAGGCCGGTTCATCGTTCAGGCCGGTTCGTGGTGGGCGGCGCACGCAGGGTGCCGGGATGAATGTCGAGATAACGATACGACAGCACCAGCCACTGCCGCTCGCGCCGCTCCAGCAGGAGGATCATCTGCCCTCGCCGCGGTGGCTGCGCGCTGCCGTCGGCATTGCGGATCCCCTCACCCGTGAACTCCGCCTCGACAAACGCCACCCGGTCCCCGACGCGCTTGACGCGCGTCCCCACCTCGCGCGAGACGAAGGCGTCAGTCTGCAGCGAGAGGAAACGTTCCATGAAGTCGCGGGTTCCCTCACGCGTCCCGCGGTATCGGCCAAAGGCCTGCATGAAATCGCCATCGGGCGCGAAGTGCCTGACGAACAGCGTCGCGTCACGGCGCTCGAACGAGGCCTGCAGGTCGTCGATGATGCGGCGAAAGGCGCGCAGGTCGTCCGTGCTGTCGGCAGGCACGAGGCCGATGCGCGCCAGCCAGCTGCGACGCACGGACTCGATGTCGCGCGCCGCGTGCCGGGCCACCGCCTGGCGCCAGTCGCCGCGTCCCATCGCCGGCATCAGCTCCACCGTGGCCCGCATCCCGATGAGATCCACCAGGTAGTTGGTCAGCGACTGCCCGCAGGCGTAGAAGATGGGTGCCACGGTCGCCCGCTCCTCGGTGAACAGGGCGGGGGGGCGCGCGTTTCGGCCAACGGCCTCGATGATTTCCGCGCCGCGCGCGCTGCCGCGCACTCGCGCAGCGCAGGTGCTGTCGGCCCTGGCCAGCCCTCCGACCTCGAAGACGTCGCCCTCGTGCATGCCGATCATGGGTGCGGCGGTCTGCGCCAGGACGTCGGGGATCCCCTCGAAGAGCCACAACGGCAATGAGTCGCGCGCCCTCGCCCCCGCCGCGAGATCGCTGAACTCCGGGGCGTAGAAGGGCGGGTGCGGGGCGAGCAGTTCGTGTGAGGCCTCGTGCAGGAAGGGGGCCCTTCGATCGATCACGCGCGAGATCGGGATGACCACCGCATCGGTCCCAGTGCCGTGGGCGATGAAGCGTCCCGGGCTCAGGTAGAACCGGACGGCGCGATCGGCGATGCGCTGCCATGGGTACGGCCCACGCATGACCGTGCGCAGGCGCGCGACGCCCCGGTCGAGCGTGTCGGCGAGCGCCGCGACCCACGACGCGGCGATGGAGTCACGCGGCGCCCAGACGATCGCGTGCCGACGCACCTCGCGCACGCCGTCCCGTTCCAGGGCGGCGATGCGCAGTGAATCGTCGGCCGACCAGTTGAGGGGTCGAGCGGGCGATTGCGCCTCGGCGGCGACGAGCACGCCCGACAGGGCCAGCGGCAATAGCGGGATCAAGCGCACCATGTCGTGACTCCGCAAAGGGACCACGGGATTCCGGGAGAATTCATCACGATGTGTCGACCGCGGCGAAGTACACCAGGGTTTCAATAAGTAGGTGGTCCGTCAGGCACAGGGGCCAGCGGGTCATGCGCGGGGGAGAGAAACCATGGTATGCCAGGGACCGCAGGGGCTCAGGCATGCAGGAGGTGTCATGGGGAGCGGAAGGATCGCGGCCAGCGGCCTACGAACGCAACGCCTCCATTGGCGAGACCCGGGTCGCGTGCCGTGCCGGGAGCCAGGTGGCGGCGAGGGCGAGGACCAGCAGGCAGGCGACGACGCCGAGCACGGTGGGGATGTCCACGGCCGAGACACCAAACAGCAAATGCCTGCCGGCGAAGGCCCCCAGCCCTGCCACCGCGGCCCCAATCCCCCCACCCGTGAGGACCAGGCGCACCCCGTCACGGACGACGTTGCGGGAGAGGCTCCCGGGCGTGGCGCCCAGGGCCTGCCGCACACCAAACTCGCGTGCGCGGGCGGAGACGACGTAGGCGAGCACCGCGGAGACGCCGATGGCGGCGAGGATCGCGGTGAGAAGCCCAAACGCCGCGAACATGGTGCTGGCGAGGCGCGGCACCCAGACGCGATCTGCCACCCGGGCGTCCATCGTGCGGACATCGAAGAACGACTGGTTGGGATCGATCGACCAGACACGCGGGGGGGCAGTGCGCGCCAGGGCCTGGAGATCTCCCCGGGAGCGCATCAGGACATACAGTCCCCCGCTGTCGTACTGCTCCATGGGAACGTAGACATCGAGCGCCGGCCCGCCGGACAGCGCCTCGTGGCGGACATCGCCCACGACCCCAACTATGGTGCGCCACGGTGTTCGCGTGGAATCGGTCCCCCCGAGCAGCAGGCGTTGTCCGATCGGGTCTCGTCCGGGCCAGAGTCGCCTGGCCGTGGCCTCCGACACCAGGGCGACTCGCGGGCCGGCGGTATCGTGGTCCGTGGCGGCGAAGGGTGATCCGCCGCGCAGGGCAATGCCTAACAGGTCCAGGGTGCCGTGTGTCACCGCCCGGACGTTCAGGAACGGATTCTCACGCTGCGCTTCGCTCGTTTGGCCGGCCATGAACACCGGCGTATCGCTGCGAGGGCGTCCATCCAGTGGCAGGTTGCCGATGATGCCGACGCCGGTGACCCCCGGCAAGGTCGCGAGGTCGGCGGTCAGTGCGCGGGTGAAGCGGGCCTTGGTGGCGAGGCCGGGATACGCGCGCCAGCCGAGTTCGACACGGAAGGTGAGCAGGGAGTCGGTGCGGAACCCGGGCGACGTCCCCACGAGGGCGTCAAAGCTCCGAAGCAGCAGCCCCGCCCCGACCATGAGCATGGTGGCCATGGCGACCTGTCCCACCACCAGGCCACCACGCACGCGCTGCTGCCCGCGGCTGGCGCTGGCGCCGCGCCCTCCATCCTTCAGCTGGGTCGTCAGGTCGCCGCGACCGGCGGTGAAGCCCGGGGCCAACCCGGCGAGCACGCCCGCGGCGAGCGAGACCAGGGCGGTGAAGAGGATGCTGGCGGTTGACAACTCGAACGACAGCCACAGGGGCATGTCGAGCCGGATGAGCGCCGTCAGGGCCCGGAGCGAGAGCCATCCGAGCCCAACGCCGATGATCGCCGCCAGGGTCGCGAGCACGACGGACTCGACGAGGAGTCCTCGCAGGACGACGCGGCGCCGGGCCCCCAGGGCGAGGCGCACGCTGACCTCGCGCTCACGTCCCAGGGCCCGTGTGAGCAGGAGGTTGGCCACATTGCTGCATGCCACCAGCAGCACGAGCGCGACGGCGGCAAGGATGAGGAGGAGGTAGGGACGCGCATTCCCGACGTAGAGGTCGCGCACCGGGACCACGCGATAGGTGATCCCGGTGTTGGTGGCCGGAAACTCCCTGGCGAGGTCTGTGGCCAGGCCGGCGAGCGCGAGCTGCACCTGCGCGATGGTCACGCCGTCTTTCAGGCGACCGAGGCCCCAACGGCTGCGGGCTCCGCGATCCTCGTAGGCGCTGGGCTCCGGCGCGATGCCGTTGGACCGATACACATCGGCGCGGAGGGGAAAGGCAAAGCCGGGAGGGGTCACCCCGACGACGGTGTACCCCGGCGCCCCATCGAGGGTCATGCTGGTGCCGAGGATGTCGCGCCTGCCCCCAAAGCGTCGCTGCCACAACCCGTGACTGATGACGACCTTGAAGTCGCGGCTGCGATCGAGGACTTCAGGCCAGGGTTCGCCGATGGCGATGGGGGTCCCGAGGACGGCGAAGAGGTCGTGTGTCGTGATCGTGGAGACCAGTTCTTCCGGGCGTCCGTCGCCGCTGGCGTTGTACTGCCCCTGGTCGGTGTAGGCAGCGACGCCCGAGAAGTACGCGCTGAGGCGCTCGCGCATGTCCCGGACTTCACGGTAGGAGAGCTGGGCGAATTCTCCACCCCGCTGGGCCTCGAGGCGCACCAGCTGGTCGGCGTTCGGGAAGGGGAGGGGCCGGAGGAGCAGGGTGTGGACGATCGAGAAGATCGCGGTGTTGGGGCCGATCCCGAGGGCAAGCGTGAGAATGGCGATCGCGGCGAAGCGCCATTCGCGTCGCAGGGAGCGCGCGGCGATGCGCAGGTCAGCAACGAGGCCGTCGACCATACGGAGTACCTCGGGGAGGGGAAGCGGCCCACCATCGAGGTGCTGTGCTGACGCAGTCCACCGGCTTGCGCCGAACGGCTGATCGAACCGCATGAACGGTCGAGGAGGCGCGGTGACCGGCTGCGCCTGATCCCGCGCATCTGCGCATCGTTGGAGCGATGGCGCGCAACGTGCACCGCCGCGATGTATGAGGCGCGTAGGGGCGGAGGCTGCAGCGCCCGTGGGTGCTCATGACGACATACGTCGCTCATGGGCGTGGCGCAGCCAGTCATTGCGGCAGGACGCCCGCCGGCAGGAAGAAGCTCCTCCGAGCGGCCCTCGGCGTGCTGTGTGCACGATTCTCCAGCCCGCCTCATGATGCTTCGCAGCCTCCTTCCCGGACTCGCTGTTCTCGTCGCTCCCGCCCTGATCATTGCCCAGGGTGCCACGTTGCAGGGCACCGTCAAGGCTGGTGGTGCTCCGCTTCCCAATGCGCAGGTGGTGTTGTCGCCCACCGGGCGTGGGGCACTCACTGATGCCGCCGGTGCCTTTCGGTTTACCCAGCTCCCCGCCGGCGACTACGTGGTGAGTGCGCGTGCCCTGGGCCGACAGCCCGTGCAACAGTCCATCACCCTTCGTGGTGGGGTCGCGGCCACGGTCGAGTTGGAGTTGCGCGAGGCGGGCGTCGCGCTGGCCCAGGTCGTCGTGACGGCGGATCGCGAGGTCTCCGACATCGTGAAGGTCCCGGCGAGTGTCAGCGTGCTGTCGCCCGACTACATCGAAACGCGGGCCGCGGTGCAGCCCGGGGACGAATTGCTGTCGACCGCTGGGGTCATCGTGACGCGCCCCTATGACGGAGAGACCGCCTACATCACGATGCGCGGGGTTCCCAATCGACACTCGAATGACACCTTCCTCGGCCTGGTCGACGGGGTGCCGATGGTGACGGCGAACGATGAAGTGGACCTCGCGCGGCTCGTCCTCCCATCCTTGCTGCAGCGCGTCGAGGTGGTGAAGGGCCCGGTGTCGGCGCTGTACGGTCGCGGGGGCATCGCGGGCGCCGTCCACTACATCACGCGTTCCGCGTTTGGGGCGCCCCGCTTTGAGGGCGGCCTCCTCTCGGGGAGCTACGGCCTCCTCCGGCCTTACGCGAGCGCGTCCCTCGAGCTTGTCCCCGGAAAGAACGCGCTGCTGGTCTCGGCGCTGATGGAGCGGCGGACGGGATGGCGCGAGAGCAGCGATCGGTCACTGTCGAACCTCTTTGTGAAGAACGACCGGACCCTTGGGGCGCGCACCAGCCTGGCGACGACGTTCAACCTGCAGGCATCAGAGGGGCGCAATCCGTCGCACATCCCGCTCGACTCCCTGGGCCGGCGCGCCACGCTTCCGCGCGGCGAGGATGCGTCGTTCCAGATCCCGAACAATGGGGTGGAGCGGACCCTGTGGATGGCCACCTCCACCCTGCGGCGCACGATGTCGGATGAGCTGGAGCTGCGCGTGACCGGGCATGCGCGATATGGGAAGAGCGATGCCAACCTCGGCTTTGCCGACAGCTACGACGCGGCCACCAACACGCTGTCGTGGAACGGTTTCAACGGCATCACCAGGAACAACGCGGCCTATGGCGAGGCGCAGGCCACCTGGCGCCCCATCCCGGCCATGCGCGTGATCGCGGGGACGTCGATCGAACGGCAGTCGGGTCACGCGGATGAATTCTGGACGGGACAATACGGTTTCGACCCGGAAACCTTCACCTTCTACTTCTATCGCCAGGATGTCGATGCACGCACGGGCCGACTGACCAACAGCGCAAGCTTCATCCGGGACCAGCTGCTGAACGCTGACTTCCGCGCGACGATTGGCGCGGCCTACACCCAGGCGGACCTCGAGCTGGGCCCACGGGCGCGGCTGACAGTCGGCGCGCGCTGGGATCGGTTTTCTCGCGACGTGGACTTCGGGGTCACCACGGAGGAGGGGAAGCCCCAGCCGACAGGCACGGGGGACGACCGCGACAGTCACCTCAGTCCGAAGGTGTCACTCGACGTGTCGCTGACGGACCAGGTGGCGGCCTGGACGTCGTTCTCGGAGGGCTTCAGCCCCGCGTTTGGCCCGGTCTGGGCGTTTCGCAATCGCGAGCGAACGCTCAAGCCAGAAGTGGCTCGGAACCTCGAGGTGGGACTGAAGGGGCATGTCCTCGACGGCCGCGCCTCCTTCACCGCCGCACTGTTCCGGCTGCAGCGGCTCGACTTGCTGCAGTTGGTGCCCAATCCCGGCGGCATCCCCAAGCCGGCCAACGCAGGGGAGGGCCGATCCTCTGGCCTCGAGGTCGAAACGCAGTTTGCGCTTGGCGCGCCGTCGCGCGGCCTGTCCGGCTTTGCGAACTACACGCTGACGAAGTCGGAGTGGATCGACAACAAGATCCCTGAGGAGTTTGGTGATGGCGTGTTTGACTTCAGCGGCAAGGAGGCGACCGGGATTCCCCGGCACTTCTGGTCAGCGGGCGTCACGCAGCGCGTGGGCAAGGCCACCCTGGGGACCTGGATCGACTACACCGGGAGTTCCTGGATGACGCCGCAGAACACCATCCGGAACCCCGCGTACCTGCTGGCCAACGCGACGGCCAGCTGGAGTCCCTCGTTTCTGCGCAATGGCACCTTCCTGCTCACGGCGACCAACCTGTTTGACAAGCGGTACTATGTGAACTTTGCCAGCACGACGGCGCCCACCGAGAGCTATCCGGGGCGTCGGCGCGAGATCGTCGCAACCGTACGCTGGACGCACTGACCGAGGGGACGCTCGGTGGCATTCGCCGGCCGTCCATGGCCCGGATGCACCCACCGGTTGCGGGGGACATGCATCGCGAGGGGGCGCTCGGCAGCTTTCGCCGGATGCGCCCTCCGTCGCGGCCCCACGTTCCACGTCGAGCGCTCCAACGGGCGTTCGGGGCGACAGCATTCGCCATCGCGGCCTGCGGCGAAGCGGCCGTCCTGAAGTCGTCGACGGAGGCGCGAGGGGCGTCGGTGGCCGTCGCGGAACCCGACACCGGGGTGCGGGTGACCCACGCGGCTCGGTTCCGGGTGGAGCGCGAAGGGAAGTACACGGTGCTGCGGATGTCCGCCGCGTTGCTCGACAGCGCCCGGGGGGACTCCAGCACGTCGCACGAAGCGACCCTGGTGCTGGTGCCGCGCGGCGACTCGCTGCCGAGCGCCGTGCTGCCCGG